>Ga0207674_10000504_pt1 | contig 51574 bp, 33 predicted proteins | sample KBSCornC72_FD_184303 | JGI IMG/M metagenome (GOLD analysis project Ga0207674, IMG submission 184303) | Corn rhizosphere microbial communities from Kellogg Biological Station, Michigan, USA - KBS Corn C7-2 (SPAdes) (version 2) | ecosystem: Host-associated > Plants > Roots > Rhizosphere > Soil ... | reverse complement strand
CAGCCCACGATCTCTCCATTCATCTCCAGGCAGGCAACAAAGGCAATCTGCCGTTCCGGGCAGCAGGACAGCTCAGCGATATGTTTGTCGATCGCTTCGACCGACGCCTCGTAACCGAGTTGCTCGCTGAGTTCCGCGACCGCACCGGCGTCTCCGCGCGCAATGGGCCGCACCGTCAGGGATGGAACATTGGAATGGCGAATCGAAGGATCGCTCATAGAGGCATCCTCGCATGGAGCACTTGGAACCTGCTTAAATATCGCTGCAAAATCATCTCCGGCGTCTTCACCTCAAGCGCACGTCATCGCGACCGAAGCTGGGCGATTTCATCGCGCAGCGCAGAGACCCCTGTATTTCGCCCTCGTTTCAGCTGATCATCTCGCAGGATCCATCCGCATTCCGCGCCGTCAATCGCGATCATTCCCATAGATCGGAATTCCCTGCTGCACCTTGTAGGCAATGCTGGCCGCGCGCGCCGCCTCGTCCGTCTCGGGATACCTCTGCTTCAGCTCCTGCGCCAGCGAAGCCACCCGCTGCCCCGCCTGGTCGGCGCGCTTCTTGTCGTCCTGAACCATGTACATCGTCACCGCGACGCCCTGGCGATAGGTCGCGTTATAGAGTGCCTCGGCTGCCTTGGGACTGTCGGGGTACTTTTGCGCATACTTCTCATACAGGCCGGACTCCATCTCCGGGCACTTCGGCAGCCCCTGCCAGTCGCCGCACAGCTTGTTGTCGAGCAGGTCATAGGCCGCCATCGCCGCGAACTTGCTGCCGGGATACTGCTTCATCACCTTCTTCATCTCGCCTTCATAGATCTGCGGCCGCAGATAGGCCTCCTGCTCCTTCGCGCTGGGCAGTGTGCTGATGTCGCTCTTCTCCAGTTGCCAGCGGATGTCCGCCGCTCGCCACGCCGCCTTTGCCGCCAGCGGCGACTGGGGATAGTAGTTTGCGGCCCGCTCATACAGCAGATGCGCCGCCATCGCCGCGCCCTTGGGTGCATGCGGCTGCTGTGCCTGGGCTTCGAAGTTGGCCGCCGCGCCATAAAGGATCGCATCGCCCCCCGGCGTCGCCGGGCTGACGACGCCTTTGTCCCGAATCCATCCCGAGGCCGGAGTTACGATGTTGCTGTCGTCGGTAAACTCGGGCTTGTTCTCGTCGCTGGTGTCCTCCACATCGGTGTTGGCGAAGACCTGAATCCACGGCCCGCTCCGCTCCACCACGACGGCCTCGTGCCCCGGTGTAATCACGGAGATCTTCTGCGCATCGGCATCTGCGGTGACATAAACGTTCGCCTCGTGCAGCACCGTGACCCGCGCCGCGCGGTCGTACCCAGAAGCGTTGTTCCCGGGCTTCTGCGCCGCGAGAGCGCCGGAGGCAGCCAGGAAAACTATCGCACAGCAGACAGAAGACTTCAGCAAAGAATCGTGCATAAATGATCGTCCCTCATCCCTTATGGATTAGACGTCGCGCCCCGCAAGGATCAATAGAGGATATTCAAAAAAATATATTGTGTTCTCCGAAAAAGAGAGCACAATAGCGCCTGACGAAGATCGTCTCTTCACCATATCTGATTGTGCTTCAGAAGCGATTCGGAGGCTTGGATGAGATCGTCTCGATCCCTTGGTATCCTGAACCTCGTTCTATTGGTGCTTGTGCTGGTCTGCCCGGCGTCCGCGCTGGCACAGCCTTCGTCTCCTCAGCCCGCGACTTCTGCCGCGACGGCGTCCGCGCCTGCCGCGACAACCGAACCTGTCAAGGCAGCGAACAAGGCAGCGAACCAGTCAGTGAACCCCCGGCTCCCGCTCTCGCGCACGACGAGGATTCTCGCCGTGGCCGCAGGTGCCCTCATCACCTTTCTGCTTTACTTCCTGATCTCCGGTCTGCATCCGCTCCAACTCATCGTCGGCGAAGACAACCGCTACAGCAACTCGAAGTTTCAGGTTGCCCTCTGGTTCTTCGTCCTCATCGCGACCTATATTGCGACCTTTGGCCTGCGCGCCTTCGCGGGAGTCATCGGACAGATCGGCATTCCGGAACATCTCCTGCTGCTCAGCGGCATGAGCGCCTTTACCTACGCTGCCGCCAAGGGAATCACCACCAGCAAGGTAAACGACGCGCAGGCGCGAGGCATCGCAGACCCAAAGAATACGGCTGCATCGCCTTCGCTGCTCCGCAACCTCACCCAGGATGACGGCGTAGCTCCCATCGCTGCCGAGTCAGTTGTTCCCGGAGCGCCGCTCCGTCTCCTCCACGCGGGCAGGGTGCCATCGCTTGACCTGGGCGATGCGCAGATGGTCATCGTCACCGTGCTGGCGGTGGCGGTCTATGTCTACTGCGTCCTGCACTTCATGGGCATTCCCGACAAGCTTTACGCTGCCACGGCGAATCTGCCGGATGTAGACAGCACTATCCTGAGCATCTTCGGCCTCGGTCAGGGCGCGTACATCACCAAGAAGGCCGTCGGCAACGTAGGCCAGTCCTAGCGAACCTCTGACGGAGCACCCCCAAAGCACGTCATCTCGACCGGAGCGAAGCGCAGTGGAGAGACCCCTGTATTTCGCCTTGATCCCCGCCTGCCTCTTGCTGCAAGCCATGTGCATCATCAGCAGGAGTTGTTTTAAACAGGGTTCTAAGCCTGCGCTGCCGGATTGTTTTCAAGCCGCGTCCGCAGCTCCGGCTCCAGATTTCCCCCGCTCAAAATCACTGCGACCTTCCGCACCCTGGGCAGTTCGTTGGCATGATAAAGAGCCGCCGCCAGGGCCACCGCGCCGCTGGGCTCCGGAACCAGCTTCGTCGCCACCAGCATCACGCGCATCGCCGACAGAATTTCGTCTTCGCTGACCGTCACAATTCCGTCCACAAACTTCATCACGTGCTCGAAGTTCATCGCGCCCATGCTTTGCGTCCGCAGCCCGTCGCCGATCGTCCGCGACGTCTTCTCCGCCGGCCATTTGATCAGCCGCCTCGCCTCGAAGCTCTCCTTGGCGTCCGCCGCCAGCTCCGGCTCCGCGCCCCAGCCCTGCACGGCCGTTGCGCTCAGCTTGACCGCCGTCGCCGTGCCGCTCAACAGGCCTCCACCGCTCACCGGCGCGACGATCAGGTCGACATTCGGCAACTGCTCCAGAATCTCCAACCCGCACGTCGCCTGTCCGGCGATGATCGCGCGATGGTCATAGGGGGGGATGATTGTGTAACCGAACTGCGCGGCAAGCTCTTCGGCCCTGGCTTGCCGCTCCGACGAGGCCGGCCCCACCATCACGATCTCCGCGCCCAGCGCCTTCGTCGCGGCGATCTTCCCCTCTGGCGCGTTGTCCGGCATCACGATCACGGCCTTGGCCCCCAACGCCCGCGCCGCATATGCGACGCCCTGCGCGTGGTTGCCGCTGGAGTAGGTAATCACGCCGCGCCCCAGCTTCTCCGGCGGCAACTGCGCCACCATGTTGTAAGCGCCGCGCAGCTTGAAGCTCCCAATCGGCTGCTCGCTCTCGGCCTTGATATAAATATCGAACTCCGGCTCCGCACCCATCACCAGCTTCAGCCGTGCCCGCTCTACCCGGTAGAGCGCCGTCCGCGCCGCAACTCCCGCAAGCCTCTCCTTCGCCGCGCGTATCTCATCCAGCGTTACCAGATCACTCATTGCTGCCCTCAGCCATAAACTCTGCCCTCAAAAGATCCGCCCCAGTCCGAAGTACCACTTGTAATGGTCCTTGCCTCCAACGCTACCGCCGCCGTACAGCGGGCCTACCAGAGTCTTTAGAACCACGATCGCCGTACCGTCGTTGGGCAGCGAAGGCGTGAATGAATTTCCGCCGAAGACCTTGCCCAGCTCATAGAATCCGCCAGCGTAGATCGCGTCGCCGAAGATAGGATTGAGATGCGTCAGCCGCACCAGGTATCCAGCCTGCCCCAGAACATAGTCGCTGCCCAGCAGCTCTCCGCGACTGTACGCCGTCAACCGCAGCGGACCGCCCAGCGAAAACCCCGCGAGCCCGAGGTTCTTCGCGCCGAAGCTCGTCCCTCCGCTCCCCACGCCAAACAGGATGCCGCGTTTTCCCACCGGGATAAAGTGCTCCAGCACTCCGTTCAGTTGCGTGACGCCGCCATCCGCATTAGGACGCTCCGTGTAATAGCTGAGATTGGCTCTCGCCGTCGAGCCCTTCGTCGGCAGCATCACTTCATCCTGTCCCAGGTATTGAAACCGCACCGAGGTCACCAGCGGCGTCAGCTTGAACTCCTGATTCTGAGGGATCGGCGATCCGACCGTGCGCCGCTCCTCGAACCACTGAAAGTCCTCGCCCGCGCGCAGCTCCGTCCTTGCATTGAACTGGTATCCGATGTCCGCGCCCAGCCCGTTTCTGCGCTGCTTGAACTGCGCCAGTTGGCTGGTGCCTTCAAAGTAGGCTGTCTCCGTATTCGTGACATACAGGCGCGGAGCGACGAACCAGTGTGAACCCGCCTCGAACGGCTTGAAGAGTTCAGCGGTAAGGCCCGCCACCGGCCCTACCGTCCCATCCAGCCGCAGCTCCGAACCCGGCCCCGCAAGGTCGAGAAACGTAGCCCGCAGCCCTGCTCCAAGCTGAAAGTCGTTCGAGTTATTGGAGAGCAGAGTCAGCCCGACATTCAGAAATGGCGGTGCATAGTCCTTCAGCCTCGGCCGGATCAGCAGTCCCGGTTTGCCGTTCTCATCCACCATGTTGTAGTTGATGATCGCGTACGTTCCCGTGCCTTCGAGGTCGGCGATACTTTTCTCGATCTCCGTGGTGTCGATCGGTTTGTTGACATACTTCTTGAACGCAGCCGCTACGACAGATTGTTTTGCCCCTTGCATCCCGTAGACATCGATAAACTGCGGCTCCGGCAGTTTCGTCCGCTTCCGCGACTCCCTCTGCGCGATGTAGGCCTTCCAGTCCGCGTCGTTGAGAGCGTACTTCTCGAGCGCGGAGGCGTCGGCCTCGGCCGCCTTTTCGCCCTGCGGGATAATCTCGGTGCTTTTGTCAAAGTCGGTCGCGCCGAACTTGCTCACGTCCGCCTTGATCAGAACATCGGCGTTCGCCATGCTGGCCTTCTCGTTGGCCGCCACCATGATCGACACATTTCTGCCCGCCACTGCCAGAGGAGAGCTCAGGCTCTCCGGCTTCACCGGTCCCGTGTCCAGATACACCGCGATCACGATATCGGCGCCCATCGCTCGCGCCACGTCCACCGGCAGATTGTCCACTGCTGCGCCGTCCGAATAGATCTCGTTGCCGTGATGCACGGGCGCGAACATGCCGGGAATTGACATCGTCGCCCGCATCGCCTGCGCCAGCGAGCCATCCTCGAAGACATGCTTGGTCCCGGTCGTCAGCTCGGTCGCCACGCAGCGGAAGGGAATCGGCAGGTCGTCGAAGCTCTTCAGGTCCCAGTAAGGAATCAGCGTCCGGTCGAAGAGCAGGCCCACCGCCGCGCCCGAGTTCAGCCCGTTGGGCACGCTAATTCCATGCTTCAGCCCCAGCTCCACCCGATTCGGATAAGCGAGCTTGTCTTCCTTTCTGCGATAGCTCAGCGCCTGGAACGGAATCTGGCCGCTCAGCACGCCCGGCCAGTGGATGCCGCTGACAAAGTCCTTGATGTCGTCCGGGCTGTTGCCTGCCGCATACAGCCCGCCCACCAGCCCGCCCATGCTGGTCCCGGCCACGTAGTCCACCGGGATGTGGTGCGCCTCCAGCCACTCGATCGCACCGATGTGCGCAAAGCCCAGGGCGCCGCCGCCTTCCAGCACCAGCCCGATGGTCGGCCGCTTCGACGGTTCGATCTTCGGCTTCTGCGCCACCGCCGTGGAAAGCCCCGACGCCAATACCGCACCGCTGAACCCCAGAAGAATTCTCCAGCGCGGGCCATGGTTCGAAAGAGAGATCATCTGCCAATCAATCTATCAGCTACGCCGTTTCGCATTACAGCGTCATCTTGAATGGCATGAAGGATTTCCGCATTTCTCTCGGTAACGATCTGACTATTTCCAAGAAAATCTCTCATCATTCAGGCCCCTGTTTTGCGGCCTGCCAGAGAGGAAAAGTGACATTCTTCTGACACTGCGATGACAGGCGCAATAGATAGAACTTCTACTGTGTCCTCACCAGTGTCCGTTTTTGCGGACTCAAGCTAGACGAAGAGGAGAAGTAGAATGACACAATTCAGAACATTAATCGATAAATCTGCGAATCGGCGCACATTTTTAAAGAGCGGAATCGCAGCCGCAGCGACCATGGGAACCGCCCTGTCAGTTTTCGCCGAGGATCGAGACAACGATGGCGATCTCACCAAAGGCGACATCGCAATTCTCCGGTTTTTAAATGCAGTTGAACAGATCGAAACCGATCTGTGGATTCAATACTCCGAACTCGGAGGGACCCAGGACAAAGAGGTTCCGGGGAACAACGGGGGGAATCCGCTCTACATAGGCGCCTTGGGAATTCTCGATAGCGACATGGCACAGTATATTCACGACAATACCGATGACGAAATCAGCCATGTCGCCTTCCTGAAGGCATATCTTGAATCAAAGGGCGCCGAGGCAGTCGATCTTAGCCGCTTCGCCACTATCCCAGGCAGCATGGCAACTGGGTCCAGTGGCAAGCAACGCCTCACCAACCTCATGCAACTCACCGTGGATACCAGTTTCTGGTCCCGCTACCGCAGCATTACCAACCCGGACGTCGATCCCGGCGCAGCGTTTGTTCAAGCTGTTCCCAGCCTGAGCGTAGGCCGGCATACCGCGATTCCGAGGACAGATGCGGACACCGCCGGCAGTTTCCTCAGCGATAACAACCCGTCCAGCATCACACCTCATCTCCAGGCCATCGCCTACACGGCGGGATTTCACTTTGCGTTTATTGAGGGGGGCGGCACCAGCCTCTATCCGACGCTGGCCCAAAAAGTAACTAATCGTGAAGTCTTGCGTGTCCTGCTTAGTATCGGCCCCAGCGAGACCATGCACTTCCAGACCTGGCAGGACAAGGCAGGTAATGCGCTTCCATTGACCGACGTTGACAACGGGCCCGGCGGAACAGGCGCAACTGTAACGTTTACAGACCTTCACGGCGCCAAGGGAGAGACAGACCCAGAGTCGCTCAACGGCGATACATTGCAGGCCAACCTCATCATGCCCGAGCCAACCCATTTCCTTAGCCGAAAGTTCCCACCCTGTGCGATTATTCGTCCGACCACCACACAAAACTCAGGAGCTATGGCCGCTGTTCGCGCATTGACGGACGACGGGCTCTTCATCGGCCAGAAAAATCCGGAGTTCATGCCTCTGCTCCATCGCCTCGCCGAAGAGGCAGACGAAGCCGGCCACCGGTTTTCCTAAGCTGTTCTAAAACTCAATTGGCCGCGGATTGGGAATTAAAGCGAATCAGGCTTTCGCTTCTCGTTCGCGGAATCCGCGGTCGAATTTGGTTTAGTTGTTGTGGAATCAGATCTCCAGAATCACCGGCATAATCAGCGGCCGTCGGCTGGTGCTCTTCTGGATATACCGCTTCAGATCAGTGCGGATCTTTTCCTTGATGACTCCATAGTCGGCCTTCTCCTCCGAACTGGAGTGATCGAGCGTCCGCTGCACGATCTGCCGAGCCTCGGGAATCAGGCCTTCCTCGGCAACCGCCATGCCCCGCATCACGATCTCCGGCAGGTTGTCGACCAGACCGGTGCTCTTGTTGATGGCGATGATCGGCAGCACGATGCCGTCTTCGCTCAGGTGCTTGCGGTCACGGATCACAAGGTCTTCGACGACGTCGTTCGAGGCTCCCCCGGAGTCGATGCACACCCGGCCCACCGTCACCTTGCCTGTCTTGGCGGCAGAGTTCCTGTCCACCTCCAGAACGTCGCCGTCCTCCAGCAGAATCGTCTTCTCCACCACGCCCATTGAGCCCGCCAGCTCAATATGCCGCTTCAGGTGGCGATAGTCGCCGTGTACCGGAATGAAGAACTTCGGGCGAACGAGATTAATCATCAGCCGCAGCTCCTCCTGGCTTCCATGCCCGCTCACGTGGATCAGACCGGAAGCGCCGTCGTCATAGATCACCTTGGCATCGCGCCGTTCCAGATGGTCGATCACGCGATAGATGGACTTCTCGTTGCCCGGAATCACCCGCGAGCTCATCAGCACGGTGTCGCCCGCGTCGATGTGCGCGAACTTGTGGTTGTTCAGCGCGGCCCGGCTCAGCGCGCTCATCGGCTCGCCCTGCGTTCCGCTGATCATGATGCACAGCTTGTTCGCCGGATGGTCCTTGATGTGGCCCGGATTGATTATCAATCCCTGCGGCAGGTCGAGATAGCCTAGGTCCTGCGCGATCTCGGTCGAGTTGTCGAGCGATCGTCCGATGATTGCGACCTTGCGCCCATGCTGGTGCGCCAGCTCCATCGCCAGCCGGATGCGATGGATCGACGAGGAGAAGCAGCTGAAGAACAGCTTCTTCTTTGCCTGTCCGAAGATCTCGTCCAGTCGCGGCCGCACCGCTCGCTCGCTCGGCGTATAACCGCGCCGGTCCACGTTGGTCGAGTCCTGCAGCAGCGCCAGAACGCCCTGCTTGCCCAACTCGGCAAACGCGTGCAGGTCGAACGGCTTGCCGTCCGGTGGCGAAAGGTCCACCTTGAAGTCGCCTGTATGCAGCACCACGCCAACCGGCGTATGGATGGCCAGAGCCACGCAGTCCACCAGCGAGTGCGTCACGCGAATAGGCATGATCGAAAACGGCCCCAGCGTAAACCGCTTGCCGGGAATCATCTCGTTCAGGTCGGCATCGTCCAGCAGATGATGTTCATCGAGCTTCCCTTCGACATAAGCCAGCGTGAACTCGGTCCCGTACACCGGGACATTCAATTCGGAGAGAATCCAGGGCAGCCCGCCGATGTGGTCTTCGTGCCCATGGGTTAAAAGGATCGCGCGAACCTTGTCGCGGTTTTCAGTCAAATAGCTGATATCGGGGACAACAATGTCCACACCCAGCAACTCTTCTTCAGGAAACATCAGACCGGCGTCGATGACAATAATGTCATCCTGCCAGCGGAGGACCATGCAGTTCATCCCGAACTCGCCCAGGCCTCCCAGGGGAATCATCTTCAATTTATCGTGTGCCATCAACCTCTCATCTTAGCATCGGCGCTCTATCCCCTTGAAAACACAGTCGTAACATCCGAGGGACCTTGCTAGGGGCACAGCTTCAGCTTAGGTTCATGTGCACAGCTTCAGCTTAGGTTCATGCCTTGTTAAGGGCACGGCTTCAGCCGTGCCATAAGTGCCATGCCTGCAATGCGGCTTTAGCCGCTGAGGGCAATCTCCCCAGTCCTAATCGGACCTTTGCCTAGTACCCGGCAAACTCTTCGGTGCGGATGTCGTCTTCATCGACCGTCGCCTCGATGAGCATCTTGCGCATGGCGGCGACCATCGCCGGCGGTCCGGCAATGTAGTAGATCGGCCCATGCAGATCGGGCAGTGTCCGCGACAGCATGGCGCCGTCAATCACGCCCCGCTCGCCGGTCCACTCCTGCCTGGACTTCTCCATCGCGGTCATGGTGGGGACGAAGCGAAAGTTTGGATTGGCCTTCTGCAGCTCGCCCAGCGCGTCGAGGAAGGGCGCGTCCTCCGGCCGGTGGTTGGCATAGAAGAGATAGAGCCGGTGCGGCAGCTTCTCATGCGCCGCCTGCCCCAGAATGCTCATAAACGGTGTAATCCCGATTCCTCCGGCCAGAAAGACGCCCGGCTTGGACGCGTTCTTGTGCAGCGTCAGCGAACCGCCGGGGTTTTCGACCTTGACCTCGGTGCCCAGGGGCACGGTCTTGAGCACGCGCTTGAAGGCGGTGTCGCGCATCCGCGTTGCAACCGCCAGATGATCTTCAAAGGGCGCGCTGACGATCGAGAAGGTGCGGATATTCCCCTCGGCGTCGGTCTCCGGCGGATCGAGCACGGTGACATCCATGGCCTGCCCGGCGCGAAACTCGAAGCCGGCGGGCTTGTCGAAGGAAAACGCCATGGTGCCTTCGGCGACCTGTTTACGATCCTTCAGCTTCACCATCTGGGCGGTTGAACTTTCAGTCGACATGAAACCTCCTGCTGTTCATTAGATGCCGTAGCGCCGCGAGTGTTACGCGGCCACGGCGCTTCAAGCGAAAGAAGACCACCCTATGCCGTTGTCTCTGGCAGCGTCAATCGGAGCAGAACGCCCATTGGTATAGAGTTCGTTTCTTTTTGTAATTCCACACCGTTACTTTTTGTCATTCCGCAGCGAAGCGGAGGAATCTGCGTTTGGGGCGCACCGATACTCCCGCTTTTAGTCTTAGAACCTGTCCAGAGACTATAAAACCACGTCATCTCGACCGGAGCGAAGCGGAGTGGAGAGACCCCTGTATTCGCCTTTGTTGGGCTTATATCGACCGTAAGGCACTATTCAAAATTGGAACCGCGCATGGAGGAAAACACAAGATACAGGGGGCTCTCCACTGCGGCGGCAAAAGCTCCGCCTTCGGTCGAGATGACGTGCGTTCGGGGGTGCGAGAGCGTGGGCAAGTAAGTATGTATTTGGGGACAGAGTCCGAGACGCAGACGGTTACAAAAGTTGTATGGCATTGAAGAGCAGCGGTGTTAGCCTTGCCCGCATGAAATTCCTGGCGCTTTTCCTGCTGCTCTCGACTGCTGCCTTCGCAACTCCGAGGCGTCCTCGTTCATCGTCTCCGGTTCATGTGCGTTCTACTGTCACCAAACGAGGCGTCTACCGCCCCGCACACGTCAGAACCGCGCCGGATCGCACCCAGCGGAACAATTGGTCTAGCAAACCGAATGTGAATCCGTACACAGGAAAAGCCGGAGTCCGGACCCCAAAGAGATGAAAAAGTTATTACTGCTTGTCGTCATAGCTTGCATTCTTTACTTCATCTTTCATCGGCCAGATGAGGCGTCCGACGTCAATTCTCTCGCCCCAGCATCGGAGAATTCCAATTCATATACTCCCTCCACATCGGGCGATTTTGGCAGCGGGCATCAGGCGGGGTATGACTGGGCGGAAAGCAACGACATTACAGATGAAAGCGACTGCGAAGCTGCCGGAGACCATTCAAATTCCCTATCGTTTGCTGAGGGATGCGAAGCATATGTGAGCGATCAAGGAGATCAATGATGATGAAAACTCTTGCTTGCCTTGTACTCTGCCTAAGTTCAGTGGCCTTTGGTCAGATTAAACATCCAAAATCGCCTTTCGAGGTAGATAAGATACCTCCACCCTTCTGCAATATCCATTTAGTGTCTCTTGCAATGGTGAACGGCTCTCCCTCGTATGTCAGGCTCGCTTTTATCGCAGAATCGTTAGCTTCAGCACAGACTGCGGCAGAAACGATGAAGAAAGAAATCGCCGATATAAAAACCGCGAAATCATGGGCTGCGCTATTTGAGGTTCAGGCACAAGCCGCAGATGAAGCAGTTGGCGATCTTCACTGTGCTGCCCAGATTGCATTTCGTTATAAGCCGACCGATAAAGACGATGAGAATGTCCGATTGATGCTGATAGCCTCTTTCAACCAAGAGGCGCAGGCCGTTATAGATTTGACCGCAAGCGAAAAACGGCGACTCCTTCGGTCGGACCCCGTCGCAAAGAACCCTCAAATAGCCTCGAAGGATGCCGACGAGCTTTCTAATATCTATGAATCGCAGAGAGATGCCGCATCCACCATCCTGCAAGCTTCCACCCTGGCAATTCTTCTGGCTATAGCGCCTTCGCCGGACGGCCTTACAACATCCGGTCTTAACATCACATGCTCCGAGCGGAGCGATTTATTGCAGCGAGTGGAATCTACCTCAAAGGGCACAAAAACTGCATATTCGCAGGATGCTGGAATAATCAAAGTTGCACTTACCGAGCACCACTGTAGCGACAATAAAGCCCCTTGACGGCTTCTAAATGCTATACGTTTCGTCCGAGATTTCTGTGCTTCATCTCGTCCTGATGATGATGGCCATACCGGTCATTCTTTTGAATATGCGGGCTTGCAGATTTCTCAGCCTTCCGGCATACTTATAAGAGTGCCTCAACACCCAGTTGATGCCAGTCGAGAACCACGCCCGGAGGCAAGCATCTCCAGAGGGGTGGGAGACGAGGGAAAATGGCAAGGAAGCTCTCCAAGAATCTGACGAAGGCGCGCGCGCTCGTAGAGCCCCGTCCTTACGTTCTGGCGGACGCGGTTCCGCTCCTGCAAAAGGCAAAGTACGCGAAGTTCGACGAGACCGTCGACCTGACGATGCGTCTTGGCGTCGATCCCCGGCACGCCGACCAGATGGTTCGCGGCACCGTGGTTCTGCCGCACGGCCTGGGCAAGACCAAGATCGTAGCCGTCATCGCCTCGGGCGACAAGGTTCGCGATGCCGAGGCTGCCGGCGCTGAGTTCTTCGGCGGCGAAGAGCTGGTCGAGAAGATCCAGAAAGAAGGTTGGACCGCCTTCGATGCCCTGATTGCCACGCCGGACATGATGAAGTCTGTCGGCCGTCTGGGCAAGGTGCTCGGCCCCAAGGGCCTGATGCCCAACCCGAAGACCGGCACCGTCACCACCGATGTCGTGTCGGCGATCAAAGAGATCAAGGCCGGTAAGGTCGAGTTCCGCACCGACAAGACGGCGCTGGTGCACGTTCCCGTGGGCAAGCTGTCGTTCGATCCGCAGAAGCTGATCGACAATGCGACCACCGTCATCTCGAGCGTGGTCAAGGCCAAGCCGTCGGCGGCCAAGGGCAAGTACATCAAGGGCGTGACGCTCAGTTCGTCGATGGGCCCCGGCATCCAGCTCGACTACGCCGCTGCTGAAGCGGCAGGCAAAGCCTAGTTCATTATTTTCATGTGGCAGCAATAAGCCCCTTCTGGCCGCGTAAGCGAGGAGCGGGGCAGCGAAAGCGAAGAGGATTCAGTTATGGCATTGACCAGGGCAGTAAAGGCGGACAAGGTTAAGAAGCTGGCGGGCGATCTCGAAGGTTCTACTTCGGCGATCATCGGCACCTTTGTCGGCCTCACCGCGTCGAAGGACTTCGAGCTGCGCAAGGCGGTTCGCGGCGCCGGCGGCAGCTATCACGTCGTCAAGAACAAGCTGGCGGCACGTGCCGGCCAGGGAACGAAGATCGAAGCCGCGTTGCAGGGCCTCAAGGGCGTCAACTCGGTGGCTTACACCTCGGGCGATCCGGTCGCGCTGGCCAAGGCTCTTTCGACATGGGTCAAGGACAACGCCGAGTTCACCTTCAAGCTGGGCATCATCGACGGCAAGGTGATCGACGTTCGCGAGATCGCCGAACTGGCGACCATGCCGGGCAAGGAAGAGCTCTTCTCGAAGCTCCTCTTCCTTATCAACTCCCCCGCACAGCGTCTGGCCACGGTTATCAACGCCACCGGACGCGACCTCGCCGTCGTCATCAATCAGGGCGTCGAGAAAGAAAAGTTTGCAGCTTCCAATGTTCCGGCAGCCCCCGCAGTAGAGGCGCCAGCAGCAGCGGAGCCTGCAGCGCCAGGGGCTGATAAAGTAGCCGAGGCGCACGAGGTTGAGTCGGCGGCGGGCGAGCAGCCCTCCGGCGCAGAGCAGCCGGAGAACTCCACCGCGTCGCAGGGTGGGGAAGCGGCGAGCACGGACCCCGTCGAAGGATAAAACGGGCAACAAGTTTCGCCTGAGCTTTATCGGGTGCGCTGGTCTGGGCGCAACGGAAACCCGGTGAGGAGCAGGCAACCGGAGCGCAGTCGGGCTTCGGCAAGGCAATCGGCAGTCAGATACTAAAGTTCAGATTCAATTGGAGATAGAAAATGGCAGACATTCAGCAGTTGGAAGATTCCATCGTTAGCCTCAGCCTCCTCGAGGCGTCGGCTCTGGTCAAGAAGCTCGAAGAGCGTCTCGGCGTTTCGGCAGCAGCGGCAGTTGCGGCAGCCCCTGCGGGCGGCGGCGCGGCAGCAGCGGCGCCAGCCGAAGAGAAGACCGAATTCACCGTCATTCTGAAGGATGCCGGCGCGAATAAGATCAACACCATCAAGGCTGTACGCGAAGTCACCGCCCTTGGTCTGAAGGAAGCCAAGGATCTGGTCGACGGCGCTCCCAAGGCCTTGAAGGAGAACATTTCGAAGGATGATGCGGCCGCCATTGCGAAGAAGTTCGAAGGCGTCGCCACTGTCGAAATCAAGTAATTGGCCACCAACTTGCACGCAGAGGCGGAACGCGCTATCCTTTATAGGGAATAGAGAAGGTTCGTTCCGCCTTGGCGTGTCGTTTGGCGGACAGTAGCATTCGGCAAAGTCAGCGGTAATCCGGCTCATCCTGCGAGGGCGCAGGCTAAGGAGCCGGCCATTATGAGCTTCGAGCGGCAGAAGCGCATAGTGCCATGGGTCAAGCGAGCGCAGCAACTTTGGGGCATGGCGAGCCTCAAACGGCGGCAGGCATTTACACCACAACGACAGAAACAGTGCACAAGTCGACTTTTGCGCTCATGGGACACGCTGTCCCTTCGAGCGCTTTTCCGCGTCTATCCGCGTCTCCGTTTCTTGCTCGGGCGCAGGCATCGGCACGCGTTCTTTATAGCAGCTTCTCCCATCGGCGAACAGTGAAAGTTTCTTGAGTTTTTCAGAGTTCGATTGAGTGCCGAAGGTTGTATGCGGCAAGACATTCTGCGCACGGGGCATGCGGCAATCGAGGGCCGCAGTATCCGAAAAGACGTCAGCAGGCAGCAGGAAGACGTCGGCAATTGCGCAAGCAGAACCAAACCCCGGAGGGCCGTACCCAGCCCTCCCCTCGCGAGCGTTGACCGGCCTTCCGGTGCGGCAGTCAAAGCTTGGCGGGGACCTCGAAGGTAAGTAATCAGGAGAGAGCATGTCTGGTCAGTCCAACAACAGCGAAATGCGCGCGATCCGTAGCCGTCTCGATTTTTCGAAGATCCCAACCGCCATCCAGATTCCCAACCTCATCGAGGTGCAGCGCCGCAGCTACGAGCGCTTTCTGCAGATGGACAAACTGCCCCAGGAACGTGAGGACAACGGCCTGCAGTCGGTCTTTACCTCGGTCTTCCCCATCACCGACTTCCGCAACGTGTCGGAGTTGGAGTTCGTCGATTTCTCGATCGGCAACTGGGAGTGCAAGTGCGGCTACCTCAAGGGGCTCAATCACCTGCGCACCGCCTGCTCGCATTGCGGCCACATGGTCATCACCGACCCGTTTCATCCCGGCGATGTGCTCTGCAACTTCTGCGGAACCTACAACAAGAACACCCCTGACTTCTGCACCAAGTGCGGAGACCCGGTCGGCCTGCAACTGAAGTACGACCAGGCGGAGTGCGAAGAGCGCGGCATGACCTACTCCGCCCCGCTCAAGGTCACCATTCGCCTCAAGATCTACGACAAGGACCCCGAGACCGGCGTCAAGAGCCTGCGCGACATGAAGGAGCAGGAGGTCTTCTTCGGCGATATTCCGCTGATGAGCCAGAACGGCACCTTCATCGTCAACGGGACGGAACGTGTGATTGTTAGCCAACTCCATCGCTCGCCCGGCGTCTTCTTCGAGACGGCGAACAACCGCAGCTACTTCCTCGGCAAGATCATCCCCTACCGCGGCAGCTGGGTCGAGTTCGAGTACGACCAGAAGAACACGCTCTACGTCCGCATCGACCGCAAGCGCAAGTTCCTCGGCACCATCTTCCTGCGCGCCTTGGGCCTGCGCACCGATGAGGAGATTCTCAAGACCTTCTACACCGTCGACACAATCAGCGTGAAGGACGGCAAGCTGGGCTGGAAGGTCGCGCCCGAAGACGCGCCGACCAACCTGCAGGGCACCCGCCCCGCCATTGCCATTACCCACAAGGGTGAAGAGATCGCTCCTGCTACCCGCAAGATCTCCGCGCACACGCTCCGCGGGCTGCGCACCCACAAGATCGGCGAGGTCGAGGTCGAGACCTCGGAGTTCGACGGCGCCATGACCGCTGCCGACATCGTCGATCTCACCACCGGCGAGCTGCTCTACGAGGCCAACCAGGAGCTGACCACCGACAAGCTGCACAAGATTCTCCAGTCCGGCGTCACCAGCTTCGAGGTCTTCTTCCCCGAACGCGACGACGTGGGCAACATCATCACCAATACGTTGCGCCGCGACTCCGTGCGCAAGCCTGAGGAAGCTCTCATCGAGATCTACCGCAAGCTGCGTCCGGGCGACCCGCCGACGCTCGACACCGCGACCGCGCTCTTCGAGGGCATGTTCTTCGACCCGCGCAAGTACGACTTCTCGCGCGTGGGCCGTCTCAAGTTCAACATCAAGCTCTACGAGAACCAGGACCCCATCGGCCTCGACCATCGTACCCTGACCCCCGAGGACTTCTACGGGACCATCCGTTATCTGCTCAAGCTGCGCAAGAATATCGGCGTGGTGGATGACATCGACCACCTTGGCAACCGTCGCGTCCGCGCCGTCGGCGAACTGATGGAGAACCAGTTCCGCATCGGCCTGGTCCGCATGGAGCGCGCCATCAAGGAGAAGATGTCGGTCTACCAGGAGATGTCGACGGCGATGCCGCACGACCTCATCAACGCCAAGCCTGTCATGGCCGCCATCCGCGAGTTCTTCGGCTCCTCGCAGCTCTCGCAGTTCATGGACCAGACCAACCCGTTGTCGGAGATCACGCACAAGCGCCGCCTCTCCGCCCTTGGGCCCGGTGGCCTGTCCCGCGAACGCGCCGGATTTGAAGTCCGCGACGTGCATCCGACTCACTACGGCCGCATCTGCCCGATCGAGACGCCGGAAGGCCCGAACATCGGCCTGATCTCGTCGCTCTCCTGCTTTGCGCGCATCAACGAATACGGCTTCATCGAGAGCCCTTATCGTCGCGTCAAGGACGGCAAGGCGCTCGACTACGTCTCGGTCGTCAACGCCGGTGAGTCCGGTCTGCGCCAGGGCGATTCGCTTGAGATCGGCGAGGCTCGCAAGCTGAACGAGCAGTTGAAGAAGGACAAGAAGCGCACCATGGATCTTGCCCCCTTCAGCTTCTATCTCTCGGCATGGGAGGAAGACCGCCACACCATCGCCCAGGCCAACATCGAGCTGGATGAGAAGCTGAACATCGTTCAGGACGTGGTCGATGCCCGTCGTCAGGGCAACTTCGTCCTCGTCAACAAGGCCGAGGTGGACTACGTTGACGTCTCGCCGAAGCAGCTTGTCTCGGTCGCCGCCTCGCTGGTTCCGTTCCTCGAGCACGACGACGCCAACCGCGCTCTGATGGGCGCGAACATGCAGCGGCAGTCCGTGCCTCTGCTGGTCGCCGAGGCCCCGTTCGTCGGAACCGGAATGGAGGGCGTCACCGCCCGCGACTCCGGCGCCGTCATCCTGGCCAAGCGCAACGGCATCATCGACTCGGTCGACTCCGAGCGCATCATCGTGCGCGTCGAAGGCGAGCACCACCCCACGCAGTTGTCGCGTGAGGTTGGCTCCGACATCTACCAGCTCACGAAGTTCAAGCGCTCCAACCAGAACACCTGCATCAACCAAAAGCCGATCGTCCGCAGGGGCGACCGCGTCATCAAGGGGCAGGTCATCGCCGACGGCCCCTGCACCGAGCAGGGCGAACTCGGCCTCGGACGCAACGTGCTGGTGGCCTTCATGCCGTGGCGCGGCTACAACTTCGAGGACGCGATCCTCATCTCGGAGAAGCTGGTCCGCGAGGACTACTACACCTCGATCCACATCGAGGAGTTCGAGATCGAAGCGCGCGACACCAAGCTGGGGCCGGAAGAGATCACGCGCGATATTCCCAACGTCAGCGAGCACGCCCTGCGTGACCTCGACGAGTCGGGCATCATCCGCATCGGCGCCAAGATCGGCCACAACGACATCCTCGTCGGCAAGGTCACGCCCAAGGGCGAGACGCAGTTGACGCCGGAAGAGAAGCTGCTTCGCGCCATCTTCGGTGAGAAGGCCGGCGACGTTCGCGACGCCTCGCTCACCTGCCCTCCGGGCATCGAGGGCACCGTCGTCGACGTCCGCATCTTCTCCCGCAAGGGCCAGGAGAAGGACGAGCGCGCCAAGCAGATCGAGCAGGAGATGGTCGAGAAGCTGGAGCGCAACCTTGCCGATGAGATTCGTATTCTCACCGACGAGCGCCTCAAGCGCCTCGAAGCGATTCTCGGCGCCAAGGAAGTTCTCGCCGACCTGCACGACGAGCGCACCAACAAGAAGCTGCTCAACAAGGGCGACGTCCTCGACCGCGACAGCATCGAGCTGATCTCGACCCGCAATCTCAAGCGCATCCGGTATGCGGATAAAGACCCGCGCGTGAATGAGCAGATCGATGAGATCGAGGAGATGACCTCGCGCCAGATCGATGTTCTGCGCAAGATCACCAACGAGAAGATCGGCAAGATGCAGAAGGGTGACGAGCTTTCGCCCGGCGTCATCAAGCTGGTCAAGGTGTACATCGCCATGAAGCGGCGGCTGTCGGTCGGAGACAAGATGGCCGGCCGTCACGGCAACAAGGGTGTCGTCTCGCGCATCCTGCCGGAAGAAGATATGCCGTACCTTCCCGATGGAACGCCGGTCGAGATCGTCCTCAACCCGCTCGGCGTGCCTTCGCGTATGAACGTCGGTCAGATCCTCGAAACCCACCTCGGATGGGCGGCATACGAGCTCGGCAAGCAGGTCGCCGAGATCGCCGCTACCTACGAAAAGGCCAGCGAGGTTCGCGAGCTGTTCAAGGCGCGCTTCGCCGGAACCGCTGCTCTCAACCAGCTTCTCGACCTCGACGACGAGCAGACCATGCGCGTCGCCGCCGGCATGAAGCGCGGCATCTGGTTCGGCACGGCGGTCTTCGACGGCGCGCGCGAGTCGGAGATCAAGGCGCTGCTCAAGTCCGCCGGCCTGCCCAGCTCCGGCAAGACGCTGCTGCACGACGGCATGACGGGTGAGGAGTTCGAACAGCCTGCCACCGTCGGCTACATCTACATGCTCAAGCTGTCGCACTTGGTCGACGACAAGATCCACGCTCGCTCCATCGGGCCGTACTCGCTCATCACCCAGCAGCCGCTGGGCGGCAAGGCGCAGTTCGGCGGGCAGCGCTTCGGCGAGATGGAGGTCTGGGCACTCGAAGCCTACGGCGCCGCTTACATCCTGCAGGAGTTGCTCACCGCCAAGTCCGACGATGTCTTCGGCCGTACCAAGATCTACGAGGCCATCGTCAAGGGCGAAGCAGCCATCGAGCCGGGCGTGCCCGAATCGTTCAACGTCCTCATCCGCGAGCTGCAGTCGCTCTGCCTCGATGTAGAACTGGTCAAGCTCGCCGACCAGAAGAAGCATGCGCTGCCCGAGATCGCCGCGGCCGACTAACGCACCACAGCCCGGGGAGGACACTGCGTACTCTCCCCGGGCGCCGCTCCGGCGGCAAGACAATCGAAAGAAGAGCAACAGCACCAGAACCACAGGCTACGCGATGCGCCCGAAGTCATCGCAGAGAAGATTTAGCAACCGCAGCCGCACACGCTGCAACTGCATGCGCAGAAAACAAGGGAGACGCAAAATATGTTCCGCTCCAGCCCCTTCGAACTGACCGGTCCCATCGCCGACTTCGACGCCATCAAGATCCAGCTCGCCAGCCCCGAGAAGATCCGCAGCTGGTCGCACGGCGAGGTCACCAAGCCCGAGACCATCAACTACCGCACCTTCAAGCCCGAGCGCGACGGCTTGTTCTGCGCCCGCATCTTCGGACCCATCACCGACTGGGAATGCCTCTGCGGCAAATACAAGCGCATGAAGCACCGCGGCGTCATCTGCGACAAGTGCGGCGTCGAAGTCACCCTCTCGAAGGTTCGCCGCGAACGCCTCGGCCACATCGAGCTGGCCAGCCCCTGCTCGCACGTCTGGTTCTTCAAGGGCCTGCCCTCGCGCATCGGCCATCTGCTCGACATCAGCCTGCGCGAGCTTGAGGCTGTCCTCTACTTCGAGTCCTACGTCGTCGTCGATCCCGGCGACGCGCCCGTCAAGGAGCGCGAGGTCATCAAGGACGAGACCAAGTTCCGCGAGCTCGACCAGCAGTACCGCCCCTCCGGCTTCAAGGCCATGATGGGCGCCGAGGCCATCAAGGAACTGCTCAAGCGCGTCGAGATCACCGAGCTTGCCATCGAGCTGCGCGAGCGCATGAAGACCGAAACCTCGCTGCAGAAGAAGCTCAAGTACTCCAAGCGCCTCAAGATCGTCGAGGCCTTCCGCAAGTCCGACAACCTGCCGCAGTGGATGATCCTCGACGTGATCCCGGTCATCCCGCCCGAGCTTCGCCCGCTGGTGCCGCTCGACGGCGGACGCTTCGCCACGTCCGACCTTAACGATCTCTATCGCCGCGTTATCAACCGCAACAACCGCCTCAAGAAGCTGATGGACCTGCACGCTCCCGAGGTCATCGTCCGCAACGAGAAGCGCATGTTGCAGGAGGCCGTCGACGCTCTGTTCGACAACGGCCGCCGCGGCCGCGTGCTTCGCGGCGCGAATAATCGCCCGCTCAAGTCGCTCTCCGACACCCTCAAGGGCAAGCAGGGCCGCTTCCGCCAGAACCTGCTCGGCAAGCGCGTCGACTACTCCGGCCGTTCGGTCATCGTCGTCGGCCCGGAGCTGAAGCTGCACCAGTGCGGCCTGCCCAAGAAGATGGCGCTTGAGCTCTTCAAGCCCTTCATCTATCACCGTCTCGAACAGACCGGCCACTGCACCACCATCAAGCAGGCCAAGGAGATGGTCGAGCTGCAGGATCCCATCGTCTGGGACATCCTCGAAGAGGTCATCAAGGACCACCCGGTCCTGCTGAACCGCGCTCCGACCCTCCATCGCCTCGGCATCCAGGCGTTTGAGCCGGTGCTCGTCGAAGGCAAGGCGATCAAGATCCATCCGCTCGTCTGCACCGCCTTCAACGCGGACTTCGACGGCGACCAGATGGCCGTCCACATCCCGCTCTCGCCCGAGGCGCAGATCGAGGCCAGCGTGCTTATGCTCGCCTCGCACAACATCTTGTCCCCAGCTTCCGGGCAACCGATAACTGTGCCGACGCAGGACCTCGTGCTCGGCATCTACTACCTCACCAAGGCAAAGCTCAACGCCAAGGGCGAGGGCCGCGTCTTCGCCAACATCGAAGAGGTGCTGATGGCGCTCGAGGCCAAGCAGGTCGAGACGCTCACCCCGATCCGTCTGCGCTACACCGGCCCGGTCCTCGACATGACCAACGCCTACGACGATCAGGACCTCACCCACACCGAGCCGGTCGAGTTCAACAAGCAGTTCATCTCGACCACGGTCGGCCGCGCCATCCTCAACGACGCGCTGCCGGAGGGCATGCCCTATGTCAACGGCCTGCTCAAGAAGAAGGGAATCGGACAGCTCGTCAACTACTGCTATCTGAACCTCGGCCTCGAGACTACCGTCAAGACGCTCGACAAGATCAAGGACATGGGCTTTAAGTACGCCACCCAGTCCGGCCTCTCCGTCGGCCTCGACGACATGGTCATCCCGGACTCCAAGTACACCATCGTCGGCGATGCCGAACGACAGGTCATCAACGTTCAGAAGCAGTACCTCGACGGTGCCATCACCAACGGCGAGCGCAACAACAAGGTCATCCAGATGTGGTCGACCGTCACCGAGCGCGTTGCCGACGACATGTTCAACAACATGAAGCAGCAGGACCGCGACGGCGTCATGAATCCGATCTACATCATGGCCGACTCCGGCGCCCGCGGTTCCAAACAGCAGATCCGCCAGCTCTCCGGCATGCGCGGCCTGATGGCCAAGCCCTCGGGCGAGATCATCGAGACCCCCATCACGGCGAACTTCCGCGAAGGCCTCACCGTTCTCCAGTACTTCATCTCCACCCACGGAGCGCGCAAGGGCCTCGCCGATACCGCCCTCAAGACCGCCGACTCGGGCTACCTTACCCGCCGTCTCGTCGACGTGGCGCAGGATGTCATCATCTCGCACCACGACTGCGGCACGGTCGAAGGCATCTATGTAACTCCAATTATCGAAGCAGGAGAAACCATCGAGCCGCTGCGCGACCGCATCATCGGCCGTGTCTCGCTTGAGAAGTTGAAGGACTTCGAAGGTAAGACCATCGTCGAAGTCAACCAGGAGATCGACGAAGACCTCGCCTCCGCCATCCAGGCCGCCGGCATCGAGCGCGTCAAGATCCGCTCCGTGCTTACCTGCGAGTCCAAACGCGGCGTCTGCATCCTCTGCTACGGCCGCAACCTCGGCTCGGGCAAGATGGTGGAGATGGGCGAAGCCGTTGGCGTCATCGCGGCGCAGTCGATCGGCGAGCCCGGCACCCAGCTCACCATGCGCACCTTCCACATCGGCGGAACGGCCAGCCGCGTCTCCGACGCCTCGCACATCGAGGCCAAGAACGCCGGCACCGTGCGTTTCATCAACCTGGTCACCGTCCGCAGCAAGGACGGCAGTCTGGTCGCCATGAACCGCAACGGCTCGGTTGCCGTCATCGACGACAAGGGCCGCGAGAAAGAGCGTTACTCCGTCGTCTACGGCGCCAAGCTCAAGGTCGAAGAGGGCGTCAAGGTCGCCATCGGCGACAAGCTCGGCGAGTGGGACCCGTACACCTTCTCGCTGCTCACCGAGATCGCAGGAACCGTCCAGTTCAAGGACCTGCAGGAAGGCGTCACCCTCAGCGAAGAGATCGACGAAGTCACCGGCCTCAGCCGTCTGGTCGTCGCCGACTCGCCCGACGAGAAGCGCCAGCCGACCATCATCATCAAGCCGGCATCGCCCACCGATGGGCCGAGGGGCGGCAACAAGCGTTACCTCATGCCTAGCCGCGCTCACCTCATGGTGGCCGACGGCGACGAGGTCTTCCCCGGCGACATCCTTGCCAAGATCCCGCGCGAAACCACGCGCACCAAGGACATCACCGGCGGTCTGCCCCGCGTCGTCGAACTCTTCGAGGCCCGCAAGCCGCGCGACCCGGCGATCATCTCGAAGATCGATGGTGTCGTTCGCTTCGGCGATGTCTCCAAGGGACAGCGCAAGGTCTACGTCACCGCCGACAACGGACAGGAAGAGGAGTACAGCGTTCCCCGCGGTGTCTACGTCAACGTGCAGGAAGGCGAACGCCTCCGTGCCGGCGACGCGCTCATCGACGGTCCCCGCAACCCGCACGACATTCTGGAAGTCCTCGGCGAGCGCGCACTGCAACAGTACCTCGTCAACGAAATCCAGGAAGTCTACCGGCTGCAGGGTGTGGCCATCTCCGACAAGCACATCGAAACCATCGTTCGCCAGATGCTTCGCTGGGTCAAGATCGAAGAGGTCGGCGACACCAGCTTCCTCGTCGATCAGCAGACGGACCGCTTCCGCTTCAACGCGGAGAACCAGCGTGTCCTCATGGAAGGTGGCCGTCCCGCCATCGGCCGCTCGCTGCTGCTCGGCATCACCAAGGCGTCGCTCTCGACCGACAGCTTCATCTCGGCCGCCAGCTTCCAGGAGACCACCCGCGTCCTTACAGAGGCTTCGATCAACGGCTCTGTCGACACGCTGCGCGGCCTCAAGGAAAACGTCATCGTCGGCCGCCTCATCCCCGCCGGCACTGGCATGGAGTACTACCGCAACGTCCAGCTCTCACCGGAGCTTGAGGAAGCGGCAGCCCAGGTCCAGGCCGAGGTCCAGGAAGCCCACGACGCCGAAGAGCGCGAACTCGAACAGATGCGCATGGAAGGCGAACAGGAAGAAATGGCCGCCGAGTAACTTCGCGTTACAGCGAAAAGCGCTTCGCGCAAAAACAAACAACGGCAGAGCTTCGGCTCTGCCGTTGTTTTGCATGCGACAAGCGCAACAAAAGAAAAGGCACTCCACACATTAAGGTTCATTGAGTTTGACGAGACTAGCCAGCGGGTGAATATAACTCCAAAGGGGTCTCAAGAGGCAGAGAAAATCATCGGTAAGGCTGCTGCGACATCCATTTAGTTTCGAGATGAGATAAGGGTTGGCAGCCTACTTCTTCACCTTGCTGTCGGGTGCCCCAACCTTGTACGGTCAAAAATGATTGGGGCACTATTCTTCGCGCATTTGCGAGGGGTGGGAGTGTAATCATTTGCATCTTTGAGTCCTCGCCTTACATTAACCCAACCGCTTAGGAACGTGCTATTCTCCTTCTGTGCCGACCATCCTGCGTATCAACGGTCGAAGAGTGAGTATCTTTCCGAACGATCACCCGCCTCCGCACGTTCATGTCTTCGGTGCCGGGTGTGAAGCGCTGTTCTATTTGAACTGCCCGGCAGGCCCACCGACCCTGCGTGAGAACTACGGCTTCAGCGAGCGCGAAGAAAATCAGATCCGCGAAGCGCTTCGGCCACACGTCCCGGAACTCTGCGCCAAATGGGAGGAGATCCATGGAAAGTAAAAGCATGAGCCATCGTGAATATCTTGCGGCAAACCGCCGCGCGAAAGAGATGCAGACAAACAATCCAAGGGCCATCGCTGTCCGCTACAACAGGAAGGCCAACAGGGTAGTCATCAGTCTTTCCACCAGAATTGAAGTGATGTTCAATCCCTCAGACGTACAGGGTCTTGAATGTGCGGAGCCATCTCAACTTCAGGAGATTGAGATTACTCCATCGGGTTTCGGCCTTTACTTTCCCGAACTCGACGCAGACATCAACGTTCTTAATCTCCTCGAAGGTATTCTTGGTTCGCGCAAGTGGATGGCGGCACGACTAGGGGCGCAGGGCGGCAAAGCGCGCACTAAAGCTAAAGCCGCTGCGGCCCGCGCCAATGGCGCACTCGGCGGCCGTCCGCGTAAATCCGCCGTGGGGCATTGAAATTAGCTAAACAATCTTTCTTCCTGTTGAGACCTCCGCAGATCGGGCCTCGGAGCCGCTCTCCCGCCGCTTGCGAAACGACGCCACCTTGTGGCGGTTGCCGCACATCGCCGGGCTGCACCACCTGCGGTGATGCGACCGTGTGCGGTCGTAGAACCAGAGGACGCACTCCTCGTTCTCGCAGTGCTTGATCCGGTCGAAGTCCCCCGTAACCAGCAGGTCTGCGACGGACTCCATCAGCGGCGCCAACATCTGCTCGGGCGTGAGTCTCTCCCAGTCCCAGCGCCGCTCCAGGCGCAGCCGTCCGTCTTTGTCCGGAACCATCATCGGATAGCTTCGAGCCAGAGAGAAAAAAGCGTTCAGGATGCTGGGGTTCTGCTCGCCCCGTTTCCGTCTCTCCAACTCGGTACGGATCGCCAGGCGCAGGGTGCGAGCCGTCTCCAGCAGATCCGTCGGCTTAAGCTTCGTTGCTGCCGCCGTATCTGCCTTAAAACCCGCGCGGGCGAGCCAGTGCCGGACATCGCTATCGCTCTGAAACAGGTCTACCAACTCGCCATCGACGCGGACGACTGTATTCAGAAAGTCCAGCACAGGGTGATCGCCCACCTTCGGCATTTCGGTGGTTTTTACAGGCACTTTCGCCTCCGGCATGGGTCTTGCCTCCATAAATTTTTACGTAACCAGTGTAACTTCCTTTCTCTGGTTACATCTCATCAAATGTAACCAGAGAAATATAGTTTCTCTGGTTACACTATCTTCTCGTCCCAGAAAGGGAAAAACCACATGACCGAGAGAGCACACATTCCCGTCACCTCCATCCATCGCACTAAAGCCGATGGAATCAATATCTTCTACCGGGAGGCCGGTCCCGCCGACGCCCCGGTCGTGCTGCTGCTGCACGGCTTCCCAACCTCCTCATTTCAGTACCGCGATCTCATCCCGCGTCTTGCCGCCCGCTATCGCGTCGTTGCGCCGGACCTGCCCGGCTTTGGCTTCACCGAGGTTCCGCCGGAGCGCAACTACAAGTACAGCTTCGAGTCGATTGCAAAGACGATCGAGGCGTTTACCGATGCGCTGGGCCTGAAACGCTATGCGCTCTATGTCTTCGATTACGGCGCTCCTACCGGTCTTCGCCTGGCGCTGGCGCACCCGGAGCGCGTCGCCGCCATCGTCTCGCAGAACGGCAACGCCTACGAGGAGGGGCTGGGGGACGCATGGGAGCCCATTCAAAAATACTGGCGCAACCCCACGCCGGAGAACCGCGAACCGCTGCGCGAGGCCCTGAGCCTGGAGGGAATTCGCTGGCAGTACACCCACGGTGTTCCCGATCCCGGCGCCATTGCGCCCGAAGGCTACACGCTCGATGCCGCGCTGATCGAGCGGCCGGGGAACGCCGATATCCAGCTCGACCTCTTTCTTGACTATGCCAACAACGTGAAGCTCTATCCCGCCTTTCAGGAGTACTTCCGCACGTCGAAGCCGCAGCTGCTCGCCATCTGGGGCAGGAACGACCCGTTCTTCATCCCGCCGGGGGCCGAGGCGTTCCGTCGCGACAATCCGAATGCGACGGTTGAGATTCTGGAGACGGGGCACTTCGCGCTCGAAACCCATGTGGAGGAGATTGCGGCTCGGATGCAGGCGTTTCTGGAGGGGGTTGTTGTCTGAGGGCTGGACGCTTCGGTGAGGTGCGGCTGAGGATTCGCATTGGGTGAATGTGTGCGGTGAAACCCACGTCCGAGAATCCGGACGTGGGTTCCCGGGCGTGATTTGGAGGAAAAATGCCTCTAAATTTCTCTCCAAATCGCATGGAAGCTGGAGTATGCTTTCCGCACCATTTGGAACCCAACCGGCGAGCCCGGTAAATCACGGAGGAACATCTATGTTTCATCTGCTGTGGACGGCAATCATCGGTCTTGTTGTCGGCGCTCTTGCCAAGCTTATTATTCCTGGCAAGGAGCCGGGCGGCATCTTCATTACCATGCTGATCGGCATCGCCGGGGCGTTTCTGGGAACATGGATCGGCCGCGCGATCGGGCACTATCAGCCGGGACAATCAGCGGGATTCATTATGTCGCTGGTGGGCGCGCTTATCCTGCTGGGGATCTACCATTTGATCAAGCGCAGCAGCAACCGCGCGGCCTGACGGCTGGCTGGACCGCAATTGGCGGCTAAAGCGGTTCTCCTCCGGATGTAGTCTTGGCGATTAGAGCAAAACGCGGATTCCCTTCGGGAATGACAAACAAAGGAAGTTACACCTGAGAGGAAATAGCTCTAAAGCCGCATTGCAGGCAAACCACTTGCGGCATCCTTCGACTTCGCTCAGGGCAGGCTCTTAAGCTGTGCCCTTAACAAGGCCGGAGTTAGACAGGTTCTTAGATGTGTTGAAAATTCGCGAGGTAGCTGCTGAGATTGCTGTCGTAGGAGTGGACAGCGGCGGCGAAGCTCCTTGCCGGGACTGGCAGTCCCAGGAAGTTGCCCTGCGCCATGTCGCACTTGCGGCGCAGCAGGAAGCGCAACTGCTCGTCGGTCTCGACGCCCTCGGCTACAACCTTGATGTTGAGGCCGTGCGACATTGCGATGATGGTCCTGACGACCGCCGCCGCGTTCAGGTCGGTCTCCGCCTGGCGCACGAAGCTCTGATCGATCTTCAGCCGGTCTACCTGGTATTGCAGCAGGTAGGAGAAGCTGCAAAAGCCGGTGCCGAAGTCGTCGATCGAAATCCTCGCGCCCAGCTCGCGAATCTTCTGCAACTTGTTCAGGTTCTCGGTGGAGTTGACCATCAACATGCCTTCGGTGATCTCGATCTCCAGGCTGGTGGCGGCCAGGCCGCTCTTGGCCAGTGAGTGCTCGATGACCTGCAGCAGATTCTTTTGCTGGAACTGGCGCGGCGAAAGGTTGATGGAAACGGTCAGATCCATCCCCAGTTCCTCCTGCAGCGCCTTGCCCTCGCAGCACGAGGTAAGGAAGGCCCATTCGCCGATAGGGACGATCAGGCCGGTCTCTTCGGCCAGCGGGATGAACTGTGCCGGGGCGATCCTGCCCATGCGCGGATGGGTCCAGCGCAGCAGCGCCTCCATGCCGGTGACGAAGCCGGTGGTGAGCGAGACCTGCGGCTGGTAGTGCAGCTCCATCTCGCCGTTGGCGATGGCATGGCGCAGGGCGTGCTCCATCATCAGGCGGTCGGTGGTCTCCTTCAGCATGTCTTCGCTGAAGATCTGGTGCTGGTTGCGGCCGTCATCCTTGGCCGCGTACATGGCGGCGTCGGCGCGCTTGAACAGGTGCTTCACGTCGGTGGCGAAGTCGGGATAGATGCAGACGCCGACGCTGACCGTCACCTTGACGAGTTGTTCGTCGACAGCGATCTCGGGGGCGAGCTTCAAAACCAGGTTGGCGGCGCACTGATCGACGTCGGCGATGGTGGTGATGTCGGGCATCACGACGACGAACTCGTCGCCGCCGGCGCGGGCAACGATGTCGGTGCTGCGTACGGAGCGGCGGATGCGGTTGGCGGCCTCGATCAGGATCTGATCTCCTGAGGTATGGCCCAGAGAATCGTTGATGCGCTTGAAGTGGTCGAGGTCGAGCATGAAGACGGCGACCTTGGTGCCGTAGCGGCGCGCCCGCTCGACCGCCTCGGCCGTCTTGTCGCGGAGCAGAGCTCGTCCCATCAGGCCGGTGAGCGGGTCGTGCGTCGCCAGATGGGTCACGTAGTCGAGCATCTGCTTGCGCTCGGTGATGTCGACCGCGATGCCGACGAAGCCTGTTACCTCGCCGGCATCGGTGCGGACGGCGCGCATGGCGAGATTGATGGGTGTGCGCACGCCGTCGCGCCGCAGTAGCGTCCACTCCTGCTCTTCCGTGCCGCCGGCGGCCACTCCGGCGGTCAGGATCTGGAAGAGATCCTGTTCGGTGCCGTCGAGCGAGTTTTGGTCTCTGACGGTTGCGAGCAACTCTGCCTCGTCGTGCAGGATGGTCAGGGGAGCCTTGCCAACCAGTTCGTCGCGGTCGTAGCCGGAGAGCTTCTCCGCGGCCACGTTCATCGCGGTAATCATGCCGGTGGTGTTGGTGGCAATGATGCTGAAGGGAGCGTTCTGGAAGACCGAGTCGGTGAACTCGAGCAGATGCTCGTAGCGCGCCTGCGTGGCTTTGGACTCGCTGATATCACAGCAGTTTACCGCGACGCCATCGCCGAGCCTGGTGATCTGGAGGCGGACCCAGGTGGCATCAACCCGGGGATTGGACAACAGAAGCTCTTCGCAGAGCGGCTCGCCCGTTGTTGCGACCCTGCGATACAGATCGAAGATGCGATTGTCGACGGGCGACACGGTGGAGGAACGCAGCTGCCCCAGTAGTTCTGCTCGGGGCTTGCGCAGCATCGTCTCGATATTTGCGTTTACGTACTCGAAGCGGAAGTCGACGATCTCTCCGGACCGGTCGCGCACGCACTCGAGGATCATGAAGGCGTCCAGGCTGGTTTCGGCTGCGGCCAGGAACTTCGAGTAGGCGTCCTTGGCCGCCTTGCGCTGAAGCTCGCGATTGTGCTCCTGCCACAGGGACCACAAGCCGAAGAGGGTTCCCAGAATCGCCAGGAGGATCGCGAAGGTGGACATAAGACCATGGTGTCCATTGAGGCGCCAAAGACCTGCCACGGCCAGGCATGCCGAGATTGCGAGCAGACCGAAGCTACGGGCTCGTTGTTGGGAGAAGATCCAGGACGTCAAGCCAAACCCCTAGGGAGGAATACAACTCAAATGTACACGTTACTTGTCAGTTACGAGAGTAACGTGGAATTCGAATAGTTAAACCCTATTTTTACGATTATTTTCGAAATGCATCCTTTATGTGATCCTCTGCGGCTTTAACACCGGAATCGCGCCGCTTTTGGGACGTCAATTCCTGCCATTCGGCGCCGAATATATTCCGGGATGAGGAATATTCGGTTTAGAGGCCTACCGTCTTCATCCCTGCATCGCTGTAACGAGGGCCGGCGACGGCTTCGGCGGGAACGGCGGCGGCGATCTCTTCGATGTCGGCCGGTGACAACACAATCTCCGCGGCGGCTGCATTCTCTTCCAGGTACTTCCTTCGTTTGGTTCCGGGGATGGGCACTATGTCTTCGCCTTGCGCCAGCACCCAGGCCAGGGCAAGTTGCGAGGCGGTGACCCGTCTGCGCTCGGCAATCGCTCGCAGCGCGGCCACCAGCGCCAGGTTCTTCTCAAACGCTTCGCCCTGGAAGCGCGGAGAGTTGCGTCGGAAGTCGGTGGAGGCCATCTCCGCGGTGGTAGTGACGGTGCCGCTCAACATGCCGCGACCGAGGGGGCTGTAGGGGACGAAGCCAATGCCCAGCTCGCGCAGGGTGGGCAGGATCTCGGCTTCCATGCTGCGCTCCCAAAGCGAGTACTCGCTTTGCAGCGCGGTGATGGGATGGACGGCGTGGGCGCGGCGGATGGTTGCCGGGCCCGCTTCGGAGAGGCCGAGGAAGCGGACTTTGCCCTGGGCGACGAGGTCGGCCATGGCTCCGACGGTGTCCTCGATGGGGACGTTGGGGTCGACGCGGTGCTGGTAGTAGAGGTCGATGGTATCGACGCCGAGGCGCTTGAGCGAGGCTTCGCAGGCCTCGCGCACATAGGCCGGGGTGCCGAGGATAGCGCGGTAGGCGGGGTCCTCCTTGCGGCGGACGTTGCCGAACTTGGTGGCGAGGAAGACCTCGTCGCGGCGGCCGGCGATGGCGCGGCCGACGAGCTCCTCGTTGTCGCCGATGCCGTACATGTCAGCGGTGTCGAGGAAGGTGATGCCGAGTTCGAGCGAGCGGTGCAGTGTGGCTGTCGATTCGGCGTCGTTGCGCTCTCCGTAGTACTCCGACATTCCCATGCAGCCAAGCCCCATGCGGGAGACCACTGCACCCTGTTTCCCAAGCTGTACCTTTTCCATCGTTGAACCTCTTCCGATATTTGGCGGGATGCGCCGACGCATCTCCGTACCTCCAGCATAAATTGCATTGCCGGAGGAAGAGTGGCGGCATGGCGAATGTTGCTAAAGTGCTGCTGTTCTCGGGAACTTATGCCATATAGAATGACGCACATGACGAATGGCAACAACCCGAGTCGCGGCAATCGGCCCATTCGCACGAACTTCAACGGGGTCGTCATCGCGATCCTGGCGGCGGTGGCGGTCGCCATCCTGATTACGATCGGCTTTGTGATTGCGAAGGGGAAGAGGATGAAGATCCGGCACAAGAGCGGTGAGGCTCTGGTCTCGGCTCCGGTCAATGCCGGAGCGGCGGGCGGCGCTCGCATCGCTGGCCGCTTGCGAGCATCCTATCTACAGTTGCCGCAGCAACCAAGGACGTCATCTCATGGCTCTTAAATCCATCTTTCGCGCAGCGATCACCGGTCTTCTGACCCCGGCCGTTGCGTTTGCACTTGTAGCCGGCTCACTTGCAGCCAGTACACCGGTCTCTGCTGCCGGGCAGTCGATGCAGCCCTTCGTCAAGAAGAACATTTACCCGGAGACGGCGAATCCTACCGCCGATATCGCGGCCGCGCTGAAGAAGGCGCAGGCCGAGCACAAGCGCGTCATCCTCGACTTCGGCGGCGACTGGTGCGGCGATTGCCAGGTACTGTATATCTACTTCCATGACAAGACCAATGCGCCGCTGATCGCCAGGCACTTTATCATCGTGCCGATCTTTATCGGGCAGATGGACCGCAACCTCGACGTGGCGAAGAAGTACAGCGTGCCGGTGGAGAAGGGGGTTCCGGCGCTGGCGGTGCTCGACGCTCATGGCAAGCTGTTGTATTCGCAGCAGACCGGTCAGTTCGGGCACATGCGCGATATGAGCAGTAAATCGGTCACCGAATTTCTGAACCGCTGGAAGGCCTGATCCGGCGCGCGCTTCGGCGCTCAACCCGTACCCTGGCGGCTGCCCATCTTGAGAAGACTTCTCCGCATCTCCTCCGTCTTCCATCGCACGCTGCTCGGCGTGATCAAGCATGACTGTGTTAACGTCGCACAGTCGGCGGCCTATTCGGCGATGATCTCGCTGTTTCCAGCGCTGATTATCGCCGCCGCGTTTGTCGGCTTCCTGCCGTACACGGCACCGCTGCGCTTTCAACTGGCGCTGGTGTTCAACCGAATCCTGCCGTCGGACGTGACCCCCCTGCTTGAGGGGTACTTTGCGACAACGCACCACAATCCCACCTCGATCCAGGCCTTTATCGCCGGCGTGGTTGTAAGCGCGACCGGGGCTTCGAGTGTGATCGTCACCTTTATGGAAGGCTTTCGCCGGGCCCACAGCCTGCCGGAGAACTGCTGGAACTTCTGGCAACGCCGCCTGCGCGCGTTTGTGCTGGTCCCGCTCTCGCTGATCCCGCTGGCGGCGGCCAGCCTGCTGATTGTCTTTGGGCACTTCATCACACTTTGGATCGCCATGCACGTTGTGCCCGAGGCGCGCACTCCGGTATATGTCGTCGCTCTGGTTATCCGCTGGTCCATCGCGCTGACCGGCAGCATCGGCATTATCGCGCTGATCTACCATATGGGAACGCCCATGAGGCAGTCGTGGAAGCGGACGATTCCGGGAGCGGTGGTGGCCACGGCGATGTGGTTCCTCTCGACGCTGGCGTTCGGCTTGTACGTCACCCGTTTCGCCAACTACTCGCATATCTACGGTTCGCTGGGAGCCGGAATCGCGCTGCTGTTCTGGCTCTACCTCATCTCGTTGAGCGTATTGTGCGGAGCGGAGTTCAATGCGCAGTGCGATGCCCATTTTTTTGGACAGGATGACACGCATTCAACCGCTTCAAGCGCACAGACCCCCGCATCCGGGTAAAATTGCCACGGTAGCAAAACTCACTGGTCATACCTTCGCGGAGTCACCGCAGGGTAGAAAGAATGCGGCAAAGCAATTTCATGAATACTTCTCTGAATCCAATCTCGAACCTTCCTCTCATTGCCGGAACCGAACGTACCCGCCGCGCCAAGATTGTCGCTACCCTGGGCCCCGCCTGCAGCACTCCCGAGATCTTCCGCCAGCTGGTTCGCGCGGGACTCGATGTCGCCCGGCTGAACTTCTCGCACGGAACGCACGAGCAGAAGGCGGAGCTGATCCGCATGGTCCGCACCGTGTCCAAGCAGGAGTGCAAGCCCATCTGCATCCTCGCCGACCTGCAGGGACCAAAGATTCGCACTGGCAAGCTCAAGGGCCACAAGCCGGTCCAACTGGTCGCCGGCAAGCGCTTTACTATCACTCCGCGAGAGATTGAAGGAACGGCCGCGCTGGTGGGAACGACCTTCAAGACGCTGGCCGAAAATCTGGAACCGGGGTCGCGTATCCTGCTCTCGGACGGCCTGATCGAGCTGCGCGTCGAGCAGGTCAAGGGCGGCGACGTGGTCTGCGAGATCATCAACGGCGGCACGCTGGGCGAGAACAAGGGCATCAACCTGCCCGGCATTCCGGTCAAGGTGCCGTCGCTGACCGAGAAGGACGAGGAGGACCTGGTCTTTGCTATCGGACAGGGGGTCGATACGGTTGCGGTCTCGTTTGTGCGCACTGCCGACGATGTTCGCCATGTGAAGAACCGCCTGGCCGCGCTGAAGTCCGATGCGTGGGTGATCGCCAAGCTGGAGAAGCCGCAGGCGATCGAGCACCTCGACAGCATTCTTGAGGTGACCGACGCCATCATGGTGGCGCGCGGCGACCTCGGCGTCGAGGTTCCGCCGGAGAAGGTTCCGGCGATTCAGAAGTACATCATTCGCCGCGCGGCGGAGTATCGCAAGCCGGTGATCACGGCGACGCAGATGCTCGAATCGATGATCGACAATCCGCGGCCGACCCGCGCCGAGGCCTCGGACGTGGCCAACGCTATCTACGACGGAACCGACTCGGTGATGCTCTCGGCTGAGTCCGCCGCGGGCAAGTATCCGGTGGAGGCGGTGGCCATGATGGCCAAGATCGTGATCGAGACCGAGCACCAGATCCGCATCGACCCGCGACCCGGGCTGTCGCATCCGGCCAGTGTCCGGCTGTCGATCGCCGAGACTATCTGCGAATGCATGTCGCATGCGGCGGATGATCTTGATGTGACTGCCATCGCCATCTTCACCGAGACGGGCATGACGGCGCGATTGCTCTCGAAGTACCACCCTGACCCGCCCATCTTCGCGCTGTCGCCGTATCCGAGCGTGATCAACCGCCTGATGCTGCTGTGGGGAACCTATCCCATACTGTGCGACCGTATCCGCGACACCGACAAGCTGGTGAGCATGGCCGAGGAGATTCTCGAAAGCGGCGGCCATGTTCATCCGCGTCAGATTGTGGGGATTGTGGCGGGAACGCGCACCAAGTCCGGCGCTACCAATTTCATGCGGCTGCACATGGTCGGCGACCGCGATACGGAAGTTGCCGGGGCGAAGAAGAAAAAGAAGAAGTAGCACGCAGAAATCGCGTGAAAAAGAAAGGCCCGGAGAAGATATCTTCGGGCCTTTCTCGTTGTGCTTTTTACTGATTTATTTATAGGCTTTCGCGAAAGCGTCGGCGGCCTGGTTCATCTGCTCGGACGTGATAGCGTGCGAAGCGATGATGACGCGGAAGCGGAAGGTTACGCTCTTGCCCTTGTCGATAGTGAAGTTCAACGGCGGCTGCGTGGCGTCGAAGATATGGCGTCCGAGCGGGTTGGCTGCGAACAGGCCGTATCCACGAGCGTGCCAGTAGGTTGGATAATCGGGATTCTTCGGGTTGTCGATGATCGCGATGGTCTCGGTCTTGCCGTCGGTGTTGCCGGTCAGCTCGCACCAGCGGCCGCGAGTCGACCAGACCTTATCGCCCTTGACGCCTTCGCTGGTGAGGTAGACGCCGGTTGCGCCTGCGGTATCGCCGGCGGCGACCCGGGTGGGACGACCGCTGGCATCGGCGAAGATGCCGCCCTTCTCCGTCGGAGACTCAAGGAAATGCGCGACGCGGATGCCGAGCACACCTTCCTTGTCGTCCTTGAAGACGATCTGTTCGAGCGCGTGCAGGGTGGTGATGCGGTCGATGACGCGGTCATCGCCCTGCTTGGAGAAGACGAAGCGCGTCGTCTCGCGAATGATCGGCTGGTTTTTTCCGGTAATCCAGACCGACTCCACGACGAGGTCGCCTTTATTGGGCCCGCTCTTGGTGGAGATGATCTTCTCGTGATGGATGCTGCCCATCTTCTCGCGATTTTCCGGCTTGATGGCGTTGGAGTTGTTCCAGAAGTCGAAGCCGTTCACGTTGCCGTAGTTGAACCACATACCGACGTGGTGAGGGTGGTCGACGCGCTCTCCCTTGCGGGGCTCGAGCGGGTATCCACGGCTCACCGTGATGCCGTCGGGGGCGATCAGAGGATAGAGAACGGCCTTCTTCATGTTCTCCGGCCAGAGATACGAGGTGAACGGCTTGCCGTCAATGGTGACATCGACGCGCCGCTGCGCCTGGTCGGCAGTAACCTTGACCCCTGCTCCCGCGTCTTTCGCGAGGGCAGGGGCTGCGCTACCGAGTCCGACCATTGCCATAACGCCTAACATCAACCACTTATACAGGGACCTTCCCTCCTGCTTATACATGAACCTTGCCTCCCGCGAGCACCTGCTGCGTCTTGTCGTCGAAGGTTACCTTCTCGCCGGTTTGGATGGCGGCGATGTTCATGCACAGCGCGATGGAGTGGCTGTAGCCGGCTTCGATGTCGGCGTTGGGCGTCTTGCGCGAGCGGACGCACTCCATCCAGTTGCGCACGTTGGCCGAGGTCTCGTTGTCGACGTGAGTGCCGGCGCCGGTCTCCATCGATGTCGCCTTCTCCACCAGAGCGAAGCTGGGAAGCAGGTTGGCCTGCATCTTCATCTGGGCCGCCATCTTCGCCGTCAGGCCGCCGGTGGGAGTGACGGTCTGCTTGGACATGTCGAGCATGCCGCCGTTGGAGTAGTAAAGCTCCTTGACGCCGCCGGCCGAGTTAGTGAAGCGCGAGGTGTACTGCACCTGGAAGCCCTTGGTGAGATCGTCGAGCGGGCCGTAGTCGAAGACAGCCGTCATGGTGTCCCAGTTCTTGCGGCCGTCCTTCCACAGGTAGATGCCGCCGTTGGCGACGACGCTGCGCGGGTGCGGCAGGCCGGTGAACCAGTGAACGGTGTCGATCTGGTGGACGAGCCACTGGTCGGGAATGCCCGAGGAGTAGGGCCAGAAGAGGCGGAACTCAAGATACTTGCGCGCGTCGAAGGGCTCGTGCGGACGGTTCATCAGGTAGCGCTTCCAGTCGGTGTCCTGCTCCTTGAGCAGAGGCACGACGTCGGGGCGGCGCCAGCGTCCGGGCTGGTTAACGTTCCAGGTCATCTCGACCATGACGATATCGCCGAACTTGCCCGATTTGATGTACTCGGCGGCCTTCATATAGCTGGGGGTGCTGCGGCGCTGGGTGCCGACCTGTACGATCTTGCCGGTCTTGTGGACGGCGGCGCGGAACTTGCGGGCGTCATCCATGGTGTGCGCAGTCGGCTTCTCGACGTAGGCGTCGCGGCCGGCGTTGACTGCCTCGACGCCGTGGAGCGCGTGCTGGAAGTCGGCAGTCGCGATCATGACCGCATCCACGTCCTTGCGCGCGTAGAGCTCGTCGTTATTGCGCACCGCGACGACCGGGCTGCCGGTGATCTTCTGGATGTAGGTTGCGCCTTCGTCCCGACGACGGTTCCAGATGTCGGAGACGGCGACGATCTCGAAGTTCGTCTCCTTAGAGTTTGCGTGGAAGGCGGGGATAAGGGCGCCCTTCATGCGGTCGCCGCAGCCGACGATGCCTACGTTCACCCGGTCATTGGCTCCAATAATCTTTGCGTAGCTCGTCGCATTCCACGAGACGGCTGTCGCCGCCAGCGCCGTGCTGCCTATCTTCATGAAATCTCTTCGGTTCGTGTCCTGCGTTGCCATTGCGTCTTTCCTCCATGTGGTCATACCGCGTCTCCAGTCGGTGCGCCTAGACTTCTTCGCCAGACTGCCAGCGCAGTGTACACAACTTGCAAGTGGTCTGGCCACTATGATTTTTTTGTCTGCTATTCGACGCTCTTTAAGGCGCGGGCTAAAAGCTTTCACCCTTATAAAAAAAGCACTTCGGCTACGCTGAAAGATAAAACCCCACCTCTTGAGAGAGGTGGGGTTGGCGGATACGCTTGCCATAAAACTCAATTGACTGAAGCTTGATTGCGGCCTCAACCGCCTTCGGGGCTATGCGCCGAAGGCGAGGTCGATCAGGGTCTTCTCCTCCATGTCGTGAGCCTTGGCCGACCCGGTAGCCGGGGTCGCGCTGGGGCTGCGCTTGACGCTGAGGACGGCGCGGTCGCCGGCCAGACGCCGCAGCAGGGGCATCACGTAGAACAAAGCTCCCATGTTGGCAGGTTCTTCCTGCACCCAGACAATCTCTTCGGCTCCGGGGTGCTGATCGAGCGCGGCCTGTAGCTCGACCTCCGGCCAGGGATGAAGCTGCTCGACGAAGATGATGCCGACGCCCATGTCCTTGCGCTTTGCCCGCTCCATGCGCAGGTTGTGGCCGATCTTGCCGCTGCAGACGAGCAGGCGGCGCGGATTGATGGTCTCGTTGTCGGGCAGAACGTTCTGGAAGCGCTCGCGCGAGAACTCGGCCAGCGGCGACGAGGCGTCGGGATGCCGCAACATGCTCTTGGGCGTGAAGACGATCAGCGGCTTGCGCCACGGGCGCAGCGCCTGGCGGCGCAGCAGGTGGAAGTACTGGGCCGCAGTCGAGGGCTGGCAGATCTGGATGTTGTCGTTGGCGGCCAGTTGCAGATAGCGCTCAATGCGCGCGCTGGAGTGCTCGGGGCCCTGTCCCTCGTATCCGTGGGGCAGCAGCATGACGATACCGGAGAGCAGCCCCCACTTCACCTCGCTCGACGCGATGAACTGGTCGATGATGATCTGCGCGCCGTTGGCGAAGTCGCCGAACTGCGCCTCCCAAAGCACGAGCGCTTCGGGATAGTCGCGAGCGAAGCCGTACTCGAAGCCGAGCACCGCGGCCTCGGAGAGCAGAGAGTTGTAGACCTCGAAGTGTGCCTGTCCCTTGCTGAGATGGGAGAGCGGAATGTACTTCACCTCGGTCTCGGTGTCGACCATGACGGCGTGACGCTGGTTGAAGGTGCCGCGCTGCGAGTCCTGCCCGCTGAGGCGGACGGGCGTGCCCGTCTCCAGCAGTGAGGCGTAGGCGACCAGCTCGGCCATGCCGTAGTCGAAGGGCCGCGAGCCTGCGCCCATCTCCGCGCGCTGCTCGAAGAGCTTTTTCACCTTGGGATGGATATGGAAATCGCCCGGATACTTTGTGATGGCGAGCGCAAGCTCATTCACGCGCTCCCTGGGCAACCCGGTGGGAACATCGTCCTCCGGCTCCAGCTCGCAGCCCTTATAAGGACTCCAGTAATCGGGCATCTCGCGCAGCAGCGGTACGTGCTCGGCCTTGGTTGCGGCCTTCTGGTCGTCGAGGAACTCCTGTTGAACCTGATGGGCTTCGTCCGTCGGATCGACACCGATCCGCTGGGCATAAAGCTGATAGAGCGGCGGATGATTTTTAATGGCGGCATACCGGCGCGGCTGGGTCACCGTAGGATCGTCCACCTCGCTGTGGCCGTGGCGGCGATAGCCGACCAGGTCGACGACGATATCGGAGCGGAAGCGGTCGCGGAACTCCGCGGCGAGGGCGGCGATGCGGACGACAGCGTCCGGGTCTTCGGCATTGACGTGGAAGATGGGGATAGGAAGGCGCTTGGCAATGTCCGACGAAAAGCGCGAGGAGTTCGACTCCTCGGGAGACGCCGTAAAGCCGAGCAGGTTGTTGACGATGACATGCACGGTGCCGCCGACGTTGTAGCCGTGCAGCGTCGCCATATTCAACGACTCGGCGAGGATGCCCTGACCGGCGAAGGCGGCGTCGCCGTGGATGATCAGCGGCAGCACCTGCCCTTTGCCGTCTTTGCCGATACGCTCCTGCTTGGCGCGGGCGCGGCCCAGTACGACAGGATCGACGGCTTCGAGGTGGCTGGGGTTGGAGGCAAGGTGGAGCCCGATGGTCTTGCCGTCGGGCGAGCGATACTCGCCGGTGGCGCCGATGTGGTACTTGACGTCTCCTCCGCCCATGGTGCTGCGGGGATCCACGTCCTCGAACTTGGTGAAGATCTCGGTGGCGCTGCGGCCGATGGTGTTGGTCATCACGTTGAGGCGTCCGCGATGGCTCATGCCGAAGACAGCTTTGGTGATGCCGAGGTTGGCGCTGACGGCGAGGACGCGGTCGAGGAACGGGATGAGGACGGTGAGGCCTTCGAGCGAGAAGCGCTTGGTTCCGAGGTAGCGGGACTGGATGACCTGCTCGAAGAGGTCGGCGCGGATGAGCTGGGTGAGGATCAGCTTCTGATCGGCGGCGGGCGGCGGTTGCTCGATGCGCTCCTGGAGCCACTGCCGCTGCTCCGGGTTGACGATGTGCATGAACTCGGAGGCGATGGTGCCGCAGTAAAATTTGCGGGCTTCGGCAGCAGCTTCGCCCTCGGGCACAGCAGTCGGGAAGGGCTCGGGGGGGAGGTATTGGCCGAGCGGATCGAGAGAGGCCTGGAGGTATCCCCAGCGGCGGAAGATGTCGAAGACGGCTTCGCGGTCAGCTTGTTCTACTGCGGGAGCCGGTGGGGTATATGCCCCTGCCTTGGTGGCCATTGCGTCCTCACTTCAGGTCTGTTCGCGAGAGTCAATCGCAGACCTCGCTCTATGTTAGACCTTTCAATGATAGTTCAGGTGCAGGGGATAAAGCTTGTGTTCGGGGATGACTATAAAGGGGCACAGCGCATAAGCCGGGAGCGAGACCTGTTCGCGTTGTCTCTTTTTGGAAGCGCGTAGCGAGGTCTCGATCTCATCGGCGCAAGTAGCTTTAATTCAAAAGCTTATGCGAATCGATGATGGGGCGCGCTCATGTCTCTGCGAGGAGTTGAGGCCTGTGATGCTTTCTCTAACGAGGCCAAATGGCATCCGTACGCGGGGTTAAAAGATCCGGCGAATATCGCACCCCGGTCGTAGCCGAACCGTTCGTCATATGGTTCGCAGTTACGATGAAGCATGGCGGGTGCGGCTTCGAATCTGCGGCGGATTTCGAGGGTTTTGATTCTGACTATGGCGCTGGGCGGGTGGGCTCCGGTCGCGTGGAGGCAGGCGGCGGCTTCCGATGCGGTAACTGCGCAACCGCTGCCGGATATCGACGTGGGACGGTTGATGCATGAGGTCGAGGCACGCCAAAAGGCGGCAGAGGCGATTCAGAAGGACTATCTCTACCATGCGGCGGATACGGTCGAGCAACTGGATCGTCATGGCAAGGTGAAGAAGACGCAGACAAAGGAGTACGACGTCTTCTGGGTAGAGGGCGTGCCGGTTCATAAACTGACCCGGAAAGATGGGAAAGTGCTGAGCGCGGACGAGCAGAGGAAGGAGAGCGAACGCATCGACAAGGCGGTGAAGAAGGCCAGGGAGCGGAGGGCGAAGGCCGAAGCCAAGGGGAAGGAGACTGATCCGAATGGGAACGAGGAGGTCACGGTCTCGCGGCTGCTGGAACTGGGCAACTTCGGCAATGCACGCAGGGTGATGCTCGACGGGCGCAGGACGATTGCGGTGGACTTTGCGGGCGACCCCAAGGCTAAGACGCGGAACCGGATGGAGGCGGTGATCCGCGACATGGCGGGGACGGTCTGGGTGGATGAGGAGGACCGCGCTCTGGCACGAGTGGAGGGATATTTTCTGGAGACCTTCAAGATCGGGGCGGGGCTGGTGGTGAACATCGAGAAGGGCACCAGCTTTTCCATGGTGCAGCGCAAGGTGAATGGCGAGGTGTGGCTTCCGGAGCGGGTCGAGGGACACGGATCGGCGCGGGCGTTTCTACTGTTCCGCTTCAAGGGCAGCTTTCGCGAGATCGACTCGGATTACCGGAAGTTCAAGGTGACGACGACGATTCTGCCTGGGATGGGGAAGCTCGAAGAGTGGAAGTGAGAGTGGGCGCAGCCATCCGGTACAAAATTGTCTTTCAGGAGTGGCTGGTGATCTCTTTGGCGTAGATCTGGTGGCTGGTGCGAGGTGGCTCGGGCCCGCGGTGAAGAGCGCGGACGCGCTCGCGAATCTGCTCGTCGGCGGCGGTGACGCGCTCGCGGGAGCGGAGGTAGTCGAGCCATGACTCCATGACGAAGGTCTCGTTGAGGTGCTCGGGGTCGGTGGCGTCGCGATAGATGCCCCAACGGATGGCGCCGTCGCGGAGGCGGACGCCGCGCAGATCGTGGATGGCGCGGGTGAACTCGGCGTAGTTTTCGGCGGGGATGCGGTAGTCGACGGAGATGCGGACGGGGCCGGCGTAGTTGAGGTCGTCGGCGGGCTCGGAGTCCATGGTGGGAAAGGGGATGGGCTGGGGCGCGGGGCGCTTCCACTTATAGGGCGTGTGGTCGGGGACGGGGCCTTGCAGGATGTGGAAGCGGCGAACGATGGGGAGCGTGAGGACGAGTCCGCCGGCGGCGATGGCGAGAGAGATGGGGGTGGAGATGTGCTCGGCGAGCGCTCCCCAGAGGACGGAGCCGAGCGCCATGCCGCCCTGGAAGGTCATCAGGTAGGTGCCGAGAGCGCGGGCCTGGACCCAGGCGGGGACGGCGAGTTGCACCGAGGTATTGAGGGTGGAGAGTGTGCTGGTCCAGGCAAAGCCGGAGAACATGAGTGTGATGATGATGAGCCAGGAATGGTGGGCGAAGGCGAGGATGAGCAGGGTGATGACGTTGTAGAGGGTGGCAGCTGCGATGATCCGGTCGGCGGAGAAGCGGCGGCGGACGCGGGGCAGGGCGGTGGCTCCGACGAGCGCGCCGACGCCAAGCGAGCCGTTGAGGATGCCGTAGCCCAGGGCTCCCTGATGGAGGACATGGCTGGCGACGACGGCGAGCAGCGCCCAGATGGCGGAGACGAAGAAGGCGAAGGTGAAGGTGCGGACGAGGGCGGACTGGAGGTCTGGGGAGTAGCGGACGTAGCGGAGGCCGGAGCGAATGGAGGCGGCGATGCGCTCGGAGGGCAGCGTGGACTTGAAGAGCGGAACGCGTTTCCAGTTAACCAGGACCCAGATGACGGCGGCGTAGGAGACGGCGTTGAGCAGGAAGACGGAGCCTGCGCCGGTGTCGATGCGCTGAAAGGCGGCGACCATCAGACCGCCGAGCGCGGGGCCGACGGCGCGGGCGAGATTATTGCCTGCGGAGTTGATGGAGACGGTGTCGGGGATCAGCTCGCGGGGAACCAGTTCGGGGATGATGGCCTGCCATGCGGGATTGTTCATGGCAGAGCCGATGTTGAGCATGAAGGTGAGCGCGAGCAGCGTCCACGGAGAGACGTAGCCGAGGAAGGTGAGGATGGCGAGGACGCCGACCGAGGTAAGCATCCATGCCTGCCAGAAGATGAGCAGCTTGCGGCGGTCGAAGATGTCGGCGGTGGCCCCGGCGAGCAGCCCGAGGATGAGCACGGGAAGGCTGGCCGCGGTCTGCATGAGCGCGATGAGCAGCGGCGAGGCGGTAAGCGAGGTCATAAACCAGGTGCCGGCGGTGTCCTGCATCCAGGTGCCGACCGAGGAGATGGTGCTGGCAATCCAGCGGTCGCGGAAGAGGGCGATGCGGAGAGGGGCAAATCCGCTGGGACTTTGGGATGGGGGAGTCGCGGGACCGGCGTTGGGAGCTTCGAAGGGCATCGTGCGCTTGGGTTAGTTTACGGGTTGGGGGCAATGTCAAGAACTGGAGGCATCAAATACATAAAGGAAGCATGGAATCCTCCATGTCGTCCAGGCTGGCGTCGTAATCAATCAAGGGCAAAAACTACCTTCGCAACAATCAAGACTGTCAAGAAGATGAGTCATGCCGGTTTGCAACCGGATGTGGGGCTATTTGTCATAATTTTGACTAATGTATCAATACATTAGTATGCTGGCACCAGCGTCCGAATGATTACTGAGCCCATCACGGCTGCACTTCGCTTTCCGCTCCTCGGCGAGCCGTTGTCACTCGATTTGGTGAACACTCGTGTGCGCAAGGGCGGGGTCGATGTGGATCTGCTCGAGGGGCCATCTGCTTTGACCGTGTGGCTAGCTGCGGAAGCGGGGCGGCAGCCTTGGGAGGGAACCGCCACTGCAACGGATCTGCGGGTGGTGCGATCGATGCGCGACGCCATCGCCGAACTGCTGACCGCGATGCGTACTGGAGTACCGCCACGGCAAAGAGCCCTACAGACTGTGAATGCGGCGCTCTCCAGTTCAACCACGTCGATAAGACTTGTATGGACGCCCGCAGGCCCTCGGGCAAAGGTTCGGGTCGCCACATTGGGCCGCGACGCGCTGCTGCACGCCCTGGCCGTGGACGCTGTCAGCATCCTGACCGGTCCGCAGGCGAAGCTTTTGCGCAGATGCGCGCACCCGGAGTGCGTGCTTCAGTTCCTCGCCCGGAACTCGCGCCGCCGCTGGTGTTCGGCTGCGGTGTGCGGCAACCGTACCCGTGTGGCGCGGCACTATCTTCGGCAGCAGGCGAACGTTTGATGGGGCCGTCATCCACGTTGCATCCGCTTGCGCCGTCCTCCCCTCTTCCAGATCAGCCTATGCCGGACTCGACTGTGGCACCGGTCTTGTCCCGATGGATGTTACCGATCCTCTGCACCGCTGCCTTCCTTATCTTCGTTCAGGCGTTCATGGTGGCGCCGCTTATCCCGCGTCTGGCTGAAGTCTTCCATACGAGGGTCGCCTGGATCGGGCTTGCCGTACCCGCATATTTACTTCCGCATGGAATGGCGACGCTGGTGTGGGGGCCGTTGTCGGACCGTTTGGGGCGGCGCAACGTCATTCTCGGGTCGTTGCTGTTGTTTATCGCCTTCACCGTGGGCACTGCGTTGGCGACTGGCAGCACCGGATTCTTGATGTGGCGGATCGCCACCGGGGTAGGGGCCGCCGGCATCGTGCCGATCAGCCTCACGCTGATTGGCGATGTCGTGCCGTTTCGGCAACGTGGCCGGGCACTGGGCTGGCTGTTCGGCTCAATCGCGGGTGGGACGGCAACCGGAGCCACGGTCGGCGCACTGATGGAAGCGGTCATCGGCTGGCGGGGTTTGTTCCTGACGGTGGCTGTGCTCGCCATTGGGTTAGTCCTTGTCGCTGTCATGGTGGGAGCGATCCCCAGGTTGCCCAGGCCCCAGGCACCGCCGCTGGCTGTTGTCTTCCGTGGCTATACTGCATTGCTGGCACTATCCCGGGCACGGCACACTTATTCGTATGTGCTGATTAACGCCGTTGTGCAATCGGGCGTTTATACCTGGCTGGGGGTGTATCTGCACCGGCATTTCGGACTTAGTGAAGTGGGCATCGGGTTGGCGTTGCTCGGGTATGGCATTCCGGGACTGCTGTTGGGGCCCGTGATTGGCCGTCTCGCAGATCGTCACGGCCGCTCGCGGATTATTCCTGTTGGGGTGGCGCTTACGGGCATGTGTGCGCTGCTGCTGGCCGCACCGCTTCCCTTGATCGCAGTACAGATTGTGATTGTTACGCTTTCACTGGGCTTCGACCTGACTCAACCGCTGCTCGCTGGCATCGTCACCGATCTGCGTGGAAATCGTGCACAAGCAGTGGGACTGATGGCGTTCACGCTGTTTTCCGGATTTGGGCTAGGCAGCTTACTGTTTCAGGTGGCAATGGCGTGGGGGTTTGATGCGGCATTCCTTCTATTTGGCTGCGCTGCGCTGGTCGCGGCGGGGGTTGCAATTCCGCTTTTTCGTGCGGAACGCCCTCAAGCGGCAATGACTGCGGTGACGAAGGGATAGGGCGGTTGAATAGAGCAATCATGATCTCCCTCCGATAGGCACCCGCGGATTGGTCAGAGGGCTCTGCGACGGCAGGTAGATTTTTCAGGTGGATCGCCATCAGATTTTGGGGGGGAATGGTTTTCGGGCAAAGCAAACAAACTACCTTCGCGGGAGCGTTGGGCGCTTTGGGGATCATGAAGCGGAAGCTTCTGGCCGCGTAATGAGCAGGGCAATTTAAATGGATGAGCCTCTCCGGGATTGTTCGGAGAGGCTCATCAACAGGAGCAAGCGTTTTACCGATGGGTGGGGTTGCCGGCTAAGCGAAAGGCAAATACAGGGGTCTCTCCACTGCGCAGCGGACGATCAAGCCGTCCGCTGCTTCGGTCGAGATGACGTGCGTTGGTGAGAGATGACATGCGTTGTGGGTGCATAGAAACATGGATCACCTTCTAGAAGATGAGTTTTAGCCCAAATTGGACCTGGCGAGAGCTGGTTGCGGTGGACGTAATGACTCCGGCGGTGGGACTGTCGACCACCGGAGCAGTCTGGTTGGCGGTGGTGCCCTGGCTGGGGCCGGAGGAGAAGACGACCGGGTTAGGCGTGGCGAAGTTGGTGTGGTTGAGGACGTTGAAGAACTCGGCGCGGAACTGGGCGTTGAGGCGCTCGCCGAGCCTGGTGGATTTGTGCAGCGAGAGGTCGAGGTTGGCGAGGCCGGGGCCGACCAGGGTGTCGCGGCCGAGGTTGCCGAAAGTTCCGTAGGCGGGCGCGCTGAAGGCCGACGCGTCGAAGAACTCGGTCGGCGTGCCCGGATAGAGCTTGCCGTGGAAGTCGGGGTTAATGTCTGGGCGGACGGGGTTGCGCGTGTCTCCGCTGCCGGTGGGGTTGTAGCCGAGCTGCGGCGAGAAGGGGAAGCCGGACTGGATGGCCGCGATGGTGCTGAGGGTCCAGCCGCTGACGGCGCGGTTGACCACGGGAGTGAGGTTGGCTCCTATGCGGTGGTTCGCTCCGAAGGGAAGATCGTAGGTTCCGTTAATGGCGACGAGGTGGCGGATGTCGCTGGCCGAGGGGCCGTAGTCGTAGCCGGGTTCTGCCGGATACATGGTGTACGCGGGAGTGTTGGCGCTGACGCTGGTGTTCCAAGCCGAGCCGTTGTCGAGGTTCTTCGACCATGTGTAGTTGCCGCGGAACTGGAAGCCGTTGGCGAAGCTGCGGTGCAGGTCAAGCTCGAGCGCGTGGTAGTTGCTGATTCCCTGGGAGACCCAGGAGGTGGTGTTGGCTACAAGCGGGTTGGCCTTGGTGGTGGTATGGAAGAAGACCGTGCCTGCGGCCAGCGCGGCGGGGCAGGCGGGATTGGGGCAGGTGACGGGGATGGGTTCGTTGAGGTCCTGCGAGAGAATCTGGTGGTAGCCGTGGGAACCGATATAGCTGACGGTGAGAGAGGTGTTGGGAGCGATCTGCTGCTCGACGCGGAGGTCCCAGCTCAGCACGGTGGGGGTATGGATGTCGGGCTGGACGCTGGAGGGAGAGACGAGCGAACTAGCCGAGGGCTTGGTATCGGCGGTGATGTGTAGGTCGGAGACATGCACGTTCGAGAGCGAGAGCGTGGTGTTGTAGGGGGCGGACTGATCGAGGCGGTAGTCGAGATTGTCGAGCAGGGAGCGATGGACGCCGAAGCCGGCGCGGACGGAGGTTTTGCCATTGCCGCGGACGTCCCAGGCGAGGCCGACGCGGGGTTCGGGGAGGAACTTTGCGCGGTTGGTGGTGAGGGCGGCCGTGCCGATGGTGGGGTTGGTGTCGATGACGGCTGGTTGGCCTGGGCCTCCGGGGGTGAACCCGTAGTTGGAGGCGCGGCCCTGGACCTCGTTGAAGCCGTTGGTGGATTCGAAGCGGAAGCCGGCACGGACTTCGAGGCGCGGGGTTAAGTGGATGGTGTCCTCGACGTAGCCCGCGCCCATCAAGGAGCGCCAGCCCAGCTCGGTGGGGTTGGGAACGACGGTGAAGGTCTTCACCGTTCCCTGCAAAAAGGTGGCGAGGGAGGCGAAGGAGGCCTGGCCGTACTGGTTCTGGGCGAGGTTGTCGTTCGATTGCAGGCGCTGAATCCAGCCGCCGATTTCGATCTGGTGGCGGCCATGGCTCCAGAAGATGTGGTCGTCGAAGGTGAAGAGGTTGCGGGTGGTGGAGTTATCGGAGCCTACGTTGGCTCCGGCTCCGGTGATCTGGGATGACCCGTTGCTGGCGGTTGAGCCGGCGATGACGATGGCTCCGATGGGCTTGCCGGCGACCCAGCCGGGGATGGATTGGCTGATCTCGGGCGGGGTCGTCCCAAGGAAGTAGAAGGAGGCGCGGGAGAAGCCGAAGCGAGCGGTGTTGAGCAGTTGCGGGGAGAAGACGTGCTGCTCCTGCGCGCTGAGGACCTGTTCGCGGAGGCTCTCGTCGATCAGAGAGAAGGGGTTTTGCGTGGGCGTGTTGGCGGTGGAGTCGTCGATGGTGTAGACGGCGAAGAAGAGATCTTTGGGGCTGATGTTGTAGTCGAAGCGGGTGGTGCCGAAGTCTTCCCGGATGTGCTGTATGGGGCTGGAGTAGGCGATGGCGATGCCTGAGCCCAGCTCCGGTCCGTTGGCGACCGGCCACAGGGCGAGCAGGGGCTGGACGCTGGGCGCGGCTGCGGCGCGGCTGGCGTCGTCGGGGACCAAGGTGACGTCGGAGAGGCCGAGATTCTGTCGGTAGCCCTCGTAGTTGGCGAAGAGCAGGAGCTTGTCTTTACGGATGGGACCGCCGAGCGAGCCGCCGAAGTTGTTGCGCTGGAAAGTAGGGATTTTGGCCCGGTCGAAGTAGTTGCGGGCGTCGAGGGCGGAGTTGCGGATGAACTCGTAGGCGGAGCCATGAAGTTTATTTGTGCCTGACGCAGTTACGATTGAGATCTGCGCGCCCTGGCGCTTGCCGTAGCTGGAGGAGTAGGTGTCGCTGACGACGTTGAACTCGCGCACGGCATCGACTCCGAGAAGCTGACCGCTGGTGCCGCCGGGAGTGACGTTGATGAGCGATGCGCCGGTGTACTCGATGCCGTTGAGCAGGAAGAGATTGTCCTGGGGGCGGCGGCCGGAGATGGCGAACATGTTGCCGACCGAGGAGTTCGACGTGCCGATGGTGCCGGAGCGCTGGCCGGTGTAGTTGACGACGCCGGGATTGAGGGTGATGAGCTGGTCGTAGCTGCGACCGTTGAGAGGAAGCTGCTTGATCTGGCGCTCATCGACGAGGCCGGAGGTCTGCTGGGTGGAGGTGTTGACGACCGAGGGCGTGTCCTCGACCGTGACCTGTTGCGCGACTGAGTCGAGCGCGAGGGAGAGGTCGATCTGCTTGCTCTGGCCGACGGTGAGCGGAATACCGGCGCGGTGCGCGGCGCTGAATCCGGGAAGCTGCGCGGTGACGGTGTAGGTGCCTACGGGGATGGAGGGCGCGGAGTATCGTCCGTCGGGAGCCGTGGTGAGGCGGCGCTCGCTGCCGGTCTCGTCGTTGTGGACGAGGACCTGGGCATTGGCGAGGGCGGCTCCGGTGGTATCGGTGACGGTGCCGGAGAGAGTTCCGCCGACGATTTGAGCATGCGCCGTGATGGTGATGAAGAGGGACAGAAGGATAGCGGCGGGCGCGAGCTTCTTAATGACGAAGTGGTTCATGGGGGTCTCCGAAAGATAGGTGGAGGCGCTTCTCGTTGGCTGGTGTGGGTGCGAGAATGCGCGTTCTTCTTGTGTGTTTTTTAGGAGAGCTGGTTCTTGCTTAGGCGCAACAACGACAGCTTTGCATTCGGTGCGAGGAAGGATTCAGCGTATTGATGGGGAGAGTCTTCATCTGGCGACTCCGTACTCGAAGCTCCAGTAGACGAGGCCGAGGGTGACGAGAGCGATGAAGATTTCGCCGAGGATGCCGACGATCAGAGGTCGCCAGCCCTGGCCGACGAGATCTTTGAGATTGGTACGAAGGCCGACCCCGGCAAAGGCCGGAAGGAACGCCCATCGGGAGAGATTGGAGAGGCTGGTGAGCTGGCCGTGGGTGAAGAATCCGGCGGTGGCGAGGACCGAGATGGCGACGAAGCCGAGGACGAACTTGGGGAACTTCTGCCAGAGGAAGAGAGCCTTGTTTTCGACCACGGCGGCTTGTCCCTGAGCCGCCCAGTAGACGGCGTAGCCGAGGACGACAAAGCCGAGAAAGGAGGACCGCGCGGTTTTGGCGAGGACGGCGAAGCGGCCGCCGACATCGCCGTAGATGGCCCCGGTGACGGTGGCCTCGGCGGTGTTGTCGACGGCGAGGCCGGCCCAGATGCCGTAGGACTGCTGGCTCATGTTGAGAGCGTGTCCGATGGCGGGAAAGGTGAACAGGGCGATGGCGCCGAGAGTGAGGACGGCGGCCATCGCGGTGGAGGTGTCCTCTTCGCTGGAGTCGATGGCTCCCTGGGTAGCCATGATGGCGGTGACGCCGCAGACGCTGCTGCCGATCGAGAGCAGGCTGGTGAGCTTGGGCGGGAGCTTGAAGATGCGTCCGAGCAGCGTCATCACGGTGAGCGAGAGGATCAGCTCGATGGCGACCAGGCCGAGCGTCTTGCCGCCGATGTTGAAGAGGTCCTGCATGAGGAAGCGGGCGCCGATGAGCACGATGCCGAGCTTGAGCCAAAGCTCGTAGGTGGCGACGCCGGGACGAAAGATGCGGCTGATGCCGAAGGTGTTGCTGATGACGAGGCCGAGGATGATGGCCCAGAGGACATATTCGATGTGGGGGAGAGGCCATCCGGGATGGCGAGTCTGGAGGAGTGCGGTGGTATGGGTGAAGAGCTTGCCCAGCAGGCCGACGCCGAAGAGCAGTGCCATACCGGGGATCGTCCTGACGAAGCGCGTGGCAGGGGAGGATACCGGACTGGCAGTCGGGTTGGGGATGGTATGCGCGGACATTTTTAGTGAATGGAGGCTTTAGCGACTGGAGGCTAGAAAGCCGTAGCCTGGATCAGAAGGGGATGGCAGGGAGAAGGTTGAAGCGGATGAGGATGGCGAGAGCGAGGGCGATGCTAACGGCGATCAGGTCCACGTTGACGGACAGACGATTCGCTGCCTCGGGTCTGGACGGTATCTGCTCCTGGATATCCTGGAAATTCTGAAGATCCTGGTGAATCTGGGGAGTTGCCATGGTGAAGCCTCCTGCATTTCGTTCGCAAAAAAGAAAAACCCACGTATCGCGCCTGGCGCTGATACGTGGGTTCCTGAAGTGTCTAAGCCGAGATTCCTACTCTTCGCTTAGGTGAGGAAAGATCCAACGCAGCAGCCGTCGCCCATACAACAGAGGCAACAGGTACAAGCTGCGATGTGCATCGATCCCATAGGACGAGATTAGAGGGTTTCCTGAGAAACGTCAAGCCGGCGGGACGAAGGAAAAGGCGGTTTAAAAGGGAAACCCACGCAGCGCGGTGGGGGCTGTTGCGTGGGTATTCCTGTAAAGCAACGAAGTGGGTGGACTTCGTTATGACTGACTCGACCCGAAGGGAGTCTTGCCACTTCTTTAGGGTAAGGCGAAAGGGTAGCGGCGTCAAGGAAGATTTGGCATGAAGGGAAGTGGCTGATTTTATTCGGAATTATTCCCTGATGGGGTGCCCCGGACGCGGACCGGAACGGATTCCCCGGACTGGAGATCCGGGCCGGGGAATCCGCGCGCGGAAGAGACAGATCAGAGGCGGCAGATGAGCAGTTCGCGCTCGTAGATCATCTCCGCGGGGAGATGATCGTGCAGCAGAAGGAAAAGCTCTTCGTGGTCCATAACCTCGTGCCTCCATTGCTTGCGGTCGACCTTCTGGAGCGCGTCGTAGGTCTCGTGGGGGAAGTCGAGGCCCGTCCAGTCGATGTCGTCGTAGTGAGGGGTCCAGCCGATGGGGGTCTCCTTGGCCAGGGCGCGGCCGTGGGCGCGGTCGACGATCCAGCGCAGGACGCGCATGTTCTCGCTGAAGCCGGGCCAGAGGAATTTGCCGTCGGCATCCTTGCGGAACCAGTTGACGTGGAAGATGCGCGGGGTTGTGGAGAGGCTGCGCTGCATACGCAGCCAGTGACGGAAGTAGTCGCCCATGTGATAGCCACAGAAGGGCAGCATGGCCATGGGATCGCGGCGAACCTTGCCCGTGGCTCCGGCGGCGGCGGCGGTGGTCTCTGAACCCATAGTGGCCCCGATGTAGACGCCCGCAGACCAGTTGAAGGCCTGGTAGACGAGCGGCATGGTGGTGGCGCGGCGGCCTCCGAAGATGATGGCGGAGATAGGCACGCCGTCCGGAGCCTCCCAGTCGGGGTCGATGGTGGGGCACTGGCTGGCCGGGGCGGTGAAGCGTCCATTGGGATGAGCAGCTGGCTGGCCGGTCTTCTTGCCGATGGCCGGGGTCCACTTGTTGCCGCGCCAGTCGAGACACTCGGCGGGAGGCTTGTCGGTCATGCCCTCCCACCAGACGCCGCCCTCGGGGGTGAGCGCGACGTTGGTGAAGATGGTATTTCTGGCGAGAGTTGCCATGGCGTTGGGGTTGGTCTTGGCGCTGGTGCCGGGAGCAACGCCGAAGAAGCCGGCCTCGGGGTTAATGGCGCGAAGCTGGCCGCTGGCGTCGGGTTTGATCCACGCGATGTCGTCGCCGATGGTCCAGACCTTCCAGCCGTCGAATCCTTTTGGGGGAATCATCATGGCGAAATTGGTCTTACCGCAGGCGGAGGGGAAGGCGGCAGCCACGTAAGTTTTTTCGTGGGTGGGCGATTCGAGACCGAGGATCAACATGTGTTCGGCCATCCAGCCCTCGTCGCGGGCGATGTTCGATGCGATGCGCAGGGCGAAGCACTTTTTGCCGAGCAGGGCATTGCCGCCGTAGCCGGAGCCGTAGGACCAGATCTCGCGAGTCTCAGGGAAGTGGACGATG
>Ga0207674_10000501_pt1 | contig 51694 bp, 50 predicted proteins | sample KBSCornC72_FD_184303 | JGI IMG/M metagenome (GOLD analysis project Ga0207674, IMG submission 184303) | Corn rhizosphere microbial communities from Kellogg Biological Station, Michigan, USA - KBS Corn C7-2 (SPAdes) (version 2) | ecosystem: Host-associated > Plants > Roots > Rhizosphere > Soil ... | reverse complement strand
GGTGGAAGCCGACGACCCGGCACGAAATCGTTGTGGCTGCTTCCTTCCGGACCTGACCAGGTTGGCGACAGCGCCGTCCGCCGACTTCCGCGCGGGCATATGGGTCATGCCGGCTCCACGCGCAAGTTCGTGTTTCAGCGCCCTTTCCCTTCATCCGCGGTTCACTCGGCTGGACAGACTGCAGCATCGCCACCACGAGGTCACTCATGTCCTTACCTGCCCTTCTCCTGCCGATTCTCGCCGCCGCGGCCCAGGCGCAGACGCAGCGGGACAAGCCCATCGTTGTCACCGGCTATGCCGGCGTGCCCTTCATCAGCCCCATGGGCGAGCCGTTCCGCCCGCGAAGACCTGATGAAGACGCGCTCGCTGACTGGTTTCGCCAGGCCGATCGGAATCACGATGGCTTTCTCACCGTTGAGGAAATGACCGCTGATGCGGACCGCTTCTTCGCTACGCTCGACACCGATCATAACGGCGAGATCGATCCCGAGGAGCTGGTCGCCTACGAATGGGAGATCGCGCCCGAAATCCAGGTCAATTCGAGATTGAGACGGCCGCGCCCCGCGGCAGTCGATGCTACGCCGGTGACTGACGAGCGCCGAGACGATGGAAAGGGCCGCAGGCGACCACGTCTGGAGGGTTATGATCCCTTGGACCGCAGCCCGCAGGGTGCCGCCCGATACGCCCTGATCAACATGCCCGAACCGGTCGCTGCCGCTGACGCGGACTTCAATCGAGGGATTAGCTTGGCGGAGTTCAGAGACGCCGCCATCACCCGTTTTCAGCTCCTGGACAAGGGCCGAACCAGCAAGCTCACCGTGCCGCAACTGGAGGCACAGCTGCCCAAGCTCCCTCGACCCGGAACGAAGCCGAAGCGGTATCGCGACGCTGATCCTGACACCAGAATCGGCCAGCCTCTTCCGCCCGGGAATTAGACAGGCGTAACGATTTCATCTGCAATTCACGTCGCGGCAACGATCGCCAGCGCTTCATTCGCTTATGGTGATACTCCCTCTGCTCCTGCCCCTCGCTGCTGCTGTCCAGGCCTCAGCGGCGGCCGCCCCTCCCCCCTCGACGATACGCCATCGAGGCACGTTCATTAGCCCTATGGGCGAACCGTTTCGGTCAAGCAGTCGCGACGGTGACACGCTCGCCAACTGGTTTCGCCAAGCCGACCAAGACCATGATGGGCGGCTGACGCTCGAAGAAATGCAGCAGGACGCGGAGCGGTTTTTCTCAGTCCTCGACGTCAATCATGACGGCGAGATCGATCCGGACGAAATTACGCACTACGAGAACATAATCGCACCAGAAATCTCCAGCGGTCCGCATTTCGAGGTGGCTAGTGCAGCCGGAGGGGCGCCTGAGGGGGGCGGCCGCCGAGGCGGCGGTGGTCATCATCGCGGCGGCGGAGCGCACCACGGGGGTGGAGAGGGCGGTTTCCGGAAGAATAGCGGAGGCGAATTTGAACAAGGCGCCGCGCGCTTCGGGTTGCTCGACCTCCCAGAGCCAGTGGCTTCGGCCGACGCCAACTTCAACCGCGGCGTATCGCTCGCCGAGTTCCGCGATGCCGCCGGCCAGCGCTTCCTGGCACTGGACCTCGATCACCATGGCTATCTGACGCTTGCGGGCCTCGAGATGATCCGGCCCGCTCCTCCTCCCGAACCGAACAAGCCGGATACGGTCAATGAGGCCGAAGGCGAGTCAGCGCCGGAGAACTAACGGCCCATCCAGTTCTTCGCCGCCGGCGGAACGCGCACGCTGAGCGACTCCATGTCCTCGGTGAGGAGAATCTGGCAGGCGAGCCGCGACGTCCGCGTCGCGTGGGCCGCAAGGTCGAGCAAATCCTCCTCTTCCTCCGTCGCGGGAGGGAGATTCGCGAAATCCTCTGCATCGACGATCACATGGCAGGTCGAACATGCCATGACGCCTTCGCAGGCACCCTCGAGGGGCTCGCGCGCCGCCCAGGCGACATCGAGCAGCCGCTGACCCGGCGCTGCTTCCACTTCCTTGTCGAGAGTTCCGTCAGGCCGGAAGAACCGCACCACAGTCACGCGTCGAGCTTCTCCTGCTCGACCGCGGCTTTGGCGAGCCGGTGACAGGCGTCGACCAGCTCGAGCTGCGTCGTGTAGCGGCCAAAACCGAGTCGGATCGATGAGCGACTCTCGCGATAGTCCAGGGCCAAGGCGCGCAGTACATGGCTTGGCCGTCCAGATCCGCTGGCGCAGGCGCTGCCGAGCGAGAAGGCGATATCGCGCAGATCGGCAATAAGCCGAGCCGCATCAACGCCTTCTCGGCGGATGTTGAGGTTTCCATGATAGCGGTGCGCGGTGCTGCCGTTGATCGTCCAGCCGGGACCGAGCGCGTGGATCGCCGCCTTCCACAACTTCTGAACATGATCGTAGTCGCGCGTGCAGCGCTCGTCCGCGAGCTTGGCCGCGACGCCGAAGCCGACACAAAGCGCCGGCGACAAGGTCCCCGAGCGCAACCCGAGCTCCTGACCACCACCGTGGAGGAGCGGAGCGGGTTGCGCGCCTTCCCGCATCCACAAGGCGCCAATACCCTTCGGTCCGTGGATCTTGTGCGCGGAGACGGCCACCAGATCCGGCCCTTTGCAGATCTGAAGCCGACCGAGTGCCTGGACTGCATCGCACAACATGAGGGCGCCGGCCTTGTGTGCCATTTCCGCGATTTCCGAAATCGGCTGAGTAACGCCGATCTCGTTGTTCACCATCATCACCGCAACCAGGAGCACGCGCTCGTCGAGTTCGCGCGCGAGAAGGTCGAGATCGAGACGGCCGTCCGGTCTGACTGGCAGTACCGTTAAATCGATGCCTTGACCGGCCAGCCACTCGCAGGTGTCGAGCACGGCCGCATGCTCGGTTGCAACCGTGATGATGCGGTTCCGCGCCTGCCCCGCTTTCTCAATCGTGCCCTTCAGCGCCCAGTTGATCGCCTCCGTCGCGCTGCCGGTGAAGGCGACGCTTCCACCTTTGAATCCAATCGCCTTCTCGACCTGCTTGCGTGCGATCTCGATCGCGGCAGCGGCTTCGCGCCCCCAACGCGAGGGAGAGTGGGGATTGGCGAACTTTTCCTCGATCCATGGCTGCATCGCCTTGGACACCTCGGGCGCCACCGGGGTGGTCGCTTGGTAGTCGAGGTAGATCACGCGGCCCTCGCTGCGGCCCGCTCGGCGATACGGCGCCACTCGCCAACGAAGCGATCGACGTCGGCTTCGCTAGTGTCCGGACCGAAACTGATCCTGAGAGTGCCGCCCGCGATTTCCGGCGGAACTCCCATGGCAGTGAGCACTGCGCTGTCCTTCATCGCACCGGATGAGCAGGCACTCCCCGCCGAAACGGCGATCCCCGCAAGATCGAACTGCACCAATAGCGAGGCATTCGACGCGCTGGGCAGTGAGATCGCTCCGATCGTCGAGATACGCGGAGCAGTTTCGCCGATGACGAAGCCTCCGGAATTCTTGACCCCGGTCTCGAGCCGCGCACGGAGGGCCGCGAGGCGGTCGAGATTGTAGGGGCGAGCCGACAGTGCGGCGGCGAAGGCGAGCGCATTGGGCGCATCCTGCGTCCCACGGCGATAGCCCTTCTCCTGGCCGCCTACAGGCTCAAGGGTCGCGAGATTGCGGACCAGGAGCACACCAATGCCGGGGGGGCCACCGAGTTTGTGCGCGCAGGCCGCAATAAAGTCGGCGTCGGGCAGCGGCAGCTTGCCTGCGGACTGAGCGCAATCCGCAAGCAGCAAGGACCCCGCCTCGCGAATCAGCGCTGCCAGCCTGTCGAGCGGCTGAATGATCCCGGTTTCGTTATTGACGTGCTGAATGGCGACGAGCACCGGCCCTTCGGCAAGGACCGCGTTCAGAGCGAATTCGTCGACCAGCCCATCTCGCCCCACCGGAATGACCTTCGAGCTCGATCCCATCGCGTAAGGGACAATTGAGTGCTCGGTCGCGGAATGCGCCCGGCTGGGGACACGCGCCCGACAGCCGACAATCTCGATGGCCTCGCTCGCGCCGCTCGTGAAGATGACGTCATGACGCCAGCCGAGCACTTCAGCGATGGTCGACCGCGCTTCCTCGAGCAGCGCCCGCGACGCGCGCCCTTCGGCATGGGGCGAGCTCGGGTTCGCCCATGCTTCCAGCCCACGCTGCAACGCCGCGCGGGATTCGGGAAGCACTGGCGTTGTCGCCGCATGGTCGAGATAGAGGCGATTTTCGCTCTTCAAAACGGCCGAATTCCTGCCAATTGCCACTTGAACAGCGGCCCCTATATAGGACCCGACGCCGCTGCGCACCCGCGCAGCGCCCCATATTCACGAGCGAACGCCACTTACATGCCCGAAGTCATTTTCCCAGGTCCTGAGGGACGCCTCGAAGGACGTTTCCACCCCGGCACCCGCCCCCGCGCGCCCGTCGCCATGATCCTCCACTCACACCCGCAGGCCGGCGGGACGATGAACAACAAGATCGTCCAGCTGCTCTATCAAACCTTCGTCAAGCGCGGCTTTGCAACGCTGCGGTTCAACTTCCGGGGAGTCGGCAAGAGCCAGGGCGTGTTCGATAACGGCATCGGCGAACTCTCCGACGCGGCCTCCGCTCTCGATTGGGTGCAGAGCATCCACCCGGAGGCGGAGACCACCTGGGTCGCAGGCGTCAGCTTTGGCGCCTGGATCGGCATGCAGCTGCTGATGCGGCGCCCGGAAATCCGTGGCTTCATCTCGATCGCCCCGCCGGCGAATATGTACGACTTCAGCTTCCTCGCGCCCTGCCCCTCATCGGGCATCATCATCCAGGGCGAGGCCGACGAGGTCGTGACACCCAGCGCAGTGCAGAAGCTCGTCGATAAGCTACGCACCCAGCGGCACATCACCATTCATCACGAGCTGATCCCCGGCGCGAACCATTTCTTCGCGAACGAGCTCGACCTGCTGATGAAGGAAGTAGACGACTATCTCGATATGCGGCTCGCCACCGATCCGATCAAACCGTCTATACCGTCCAGATCATCACGTTCGTGACGAGCACGAGAGCAGCGAGGATCATGAGGACCCCACGGCCGCGCGTCTGACGGTGTAGAGCTAGTTTCACGCCGCCGCCGATCAGCAGGAAACCCGTGATCATTGCGAGCGCAAGCGCGCCCTCGGAAAATTTATCCATTTTCGTCACTCGATTTTACCAACGCTTAACCAAAATTGAGCAAGGTGCCAGCCATGCCAAAGGCTGACCAGCAGGCGCGCCTCGATGAGGCGTTCGAGCGGATCGAAGAGACGATCCTGCCGTGCATCGCAATGATGCTGGAAACATTGATCGATGCTTCCGAATCGGTCGCCGAGGGCGAGCGCCGGTTTCTGGTCGGCGAATTGAAGACTTTGGCCGCCGAGCTGGAAGAGCTGACCAAAGCAGTCGAGCGCTCGAGTCCCATGCACGTCGAGCCAGGCGAATATAGAGCGCGTAACGTCGCTTAAGTCGCTTCGCCGATGATCAGCGCGTGAAGCGCCGGATCGACATTCCCGCCCGACAGCACGACTACGGTACCCCCCGCCGGTGCTAGCTTGCCCGACAATAGAGCCGCCAAGCCAACCGCACCGCCCGGTTCGACGACGAGCTTGTGCTTTTCCCACGCGAAACGAATCGCCTCGGCCGCTTCCCCATCGCTGACCGACAGTGCCTTTGCCCGGCGATCTCTTAGAATTCCAAACGTCATCTGGGACACTCGCGGTGTCTGCAGCGCGTCGCAGAAGGTGTTCGGCGCGTCCGTCGCGACTTGAACGATCTGCGCCGTTTCGAGCGAGCGGCCCATGTCGTCCCAGTTGTCAGGCTCCACGATCACGATTTCCGCGTCCGGCACCGCAAGTGCTATTCCCGAGGCAAGTCCCCCACCACCGCACGGAACGACGAGGCGCGCAGGCGAACGGCCGAGCTGCTCAACGATTTCCAAGCCAACCGTGCCCTGCCCCGCGACGATCGCCGGATCGTCGAAGCTTGGCACCACCGTCGCGCCGCTTACTCCCGCAATGCGCGCAGCGATTTCTTCGCGGCTTTCGGTCCGACGGTCGTAGAAGACGATCTCTGCGCCCTCCGCCCGCGTGCCCTCGATCTTCACCTTCGGCGCGTCTGCCGGCATGACGATGATCGCCTGAATCCCCAACCGCTTTGCCGCAATTGCAACCCCGCGCGCGTGATTGCCCGATGAGAAGGCGACCACCCCCCGCTCCCGCTCCTCAGGCGACAATCGCAGCAGCCGATTCGTCGCGCCGCGCAGCTTGAATGCGCCACCAGTCTGCAGGCACTCGCACTTGAACCAGATGCGAACGCCGGCGACCTCGCTCTCGATCAGCGGCGTGCGCTCGACCGCACCCGCGATCCGCTCCGCTGCGGCTGCGACGTCGCCGCGGGTCACGACCACTTCATCTATTAAGCCGTTGATAACCCTGTCCTTTCGCTCAACCGTTGCAGTTTGACGACAAATTCCCCGCAAATTGCTGATGCGGGTCCAAAGAAACTTTACAGGGGGGACCCCCACACATATATCGCGCTCCCGCTGCCCCATGGGACTTCCAACCGCAAGGCAGCTCTTTGTCGAACTACCTGTTGGAGGTCCCTTGAGTTGCACAAGCATCATCGCGCGCTGGGGCTAGCGTCCGCCCCATCCGATAGCGGGGGAGCTATCGCAATCGCCAAGCAACGCCCGGTCCGGCCGGTCACGTTGCTGCGTCCGCATGCTGCGGATCGCGCCGCCCGCTTCTTCGTCGAGAAGTTCCCGGGCCGCTCGCTCTATGCGGTGAAGGCGAATCCGTCGCCCGACCTTTTGCGGATCCTGTGGGACGCGGGGGTAACGCATTACGACGTCGCTTCGATCGGCGAGGTGCGTCTCGTTCACGAAACGCTCCCAGAGGCCGTGCTCTGCTTCATGCACCCGGTGAAAGCCGAGGAAGCGATCGCCGAGGCTTATTTCGGGCATGGAGTGAAGACCTTTAGCCTCGATACGGTGGACGAACTCGACAAGATCGTTCGCGCGACCTCGACGGATGGTGTTCCGGCGAGCGATCTCAATCTGCTGGTGCGCATCCGCGTCAGCTCCGATCACGCCAAGCTCAGCCTCGCTTCGAAGTTCGGGGCCGACCCACGCGACATCAGCGCCTTGTTGATGGCCGTCCGCCAGGCCGCCGACGCGCTCGGCATCTGCTTCCACGTCGGCAGCCAGGCAATGACTCCCGCAGCTTTCGCCGAAGCGATGACGAGAGTCCGAACGGCAATCGTTGAGGCGGCCGTCACCGTCGACATCGTCGACGTGGGTGGGGGATTCCCTTCCTCCTATCCGGGGATGGAGCCGCCGCCGCTGGAGACCTATTTCTCGGTCATCCACCAGTCGTTCGAAGCGCTGCCGATCAGTTACTCGGCCGAGCTGTGGTGCGAACCGGGCCGTGCCCTCTGCGCCGAATATGCGAGCGTGCTCGTGCGGGTCGAGAAGCGCCGGGGCGACGAACTGTACATCAACGATGGCGCCTATGGCGCGCTGTTCGATGCGGCGCACATCGGTTGGCGCTATCCGGTGCGGCTCGTCCGCGACGAGACTTCACACGTCCGGCCGATGCAGTTCAGCTTCTACGGACCGACCTGCGACGATCTCGACCACATGACCGGGCCTTTCGAGCTGCCCGGCGACATCGCCGTTGGTGATTATATCGAGATCGGCATGCTCGGCGCCTACGGCTGCGCAATGCGAACGCAGTTCAACGGCTTCGGCGTGGTCGATTCCGCCATTGTCGATGATGAGCCGATGGCGAGCCTCTACGGAGCGGCCAGCGCGCCGGCGCGTTCAAACGTCGTGAAGCTGTAGGGCCAATTCGTCATCCCCGCGAAAGTGGGGATCCAGCTGTTTCTTTTTTCGGCGCGAGTAGCGGGATTCCCGCTTTCGCGGGAATGACGAGGTATTTTGCGATGACAACCGAAACGCTGAACAAGGTTCAGGACGCAGAGCGGATCAACGACACGCGAAAGGCGGAGCTGCTCGCCTCGCCCGTCGAGCATATCGACATCACCAAGTTCGACGCCCGCCCGATCATCGATTCGATGGGCAAGATGAGTTTCACCAGCCGGGACCTCGGTCGCGCCACCAAGATCTACAACACGATGCTCGAGGATCCGGCCTGTTCGATTATCCTCGTGATTGCAGGATCGACCTCGGCGGGCGGTTGCATGGACCTGTACGCCGAGCTCGTGAAGTCCAACATGGTCGATGCGATCGTTGCCACAGGCGCAACGATCGTCGACATGGATTTCTTCGAAGCGCTTGGTCACAAACACTACCAAGCTAATGAAATCCCTGACGATGATACGCTGCGTTCGCTCTACATCGACCGCATCTACGATACCTACATCGATGAGCAGCAGCTGCAGGACTGCGACTTCACCATCGGCAAGATAGCCGACAGCCTGGAGCCGCGTCCGTACAGCAGTCGTGCCTTCATTCGCGAGATGGGCAAGTGGCTGAGCGAAGGGAATGCCAAGAAGCAGGGTAGCCTCGTCCAGCTCGCTTACGAGCATGACGTGCCGATCTTTTGCCCGGCCTTCGTCGACTCATCGGCCGGCTTCGGCCTGGTCAAGCACCAGGTCGACGCGATGAAGCGAGGCGGCCACTATATGGTCCTCGACGCGATCGCCGACTTCCGCGAGCTGACGGACATCAAGATCAAGGCCGGCACCACCGGCCTGCTGATGATCGGCGGCGGCGTGCCGAAGAACTTCACCCAGGACACCGTCGTCTGTGCCGAGATTCTCGGCCACGAGGACGTCGAGGTGCACAAGTACGCAGTGCAGATCACAGTCGCTGATGTGCGCGACGGCGCCTGCTCCTCCTCAACGCTTCAGGAAGCAGCGAGCTGGGGCAAGGTCTCGACCGCCATGGAGCAGATGGTCTTCGCCGAGGCGACATCAGTGCTCCCGCTCCTTGCCAGCGACGCGTGGCATCGCGGCGCTTGGCGCAACCGCGAAAAGCGCCGCTTCGCCATGCTGTTCGACTAAGTCGATTGCCAAGCGTAACGAACTGAAGCACCCTCCTCTTGGCTGAAACCGTGGGGAGGCTTTTTCGTGCACTACAGTCCATTGCTCGCGCCGATCGTCGCGCTCGTTGCCTGGTCGCTTGTGATGTACATCTGGATGTATGCGGTGCGGCTTCCCGCCATGAAGCGCGCCGGAATCAGCCTCAAAGGGCGCCGCGGCACGCGCGGTGGCGCGCTCGAGGGCCAGATCCCCGACGAAGCCAATTGGAAGGCGCACAATTACGCCCATCTGATGGAGCAACCGGCGATCTTCTACGCGATCGTCATCGCGCTGATTCTGATGGGTTTCGATCACCCGATCAATGTCTATCTCGCCTGGGCCTATGTGCTGCTGCGGGTCGTGCACAGCCTCATCCAGGCGACGGTGAACATCGTCGCCTACCGCTTCCTCGTCTTTACGCTGAGCTCGCTATGCCTGATTGGGCTGACGACGCACGCCGCGATTTTTCTCATCCACCACGGGTAAAGCACGCTGCCAGTTCGACATGAGTCGACCAGCGGAATTGGCCTACGGGCTCGACCCAATCCAGCTTGTAGCCGCCATCGACAAGGATCCTGGCGTCACGCGCGAAGGTCGCGGGATTGCAGCTGACATAGGGGATCTGCCGCACGGTTGAGGTGGCGAGCGCCGACATCTGCTCAGCCGCGCCGGCGCGCGGGGGATCCAGAATCACGGCATCGAACCGTTTGAGCTCGCTCCGGTCGAGCGGCCGGCGGTAGAGGTCGCGATGCTCGACCATCATTGTCCGCCCGGCGCGCTGCAGCGCCGCAGCGGCATCGCGCGACGCCTCGGCTGCGTACTTCGCACCCGTCGCAAGCGCGAAGGTGCCCAATCCTGAGAAGAGGTCAGCGATCGATGCGGCGTCACCGACGCATTCGGAGACGGAGTGCACGAGCGCTGCCTCGCCTTCCTCTGTCGCCTGCAGGAACCCGCCCGGTGGAAAGGCCACCGGAATGCCCGACAAAGTCACTGATGCGGGCTGAGGCTCGTACAATGCTTCGGGTCCGAGCCCGCGATCGACACTGAGCCGCGCAAGGTCGTGCTTCGTCGCGAACGACGTCAGCTGCTCGATCTCGGCCAACCGCCCGGCAGGAACGCCCTTGAGCGACACGTCCACTCCGCGGTCGATTAGCGTAAGCTGGATTTCCGCGATGCGCTTGGGCTGCAGCATGCTCGCAAGCACCTGTCGCAGCGGCTCAACGAGCGCGAACAGCTCCGGGCGGAGGATTTGGCATTCGCACATGTCGACGATGCGGTGCGACATCTCCGCGTTGAAGCCGAGCTGTACGCCGCTCGCGACCTTCAGCGCCTTGAGCGTCGCCCTGCGGCGGCTGTTCGGCGGCGAGAGGTGCGGTTCGCGAAGCTGCGTTTCGATCGCATGCTGTGCCAGCGCGGTCTCCACGCGCGAAACGAGGTAGCCGCGATATGCTTCATCGTCGGCATGCTGGAGCTGACAACCGCCGCATTCGGGGAAGTGCCGGCACGGCGGATCCTGATGATGCGGCCCGAAAGCGAGCGCGCCGTCGTCGAGCACTGCATCGCCGGGAACGCCGAACGGCACGTGGCGGCCGCTTGGCGTCACGCCGTCGCCGCGCGCAGCGATGCGGATGATTGGCTCGTTCACAACGAGGCGATCGCCGACGGGATGGCTTCGGCGAGATCGTCGGCGATCAGCTGCGGTCCTGCTATCTCCGCGGCGCGTCCGTGCAGCCACACCGCCGCGCAGGCCGCTTCGAATGCGAGAAGGCCGCGCGCCCGCATGGCTGCTGCGAGGCCCGCGAGCACGTCGCCGGTGCCCGCACTGGCAAGCCACGGATGTGCGCGCGGTGCGAAACCGAGCCTGCCGTCCGGCGATGCAACCAAAGTGTCGGGTCCTTTGTAGATGACCACTGCGCCCGATCGCCGCGCTGCTTCCAGCGCCCTCTCCGGCTTGGATCCCCGCAGCTCGCCAAACAACTTGCGGAATTCGCCCTCATGCGGCGTCAGGATCGCGTCCTGGCCCTTGAGCCGTTCCGGCTCGCCTAGATGCGTAATCCCGTCGGCGTCGATCACCTTGGGTGCTTTTGACGTCAGAGCGAGCGTCAGCACCTGGGGCGCGTCGCCCAGCCCCGGTCCCACCAACAGACAACCGATCCGTTCGTCATTCACCGGAGCGTGGTCGATCTGGACGATCGCCGAGGGCAAGCCGTCGATCGGTCGGGAGGTGCTCACACGCACGTAGCCGGCACCGGCGCGCGCTGCCCCCTTTGCAGCGAGCGCAATCGCCCCAGGCATGGTACCGGCGAGCGCATGGACGAGGCCGCGGCTGTATTTATGCCCGCCGGGATCGAGCGACGGCAGCTGAGGCGGCCCGATCTCGTGCCACGTGTCGTCCGTCTCGATGGCGATGTCGCCCAGCACGAGGCGGCCGCATTTGTGTATCGCTGGATAAATCAGATGCGCGGGCTTCAGGGCGCTGAACGTCACCGTCATGTCGAAGGCAGGAACGCCGCTGAGTTCCTGTCCGCTGTCCGTTTCGATTCCGCTTGGCACGTCGCATGCGATCTTCACGATTGCTGCGTTGCATAGCCGAAAAAGTTGTTCTGACACATAACCTTCAAGACCACGCTTGAGACCAGTTCCAAACAAGGCATCAATGACCAAGGGCGTCGGCGACGTTTCGCCTGATAGCGGCTCGACCTCGCCCTTCCACTCCGCGCGGGCCCATTTGGCCGCGTCACTCTTTGGTTCACTGAGCGCCGCAACCCGCACCCTGATACCTCTCTCAGCGAGGCGCCGCGCAGCGACATAGCCATCCCCGCCGTTGCTTCCAGGTCCGCAGAGAATCAGCGTCGGCATCGGCCCGGCGAAACGGTACGCTGCCTCCGCGAGCGCTGCCCCTGCGCGTTCCATCAGCTCCTCGACGCTGGTGCCGCCGTCTATCGCCGTCTGCTCCGCGGCGCGCATCGCATCGGCAGTAAGGATCGGCCGCCCCGTCATCGGAGCGCCCCTAGCGCAGGAAGGTCGTCAGACGCCACCATTCGCGCGGGACTGCTTGGGCCGCCACATCGCGCGCCTCCTCGCTGTCGAACAAGGAGAAACAGGTCGCGCCCGATCCCGACATTCGCGTGAATTCTGCCCCCGACTGTGCAGAAAGCCAGGCGAGAACGGTCTCGACCTGCGGAACCAGCGTTTTGGCCGGCGCTTCGAGGTCGTTGCGCCCATCGCGCCAGTCGTCGAGCGGTCCGCGATCGACTCCGTCCCATGCGGCAAAGACATCCGGTGTCGCCAGCGGTACGCGCGGATTCACCAGCAAGACGGGCGTTCCGGAGGTTTCGGCCAGTGCGATCACCGTCAACTCGTCCCCCGCTCCCTCACCCCTAACCGACAGGCTCAACAGGCAGGCTGGGACGTCGCTGCCAAGCGTAGGCGCCACAGCCTCGGCATAGCCGGGATCGATCTGCCACAATGACGTCAGCAGGCGCAGCGCCGCTGCTGCATCGGCGGACCCACCGCCGATACCCGAAGCGACCGGCAGCCTCTTGTCAAGCGTGAGCGCCGCGCCACCGGTCACTCCCGACACCTTTGCCAGAGCCAGCGCAGCCTTCATCACCAGATTGTCCGCCGGCTCACCCAAATTGGAGGCGAACGGGCCCACCACCCGCAATGAAACCTCGTCCGCCAATTCACCGCTGAGCCGATCGCCATCGGTGCAAAACGCGAACACCGTCTCGATCGCATGCCGCCCGTCGGGCAGCTTGCCTCGCACATGCAACGCAAGGTTCAGCTTGGCCGGCGCAATCTCGCGCGCTCCGGCGCTCAAGGCGCCGCGTTCGTCGGCGTAAGGCCGCTCGCCAGCTTTGCCTTCACCCGTACTGCGATCTCGTCTTCGGCGGTCACCAACGCCGCATTCCAGGCAAAGCGCGCCTCGTAGCGCCGCCCCGACTTGTACAGCGCATCGCCGAGATGCTCCTGGATCTCTGACTGATCGGGATCCTTTTCGGCTGCCTGCTGCAGCGTTGCGATCGCTTCACTGACTTTGCCGCGCTTGAACTGAGCCCAGCCGAGCGAATCGGTGATCGACCCGTCGTCGGGCGCCAGCTCGCTCGCCTTGCGGATCATCGCTTCGGCTGAATCCATATTCTCGCCCCGTTCGAGCTGGCCGTAGCCCATGAAGTTGAGCAGCAACGGCTCGTCGGGCGCGATCGCGAGGCCCTGCTGGAGCGCCACTTTAGCTTCGGGCCAACGCTCGGCATCTTCGAGCGCGCTCGCGCGGAGAAGCAGCTGCTTCCACAGCTCGCTCTTGAGACCCTCCGCCTGGGCGAAGGCGATCGCTCGCCCGTAGGCGTCGGCCGCGGCTGTGTGCCGCTTCATCGATTGGAGCACGTCGCCAAGCCGCGAATAGTCGCTGACGTCTGCGTTAGGACTGACCACGGCGCTCGCCGCGATTTGATAGGCTTCGTTGAGGCGCTTATCATCGGTCAGGATCCGCACTTGCGCATCGCGGACGTTCGCGATCAGCGCGTCATTTGCCGGCACCGAGCGGAGCAAAGCAAGCGCCTCCGCGCTGCGGTCCTGACCCGCGAGCAGTAGCGCGAGAAGCGCGGTCGCACTGCTGTTCTGCGGATTTACGTAGCGGGCGATCTGAACCAGGCCGACCGGGCGCGCGGCGCGCTGCATGCGCGTGAGGTCCGCCGCAAACGCCGTTAACACTTCGCCAAACGCCTTTGGCAGAGTGTCGATCGCTTGACCGCCGATCTTTCCGGCCATGATCCGCTGACGCGCCGCAGCTTCGCCATCGCCCATCCCCTGGATGATCATCAGCGCGCGCTGGCGGTCTCCGGCGGCAAGGAAGCCGTCAGCAAGAGCAAGCCGAAGGCGTTGCTCACGCGGTCCGGCGGCGCCAACCGCGCGGCGAGCAAAGGGCTCAGCCTCAGCGGTTCGCTTGCCCTTGAGGAGGATGAAGGCCCGCGCTTCAGTTGCGAGCGGCGCCGGGAGGCTGTTCTGCGGCGCCTGATCGAGCATCGCGATCGCCTGGTCAGCATAGCCGTGATCAGCCGCAGCCCATGCGCCGACAAGCGGCGACAGGAAGCTCAGATCGCCATTGTCGCCTTTCATCTGGAGCCATGGTTGCGCGCGCTCGGGATGGCCGCGGCGAATCTCGTCTCCGACAAACAGCAGACGCGCGTCCGTCGGAAGCTTCGTCGTCGGAACGTTGCGCGCCAGCCTCAGCGCGAGGTCCATCTGGCCCGCGCCGATAGCTTCGCTCAGTGCCTTCTTCGAAAGATCGGTCTGCGCGGGCTGGGATTCAGCAAGCGAAGCAAGGAGCTGCGCGGCACGCGAATGATCGCCGTTCATGGCCGCCGCTCGGGCCTGCAAATAGGTTCGAGCCGGACTGGAGACGCTGACGCGCGCCAAAGCGGGGGTGGAACCGAGCGCTAAAACCGCCATCGCCGCACCGGCGAGCCACTTACATGTTTGGGTAATTGGGGCCTCCGCCGCCTTCTGGGGTGACCCAGTTGATGTTCTGGGTCGGGTCCTTGATGTCGCAAGTCTTGCAGTGGACGCAGTTCTGCGCATTGATCTGGAGCTTCGGTTCACCACTCTCGGTTTCCACGAATTCGTAAACTCCCGCCGGGCAATAACGCTGCTCGGGACCGGCGTAGACTGGCAGGTTGATGGCCGTGGGTATGTCCGCGTCCTTGAGCGTCAGATGAACCGGTTGGTCCTCGGCGTGATTGGTGTTCGAGATGAACACCGAGGAGAGACGGTCGAACGTCAAGACGCCATCGGGTTTGGGATAGTCGACCGGCTCAACCTGGCTCTTTTGTTGGAGAGTCGTGTGGTCGGGCTTAAGCTTGAGCGTCCAGGGTACGCCGATTTTCAAGACGTTCAGCCACATGTCGAGTCCGGCATAGAACGTCCCGATCATTCCGCCCCAATGCGCGACGGCCGGCTGTGCATTGCGGACGGTCCGCAGTTCTTTGGCGACCCAACTCTTGTGAAGCGCAGATGGATAAGCATCGAGCATGTCGCTGCTGCGGTCCGCCGAAATCGCCTCAAACGCCGCTTTGGCGGCGAGCATCCCCGACTTCATCGCCGTGTGCGTGCCCTTGATCCGAGGAACGTTCACAAATCCGGCAGAGCAGCCGATCAGCGCCCCGCCGGGAAAGACCAGCTTGGGAATCGCCTGATAGCCGCCTTCGTTGATCGCGCGCGCGCCGTACGACACCCGGCGGCCGCCTTCGATCTCTGCACGGATCGCCGGATGCGTCTTCCAGCGCTGGAATTCCTCGAAAGGCGAGAGGTATGGGTTCGAATAATCGAGCGAGACCACGAAGCCCAAGGCAACCTGGTTGTTTTCCTGGTGGTACAGGAATCCCCCACCCCACGCTTCCTTAAGCGGCCAGCCTTGCGTGTGAATGACCCGTCCTGGCTTATGTTTTTCAGCAGGAACGTCCCATAATTCCTTGATTCCCAGGCCGAAGACTTGCGGTCCGCTCTCGTCGCGCAAACCGAAAATCTCTGTCAGCCGCTTCGTCAAGTGTCCCCGCGCTCCCTCGGCGAAGAAGGTGTAACGCGCGTGGAGCTCGATCCCCGGCTGGAAATCGGGGCGATGGCTGCCGTCGCGGGCTATCCCCATGTCGCCCGTGGCGACGCCCTTTATCGATCCGTTGTCGTTGAACAGGATCTCCGCCGCAGGAAATCCGGGGAAGATCTCGACTCCCAGTTCTTCCGCCTGACCGGCGAGCCAGCGGCAAAAATTGCCGAGGCTCAGTGTATAGGTCCCCCTGTTGTGCATGAACGGTGGCAGCAGGAGGTGGGGCAACGCCCACTTGGCCTTTTTGCCCAGAATCCAGTGATGGTTTTCACTGACCGGCACAGTCAGAGGCGAACCTTTCTCCTTCCAGTCGGGGATCAGTTCATTAAGCGAGATCGGATCGATGACAGCGCCCGAAAGAATGTGCGCCCCAACCTCGCTGCCCTTTTCCAGGATACAGACGGAAAGATCGCGACCGGCTTCACTGGCGAGCTGCTTGAGGCGGATCGCGGCAGTGAGGCCGGCGGGTCCGGCGCCGACGATCACTACGTCATAAGCCATGGATTCGCGGTCGCTCATTATCCCTTCGTCGCGCTCCCCACACAATTCGACTCGTCTGCACTGCCCATTCCTTGACGCGTCCGTCAATGGCAGGCGAGGAAGCATACCGTGGGCGGGGAAGTGGATTTGATCGGCATTGCCGAGGTGCGCAGCGCATTGGCCTGGTGGCTCGACGCCGGGGTCGACGTCGCAGTGCAGGACGAACCGCGCAACTGGTTGAAGCCGCCCGCACCGCGACCCCAGCCGAACGTTCCGTCAGAGTCCGCTCCAGCGCCGAACATCGCCCAACCGACGCATGAAACCCTCACAGAGCTCCAGGATTGGCTCGCAAGCACGACGCAGCTCCCCCTCGCCTCCACGACCGCGCGGCGGATCATGCCGCAGGGGCCCGAAAATGCCGCAATCATGTTGCTGAGCGACGCCCCGACGCTCGAGGATTTCGCCGCCGGACGTCCGATCGGCGGCGATGCCTGGGAGCTGGCGAAACGGATGCTTGCCGCGATCAGAATCTCGGCGGACGAGGCCTACAGCGCCTCGCTCTCCTGTTTCCACGTCCCGGGTTCGAGAATGTCGCTCGCCGATCGCGAGGCATGCGCCCAAATCGCCCGTCAGCACATTCGCCTCGCTAAACCCAAAAGACTGCTACTGTTCGGTGATGGTCCGGCCCAGGCCTTGACAGGCAAACCTCTGCCGCTCGCCCGCGGGCACGTCTTCAAGATCGAAGGTGTGCGCACCGTCGTGACGTTCCACCCGCGCCAGCTGATTAATCAACCCTCAAACAAGTCATTGGCATGGAAGGATTTGCTGCTTCTCATGGAGGACGAATCTTGAAGTCGGGTGTCATCGCGTTTGGGACTCTGATCTGGGCCGCGCCGTTGTTCGCGCAGTCCGCCTCCGACCCACTTGCACCACTTCCAACAACGCCTTCGATCCAGCAGACGAGCGCACCCTCTCTGGCGACGCCTCCGGTGGCACAGCCTACGGCTGCGGCGCCAGTTCCCCAACAACCAGCCGCCATTGCGCCGGCCCCGCCCCCGCCGAGGTCGATTGCCCTACCCAAAGACTGGCGCGCCGTCTTCGATGCGATCGACGCGGGCAATTGGACTTCCGCCCAGGCGGGCATCGCAGCCTTGCCGAAGAGCATCCTGACCCCGGTCGCCAAGGCCGAGCTCTACACCGCCAAAGGCTCGCCGACGGTTGATCTGGCCTCGCTGCAGGCGCTGATCGCCGAGGCGCCCGAACTGCCGCAGGCCGATCAGCTCGCAGCGATGGCTTACAGGCGCGGGGCCTCGACAGCGCCGCTGATCGTTCCCGAAAAGCCAACCTACAGCATCGGCTCGGCGCCCATTCGCTACAAGGCGAAGCCGGTTCAGGGCGAGCCCTACGCCGATCAACTGCGCACGACGCTCGACCCGCTGATCAAGGCCAGTGACGCCGCTGGTGCCGAAGCCCAGCTCCTTCTCTACGCTCCGCAACTCTCGTTAGAAGCTCGCGCGGAAGCCGGTCAGCGCGTCGCTTTCGCTTATTACTGCCTCGGACTCGACTTGGACGCGCGGCGAGTTGCCGACACCTGGCGGCAGGGCGGGGCCGGCGAGTGGGCGAGTCAGGCGGCCTGGGTCTCCGCGCTCGCATCCTGGCGGCTGGGCGACTGGAATGCCGCTTCGGCTGCCTTTCGCCAAGTAGCGCAGCTGGCACAGCAGCGCGAGCTTCGGGCCGGCGGCTTTTACTGGGCGGCCCGTGCCGAACAGGCGGCGGGACGTCCGCGTTCGGTCGAACCGCTGCTCAGGTCCGCTGCATCGACGGCCGAGGCCTCGGAAAGCTTCTACGGGCTGCTTGCGCGCGAAACGCTGGGTCTGTCGACTGGCCTTACAGGGGATCCGTTCGTCGGCACTGACCCACCCATCGACTCGCTGCCCAATGTTCAGCGGGCGCTCGAGTTGGCCAGGATTGGCGAACCCGCGCTTGCAGAGGAAATGCTCCGGCACCAGGCGAAGATCGGCCTTCCGACCGAACACCACGCCTTGATTCAGCTGGCCAAGAGACTCGACCTTCCGGCGGCGCAGCTTTGGCTGGCAAATAACGGCCAGTGGGGCGCCCGCTCGGATGCAACCGACCGCTATCCGAACCCTCAGTGGCGACCAGTCAACGGCTGGCGGGTCGATCCCGCCCTCGCCTTTGGTCACATCGTCCAGGAATCGGCATTTCGCCGCACCGCGGTCAGCCCAGCGGATGCAGTCGGCCTGATGCAGGTCCGACCTGGCACCGCTCAGGATGTCGCGCGGGCTCGCGGCATTCCGTACTCGCGCAGTTCATTGACCGATCCGCGCTACAACCTCGAGTACGGCCAGAGCTTCATCGAGACGATGCGGCGCGATCCGGGTACCGCCGGACAGTTGCCGCGGATCATCGCGTCATACAATGCTGGGCCGCTGCCGGTCGCGCGCTGGGCGGCGATCAACGACAAAGGCGATCCTTTGCTGTGGATCGAGTCCATCCCTTATTGGGAGACCCGCTATTACGTTCCCGCTGTAATGCGTAACATGTGGGTCTATCAGGGTCTCAACAATGAGCCGACATTGAGCCTCAAGGCGCTGGCCCAGCACCGCTGGCCGGAATTCCCCAGAGGAATGACCGCCCTCAACCACTAGGAAAATGCCCCCGGGCACGGGGAGAGAGGTGCCCGGGAGCAGGTTGCTCTCGCTTAAGAGAGTGGGTCTATGTGCTTGGGCGTCAGCCGCGCTCGCCGCGCTGGGCCGGCGGCGGCGGAGGCGGAGGCGGAGCCGGCGGTGCCGGGCACGCCGAAGTCGCCAGGATCACCGACCCATCCGGGCAGGTCTGCGTTGCCGGTGCCTCTGCCGGCGGCGGAGGCGGCGGAGCTGGAGCGGCGGCAGGGATTGGCTCAGCACCGCGCGAGTTGAAGTTGTAGACGAGGCTCGCGAGAATGTTGTTGGACGCGTAATGACCCTTCGCGTTCGTGGTGAAGGTGGTGCCGTTAGCCGCGAAGGCGTCGTCGAAGTTGAGCTTTCCGGTGCGGAAATATTCGTACTTCACGCCTGCATCGAGGTTCGGGGTGACCGCGTAACGGACGCCAGCAATGCCCTGGTATGCCCAGGAGCTGTCCTTGTCGCCCGAATATTTGGTCCAGGCACGGCCGACGCCGCCGCCGGCATAGCCGCCGAAGCCGCCGCCGAAGTCGCCGTCGACGAGGGCATTCGCCATCAACTTCATCACGCCGATGTGATCGCCCGTACCAAGATCGGCGGCGGTTACAGTCGTTCCCGACGCCGTGCCGACATCGGTGAGAAGCGTGCTAGACGCGGTCAGGCTTTTTACTTTGGCGCGCTGGTAGCCGCCCTCGGCTTCCAGCCGCAGCAAGCCGAGCTTATAACCGGCGAGCAGATCGACGTCGTAGCCCTTCTTATATTTGACGTTGTAGCCGTTGTCGTAAGTGGTCGACGTGGCGCCGTTGGTGACCGTCACGTCGTAGTTGGTGCTGTTGGGGATGGTGACCCCGCCCTCGACCCCGACATATGGACCGTCAGCGGCCGCAAAGGCGGGCGTCCCCATCGCGGCTGCAGCCGCCGCTAAAAACAGATAATTGCGCATAATCATTTTCCCTTTTGGCTTTATCAGCCCCTGTTGTGCGCGAAGTGGCGACCCGAAGCTGGCTCCCAGCTGAATCAAATCATTACGATTTGGTCAGAGAGCTCGGTTCGTCGCCGAAGCATGAACAGGTTGCCGTAACCGTGTAATATGTTCTTGGTTTGTTCTTATAATGGGCATAGATGAAGCCTATGCCAATCGAGTCGAGCCACGGACGCGGGGCGACCGGGAATCCCCCGCCAACGCGATTTAACCTTCAAGAACGGATCGTTGAGGGTGAGTGGCTCGATCAGGTGGAAGCGCTGGATGGAGTGCCGAAGAGACGCACGACAGTCACCATTGAGCACCCGAAATCGATCCTGACCCGCAACAGCTCGCCGGACGTCGGTTTCGACCGGTCGATAAACGCGTACCGCGGGTGCGAGCACGGCTGCATTTACTGCTTCGCGCGGCCAACTCACGCCTTTCACGATCTTTCGCCGGGCGTGGATTTCGAATCACGGCTGTTCGTTAAGCCGAATGCCGCGCAGCTGCTTCATGCGGCGCTCTCGCGGCCAGGCTATGAGTGCAAGCCGATCGCGATGGGCACCAACACCGATCCTTACCAGCCGATCGAGGAGCGCTGGCGTATCACGCGCTCCGTGGTCGAGCTGCTGCTGGAGACGCGCCACCCATTCACGATCACGACGAAATCGGACCGGGTGCTGCGCGACCTCGACTTATTGAAGCAGGCCGCGGACCTGAGGCTCGCCTCCGTCGCGCTATCGGTGACGTCACTGGATCCCAAGATCGCGAGGACGCTGGAGCCGAGGGCGCCGCAGCCGAGAAAGCGCCTCGGGGCGGTGAAGGCCCTAAATGACGCGGGCGTGCCCTGCTATGTCGCAATCGCTCCGGTGGTCCCGCAAATCACCGACCACGAGCTCGAGCATATCGTCGAGGCGGCAGTTGCAGCCGGCGCGCCCGGCGGCTTCTATTTGCCAGTGCGCCTGCCGCACGAGGTGGCGCCTCTGTTCCGCGCCTGGCTCGACGAGCACTATCCCGATCGTGCTGCCAAGGTGATGGCAACGATCCGCGCAATCCGCGGCGGCCGCGACAACGACCCGAGCTTCTTTAGCCGGATGCGCGGGCAAGGCGCGTGGGCCGAGCTGCTCAAGACGCGCTTTGAGATCGCTTGCAAGAAATATGGCCTGAAGCTGACCAAGTTCCCACTGCGCACCGACCTATTCCGACCGCCCGAGGGTGACCAAATGCGGCTGCTTTAATCGATCAGCAGTCAGTTTTTATCGATGCGAGGCGGTGACTTGTCGCCCTGCCATACTTAGGCGTCTGACCCATGAACCGAACGCTTCTCACCGCCCTGCTCCTCAGCGCTGCCGCCCCTGCATATGGGCAGCAGTCCATCTCCTCGCTTCCACCGCCCGTGCTTGCCGACACGAACGTCGCCACGCTGCGTGACAATGTGCTGAACAACGACCATTATGCCTGGGACATCACTGAGGGCCTGACCACCGAGGTCGGCCAGCGTCTGGCGGCAACCGAAGCCGAAGGGCGCGCCCGCGACTGGGCGGTCAAGCGCCTCACCGCGATGGGTTTTGCGAACGTCCACGTTGAGCCTTTCAGCATGCCGGTGTGGACGCGGGGGCCGGAGAGCGCGGAGATCGTCTCGCCCTTCCCGCAAAAGCTCGCCATCGCGGCGCTAGGCTACAGCGGCTCGACCGGTCCGGCGGGCGTCACTGGCGAGATTGCCTATTTCGACAGCGTCGACGCGCTCAGGCTCGCTCCCGATAGCGCAGTGAAGGGCAAGATCGTCTTCATCGATCATCATATGATGCCGGCGCAGGACGGCGCCGGTTACGGCCAATTCGGAGCGCCACGGCGGCAAGGCCCGACCATCGCCTCCAAGAAAGGAGCGCTTGCGATCGTCATCCGCTCGATCGGTACCGACCACCACCGCAACCCGCACACCGGCGTGCAATATTTCACCGATGGGGCGAGGCCGATCCCCGCCGGAGCCCTCGCTGTCCCCGATGCCGAGCAGCTCGTTCGTATCCAGAAACGCGGCAAGCCCGTCGTGATGCACCTGACTCTGGTGAGTCAAAAGACCGAGGGCGGCCACTCGGGCAATGTTATCGCCGAGGTGCCCGGGCGCGATCCCAAAGCGCCGATTCTGCTTGTCGGCGGCCATCTCGACAGCTGGGATCTCGCGACCGGTGCGATCGATGACGCCTCGGGAATGGCGATCATGACCGCCGCTGCCAAGCACATCATGGACGCGGGCCGTCCCCTGCGCACGATCCGAGTCGTCTGGTTCGGCGCAGAGGAGCCGGGCGGATTTGGCGGGAGGGCCTATGCCGAAGCTCATAGCAAGGAGCGCTACGCGATAGCTGGCGAGAGTGATTTTGGCGCCGACCGGGTGTGGCGCTTCAGCTCGCAGCTGATGAAGACCGATCCCGCGACTCACGCTCAACTGACCGCCGCCCTCGCGCCGCTCGGAATTACGAAGAACGACAAGGGCGATGCCGACGGCACTGACATCGAGCCAACCATTGCCGCCGGCGCGCCGTGGATTTCACTCGGCCAGGACGGCACCCGTTACTTCGACTATCATCACACGCCCGACGACACGCTCGACAAGATCGATCCGGCGCAGCTGCGCCAGAACGTCGCCGCATGGACCACAGTGCTCGCGATTCTTTCGGGGGGAATTGAGCCGGGACCGAAACGGCCGAAACGGCGTTAAGCCTTCCAAACAAGGGAGGACAAACATGCGCATCGCACTCGCCATCGTTCCGCTTCTGCTCGTCGGCGCTTGCCAGGTCAGCAAGGACGAGAATAACGGAACGACGAGCGTCACTTACAACAGCGACGTCGCCGAAAATGCCGCTGAGGACGTGGGTAACACGGCCGAAAACATCGCCAGCGATATCGGCAATGACGTCAAGAGGACGAGCGAGAAGCTCCAGAACACGGACGTCAAGGTTAACGTCAACACCGACGTGAAGACCGAGAACAAGTCAAAATAGGAGCCGTTATCGGATCCGCTAAGCTTCGATCGACAGCCGAGGCTTGGCGGATGGTCGGGGAGACAGGATTCGAACCTGCGACCCTCTGCTCCCAAAGCAGATGCGCTACCAGACTGCGCTACTCCCCGATGACCACCCCACGAAGTGGTACTTCGTGGGAACCCTCGGAGAAAGAAGAAACTCCTCCTTTCTCCCCTCGATCAAAGTGCTACTTTGATCGAAATCCTGGTGGGCCCGGCAGGATTCGAACCTACAACCTAGCCGTTATGAGCGGCCAGCTCTACCGTTGAGCTACAGGCCCTCCCCGGCCGGCCCGAGATAGAGAATGGCTCGCCGCTCGCCAAGTCGTCACAACTCAAGCGCGCGGAAAGACGAGTGCGAAAGAGTCGCGGCTGCTGAGGAGGTCGCCGCCGGCAATACGCGCCAGACCTCGCGACAGTCGGAGCCGAAAGCTGCCTTGGCCGCCGTCGGCAGCACGAGGCGCCTCGAACAGCTCGGCGTCCGCAAGTCCGCGCAGTCCGCTCGGCCGGCTGATCGAGATCCGCGCGCCCTCGGCCGCCTGGTCCACTTGAACCTGGAGCCGTTCGCCTCGTTCCCCGCGATCCACCAGCGCTCCAAACAGCCGGAACAGCAACCGGTCGACAAGCTCGGGCTGCACGGCAGCGGCGACGTCGCCGCGAGGGCGGTGCACGTCGAGCTCGACCCCGCGCTCACCGGCAATTCGCCGCAATTCGTCCGCTTCGCGTTCGATGAGAGCGCCAAGATCGACCCGCTCGCGCGTCGATCCTCCGGCCGAATGAATTTTCGCAGCAAAATCCAGGTCGTCGATTGCGGTCAGGAGCAATCGCGCCTGACGGACGATTTCCGCAGCTCGGTCGCGGTAGCCCCGATCCGCCGGGCCCAGATACTGGCCTTCGATGATCTCCGCGAATCCGATGATCGCATTGAGTGGGGTCTTGATCTCATGGACCAGCTCGCGAAGCGAATCCGGGTCGGACAACACGTCAGGAACCGCTTCCTGCATACGCGCCGCAGCCGCCGGCAGAGGAACTTCCCGCAAAGCGACTCCGCGATAACCGGCGAAGCGCCCGTCCGCCGGATCGAACGCGGGCACGCCGCTGATCTTCCAATCCCCGGATATCGGTCCGCCTGCTGCAACTGTTAGCAGTGCGTCGCGAAACGGGGCCCGCATGGCGAAGGCACGCACAACTTCCTGATCGACCCGATCGCCGTCGCCGACCTGAGCTTTACCGATCGAGCGACCGATCAGCGGTCCGCGTGGTGCCCCTTCGACCCAGGCGATCTCACCGGTGGGTCCACTTTCCCAGCGGAATAAAGCGGGAGAACCAGCCGGCGCCGCAGTCGTCTCCGGCGGGAGCGCCTTTTGACTGTCACGCAGCCGGCGGCGCTGTTCGATCCTCTCGACGACCTCGTGAAGCGATGGCGAAATGGTCGGCTGTGGCGGTCGCTTGGGCGTCTGGGCGATTGCTTCCGCCAGCTGATCCGCGTTGGCCGCCATCTCCACATGCGGCTCTATGGCGAGTTCCGGGTGCAAGGTGCGGATGAACCGGCGGGTCTCCTCGTCCGCCGCGGAGAGAAGGACCTGCCACTGGCGCGCATCGAGCGTTGCAGCGGCCAACACCGGCGCGGAAACCGCCAACTGGTTGGACGCAAAATATTCGAGGAGCCCAAGCGGCAGAGGAAGTGCGGCGACGGCCCGCGCTGCTGCAGCACGCAAGGGTTCATCGACGCGTGATCCCTCGCTGCGAATGGCGTCCAATGCTTCGGCGACCACGGGGCTAGCGCTGTTCGCTCCGGCACGGGCGACCAGGTCGACGAGCTGGCGCCATCGCACCGCCGCGTCGTGGCGGTCCTCGGCCGGCTGGTTGAGCACGGTCAACAGACGATCGTCGAAGCGCACTGGCTATTCGTTTCCTTCGGCCGCCCCCTCCTGTCGCTCTACGCGGTCATTTACAATGCGCTAAGATCACACAATTTAACTGTCCCATAACAGAACGGCAGCCCCCCCCGTAAAGCGGTCACGAAAAAGGGCGCCGGATCACCGACGCCCCCACATGAATGTCGATGTTGCCGGTCAGCCGCGCTGGTTGACGTAGGCCAGCCAGAATTTGGCGATGTCCGCGCGGCTACCGCTGACGGCATTGAGCGCGGCAGTCGCACCCGGCTTGTCGCCCGCACGGGCCAGCGCCATGCCGAGATGCAGATTGCCGATATTCGAGTCCACGCCCGGCTTGCCGATCGCCTTGCGGTAGAGCTCGGCCGCTTTCGCATAACGGCCCATCGCGTAGTACCAATCGCCGATACGCATGTACGCCGACGGGTTCTGCGCGGTCTTCTCCGCCGTTTCTAGGTCGGCGACGGTGGCCTTGTTCTTCGTCTTCAGCCCAGCGACGATATCGCGGAATTCCGGATCGGACGGGTTCACCACCTTGGCGGCGATGCCGGCGTCCAGGACGGCCTGCGCCTCGTTGTAATTGCTCTGCTCGGCCGATGCGCGCATGAACAGGCTATAGTCGCTCGAAACGGTCAGCGCGCTGGTCGCCTGCATCAGCCGCAGTAAGTCGAGCGTCCCTTCGACGTCCGGGTGATTGAGGTTCCGGTAGATGGCGATCGAATTCCGCCAGCTCTCCGGGCTCGGATAGGAAGTAACCCACTGGCGGCCAAGCTCCGCGGCGATCGGAGACCCTGCGTCATAAGCGATAATCGTAGCGCGCTTGAGGAGGTTCTCGTCGGGCTTTTGGCCGGCGGCGACGCGTGCCTGGATAGCCCGCTGGAAGGCCGCCGCGGCCTCTGCCTTCTGCCCCTGTGCAAACAGCGACTCACCGATGAGCGCCGGCACTTCGACGTTGCGTGGGTCCGCGGCAAGGACCTTCTGGTAGGCGGCCTGCGCCTGAGCATATTGCTTGTTATTATAATATGTTGCACCGAGATCTTTATACAGGCCGGCGACCTTAGAAGAGTCGAGGTACCCCGATCCGGCGATCGTATCGATCGCTGCAGCCAGTGCAGAATTGTCCTTCTGCGCAAGCGCCGCGTCGAGCTGCAGCTTTCCGATCAGATAGCGGTCTTCCTTGGTGCTCGCGACCGCCTGGGCTGCCGCGACCTTCGCCGGTACATTGGCAAAGTCGTTCTTTTTGACCGTATCCTGCAGGTCGACGATCGCCTTCAGCGCTTTGCCCGAAGGTTTGATCTGCACCTGCGCAGGCTTTGCCTGCGCTGACGCCTGCGGGACCGTCTGCTGCTGCGGTGCCGAAGCACCATACTGCGCCGCTGCAGGCGGCGCGGCAGCGACCGCGACCAACGCAATCGCAGTGGTAGTGATAAGCTTCATGGGGATAGCTTCTCCTGTTGCGGCCGAAACGCCCGGCCGCGAATGACGGCGGCGCCTTAGACCCTGAATGTTGCGAGGCCAAGTTTCATGGCGCGCGCGCCCTGAACCACTTTTGAACCGGTTGATTTTGCATCGAAAACGACCCTCGCGATCAGGATCACCTGGGTATCTCTCGCGCGCGTGCGTGCGCGCAGGGTGGCAATCGGCCGGGCGATGCCCTAGTTAGGTGACGGGGGGCGGCGTTAGCGCGCATCCCTCGCGTACACCCTAGCAACAGGACTTTTTCTTGGCCACCGAACCGCCGGTCGACGACCGCAACGACAGCACTCCCCCGCCCCCCGGCGACAGCGACATCGCGCCCATCTCCATCGTCGAGGAGATGAAGACCTCCTACCTGGATTACGCGATGAGCGTGATCGTCAGCCGTGCACTGCCTGACGTGCGCGACGGCCTGAAGCCCGTTCACCGCCGGATTCTCTTCGCCTGCCAGGAAGCGGGCTATGTCGCCGGGCGGCCGTACCGCAAGTCGAGCCGCATCGTCGGCGACGTTATGGGTAAATATCACCCACACGGCGACAGCGCGATTTACGACGCTCTCGCGCGGATGACCCAGGACTGGTCGATGCGCGTCCCGCTGATCGACGGCCAGGGCAATTTCGGATCGATGGACCCGGATCCGCCGGCGGCGATGCGCTACACCGAAGCTCGCCTGGCGAAGGTCGCCAATTTCCTGCTCGGCGACATCGATCGCGATACGGTCGATTTCCAGCCCAACTATGACGCTAGTGAGCGCGAGCCGCAGGTCCTGCCCGCTCGTTTCCCCAATCTGTTGGTCAACGGCGCCGGCGGGATCGCGGTCGGCATGGCGACCAACATCCCGCCGCACAACCTCGGCGAAGTGCTTGCCGCCTGCCGCGCCTACATGGACGACCCGGCGATCAGCTCCGAAGGGTTGATGGCGCACGTGAAAGGGCCCGACTTCCCGACCGGTGGGCTAATCCTCGGCCAGTCCGGCATTCGCGGCGCCTACACGACCGGCCGCGGCTCGATCATGCTGCGCTCGCGTCATCATGTCGAGGAAGGCCGCGGCGACCGCCGCTCGATCGTGCTGACCGAAATTCCTTATCAGGTCGGCAAGAACGGCCTTGTCGAGAAGATCGCCGAGGCCGCCAAGGACAAGCGCATCGAAGGCGTCGCCGACATCCGCGACGAGTCCAACCGCCTCGGCGTGCGGATTGTGATTGACCTGAAGCGCGACGCGACGCCCGAAGTCGTCCTCAACCAGCTGTGGCGGCACACGCCGGCGCAATCCTCCTTCCCGGCCAACATGCTCGCGATCCGCAGCGGCCGCCCGGAAACGCTAACCCTGCGCGACTTCATCGAGGCGTTCATCCGCTTCCGCGAGGAGGTAATTACCCGCCGCTCCAAGTTCGAGCTGTTCAAGGCCCGCGAACGCGCCCACATTTTGCTCGGGCTCGTCGTCGCCGTCACCAATCTCGACGAGGTCGTGAAGCTCATCCGTGGTTCGTCGAGCCCGGCCGAAGCGCGCGAGAAATTGCTCGAGCGTGAGTGGGCCGGCGACCAGATCCGGCCGTACATTCAGCTGGTCGAGGCTGTCGAGCCACAAAAGGCCGGCGAGGTCTACAAGCTTTCGGATACGCAGGTGAAGGCGATTTTGGAGTTGCGCCTCCATCGCCTCACCGCACTTGGCCGCGACGAGATCGGCAATGAGCTCGAAGGTCTTGCAAAGAGCATTGGTGAACTACTTGAAATTCTTGCTAATCGTGCTCGTCTCTACGAGGTAATGCGCGAGGAGTTCGACGAGGTTGAGCGCGAGTTCGCGACGCCCCGCATGTCGGAGCTCGCTCCGGCTGCCGATGGCATCGAGGACGAGGACCTGATCGAGCGCGAGGACATGGTCGTAACCGTGACCGTGGCCGGCTACATCAAGCGCACGCCCCTCGCGCTGTTCCGTGAGCAGAAGCGCGGCGGCAAGGGCCGCGCCGGGATGGCGACCAAGGAAGAGGACGCGGTCACCACACTTTTCGTGACCTCGACCCACAACCCGGTGCTGTTCTTCTCGAACCTTGGCCGAGTCTATCGAATGAAGGTGTGGAAGCTCCCCGAAGGCGGGCCCAACACCAAGGGTCGCCCGATGGTGAATCTGCTCCCTCTCGCCGAGGGAGAGGTGATCTCGACCGTCCTCCCGCTACCAGAGGACGAGACGGAGTGGGGCAAGCTCCACATCATGTTTGCTACCGCGCACGGGACGGTGCGGCGCAATAGCATGGCGGCGTTCACCAACATTCCGACGGCCGGCAAGATCGCGATGCGCTTCGGCATGAGTGCCCTCGAAGAGGGTGAGAATGGCGACGACAGCGACGAGCAGGCCGACCCAACGGACCGGCTGATCGGAGTCGAACTCCTGACTGAAGGCGACGACGTCCTCCTCGCGACCCGCAACGGCAAGGCTATCCGCTTCATGGCCACCGACGTGCGCGAGTTCCAATCGCGCACCTCGACCGGCGTGCGCGGAGTCCGTCTCCAGCCGGGCGATGGAGTGATTTCAATGTCGATCCTCCACCGCGTCGGAACGAGCCAGGAGGAACGCGAAGCCTATCTGCGCTTCGCGCCCTGGAAGGGCGAGAAGGAAGGCGAATGCTCACTCCCACAGGATCGCATTGCTGAGCTTGCGGAGAAGGAGCAGTTCATCCTCACCGTCACCGAGAATGGTTACGGCAAGCGCTCGTCGGCCTATGAATATCGCCGCACGAACCGAGGCGGCCAAGGCATCACCAACATCGACACGTCGGAGCGCAACGGCTGCGTCGTTGCCAGCTTCCCCGCTCATCAGGGCGAGCAGCTGATGCTGGTGACCGACCAGGGCAAGATGATCCGCACCACCGTCGGCGATATCCGCATCGCGGGCCGCAACACGATGGGCGTCACTATCTTCCGGGTCGCGGAGGGCGAGCATGTCGTCAGCGTCGCCAAGATCGACGAGAGCGATGAGGAGGAGATCGAGGTCGAGGGTGGCGAAGAAATCGCGCCGGAGGAAGGTGCGACGATCGGCGAAAGCGAACTGGACAAGCCAGCGGACCCAGAGCCGGAAGAATAGGTCGGTCCGGCGCGGTCTCCCCCTGCGACAAGCTGCTGAAACCTGCTAGGATGCGGCGGCGTTCTCCCAAGTGAACCTAGGAGGAACCGTATGCCCCTTCCCCACAATGCGCTGGTCCTGGTCGCCGATGGCCGCAAGATGCTGTTCTTCCGCAATCAAGGCGACGAAAATCAGATCGACCTCCGAACGGAAAGTCACGATGCCAGGCGATACCAGCGCAAGGATCGGGAGATTAAGACCGACGCACCTGGGACGACCAAACAAAGCGCAGGCTACGGCCGATCGACTTACGAGGAGGCCGACTTTCAGCAGCAGGAAGAGGATCGCTGGATCAAGGACGCTGCGGAGGAACTCAAGGCCCGAGTGCTCCGCAACGATTTCGATGCACTGGCGATCGTCGCTCCGCCGAAAGCGCTGGGCGTGCTCAAGAAGTGCCTACACAAGGAGGTCGAGAAGCGGATCGTCTGTACCGTGAACAAGGAGATGAGCGGCCGGCCGATTCCCGACATCGAGGTGCTGCTCAACGGCCATACCGCGCCGGTTGAGCTTCCCACAGTCTGACGGGAGTGAAGAAGGGCCGGAGAAACCGGCCCTTCCCTTGAACGCTGATTATCCGCGCTCGCCCGAACGCCGCGCTGGCGGCGGGGGTGGAGGCGGCGGTGCTGGCGGCGGAGGCGGCGCGACCTGGAGCGCCTGCGCCATAGCGAGGTGGGTTTGGATCGTCGGCACAGCCTGACCAGCGGCCGTGCGGATTGCGAGCAAGTCCCCACTCGCCGCGTAATTCTGGAACAAGGTTAGCGCATTCTGGTGCGCGCTGATCTGCGCCTGCTGAAAGGCCTGATCGAAACTGTATCCTGTTCCTGCCGACCGCAACTGATCGAGCATCGCCTGCTGCGCCGGCAGAAGCGTCGGCGGGGCCGGTTGCACGCGCGCTGCCGCCGCTGCTGCGCCCATCGCCTGGCTGAGCCGCGTATGATCCGAGATCATCATGTTCGCGAAGTTGCGCACTCCGGCGTTCTGCGACGCTTGGAGCGCCAGCTGGCTCGACTGGATCTCGAACTGATCGCCGCTCGCTGTCTGGGCGAGGAAGCCTGGCGCCAGGAGCGGGTTGTTGAGGTCGACGGGCGGCGGCGGCGTTCGCGCACAAGCAGCAAGCGCGATCGCTCCGCCGGTCAGGATCCCCAGTTTCCTCATCAGGGCTTCTCCCTCTTTGTGATCATCGCGGCTGGGAAACTGGGCAGCAAACGCGTGGTTCCTACAGTTGATGTCGCTTAATCAGGCGAAGAGGTGGACTACGTCAGCATCCGGCGCGACTGCGCTCAGCAGGAGGGTTCGATGGCAGTGCGCTGGCTCGCGCTCCATGCAGAGCAAGGCGCTGGGTTTCTCAGCGGCGAGATTGAGCATCTGAGCCGATTGCACCATCGCCTCCGGCAGCTCGAGCTGCCCGGCGTAAATGCGTTTCAGGTCTTCGTGCCGTCCTCCTCGTGCCGCCGCCCTACCCTCTCCAGGCGTTCCGAGAGCCTTCAAGTGCACATATTCGATGCCAGCTTCTTCGAGTGCCCCGCTCAGCGGAGTCTTGGAGAAGCCCGGACGCCGCGACAGTGGCAGCGCTCGTACGTCGATCACGCGCTCGACGCCCGCGACCTTGAGCGCAGCGAGAAACTCCCCGACCGTCGCGCGCTCGTAACCGATGGTGAAGATGCGCAGCTTCATTCCGGCTTGTGGCAAACGGCTTCGATATTGATCCCATCGGGATCGAACACGAACGCGCCGTAATAATTGGGATGATAATGCGGTCTGAGGCCCGGAGCGCCATTGTCCGTGCCCCCCGCAGCGAGCGCGGCACGGTGAAAGGCATCGACGGCCGCCCGGTTCTCGGTCCGGAAGGCAATATGCGTACCTTCGCCGGGCCGTTCATTGTCGCCGATCCAGAAGAACGGAAAGCCGTCCTTTCCGAATCCGAGTGCGGTTCCACCGCTCTCCGTGCGGTCAGGCGCATATTCTTTGATCAGCTCAAGACCGAGCGCAGCGAGCGCATTTTCGTAGAAAGCACGCGAACGCGCGATGTCCGACACGGCAAAGCCGACATGATCAAGCATGCTATTCTCCCACGGAACAATGTTCATCGCGTAGCTCGAGGATTTCAAGCAATCTAAGATTATCGCACGCCGCCAAGCTCGGAGCGGCGCCTAAGGCTCATTCAGCCCCCTGATATTCAGCGTCGAACACCGGTGCTCCCGGCGCCTGCTCGTCGAGCGACTCACGATAACGAATGCAACCGCGCAGGAACTTTGGCCAGGGCGGCACGGCTATTACTGGATTCAGGCGCTCAGGAAGAAGGCCCCAAAGTTTGGGATGATGCCAGCACAATTGATGACCAGAACTGTCACGATGTTCGCGGATGCCAGTTCGGAGCCGCCTGACTTCCTCGACAAGCTCATCACGGTCCATCGACAACAGGTCCTCGTCGACCATGCCCTTCCTCCTTCGCTTCGGCACGACTAACGAGCAGCCGCATGAAAGGCTTCGACGTTCACATCATCGGCGGCGGCCTCGCCGGCTCCGAAGCGGCCTGGCAGCTCGCCGAGGCGGGTTTGGGCGTCCGTCTCAGCGAAATGCGCGGGGGCGGCGGCGGCACGCCGGCACACGAGACCGACCGCCTCGCCGAGATGGTCTGCAGCAACAGCTTCCGCAGTGACGATGCCGAGCATAATGCCGTTGGCCTTCTGCATCAGGAGATGCGAGCTCTAAACTCGCTGATCATCCGGGCTGGCGATCAACACCGAGTCCCCGCGGGTTCGGCGCTTGCCGTTGACCGTGAGGCCTTTGCCGCCGAAGTCACGCGAACCATCGAGCAGCATCCGAACGTCACCGTCGTTCGCGAGCGCGTCGACATACTGCCAGATCATCCGACAATCATCGCCACCGGCCCCCTAACGGCTTCTACGCTTGCCGCGAGCATCGCATCTGAAACCGGCGAAGGCGCCCTCGCTTTCTTCGACGCCATCGCTCCAATCGTCCACCGCGATAGCGTGGACATGGACATCGCCTGGATGGCCGCTCGCTGGGACAAAGGCGGCAAGGACTATATCAACTGCCCGCTCGACAAGCCGCAGTACGAGGATTTCGTCGCCGCCCTAGTCGAAGGCGAGAAAATGCCATTCAAGGAGTGGGAGCAGGACACGCCCTATTTCGAAGGCTGCATGCCGATCGAGGTGATGGCGGAGCGCGGACCGGAGACCCTGCGCCACGGCCCGATGAAGCCGATGGGCCTCGACAATCCGCGCACAGGCCGCTGGCCCTATGCCGTCGTCCAGCTGCGGCAGGATAACAAGCTCGGCACGTTATGGAACATGGTCGGCTTCCAGACCAAGCTCAAGCACGGCGAGCAGGTGCGCATCTTCCGCAGCATTCCTGGCCTCAAGAATGCCGAGTTCGCGCGGCTCGGCGGGATCCACCGTAACAGCTTTATCAACTCCCCGCAGCTTCTTGATGGCGAGCTTCGGCTGAAATCGAAACCCAACATCCGCTTCGCCGGCCAGATCACCGGTTGCGAAGGCTATGTCGAAAGCGCCGCCGTCGGCATTCTCGCCGCCCGCTTTGCGGCTGCCGAGATACGCGGCGAGACTCTACCCTCACCTCAGCCCGAAACAGCACTCGGTGCGATCCTCGCCCATATCACCGGCGGCGCCGACGCTGCGACATTCCAGCCGATGAACGTCAACTTCGGCCTGATGCCGCCGCTTCCCGGCCGCTGGAAACGGGCCGACCGGAAGAAGGCTTACACCGACCGAGCGCGGGAGAAGCTAGGCGAATGGCTCGAACAGCTGCGGGTCGGCGAACCAGCTTAGTCGTCGTCGTTGTCCTTTGAGCTGATGCCAACCCTTCACAGCTGCAGGTGGCCTTGCGTTTAGCTTGCGGCGGCGTGGCGACCATTCCGCCGGCGACAGCCAGCCCTTCCGCCCGTCGGCCGAACTGGACCTGTCGATCCCCTTCACCGCATATTCCTGGAACGAAGCGCGCCATTGTGGTCCGTGTCGAGCTTCTCAAAATTTCGCCGGCTCACTCCTCGGCCACCTCCCATCGTCTTGGCGCTGGCCTCGGGCGCTTCCAACAGCTCTTCACCGCGGGCCATCGAAGTACACGCCCGCGGCGTAGCGGGAAGGGTCGTCCAGATCAGGAAAGCCAGTCATGAGGAGGAAGCAGGCGGCAACGCCGGCCCAAAGAAACGGCACGACCCCATGCTCCAACACGGAGCGGTTCCTGTCAACTCCGCGGCAAAGTCCCAAGCAGTCGGTGCCGGACAGCGGCGGACAATCGGGCAAGGCCACTGCCGGTGCGGATCAATTCAGCAGCAGCAAGCGCCGCCAGGACGGTCAGTGGGCGAAGCTGGCGCGGGCTCTTTCGCTGTATATGCGGTAGGAGCTCTTGGGCCTTCGTCATCAGGAAGTCGCGCGATTGCGGATCGCTGCAGTGGCTGGCGCCGTCGACCAGCGACCATAAGGCGCCTTCCTCCCGAGCATCGTGCGACGCCGCACCGAGCAACTTCGCGCCGATGCCGAACAGGACCCGCCCGCGCAGACGCATCCCTTCGGCAACTTCTTCGCCCCACGGGAATGATTGGAGCAGCGGCAGCCATGCGTCTTCGAGCTGCGACAGCTCCTTGCCCGTAATGCCGCGTTCCACGAGCTGCCGCGCAATCGCGCGAAGGCGAGGCTCCGCCGCCGGTGCGGCGCCCTGATCCAGTTCCTCCAGTCGTTCGCGCCACCAGGCGAGCCTTATTGCGCCAAGCGCGGGTTCACTCGTGCTCGAAACGACCTCCGCGAGTGCGAGATCGAGGTTCCAAAGCGTGGCGAAAGCAGGGCGGACGCTCGACGGCAGCGCTTCGAGCGCCGTCAGCCGGTCGTGGTCGAGCCTGCGCTCAGCGATAGGTGACCGCTTTCACCGCCTCGACCACGTCCGATGCCTTGATTAGCGCCTGTTTCTCTAGGTTTGCGGCGTAGGGCAGCGGCACGTCCACATCGGTCACGCGCATTACCGGCGCGTCGAGGTCGTCGAAACCCTCGGTCATCGCAATGGCGATGATCTCCGAGCTGATCGAGCAGACCGGCCAGCCTTCCTCGACCACCACCATGCGATTGGTTCGCTTCAGGCTCTCCAGCACCGTCGCTTTGTCGAGCGGCCGCAAAGTGCGAAGATCGATCACCTCGGCATTGATGCCCTGCCCTATCAGCTCCTGCGCGGCTTCGAGCGCGACGCCCACGCCGATCGAATAACTGACGATCGTCACGTCCTTGCCCGGCCGGACGATCCGCGCCTTGCCGATCGGCAGCACGTAATCATCGAGCTGCGGCACGTCGAAATGCTGGCCGTAGAGCAGTTCGTTCTCGAGGAAGACGACGGGATCGTCGCTGCGGATCGCAGCCTTGAGCAGGCCCTTCGCGTCCGCGGCGCTGTAGGGGGCGATAACGACGAGTCCTGGCACGCTCGCATACCACGGCCCGTAATTCTGGCTGTGCTGCGCGGCCACGCGTGCGGCCGCACCGTTGGGGCCGCGGAATACGATCGGGCAGCGCATCTGCCCGCCGGACATGTAATTGGTCTTCGCGGCCGAATTGATGATGTGATCGATCGCCTGCATCGCGAAATTGAAGGTCATGAATTCGACTATGGGACGGAGCCCGCCCATGGCGGCGCCCGTGCCGAGGCCCGCAAAGCCATATTCGGTGATCGGCGTGTCGACGACGCGCCTCGGCCCGAACTCTTGCAGCAGGTTTTGCGTGACCTTGTAGGCGCCCTGATATTCGGCAACCTCCTCGCCCATCACGAACACGCGCTCGTCGGCGCGCATCTCTTCCGCCATGGCGTCACGCAGCGCCTCACGCACGGTCATCGTGACCAGCGGCGTGCCTTCCGGCACTTCCGGATCGTCATGGGTCTTCGCCACGTCAGCGACGAGTTCGCGGGCAGCCGTCTCGAATACGTGCGGGGTTGGAGTCGCCTCCTCTTGCTGCGATTCCGGCTGCTGGATTGACGGCTCTTCTTCTGAGGCGGGCTTGGGTTGCGTTCCGACGGCAGGCTCTGCGAGCGCCGCATCGCTCACCTGCTCGCCATCGCCGGTGAGCAGCGCGATCGGTTGGCCGACCTTCACGCCGTCGGTACCCTCAGGCACCAGGATCTTCGCGATCGTGCCTTCGTCGACCGCTTCGAACTCCATCGTCGCCTTGTCGGTCTCAATCTCGGCGAGGATGTCGCCGGACTTGACCTCATCGCCTTCCTTGACGAGCCATTTGGCGAGCGTGCCCTCCTCCATAGTTGGAGAGAGTGCGGGCATCTTGAGCTCGATTCCCATCAGTAGCTCCCCACCAGCACGTCGGTGTAGAGCTCGGACGCGTCCGGCTCGGGCGCATCTTCAGCAAATTTGGCGGCTCCGACGACGATATCCTTGATTTCCTTGTCGATCGCCTTGAGCTCCTCTTCCTTCACGCCCATCGCCTGAAGAGCGCGTTCGGCATGGCTGATCGGATCATTGTGCTCACGCACGTCCTGCACTTCCTCGCGCGTACGGTAGCGCGCCGGATCGGACATGGAATGGCCGCGGTAGCGGTAGGTGAGGAACTCAATCAGGATCGGACCCCTGCCGCTGCGCGTCCATTCGAGCGCGACCTCTGCCGCTCCGCGCACCGCGAGCACATCCATTCCGTCGACCTGCAGGCCCGGAATGCGGTGAGCTTCGCCGCGGCGGTATAGCAATGGCTCCGCCGATGAACGCGCGATCGACGTGCCCATCGCATATTTGTTGTTCTCGACCACGTAGATGACCGGCAGGTCCCACAGTTTGGCCATGTTGAAGGCCTCGTAGACCTGGCCCTGATTGACCGCGCCGTCGCCCATGTAGGTGAGGCACACCCCCCCGTCTTCAGCGTACTTATGTTTGAACGCGAGCCCCGTGCCGAGCGGCACCTGCGCCCCCACGATACCGTGTCCGCCGTAGAAGCCGTGGTCCACGCTGAACATGTGCATCGACCCGCCCTTGCCTTTCGAGATACCGGCTTGGCGCCCCGTCAGCTCAGCCATGATCACCTTCGGATCGATTCCGTAAGCGAGCATGTGCCCATGATCGCGATAGCCGGTGATGACGCTGTCCTTGCCCACGGTCATCGCCGACTGCAGCCCGACCGCCACCGCTTCCTGCCCGATGTAAAGGTGGCAGAAACCGCCAATCAGCCCAAGGCCGTAGAGCTGCCCCGCGCGCTCCTCAAAGCGGCGGATCAGCAGCATCTCGCGATAGAATTGGAGCAGCTGATCCTTCGAGGCCTTGAAGCGCTGAGGCTGTTTCGGCCGCTCGATTTCGGGTTCCTGCTGGCTCGGGGTTGCAGCAGTTTTCTTGGCGGTTTTCGCCACGGCATTCTCACTTATGACTGAAGCGCGCCCGCCTATAGGAGGCGCTTTGCCGGGCGGCAACTAGTCGAGCGGAACGATCACTTCGTCGGGCCGAACGAGACCCAGATCCTTGCGCACCAGCTCGTCGGCCATGTCGGGGTCGGCCTTGCGCGGATTGAGCAGGTCGGAGCGGTGCTTGAGCTGCGCGTGCTCACGCTCGATGCCGGCAAGCTCAGCCTTCCGCTGCTCGAGCGCACGGTGGTAGCTGCCCCAGGCGAGGATTCCGTTCGGGCCTGCGATCGCGTGGCCGGCGAAGGTGCCGACGATGATCACCGCCAGGGCCGGCATCGCCACCCTCCGGATCAATGCGAAAATGCGGTTCGGTCCCCCCATGACATCACCAGAAGAATCACGAAGCCCTTGCGAACGCAAGTGAAAAGAATGATTTGGTGGACATCTGGCGAATAAAGTTGTGGATCAGCTCGGCTTGTAAGCTCTCACTGCCGCCCGACTTGCGTAACGCGCTGCGTCACCTAATTCCTCCTCGATGCGCAGCAGCTGGTTGTACTTCGCCGTGCGGTCAGAGCGGGCAAGACTGCCCGTCTTGATCTGTCCGCAGCTCAGCGCAACCGCCAGATCGGCGATGGTCGAATCCTCAGTCTCGCCCGAACGGTGCGACATCACCGCCGTATAAGCGTTGGTCTGGGCGAGCCGCACCGCGTCGATCGTCTCGGTTAGAGAGCCGATTTGATTGACCTTGATCAGGATCGAGTTGGCGATGCCGTGGTCGATCCCCCACTGCAGCCGCTTCACATTGGTGACGAACGCATCGTCGCCGACCAGCTGCACGCGCGCCCCGACCCTGTCGGTGATCGCCTTCCACCCTTCTGCATCGTCCTCGGCCATGCCGTCCTCGATTGATGCGATCGGATAGTTCGCGGCAAGGTCCGCAAGGAAATCGGCCATCTCAGTTGGAGAAAGCGTCTTCCCCTCACCCTCCATGCGGTAGGCACCTTCCTTGAAGAACTCGCTCGCCGCGCAATCGAGCGCCAGCAAGACGTCATCGCCGAGCTTGTAGCCAGCCGAGCTCACCGCCTTCTCGATGAAGTCGAGGGCCTCGCGTGCCGAGTTGATCGCCGGCGCGAATCCGCCCTCATCGCCCACCGCAGTCGACAGCCCGGCGCCGTGAAGCGCACTCTTCAGCGCATGGAAAATCTCAGCACCGCAGCGCAGAGCCTCGGCGAAACTCGACGCGCCAACCGGCATTACCATGAACTCCTGGAAGTCGATGCGGTTATCGGCGTGCGCGCCGCCGTTGAGGATATTCATCATCGGCACCGGAAGCAGCTTGGCGTCGACCCCACCAATGTAGCGATAAAGCGGGAGTCCCCGAGCCTCTGCCGCCGCCTTTGCCGCCGCAAGCGAAACGCCGAGGATCGCATTGGCGCCCATCCGTCCCTTGTTCTCAGTCCCGTCGAGCTCGATCATTGCGCGGTCTATCTCATTCTGCTCTTCGGCCTCCATCCCGACCACCGCCTGAGCAATCTCGCCGTTCACGGCCTCAACGGCCTTGCCGACGCCCTTCCCACCCCAACGGCTCTTGTCGCCATCGCGCAGCTCGACCGCTTCGTGCGCGCCCGTCGAGGCGCCCGACGGCACCGCCGCGCGGCCCATGCTCCCGTCTTCGAGGGTGACATCCACTTCGACTGTAGGATTGCCCCGGCTGTCGAGGATCTGGCGGGCGTGGACGTCGACGATGGCGGTCATGGCTTTCCTTCTTGCGGGGGCGTAACAATATGAGTGTACGCGGAACCTAATAAGCGCCGCGTCCGGGCGTGCAACTTTCGGTTCGGCGGGCCGGAACGAAGGCCGAAGGCTCCGGGTTGAATCGGCGCAGAAGGAGTATGCGCGATGGCTGACGACAAGACTGCTGCTTTGCCCGACGGAACAGATACGGTGATTGCCGGCGCGTCGAAGACCGGAGACGCCGGCACCGCGACGGTGGAGGACACAGCATTGGTGACTGAGAGAGAGATCCCCGCGCCGCGCGGCAATGCCGAGCGGCCTGTGACGGGCCGCGGCAACCCCGAACGCGGGCTTGTCGACCGTTTCCGCGAAGGACGCGAGCAGCTTACCGGTCAGGCAGGGGAAAAAGCGCGTGGTCTGGTCACACAAGGCCTCGAGCGCACATCGGAAACGCTGGCCAATGTCTCGAAGATGATCGGTGACACGGCTCCGGGCATCGAGGAACGCCTCGGCGCAGATTATGGCGACTATGCGCGCCGCGCCGCAGGCGCGATCGAGAATGTCGCCAACACGATAGCCGAGAAGGACCCCGACGAACTAATTGAGGACACGCGCAATTTCGTCCGCAACAGCCCTGGCATCGCGCTTGCCGGTGCGGCCGTGGTGGGTTTCGTCGTCGCACGGCTGCTCAAGACCGGAATCGGCCGCGATGACGAGGACGACGAAGACTGATGCTCAAGCCGGCCGATCCCGGACCGCCGCCGCCTGAACGCCCACTCGGTGAGCTCGTCAATGAGCTCATCGAAGATGGCAAGGCATATGCGCGCGCCGAGGTCGGTCTCGTCAAGACAATTGCCGCGGAGAAGGGCAAGGCGCTCATCCTTCCTACGATTTTGTTCGGCCTCGCCGTCATCTTCGCGCTGGCGGCGATCACTGCGCTCGCGGTGGGCTTGGTGATGGGGCTCGCCAGCTTCATCGGGCCTGTGGCTGCCGGTTTCGTCGGCCTGCTGATCTTCGCCGGCATCGCCGGGGGGCTTGGTTGGTGGGGCGCGGAGCGCGTGAGGCGCGTGCTGTGATCGACAGCGCTGAAGTCGCCGCCGCGCGCAGCGAAGTCGAACGCAGCCGCGCGCGAGTCATAGCGACGGCTCAGGAGCTCCAGGAACGCCTCAGCCCCAAGACGCTTGCGAAAGGCGCATGGCAGGGTGCGAAGGAGAAAGGCGCCGACCTTGCTGAGAATACAGTGGACGCGGTCAAGTCCCGCCCTCTCGCCGCGACCGGTGTACTCGCCGCGATTACCATGTTCCTTGCACGTGAACCGCTGATGGATCTCGCCGGCAAGCTCGCCGGCAGCGTCAGCGAGAAAAGAAAAACCCGCCGCACCCGCAAAAGCAAAGCCAACCACGACGATACGGAGACTGCGCAATGATCGACCAGGACAACAGCCGCACCGCCGACAACTATGACACCGGCGCAACCTCGCCACGGCAGCGCGCGATCGAGGCCTATGAAGGTGCCCGCGACCGCGCCGCCGACACGCTCGGCGAAGCACCCCTGCTCGCTTTGGCGGGCGGAATCGCCGCGGGAGCATTGATCGCTGCGCTGCTGCCGCGCACGCGGACCGAAACGCGTCTCGTGCGGCCGGCTGCGCGGCGAGTGAAGGACAGCGCGCGCGCAGCCGTCGAGGCCGCCCGCGACACCGGCACCCAGCGCCTCAATGAGCTCGGCATCAACCGCGACAAAGGCGAAGAGACGATCCGCAATCTCCTCGGGGGTATCACCGACGCTGCGCGCGCCTCGGCCGATGCTGCCGTCGATGCGGTCCGCAACAAGGGCTGACGAAACCGCGCGGATGCGGTAGCGACGTCACATGAGCAAGCTCCACCTAGTCTTTGGCGGACGGGTCAAGGATCCTCGCGGCCTCGACTTCGACCTGAACACGATCGATCTCGTCGGCGTCTACGACAGCTACACCGCCGCGGAGGACGCCTGGCGCGGCAAGGCGCAGCGCACCGTCGACGACGCCGAAATGAAATATGTTGTGGTCCACTTGCACCGGCTTCTCGAGCCGGATGCGGACGGCATCGCGCGACCTAAGCAGCCGGCTGCTTAGGCCGTTCGATACCGCCACAGCAGCAACGGGCGCTGCAGTAGCAGGCCCGCGGCGAAACCGCCGACATGGGCCGGCGTGGCGAGCAGATATCCCTGCTGGTCGCCGATCCAGCCCATCATCAGCTGAAGCACCAACCAGGCGACCAACAGCCAAGCGACGTTGATCCAGCGGTTCACCCTGAGATTGTTCGTGAACGCCTTCGCCCTTCCGAAGCTCAGTGCGTAGGCGCCCATCACCGCGCTGATCGCACCGCTGGCGCCGATTACGGGCACGATTCCGTGCGGATTTACGCCCCACTGCGCTGCAGCGGCTGCAAAGGCGCCGACGAGATACAAAAAGACAAACCCGGTCGCTCCAAGTACGCGCTCGACCTGCGTTCCGCACCAGACGAGGATCAGCAGGTTGAAGCCGAGATGGACCAGATTCGAGTGGACCAGGGTGGCGCTGAGCGGGGTCAGCCAGGCTGGCACTGCCGGCCACGGCAGCTGCGCTCCGCTGAGCCGCGCCGGAATGAAACCGAGCAAATAGGCCGCTTTATCGGACTGCCCGAGCAGCGCTGCGATTACCCATGCCGCCCCCGTAACGACGACGAGGATGTTGGTCGCGGTGCGCGGGAAGCGCTCCACGATCAGATGAACTCGATTTTCTTGATCGCGTAATAGCGGTCGCCCGAGGGCGTCGTCACTTCGACGTCTTCGCCGACCTGGCGGCCAATCAGCGCGCGCCCGAGCGGCGAATTATAGCTGATCCGGCCCTGGTTGGCGTCGGCCTCGACCTGGCCGACGAGCTGGTACTTCACCTTCTTCTCGTCTTCGTCGAGCAGGGTGACGGTCGCCCCGAACACGACCTTGTCGCCCGACAGGGTCATTGGATCGATCACCATCGCGCGGCTGAGGCGGTCCTCGAGGTCCGCGATCGTCGCTTCGATCTGGCCCTGACGCTCCTTGGCAGCGTGATATTCGGCATTCTCGCTGAGGTCGCCATGCGCACGCGCATCCTCGATCGCTTCGACGATCTCGGGACGCTCGCTCTTCAGGCGCTTCAGCTCATCGGTGAGCTTCCGATAGCCCTCGGCCAGCATCGGGACCTTTTCGGCAGTCGCCATTGTCAAAACCCTCTTTTTTTCAAACGCTCTGCCCCAAAACCTGCCTGCTGCGTGCCTTCTGGCCCGCTGTGCGAGGCAAATTGTGAGTGGAAGCCTAGCCTTCGGAGCGGGAATAATAGGATTGGAGCGAGGCGACTTCAAGCGCACGCCCCCGCACGGCTTCGATCGACCGAGCGGCTGCGAGGCTCGCCGGCGCCGTCGTGAAGTAAGGGACCTTCTTCGTCAGCGCCGTCGTTCGGATCGAATGGCTATCCTTCAGGGACTGCCAGCCCTCGGTCGTGTTGAACACCAGCGCCACATCGCCGTCGAGCAAGCGGTCGACGATATGCGGCCGCCCCTGAGCCACCTTGTTGACCAGCTCGACCGGCAGACCCTTCGCCTGCAGGTGCGCCGCGGTGCCGCTGGTGGCGATGACCTTGAACCCGAGCTCGATCAGCTTCTCCACGGCCGGGACAATATTGTCCTTGTCGCCGTCCTTGACCGACACGAATGCGGTCCCGCCTTGCGGTAGCTCCATTCCAGCGCCGATCAGGGCCTTGGCGAAGGCAATATCGAAATCAGAAGCGATTCCCATGACTTCGCCGGTACTTTTCATTTCCGGTCCGAGTACCGGGTCGGTTCCCGGGAAGCGCGCGAATGGGAAAACGGACTCCTTGACGGCAATATAATCGGGCTTTCGGCCCACTTCGCCGAAGTTGCTGAGCGGCTCACCCGCCATCACCCGGGCGGCGATCTTCGCCACCGGCCGACCGATCGCCTTGGCGACGAACGGCACCGTGCGGCTTGCGCGCGGATTGACCTCGATCAGGTAAACCTCACCCTCCTTCACGGCATATTGGACGTTCATCAGGCCTTTGACCCCGAGTGCCAGCGCCAGCTCACGCGTCTGCCGCTCGATCTCGGCGACGATCCTCGGCTCCAGGCTGTGCGGCGGGATGGCGCAGGCGCTGTCGCCCGAGTGCACGCCCGCTTCCTCGATATGCTGAAGCACGCCGCACACCGCGACATCGGTTCCGTCACAGATCGCGTCGACATCGACCTCAATCGCGTCGCGCAGATAGCGGTCGATCAGCACCGGACTCTTCCCCGACACCTGCACCGCGGTCGCGATATAATGATCGAGCTGCTGCGGCCCCTCGACCACCTCCATGCCTCTCCCGCCAAGCACGTAGGACGGTCGCAGGAGCACCGGATAGCCGATGCGCTCGGCCACTCTGATCGCCTCATCGCGGCTACGCGCTATTCCGTTGGATGGCTGCTTGAGGCCGAGACGCTGAACCAACGCAGCGAAGCGCTCGCGATCTTCCGCTAGGTCGATGCTATCCGGCGACGTTCCCATGATCGGCACGCCCGCCGCTTGCAGCTCCTCGGCGAGCTTCAACGGCGTTTGTCCACCAAGCTGGACGATAACGCCCAGCAGCTCGCCCTTCTCCTGCTCGCGTTTGACGATCTCGAGCACGTCCTCAGCCGTCAGCGGCTCGAAATAGAGCCGGTCCGAGGTGTCCGGATCGGTCGACACCGTCTCCGGGTTGCAATTGACCATGATCGTCTCGAAGCCCGCACCGTCACGGCCGAGCGCAAAGGCGGCGTGGCAGCAGCAATAATCGAACTCGATCCCCTGTCCGATCCGGTTTGGCCCGCCGCCGAGGATCATCACCTTCTTGCGGTCGGAAACTTGCGCCTCGTCCTCAGGTTCGTCGAAGAGCGGCGCCTCGTAGGTCGAGTAGAGATAGGGCGTGGTCGCGTCGAACTCCGCGGCGCAGCTGTCGATGCGCTTGAACACCGGACGGACGCCGAGCCGCAGCCGGTGCGAGCGCACCTCCGGTTCAGTGATACCGCCCGTCATGCCCGCCATTGCGCTGTGCACGACACCGGAGCCGCCCGCGGCAACCGCCTCGCTCATCTCGCGCTGCACATGCGCGGAGCGGAGCGAGAGTTGCGCGAGCCGAGCGTCCGAGAAACCCATGGCTTTCAGCCGGCGCATTCCGCGCGCATCGCTTGGAAGGCCATTGATGCGGACTTCGTCCTCTGCCTCAACGACCTCCCGCAAGCGACTGAGAAACCAAGGGTCGAATCCGGCGATCTTGTTGATCCGCTCGACGGTGAAGCCCTGGCGCAGCGCTTCGGCGGCGACCAGCAGTCGGTCCGGCGTCGACCGGGCCAGCGCGCGCTCGATCTCCGCCGGATCGGCGTTCTCATATTCGCGGACCCGGTCTAGTCCCGTAAGCCCCGTCTCCAGGCCACGCAGCGCCTTCTGCAGGCTCTCAGCGAAGTTGCGGCCGATGGCCATCACTTCGCCAACCGACTTCATCGCCGTCGATAGGATCGCGTCCGCGCCCTTGAACTTCTCGAACGCAAAGCGCGGGATCTTGGTCACGACATAGTCGATCGTCGGTTCGAAGCTCGCCGGGGTGGCGCCGCCGGTAATGTCGTTGGCGATCTCGTCGAGCGTGTAGCCCACCGCAAGCCGCGCAGCGACCTTCGCAATCGGAAAGCCCGTCGCCTTGGACGCCAGCGCCGAGCTCCGCGAAACGCGGGGGTTCATCTCGATCACCACCATCCGTCCGGTCTTTGGATCAACTGCGAACTGAACGTTGGAACCACCTGTTTCCACGCCTATTTCCCGCAGTACTGCAATCGAAGCTGAGCGCATCCGCTGATATTCCTTGTCGGTCAGTGTCAGCGCCGGAGCGACGGTGATGCTGTCGCCGGTATGCACCCCCATCGGGTCGACATTCTCGATCGAGCAGATGATGATTGCATTGTCCGCGCGATCGCGCACGACCTCCATCTCATACTCTTTCCATCCAACGAGGCTCTCGTCGATCAGCACTTCGGTCGTCGGCGATGCCTCCAGCCCCGTCCGCACGAAATGCTCATATTCATCGCGATTGTAGGCGATGCCGCCCCCCGTGCCCCCAAGCGTAAAACTGGGACGGATCACTGCCGGGAGACCGACGGTGTCCAGCGCGGCGGCCGCCTCCTCCATCGTGTGAACGATGGCCGAGCGTGGGCTTTCAAGGCCGATCCTGTCCATCGCGTCACGAAATTTTTCCCGGTCCTCGGCCTTCTCGATCGCCTGGGCATTGGCGCCGATCAGCTCGATCCCGAGCCGGTCGAGCGTCCCGTCCTTGTGGAGTGCGAGCGCGGTGTTCAGCGCCGTCTGACCGCCCATGGTCGGAAGCAGCGCGTCCGGCCGCTCCTTCTCCAATATCTTGGAGACGATTTCAGGCGTGACCGGTTCGATGTAGGTCGCATCGGCGAGCTCGGGGTCGGTCATGATCGTCGCAGGGTTCGAATTGACGACGATGACGCGATAGCCCTCGCTTTTCAGCGCTTTGACCGCCTGACTTCCCGAATAGTCGAACTCGGCCGCCTGGCCGATTACGATCGGGCCAGCGCCGATGATGAGGATGGAGGAGATGTCGGTGCGCTTAGGCATGGATTTGAGAAAGCTCGCTGATTACCCTCTCCCTTCGCGGAAGAGGGTCGGCGCGAAGCGCCAGGGTGAGGCGGCGACCAGAAGAGGACACGATCAACCCTCCGGAAACTGCATATTCACGAACACCGCCTTGAGACCGTTCTTGCGGGCCCAGCGGGCGACGCAGGCGCGCTGCTCGAACGATGGTTTGTCACGGATGAGCAGCAGCAATTTCTTCTGTTCCTCGTCCTGGATCAGCTCGCCCAGCGCCAGCCCGCAGCCGAGCGCGACGCTGTTGAGCTGCGCCTCGTCATGCATCCGCGCCGGCGTTGCGCACGCAGATAGCCCGAGTGACAACCCAGTGACGGCCGCACCCAGAACAATGAAGCGCGGCTTCATTGCATGTTCTCGTCAGGAAGTTCGTTTCCAACAAACCCGACCGGTGGGTTCGGGATCACGTTGCTTTTTCGGAGCTCCGCTAAGGCGCAATCGATTCGCTGGTACGACTCGGTCGGCTTAGGCCGGACGTGAACGGTGCGATCTCGCTCAAGTATGATGGTCCCTGTCGACAGACCACACGCTCTCGTAATACGGTTCGCCTCCACTCGTCGAGCAGCTAGTTTTTCTCTTGGCACCTCGACTTGCGTGCAGCCGCAGCGAAGCAGGAATAGGCACGCCTGCCTCATTTCATCGCCCCCACGAACTTTTCGAACAGATAGAAGCTGTCCTGCGGCCCCGGGCTCGCTTCGGGGTGATACTGCACGCTGAACGCCGGGCGGTCAGTTAGCTCAATCCCGCAATTGCTGCCGTCGAACAGCGATACGTGCGTCTCGCGCACATTGTCGGGCATCCCTTCGCGCTCGACCGCGAAGCCGTGGTTCATGCTAGTGATCTCGACCCGGCCGTCGGCGAGGCGCTTGACGGGGTGGTTGGCGCCGCGGTGGCCCTGGAACATCTTTGACGTCATGCCGCCAACCGCCAGCGCGAGCATCTGGTGCCCGAGGCAGATGCCGAATAACGGCTTCTTGGTCTCCAGCATCTGCCGGATCACCGGCACTGCATATTCGCCAGTTGCCGCCGGGTCACCCGGGCCGTTCGAGAGGAAGAAGCCGTCGGGCTCATGCGCCATGATCTCGTCGAACGAGGCGGTGGCCGGAACCACCGTCACGCGCGCCCCTGCCTCGCAGAGGTTGCGAAAGATGTTGCGCTTGGAGCCATAATCGACCGCGACGACGTGCGGCCGCTTCGGGTCATCACCGCCCAGGTCATACCCCTGCCCCCAGCCCCATTTTCCGCCGGTCCACCGCTCGACCTGCAGCCGGCTGACCTCCTTCGCCAGGTCCATGCCCTCGAGCCCCGGCCAGTCAGCCGCCATCGCGCACAGCCTCTCGAGGTCGAACTGCCCGTCCGCGCGATGCGCGATGGCGATGTTCGGCGGTCCCTCGGTCCGCACCAGCTTGGTCAGTGCGCGCGTGTCGACGCCGGCAATTCCGATCCGGCCCCATTTGCGCATCCAGTCGGTAAAGGCCAGGTTCGCTCGATAGTTCGACGGTTCGGTCACCACCTCGCGCACCAGACAGCCGAGCGCGTGCGCTTCCGCCGCCTCGATGTCCTCATCGTTGGCGCCGACATTGCCGATGTGCGGGAAGGTGAAGGCGATGACCTGCTTGGCGTAGCTCGGGTCAGTCATCACCTCCTGGTAGCCAGTCATCGCCGTGTTGAAGCACAGCTCGCCGACCGCCTCGCCCTCGGCGCCGAAGCCCTGGCCCCAGACGGCCCGCCCGTCGGCGAACACCACGACTCCCGTCGCGCCCTCGGGTTGGGGCGCGTGCAAGGGTCGTACGTCGGCCATGGGCGGGAAAGCCTTCCGTCAGGGGTTTTGCAACGATGTCGCTAAGACGCCGCCGCTATGCCGTTTGGGCGCGGCGGTCAACCGCTGGTCAGGCTCGAAATCGCTCGCTAGGGCTGGCGGTTTCCCGAATGGGCAAGGACGATGATTAGAGACGAGATCAAGGCCGCCACTATCGCCGCCATGAAGGGTGGCGACAAGGAAACGACGCAAACCCTGCGGATGGTCCAGTCGTCGATCAAGAACCGCGATATCGAGGCGCGCACCGGCGGTGCGCCGAAGGACGACGATCAGCTCGTTACCGAAGTCCTGCAGAAAATGGTCAAGCAGCGCCGCGAATCGGCCGATATCTACCGCCACAACGGCCGCGAGGACCGGGCGGCTGTCGAGGAAAGCGAGATCGCCGTCATCGAGCGCTTCCTGCCCCAGCAGCTGAGCGACGTGGAAGCCGAAGCGAAGGTCCGTGAAATCATCACTGAAACCGGCGCCTCATCGATGAAGGACATGGGCCGAGTGATGGCGCTGGTGAAGGAGCGTCTCGGGGCATCAATCGAGCCGGCACGGGCGTCGGGCTTGGTCAAGGCGGCGCTTTCCTGAGCGCACGAAAAAAGGCCCCGCCGCAAGTGAGCGGCGGAGCCGAACAGGGTATCGGACGTCTAGCGCGTAGCCGCGGCCGGTCTGCCGGCGGGAGCGCCGCCGGTCATTCCCGCCAAACTGCCCAGGATCGTCTGATAGAGGAAGATGGCAAGCGCGGTGGCGAATGCGCCGGCAACACCCAGCTGGAGGTTGCCGCACGCGGCAGTTAGCTGAGCGCCGATAGCCGGTATATTGCCGAGCGCGGCGCCGACCATCGGCAGCGCAACGACCGTGACTGCAGCAAGGACCATCTTGTCCTGCTGCATCGCGAGGCCAGCGATGAGGCCGAGTACGACAAGCACAAGCGGCACGTTCATCATGCTGAGAGCGACGAAGGCTGCGACGATTGCGAGGATGACGTAGAGAGCGCGGGCAAGCCCGCCGATTTTCATCAACATATTTCCCCTCCCTTGTTGATTCCGGCTCAGCGCTTCTCGTGGCGCAGTCGTCCGGAACGGGAGAAAAGGTTACGCTACATTCGGCTGTTCCGCAGACGGAATGAATCCTTTCGAATCAATTCTCTGGCTCGGTGGGCACCGTCGACCATGTTAATTCCTCACCTGCTGCGCTCAGCAGCCGATCCGAGTCGCCAGTTGTGGATAACTTGCCGCGCGCGCTTGCGGGCGCGCGAGTCGGCTGTCACTAAATTTTCTTCCCTGATGAGCCTTTCGATCGCCTTTCTGGACGAGCTGCGTGCTCGGACGACTTTGTCCGCGGTGATCATGCCCTCGGTGAAGCTCATCCGCGCCGGCAATGAATGGAAAGCCTGCTGCCCATTCCACAATGAGAAAACGCCGAGCTTTACCGTCAATGACGACAAGGGATTTTACCATTGCTTCGGCTGCGGGGCCCACGGCGATGCGATCCGCTTCCTCACCGATCAGCGCGGATTGCAATTCATGGACGCGGTGAAGGAGCTTGCGGCAAAGGCGGGGATGGAAGTTCCTGCTCCGGATTCGCGGGCGAAAGAACAAGCGGAGCGCACGGCGACACTAACCGACGTCATGGCCGAAGTGGCGAAATGGTATTCGGAGCAGCTGAACGGCCTCGCGGGTGCCGACGCCCGCGACTATCTCAAGCGCCGCGGCATCGACACGGCCACAGCCCAGAGGTTCGGGCTCGGATTGGCTCCTGACAGCCGTAACGGCCTCAAGCGCGCGCTCGAAAAGCTGGGCGAGGACAAGCTCGTCGAGACGGGCATGCTCATCCAGCCCGAGGAAGGGGGGAAGGAAAGCTACGACCGCTTCCGCGGCCGGCTGATGATCCCGATCCGCGACCCGCGTGGGCGGGTGATCGGCTTCGGCGGGCGGATCCTCGGCGAAGGGGAACCCAAGTATCTCAACTCGCCGCAGACCGCGCTGTTCGACAAGGGCCGGACACTCTACAACCTCGATCTTGCCGGCCCCGCCAGCCGCACCGCCAAAAGGCTGATCGTCGTCGAAGGCTATATGGACGTGATCGCCCTCGACCGCGCCGGCATTTCGGAAGTGGTCGCCCCCAACGGCACCGCGCTCACCGAAGGCCAGCTCGAGCGGCTGTGGCGGCTAGATCCCTCGCCGATCCTGTGCTTCGACGGTGACAATGCCGGCAAGAAGGCCGCGATCCGCGCGGCGACCCGCGCCCTCCCCCTGCTCCGCCCCGACCGCACCCTGCGCTTTGTCGAGCTTCCGGCGGGCCAAGACCCCGACGACGTGATCCGCAACGGCGGAAGAGAGGCCTTCGAAGCCCTGCTCGCCAGCCCCGAGCCGCTCGACGCCCGCCTCTGGCGCTACGAGCTGGAGGTCGAACAGCTCACCACGCCAGAGGCCTGGGCCGGTCTTAAGGAGCGCCTCATCGCCCATGCAGCGACCATTGGCCATGCCGACCTCGCCCGCATCTACCGCGAGGATTGGCTCGACCGCTTCTTCAAGCAGCGCCGCCCCGAAGGCGCCGCCGCTCCGCGCCCATTCACAACGCAGCGCCGAGGCACCTTCAAGAACGGCCGCTTCGTGCCTCCCCCGCAGCCGGTCGGCTCCAACGCCCGAGCCATCGCTTCATCCGGAATCGACGTGCCCACCGCCCGCGCCCTCATCCTCGGCTTCGCCAATTTCCCGGAGGAGCTCCCTGCTCATTGCGAGCAGCTCGCCTCGCTCGCGATCACCGACAAATCCACCGCGAAAATCCGCGACGATCTAGTCAATGCCGCCTTCGCCGGCGCTGCGCTTGATCAGGGCGCCATTAACACCATATTGGGCAGCGATGGAGCAACGGGCGCTAAAGGCCCACGCGCCATGGGCTTTTCCTTCACCCGACGCGACAGCGACCCGGACCGCGCGCGAAGCGATCTGGCCGCTGCGCTGGAAGTCCTCGCGGCAAAGGGCGAAGTCGAAAAGGCCTTGGAACATGCAACGGAACGGCTGGAGCGGGATTTCACCGCCGAAGCCTATGAGGAACAGCAGCGGCTCAAAGAGGCGCAGCGAGGGTTGAGGCAAAGGCTGGCGTCACTCGCCGGCACCGACTAGGCGGCTTAAATATATGGCGAAAAACGAACCTCAGGATGTCGATACGGTCGAAACGGGCGATGCCCCGCTGATCGATCTTAACGACGCGTCGGTCAAGAAGCTGCTCGCGAAGGCGAAACGGCGTGGCTACATCACGGTGGACGAGCTCAACGAAGCGCTCCCCCAGGACCAGATGAACACCGACCAGATCGAGGACGTGATGTCCGCGATCAACGACATGGGCGTCCAGGTAGTCGAAAGCGCCGAGGCCGGCGAAGAAGAAGACGACGACGACAGCAAGGACAACGAGCCGGCGGTCGAGGACGAAGTCGACCCGCTCGACGACGGCGGTCCCCGTCCCGCCGCTGCGGTCAAGAAAGAGCCGACCGACCGCACCGACGATCCGGTGCGCATGTACCTGCGCGAAATGGGCGCGGTGGAGCTCCTCAGCCGCGAGGGCGAGATTGCAATCGCCAAACGCATCGAGGCCGGCCGCGACACGATGATCTGGGGTCTGTGCGAAAGCCCGATTACGTTCAACGCCATCATCGACTGGTCGAACGCGCTCAACGAGGGCCGGATGCAGCTGCGCGAGATCATCGATCTCGAGGCGATGCTGTCCAAAGGCCCGACCGCCGAGCAGCTGGCGCAGACCGAGGAAGGCGGCGAAGGCGGCGGCGAAGGCGAGATCAGCGAGAAGGTCGCCGGCCCCTCGATCAAGGAAGAGGAAGAAGTCGCCGACGAGCCCGAGGCCGACCCCAACGAAGACGACGAGGACATGGTTGAGCGGCGCCAGCAGCCGCAGGCGGCGGAGGAAGAGGACGAGGACAACACCTTGTCGCTCGCCCAGATGGAAGAGACCCTCAAGCCCCAGGCGCTCGAGAAATTCTCCGAAATCACCTCGGCCTTCAAGAAGTTCTCCAAGGTCCAAGCCCACCGCATGGAGGCGTTCCAGGCCGGCCAGGACTTCCCCACGGCCGACGAGAAGAAATATCAGAAGCTTCGCGAGGAGCTCACCGCCCACGTCGAGAGCGTTCAGTTCCACGGCAGCAAGATCGAATATCTCGTCGAGCAGCTGTACAGCTTCAACCGCCGCCTGACGGCGCTCGGCGGCCAGATGCTGCGCCTCGCCGAGCGTCACCGCGTGCCGCGCCGTGCCTTTCTCGAAAGCTACATGGGCCATGAGCTCGACGAGAGCTGGCTCGACAGCGTCGCAAAGCTCGACAAGAAGTGGGCCGCTTTCGCCGCCGCCGAGCGCGATACGGTCGAGCGCATCCGCAACGAGATCAGTACCATCGCGCAAGGCACCGGTACCTCGCTCAGCGAGTTCCGCCGCATCGTCAACCAGGTCCAGAAGGCCGAGCGCGAGGCGCGCATCGCCAAGAAGGAAATGGTCGAGGCTAACCTCCGCCTCGTCATCTCCATCGCCAAGAAATACACCAACCGCGGGCTGCAGTTCCTCGACCTTATTCAGGAAGGTAACATCGGCCTGATGAAGGCGGTCGATAAGTTCGAATACCGCCGCGGCTACAAATTCTCGACATACGCCACCTGGTGGATCCGGCAGGCGATCACCCGCTCGATCGCCGACCAGGCGCGCACCATTCGAATCCCGGTGCACATGATCGAGACGATCAACAAGCTGGTCCGCACCGGCCGCCAGTTCCTCCACGAGACCGGCCGCGAAGCGACCCCCGAGGAGCTCGCC
>Ga0207674_10000499_pt1 | contig 51844 bp, 50 predicted proteins | sample KBSCornC72_FD_184303 | JGI IMG/M metagenome (GOLD analysis project Ga0207674, IMG submission 184303) | Corn rhizosphere microbial communities from Kellogg Biological Station, Michigan, USA - KBS Corn C7-2 (SPAdes) (version 2) | ecosystem: Host-associated > Plants > Roots > Rhizosphere > Soil ... | reverse complement strand
CGGTACTGTATCTACCCCTTAGACAGTGAGTCGTGTTGTTCCCGAATATTACATACATAAGTGTTCGCTACGAACCCCCAGCATTTTCTGCATTTAAATGTGAACTAACGAAATGGTTTAAATCCTTACTGGTCCAGCTAAATATCTCCTAAATGTCATTCAATTGTATGGCAACCCTCCGAAATTAAGCCTCGGCTAACGCGGCATCCTGATTGCTCGTTTCTTCGGCAAGGAGGCAAGTTATGAAATCAAACGCGTTAAAGAAAAGAACAATGACCGCTGTATTAGGATTATTCCTCCTTCTGGGAATTGGAATGACGTCGAGCGCTGTGGTCCAAGCGCAATGGCAGGACCGCAATTGGCAGCGTGACCAGATCCGCCGCCAGCGGGATTGGGAGCGCGAGCAGCAGATTCGCCGTCAACGCGATTATAGAAATGACGACTGGCGTTACAACAACGGTGGGTCATTTCAGCTTCGTCAGACTGCCCTGAATGCGGGATACAACGAAGGCATTAAGGAAGGTCGGAAGGACCGAAGGAATGGCGAAGGATTCGAATATCGCGATGAGGAAGACTATCGGAACGCGAACACTGACTACAGTTCCCGTTTAGGAAGCCGGGAATTGTATCGACAGTTTTTCCGACAAGGATTCGTTAATGGCTATAGCGATGGCTACCGAGGTTACTAAGAGTCGGTAGTGGGGTAACGCAACAAGAAAGGCGGGACGGGTCAACCTCGGCCTGCCTTTTTTATTTGAATAACTTCGATACACGCCCAATGGAGATCTTGGCCCATACCGGGAACTTCAATGGCCTTGGGATTGCAGTATTCAAAGAAAACTCCCGACAGATCGAGAACGATACCAAGTGATGCTAGAACAGGACCACGATCATTTATTATCGCCATCTGATTCGACTGGCGAGCCGCATTTTGACGATGAGCTAACAATTTTGACTGCGCGCCCCGTAGTGCCTCTCGAGCTGCTCGACGAAAAGCTCAAACCCAAAGGTCGCTGGTTCGTCGTGTGGGCGTTTGCAGTGGCAATACTGCTTGGTGGGGCTTCGGGTCTCGCTTCAGCGTATTTCAAGCTCCGCAATGCTCCCGAATCGCCAGTTGCGCAAGCAGAAAGTGACGAGCCGCTCGCTTCGACAGTGACCAAACCCACTCTAAACGAAGACCGCACTGCAAGCCTTTCACCCGTGATTGAAGAGCCGGTAGCCAAATTGGTTCTTTCAAAAAGAGTCGCTAAACTTAGACCAGTTACTCGACGCATTAATGACTCATTCAAATCTCAACCGCTGAGTGAAGATGAAGAGTTGTTGAGAATTCGTCAGGACGTACTGGTTGACGAATGGCAAGGTCAAGTGAAGCGACGTGACAATCTCCGGTCCGAACGGCAGCGCAACACGATGATTCATTGAGATCGCATAATCACCCTTAAGCACAGTTCCTGAGGACGTTTGAGAGCGCGTTCGATATTATTTATGCTGCGGTTAGTTCATACGGTTCCTGGAGTGGAGGCACGACAATGGGGAATACGAATTCTCGCGTAACAATCCACATGGTTGCGAGTCTCGACGGATTCATTGCCCGGCGAGATGGACGCGTGGACTGGCTCGAGACCTCAGACAAATTCGAAGGCGGGCACACCATGTCCCCGGAGTTCGTTGCAGCGTTCCTGAAGACTATCGACTGCTACGTGATGGGATCGCGAACCTACGAAACGGCCTTGGAGTTTGAATCCAAGGGGTTCGGCTGGTCCTACGGCGAAAAGCCAACCTTCATCCTCACCACTCGCGAACTCCCAAGGACCAGGGATAGCGTTGAGTTTTACTCGGGAGACCTTGCGCGGCTGGTTAATGATCGATTGAAGCCAGCCTTCTCGAGTATTTGGTTCGTTGGAGGTGGCGCAGTTTCCGGTGAATGCCTTCGCCTTGGGCTTGCCGACGAGGTTCGTTATTCGATCATGCCCATCCTCATCGGTGATGGAATCCCATTCTTCAAGGGGCTCGACAAGGACATCCCGCTGCACCTTGCGGAGGTGAAGGCTTACGATAACGGCATGATCGCGCTTCGCCACGAGGTGCAGAAGTAGGCACTTTTCGTTCGCAAATGACATAGTGAGCCGGAAACTGGCAAAATCTTGGAATGACTATAGAGCACACTGATCTGAGTATCGATGAATACCTGCGTGAACGGCTCATGCCGGTCGAAGGCTCCATCCCCCGGATTCCCGGCATCGAGATGTACGGGGATTCTGTCCCGGTCGAAAAGGTCGGTGGAGATCTGTTTGAATATATAAACTTCGAGCAACGCTATGACATCAATGCACGCATTCAGCAAGCGTTAAAGTTATCGAAGGAATTCCTCGATCCGCTGCCATCAGATAGCGCACCGCGTAATTCAGTAGATGATCACGTGCAGTGGTTGAGGTCCAGACCGGACTACAGGCCTCAAATGGAAGCCGAATATCGATCTGCACGAAGCTCTGAGCAAGTGCGCGTCGCGGAAGCCCTCGAGGAGCTCTATGACACGGCAGGAGTTCTGTTGGTGGACGCACAAGGACACGGACTCATTGCCGCGAAAATTGCCTCGACTGTTCATGACACGTTTCACGCTTTCATGCTGTCCGATCTTGATCATCACGGAACCACGACGCCCGAGCTGTTTGAAAACCTTAACCTGCGTTTGGCGCATTCGGTTACTGCGCGCAACGCACTCGGTGTAAGCGAAGAAAATGTGCGGGAGATTGCGACAATGCTCTATGGCGAAGTGCATCCTTACGGTTATTTCCGATTTGTAAATTTTGGACATCCACCGCCGCTGGTGTTCTCGGCCGAATATCTAAAATTTGTGGAGCTGGACAAAGATCGGATGGTCCAATTCCTGCCATTGGGCTTACAGATTCCATCAGATCATCCGGATCGTAAGCGGTATTTCTCGATGCGACTTCGCCGACCGGCTAACTCTTCGGATGTCGCCGAAATTACGCTGATGAGTCCGGGAGATATTCTGTTCTTGCACACCGATGGCGTATATGACGGGAGCGATCCGCAGAAACGTCAAAGCCTTGAAGCCGTGCTGCGGGAAAACTATTCGAAATCAGCAAGAGAGATCTGTAGTGCGCTTTTGGACCATGCCAAACAAAGTGACGAAGAGCGATTGCAGATTGGAGAAGGAAATCTGATCGACGACAAAACGGTATTTATCATTAAGCGTGAGTGAAGGAAATAGCCACCAAATCAAACGAAATAACATCAACATGTGAAATCGAGGTGGAGGGGCACTCGGTGTCGAGCTTAGTAGCACTCTGGTAATATTTAAGCGACCGCATATATTCGTCATAACTGTAGTCGCATCGGAACTGCACGCAGAGCGCCAGTTGACGCCCGGCCGAGTCTCGAGCGGCGTCGATGCCATTGTCGTCAGTCAAACCCGAGGTTTGCGAGAGACGATGAGGAAATTTGGAAGGAGATATTATGAGCAGTCCAAACACACAGACTGAGAAACCCATAGATGTAGCCGTTGACCCACGCCTTTCACGTGGCGTGAAGGAGTTTTTGAAAGTGTTGAACTCTGCGGGTGGGCCACCTCTTGAAGCCTTACCTCCGCTGGAAGCACGCGAGGTATTGGTCAATGCTCAAGCGTCAGCTCAAGTGGATCTCTCCGGTATCGAAGAGACCGAGAAAACTATCTCAGCGGACGGCTATACGATCAAACTAAACATTGTTCGTCCCGAAGGCGCCAAAGGGAAGCTGCCAGTTTTCATTTTTGTACATGGCGGTGGTTGGGTGCTTGGCGATTACCCGACACATAAGCGAATGGTGCGCGACCTGGTCGTTCTCACCGGATTTGCCGGGGTGTTCGTCAATTACACACGGACTCCTGACGCGAGGTATCCGCAAGCCATCAACGAAATTTACGCCGCTACAAAATGGGTGGCTGAACATGGCAATGAGATCGACGTCGACGGAAAAAATCTCGCCGTTGTGGGCAATAGTGTAGGCGGTAACATGACTGCTGCCACCGCACTGAAAGCAAAGCAGGAGGGCGGTCCGAAGATCAAAATTCACATCATGATGTGGCCAGTCACCGACGCAAATTTCGAGAGGGAATCGTACAAGCAGTTCGGCGACAAACGTTTCCTGACTACGCCCCTGATGAAGTGGATGTGGGACCTATACACTCCCGATCCTCAACAGCGAAAAGAGATCTACGCGTCGCCTTTGCAGGCTACTCTCGAGCAATTAAAAGGACTACCGCCTGCACTACTCCAGGTTGCTGAAAGTGACATCCTTCGAGACGAAGGCGAAGCTTACGGACGAAGGCTCGACGAAGCTGGTGTGACAGTCACAACCGTGCGTTACGACGGCATGATCCACGACTTTGGTCTGCTAAATGGCCTGGCCCAGGAGCCGGCCGTTCGTTCTCTGTTTGAGCACGCAGCCGCAGAGCTGAAGAAATATTTGCAAGCCTAAATCACCGAGCAGCATGCGAGCCGTCGTCTGAGCGGATCTAAAATCTAAAGCTTAGAGAGACAGAGACTTCTCTTCTGTATAAGTGTGCGGAACCAACGCCAACAGGACTGACGAGGCGACGGTGTCTGGCGCGTATAACCCTTTTGTAGTTAAGACTTTTGATAAGTAGAAATCTCCCTCAAATTTGGAGCATCCTCCCTACAGAATACGAACTTTAGGGAATTGCATTGGGAGCCGCTTTCGAAGAGCAAAAGGGTATCAAGCTTCTTAAGATTGGAATGGGACCTTTTTGAGTTCAAGTCGTACGGTGCAAATCTATTTAATTAGTCAGGCGTATTAGTAACGTACATCGTTGACCGTGGCTAATCGTCGAACGGCAGTACCTCATTGGAACTTTTCTAGTTCTGATTCTAGTAAGTAATTCTAACTTTCCTCTTAAATTTCTCGGCCTCACTGACTCCACATTCACAACTGAGCCGCTGAGGCCACGCTTCTCCGGACGTGACTCGTTAGAGCGGTATTGCTATTGCAGTGTCCCAAGCGGTTTGAACGGTTGTAAGAAGATCGTCAAGATTTCAAGTCGCGCAAAAGAGGAGTCAGAACAATGGATCCATTTGAATTATTGAAAGCCGACCACCAGAAGGTTGCCGAACTTTTTGATCAACTCGAAACCGCGAGCGGTAAAAGGAAGCTCGATGTTTTCCAGCGTATCAAGAGTGAGTTGGAGCTTCACACTCACATAGAAGAGACCATTTTCTATCCCGCACTGGAAAAGCCCGAACAAACCCATGATTTGACTCTCGAAGCTTACGAAGAGCACAAGGTCGTCAAGTCGCTATTGGCTGAACTAGGCGTAGCGAAGACTGCAAATGATGAATGGCAGGCCAAGGCGAAAGTTTTGCGGGAGAACGTTGAACACCATGTTGAGGAAGAAGAAAACGAATTATTCGACAAGGCCGATGATGCTTTAAGCGATAAGGCAAAGGAAACACTCGGAAACCGCATGGCGTCCGAGAAGGCGAAGAAGCAAGGTCGTCCAACACCGGTCAAGTCCGAAGCAAAGAAAAAAGTTAAAACAAGCGAGAAGAGCCCCGGCATCATTTCGAAAATAGCTGACTTTGTTGGCCTTGGTGGTGGTTCCACCAGAAAAGCAGCGAAAAAAGCCACGACGAAAAAAAGAGCTGGTTCTACGAAAAGTTCAAAGACTACGAAACGCACGTCACGCGCGTCGGCAACCAAACGTGCCCCCACTGCGACCGCTGCGAAGCGCGCACGGGCATCAGCATCCAGTACCTCAAAGAAGCGAAGTGGCACGGCTGCAAAGAAAGTGTCGAAAAAACGATCGAGTCGAAAATAGTGGTTATGTCTATGCATAAGAGCAAGGAGATGGCGAGTTATGAAAGAAGAGAATCAGAGCGACGTATCTAATTTTGAGAGTAAAGAACGCGGAGCATCCATGGGCCGCATCACGCACGGCCAAGCCGCAATTTCGGACGAAAACTCAGATCGTAGACTCGACGATAGCGGAACCAATCGATCCGAAGCAGCGCGGATCTTAAAGAAGATACGTGATGAGGAGTTTGACTCCAGTGATGAAAGGCTCGCCCTGGCGCTCGGGCGATCTGGCGAGGAGATTGCCGAGTGGCTGAATGGTGAAGGAACGATGGATGGCGATGCGCTGATGAAAGTTCGAGCACTTGCGCGCGAGCGAAAGGAACTCTAAGAACCTGACGGAGCATTGAATCAAGGTAAGAGATGATGCTCGGGTGAGAGGCCTTTGGAACTCTCAACCCGAGCATTTTTTAATTTAAGGGCCTATGTCGATAACGTGGGTTTTGTGATCTCCCGTGGGTCGAATTCGAGATCGAGCAGAGTTTTTGCCTTCGAAAGGTTGTGGGGCGCAGATGGATTGGTTAAACGCTATTCAGTGGCCGGCGATGTTAGTTACGGTTATCGCAGCCTGGTTGGTTGCTTCACAGAGAAAGTCTAAAAGGAATTGGGGATTCTGGTTATTCCTTGTAAGTAACGGGTTGTGGATTGCCTGGGGTCTTCATGATGGAGCACATGCCCTGATCTTTTTGCAATTATGCCTGGCCTTCTTGAACATCAGGGGTACTCAAAAGAATCGCTCGGACGAGGACAAGCCAAACGCCTGATGGTGGTTCTCACCTGGATTTTACTCGCCGACAAAGCTTACTTCCGGCCCGAGCTTTGTTTCTGTTTTGATCGAGTTAGAGATCAAACAGCTTCTTTCTGCCTTTTCGAGAATGCGACCAGCGCGTTCTGCGTCACTAGCGTGCCTGACGAGCAGTTTGGGGCGTAGTGTGACCTCGGACATGATGAAACCCTGGCCCGTCAGCTTTTCTAACTTTCCTTTTGCATTTGCGGTAAAGCTGACAACATCAAGTTTTGAGTTTTCAGCAATGGCCAGGAACGTGGTCATGAAACAAGAATTTTGTTGTTGTTAGTTCAGGTGGGTTCGTAGATGGTCTCTTACTTCCTCAGAAGATCGGTCCACGAAAAGAACACGAAATAACACCACTGAAGCAGGCCAAATCGGGTTTTCGCACTCGTTGGCCTTTCGGTGTGGGCAAAACCCTCGCAGCATCGCCCAACAGTTGCGTAATCTCGCAACTGTTGTTGCCGAGCAAAATCCTTAAATTTAGTTGGGATCGAGGATGCTGTTAGACGTGGCTTAGACAGTTCAAAAGGTTCTTCTGAAGTCTAGCCAGACAGATGCCGCCGATCTGCACTCTCGTGGACCTGCGGGACAAAGTCAGCATTGAATGCCGAGACGATCGAACGCGGAGTCATCACGCGCACCATTTCATTTCTCTGAATGGCGATGGGTGGACCGTAACCACCAAAACCCCAGGGCAAAAGTTTACCGTTCCACACGAGATGAGCTAAACCATCTCGATCGATAAAAGTGCCGGAGGGTAATGTAACCAGATCAGCATGGTAAGATTGTTTTCCACCACCACGCACCGCTCGTTCAGTATGAAGCTGACGATCGATATCATCAGCGTGTAACACCTTCGGAAGCGATAGTTCTGGATTCGCTTCAGACCATGCCAGACAGAACTCGTTGTAACGCGCTCGCTGGCATTCTGCACAGGGACGGTGACCCGCCGAGAAGGCCGTCGCTTCATCAAGGAAAAAAAGCTCGGTGTATCGGTGCGGGGTGAAGACCTGGCGATGCCGGTTTTTGAAATTCAGCACGCAGATAATCCATCGTTTCAGCCGCCATTGGGCCACAATCTGGCCGCGCTCGTCGTGAAGAATCCCACGATTGCCCATCCAGGCGCCACGGTCATTTACTGCATTAAGCTGGCCAAATGGATCGACGCGGTTTTGATATGGCATTCGTTATTCCCGTTGTGTCCTAACCTTGGATTACTCTGTGCAACCTTTGTGTCCTCTGTGGCTTTGTGGTGAAGGAAAGGCCTAAAAAACCACCCACCACGGAGCTACAGAGTCCACAATGGCTGCACACCGCGGCTTAGGCCGAAACCAAACGATCAAGTTGCGAGACCGGTCAGTACCGAATCGCGGTAGCGTCGGGTGAGTCTCGAGGATCAAGCAGTGGTCAGCATTTTGAGACTCACCCGACGCTACCGCGATTCGGTACTGACCGGTCTCGCATTGCCGATCTGCCTACTGCGGCCTGAAATGTCCTCGCATAAAAACATCGTCAGAAAAACAAGAAGTTGTTGGTTTGTTAGTTTCAAATCGGGAATCCTAATATTTCTCGAGTTTTTCTTGTTTGGCCCGCGCTCTGCTACTCTGTGTCACCTCGATGAGTACAGCCGTTACCAAGCCTGATAAAAAGAAAGTCACACCTGCTACCGCGTGGCGTGATGCGCGCGAACTAATCTTGCGCCATCGTTATCGTCTTGCGCTTGGCATGTGCCTCATGATTGTAAACCGGCTTGTAGGCCTGGTCTTACCCACCACTTCGAAATACCTGATCGATGATGTAGTACTAAAACATAAAGGAGAATTGCTGGTTCCCCTCGCACTCGCAGCGGGCGGAGCGACTCTGATTCAAGCGATCACTTCGTTCTCACTGTCTCAAATCCTCGGCGTTGCTGCACAGCGTGCGATCACTGAAATGCGTAAGAGCGTTCAAGAACATGTCGAACGTCTGCCAATACGATATTTCGACTCTACGCAAACAGGTGTACTTATTTCCCGTATTATGTCCGACGCTGAGGGAATTCGAAATCTCGTCGGCTCCGGCCTTGTTCAACTTGTTGGCGGTCTGGTCACGGCAGCGTTGGCGCTTTCGGTTCTGTTCTACCTCAACTGGAAACTCACATCTGTAATCATTATCGCGCTCGCAGCGTTTGGCGGCGCTATGGCCACTGCGTTCAAGAGACTGCGCCCGCTTTTTCGTGAACGCGGACAAATAAACGCGGAAGTTACCGGCCGGTTGACTGAATCACTCGGTGGTATTCGCATCGTCAAAGCGTACGCCGCCGAGAAAAGGGAAGAAATAGTTTTTGCTCGCGGCGCGCACCGGCTTTTCCGCAACGTCAAGCGCTCAATGACTGGCGTCTCAGCGGTAACTTCTTTTTCGACTCTGATCGTAGGTCTGGTTGGCGTAATCCTTACTCTCGTAGGTGGCCGCGACATTCTTGCCGGCACTATGACGCTCGGCGATTTCTTTATGTACATCTTCTTCACTGCACTGGTCGCTGCACCACTCGTGGAAATTGCATCGATCGGGACTCAAATCACAGAAGCCTTCGCTGGTTTGGATCGAATTCGCGAAATAAGAAGTATGGCAACTGAGGACGAAGAAGATCAGACTCGCGAACCCTTGGGCCAGATCGATGGTGAGATTGAGTTTGAAAACGTCAGCTTCGAATACAACGACGACACACCCGTATTGAAGCATATTTCTTTTAAAGCGCCGGCCGGATCAACGACCGCTCTTGTCGGTTCGAGTGGATCGGGAAAATCGACGCTTATCGGCCTGGTGATGGCATTCAATCGTCCCTTGTCTGGCAAGGTCCTCGTTGACGGTCGGGATCTTGAAGCAGTGCGGTTGAGGGATTACCGTCATGAACTGGGCGTGGTTTTGCAGGACAATTTCCTGTTTGACGGCACCATTGCCGAGAACATCGGTTTCTCACATCCGCATGCAACCCGTGAAGAGATAATCGCTGCGAGTAGAGTTGCGCACTGCGAGGAGTTCATCAATGGTTTCGCTGACGGCTATGACACGGTCGTTGGCGAACGAGGGGTGAAGCTATCAGGTGGTCAACGTCAACGTGTTGCGATTGCCCGAGCGATCCTGGCAGAGCCGAAGATCTTGATTCTCGATGAAGCGACGTCGAGTCTGGATAGCGAGAGTGAAGCGATGATCCAGGATGGGTTGCAATCGTTGCGGCGCGGAAGAACCACTTTCGTCATTGCTCATCGTCTTTCGACTATTCGTAGTGCTGATCAGATACTGGTTTTGGAAGCGGGTGAAATCGTTGAACGTGGTACGCATGAAGAGTTGCTTGGGAGAGAAGGTCGATACAAACAGTTGTATGACAAGCAGTATCGTTTTGAGAGAAACCGCTTCATCAATCCCGGCGAAGACTTCACGCCTGAGCCTCAGAAAGTCAGACCCGAGCCCCGAGAGACGTCGACTGTTCCTAATCTATAATCCGTGATTTCGTCAATCGCTCTTCTGCGGGACGATCAATCTCGGGATTCGGGTTCTACCTCTGAAGAAAGGGCAAGTTTTATGCGAGCTGGTATAACTCTTGACAAGATCTCTCAGCACGCGTTTCAGCCGCAAAGTTGCAGCGAGGACACTTTATGAGTCACCTTTTTGATCCTCTCGTGATCCGTGACACTACGTTTAGGAACCGCGTATTTGTCTCGCCCATGTGTCAGTACTCCAGCACGGAGGGATATGCGAACGACTGGCATTTTGTGCATCTGGGGAGCCGGGCGGTAGGCGGTGCTGCATTGGTGCTTACCGAAGCAACTGCAGTTCTTCCGGAGGGCCGTATAAGTCCGCAGGATCTGGGCATCTGGATGGACGACCACATTGAAGCCCTGGCTAGAGTCGTCAAGTTTATTAATGATCAAGGCAGCGTGGCTGGGATGCAGTTGGCTCATGCGGGTCGCAAAGCCAGCACCTACGCACCGGCTGCTGGGCAGGGAAGGGTCCCAGAAGCTGAAGGGGGCTGGAGCAACGTCGTTGCTCCAAGTGCGTCACCTTTCGCCGATGAGTATCCGATGCCACAAGCTCTCTCTCTCGACGGCATCCAAAGCATCATCTCTGCTTTTGCGTCGGCAGCGCGCCGCGCTTGCGAAGCCGGCTTTCGTACAATTGAGATTCACGCTGCTCATGGGTATCTCATCCACGAGTTCCTGTCGCCACTCAGCAATCAAAGAACAGATGCTTATGGTGGATCATTCGAAAACCGTACGCGACTTTTACGCGAGGTTGTTACCGCTGTTCGAGCTTCGTGGCCGGAACGAGCACCGCTGTTCGTGCGTATCTCGGCGACCGATTGGACAGAAGGTGGTTGGGATCTTCAGCAATCAATTGAACTCTCCCGTCAATTAAAAGGACTTGGGGTCGACCTACTCGATTGTTCTTCCGGCGGCAATGTCCAACGCGCAAAGATCCCGTCCGGGCCGGGTTATCAAACGCCGTTTGCGGAACAGATCCGTCGTGAGGCTAACATCCTCACCTGTGCAGTGGGAATGATCACGTCTTCCGTTCAGGCAGAGCACATCATCGTTACTGGACAGGCCGATGCTGTCGCTGTCGCCCGCGAGTTCCTTCGAGATCCGTATTGGCCATTGCGGGCAGCGCGTGAATTGGGACAACAAATTTCGTGGCCCGTCCAATATTTGAGGGCTGCTGCCGAAGGCTCACAGGCACGCGTTCCGGTGGACCTCAAGAGTTTGGAATCTTGCTTCCAGGAGCAACACGCGATTCCCGAAGAATGATCTTCGGTCAATCATGCTACGTCCCTCTCAAGTCTCATCTGATATCGAACCCTTCGTGAAAAAGTGCCTCACTGCCGACCAGCCAATGGTTCCTAACACCATTGTGGTATTGGTCACTGCTCCAACAGAGGTAACTAAAAAGACTTCGATTGTGGAATGTGCAATCCGACCTGATCTCAGACAATGACATAACCAAGCATCGATGGTTGTAAGAAACTGCGAGTGCTTAGAAGTCGTAACCGCATTACAGCACCGCGCGCAGAGCGACCGGATGCCACAGTCAAGATAGCGATCGTGAGAATAACAGCGGAAAAATTGAGTGTGGCATCCGGTCGCTGCGCTCGCGGTACTGTAATCGAGGCTCCACGCTTTCCCTTACTTCCAAATAGTACGTAGGTGGGCAGCAAGGCGTTCAGCGCCTTGAGCAAATCCATTCCACGGAGTCGGTGTTCGCCAATAACTTCGGAAATCTGCACTCAGAAACTTTGCCTGATTGAGTTCAATACCGGCCGCTTCAACCAGGAGTTTTTCATCAATTTTGGAAATTACTGATTGACGAGTTCTCAAATTCTTTATCACAAAATCATTCTTATCAAGGAGCATCGAGACGGCCTGCATCACAGCATCAGCCCTGGGATTGGAACCTCTCTCAAACGACATCTTATGAATGCGATTCACGTATCTCTGGGCGAACCATTCGGCAAGCCCCTCTTCCAGGATCGTCGGAGAGTCAAACGGGCTCAACAAATGAATCGCTTCATGAGCAAGTTCCAGCGAAGCAAGCCAGGGTTTTGTCCTGGATTCGCGGCTAAGATAAATTCTGGTCATTCGCAAGGGCTGGAAAATGTAAGTTCGCGAAGTGGCACACTCGGTAAGGCGAGGTATGGACAGTTGATATGAGGGATCCCTTGGTCCAAACAGATGTTCAGCTTCCTTAAATATCTTCAACAATTCCTGCATCAATGTTTGTTCATAAGAGCGACCGCCCGACCGTAACAAAAGTTTTGTTTCGGCTTCGATCGCTAATAGATCTTCCATTAACCGGAGAACTCGCATGAAGCAAACTATATAACCAGGTTAAAGATATAGGGAAGGACCCGGTCGAGAAGCCGTGGATTTCCTTAGGAAGGAGGATCTCAATGAATCCGTCAAATGCGCCCGTTGCGATGTTTGCTAAACGATCACTGCAACTGATCCTTGTCTTTGGAGCGGCGGTCTCTTTTATAGAAGTTACCTCACACTTCAACTCAAGATCGGAAGTTGAAGAAAAAAGAGTTTGTGGATATGCCCGTTCGTGTGCGTGAAGTGAAGGATCTACAATCGGAGACCTGGCCCAACGATTTGGAGATCGAGGTTGAGAATGTCTCGAGTAAGCCCATTTACTTCATTGAACGCTGCCCTGATTTTTCCTGATGATCCAGCACTGAACGTGTTATTCAGACTAGTGCGTCGGCACTAGCGGACATCGGCAGGTTTGGTGGAGGAGGTGGCGGCCCTGGGAAAGTTTCAAGTCTTGCCTTCCCGCTGGCTTCTTCTTGCCTGTTATCAATCTCTCGAACAACTAGAAAGGCGAAAATCGACGCAATGATATACAGGGCGCTCGCAACTATAGAAATCATCGTCGCAGTACTTTCCGATACATTCTCGTTGAACGACAAACGCATAGAGATGTTGCCGGCAAACGATGCGAGTAGCCAGAACAACCACCACATAGGAAATAATGCGGGAGGATCAGTCTCAAACAGAAGGGCGTCTTCAGGTAGCCGACTCTTTTGCCATACTTCTTTTACAGCACGATAAGGAACAACCAAATTTGCAAACGGAACGAAGAAGCTGCCTATGGTCCATCCGGCTGAATAGTTGAGGCGACCCCAGGGATCGAATGATCGCAAATTGTTATGGGCTCGATAGAGCCACATTGAGAAAAAGACGACTGTCGTAAGGTAGATAATAAAGTCGAGAACTCCGACCAGAAATATTGATAGCACGATAGCTGCGCCGATCAGATTGTCACCAAGCTCTTGATCATCGCCCAGTGGAGGAAATGCCAATGAAAGCGCCTCAAGCAATAATGATATTCCAGTGGTGACGACGCCCACGATCAGTAAGATCTTTACTATGCGGGCTCGTCCATGCGCCGAAGTAAAAGTCGAAGGATTAGGTGAAGGATTCATTTGTTTGACTGATGGTACTGAACTTTGAGTTACGCGAGCAGCAAGCGTGAGCAGAATATCAAAAGGAGCGCAGGAGCAAAAGCAAATGTCCGATAAGCTTCAGCTTGTCGTTAGAGAAATCTCTGAGACTAACTTTGAAGCAACGTTCTTGGTCCTTATCAGTGACCGCTTTGCCTGTCGCTTTTACCTGGTCTGAAACTTTCTTTGCACCCGTCTCGACCTTGTTTCCAGCATCTTCGGACTTGTCTGCGATTTCGCGACCGAGAGCGATTGGTGCACGCTCGTCGTCACTGTAAAATGCAGCGGAGGAAAAAATGACAAACCCCATTCTGGTCACTGGCGCGGCGGGCCGGGTTGGTGCTGTAGGGCGCACAATAACCGAACTGCTGTTGAAGCAAGGCAAAACGGTGCGGGCAATGGTCCGCAGTGAAGACAAACGCGCCCAGGCCTTGCGCGACATGGGAGCTGAGGTAGTCGTTGGCGATCTGCTGGATCTCGATTCGATGCATAGGGTGATTGCCGGATGCGAGACGATGTACTTCGGCATGTCGGTTTCGGATGCTTATCTGGCCGCGACGGTCAATGTGGCGGCGGTGGCCAAGTATCATGGCGTGAAGGCGTTCATCAATATGTCGCAGATGACGCTCTCTCAAATGAGCATCACCGAAACCACCGCGAGCCCGCAGCACAAGCTGCAGTGGCTCTCCGAGCAGTCGTTGAACTGGTCCGGTCTGCCTGTCGTGCACGTACGGCCGACAGTCTTTCTTGAAGGCTTCTTCCTGATTTTCACCGCGGATTCCGTCAGGGAATCGAACCAGATCAGATTACCTTTCGGCGAGGGCAAGACCTCGCCGATTGCAGCGCAAGATGTTGCGCGCGTTGTGGCCGCCCTACTTGCCGATCCGCAACCGCACATCGGCAAGATCTATCACCTGACTGGCCCACAGTCTGAGAACATGTATTTCTATGCACAGGAGTATTCGACGGCACTTGGCCGGACGATTACCTATCAAGACATTCCCGTCGGTCCCTGGCGACAAGAGTTGCTTGAGCGTGGCTTACCTCTTCACTTGGTCAACCACCTCGCAACGATGGCCGATCTGCATCGCGTGGGACGCTACGACCGGATGTCGAACGACGTGCTTACGCTGACGGGAAAAGCGCCGCTCAGCGTTCAAGAGTTTGTGAGGAAGAATGCGCCGACTTTCACCGCGTCTGCAAACGCGGCTTGAAGATCTGCGATACTCGCATCAACTAAGGCTGATTTACGATTCAAGTGAAAGCAAAGGAGGAAGCACATGGCAAGTCCGACAAATGCAATCCGCGATAATAGTGCCAAAGATCCTAAGGTCGCGGCAGTTGAAATGAAGCTCGAAGTCATCGTCATCCCAGTCTCTGATGTCGACCGGGCAGAGAAGTTTTATCAGAGGCTCGGATGGCGCCAGGACGTCACCCCGTCTGGCTCCGGTGTTTTCCAGTTCACGCCGCACGGTTCTGCGTGCTCGGTCCAATTCGGTAAGTCTCTGACCTCGGCTACACCCGGTTCAGTTCAGAAAACTTACCTGATTGTCTCTGACATAGAATCCGTCAGGGATGCGATCATGGCGGCTGGCATTGAGGTAAGCGAAATCTTTCACTTCGGACCGAACGGTCCTGTAAGTGGTCCAGATCCCGAACATGGCAGCTACCGTTCGCTCGCCACGTTTAATGATCCTGATGGAAACAGTTGGCTGTTGCAGGAGATCACAACGCGACTGCCCGGACGCATCGATACTGGCGTGACGTCATACGGCTCTGCAAACGACCTGGCGAGTGCGATGCGGCGTGCCGAGGCTGCACACGGCGAGCACGAGAAGCGCACGGGGCAACGCGATACCAACTGGTCCGACTGGTACGCTGAATACATGGCGGCGGAACAGTCCGGCGCAGAGTTGCCGCAATAAACAACCCGCATGATGAAAATCATGGAGTGAGCCCAACGAGCAAGGCATTGCGTGTTGAGCGCAGTGGTACTTTGCTCGTTACGGAATAGGTGTCCTTATGTCACAGCATTTCGATGCAATCATAATCGGGACCGGTCAGGCTGGACCTGCTCTCGCGGTACGTTTGGTTCACGCAGGCATGACAGTCGCGGTTATTGAACGCGATAAGTTTGGCGGTACATGCGTTAATACGGGATGTATTCCTACAAAGACGCTCGTCGCCAGTGCGTACGCGGCACACGTCGCGCGTCGCGGGGCCGAATACGGTTTCAATGTCAATGGCGATGTGCGCGTTGATATGAAGCGCGTTAAAGCACGCAAGGATGAAATCTCCGGACGGTCGAACAAGGGCGTGGAAGAGCGGTTAAGAGGACTTGAGAATTGCAAAGTCATCCGGGGCCACGCCCGCTTTCAGTCTTCGAATACTGTCATGGTCAATGATGAGGTCCTCGAAGCCGACAAAATCTTTATCAATGTTGGTGGGCGCGCCTCCGTGCCACCACTCAAAGGGATTAATGAGGTTCCTTTTCTTACGAACTCATCGATGATGGGTGTCGACTTCCTGCCGAAGCATCTCGTCATTGTCGGCGGAAGTTATGTCGGGTTGGAATTCGCTCAAATGTATCGTCGCTTCGGGAGCGAAGTCACAATTATCGAGATGGGGCCGCGTCTGATTGCAAGGGAAGACGAAGATGTTTCCGCAGCCGTCCTCGATATTCTGGAGACAGAGGGGATTCGGATTCAGTTGAATGCGAAATGCATATCACTGGCGATGGCTGAGGACGGGATTACTGTCGGCGTGGAATGTGATGACGGTCCGCCCGAAGTGTTGGGAACCCACGTTCTTTTAGCGGTAGGTCGTACTCCCAATACACACGACCTGGGTCTCGACCGAGCTGGTATTGCAGTCGACCAACGCGGCTACATCATCGTTGACGATCAACTTCAAACGAATGTGCCCGGCATTTGGGCTCTGGGTGATTGCAATGGCCGCGGTGCGTTTACGCATACTGCATATAACGACTACGAGATCGTTGCCGACAATCTCCTCAACAGTGACCACCGGCTCGTGTCTGACCGAATCCAGACGTACGGATTGTTTATCGATCCACCGCTGGGCCGTTGTGGCCTGACAGATGCTGAAATAAGGAAGTCGGGGCGTGCTGCCCTTGTTGCGAAATATCCGATGACAGGAGTGACCCGAGCCTTCGAGAAAGGTGAGACGCAAGGCTTCATGAAAATTACCGTCGATGCCCAAACAAAACAGATTCTGGGTGCCGCGATTCTTGGGACCGGGGGAGACGAAGTGGTCCACGTCTTACTGGATGTTATGTATGCGAAGGCGCCGTATGCCGTAATACAGCGCGCCATGCATATTCACCCGACGGTTGCGGAATATCTGCCGACGGTCTTGTCCAGGCTGGAACCCTTTTCCTAGAGTTGCGCACATGGCGAGATCTCACTGCACTTCTCGTCATCGATCGCCATCACGAAAGGAAAGATAGGCAATCGCAAATCCGACTTAGGTTAAATTGAAACTGATTTGGAATGGATCCACTTAGCAAGCGCTTCTATGAAGTTGTGGCAATTTTAATCCTAGAGCGAGGTAGTCATCCATGACTGTTGGGGTGGTTCTGCCGTGCTCCGGCAGACGGCACTTCAGGCGGGCTAAGAAGAGGGAATCAAGGCTGGGCGCAACGACCGTAGCCGCGGCGAGCGGTTCGACTTTGAGAATGAGAGCGCTTACAAGGACGCAACGAAGGGCTATAACACGCGGCTAGGAGATAAGGCGATTTATCAGCAGTATTTCCGTGCTGGATTTGAGAACGGCTACCGCGACGGTTGGAACGGCTACTAGGATTAATATGAATGGCTCAAGAACAGAGTGAAGTCTCTGCTGCATTACAATGGAACCGCGTTATTATCAGGCGCGCCTCATGATCTCGTCATTGATTTATAGGCAGTTCCCATATAACGAATAGTTGGATTGCTCGTTTGGTAATTGAAAGAGCATTCGCTAAACTTGCCTTAACTCACAAAGGAGATCCTCATGATGAATATGCACAACGAAGAGTTCGATCAAAAGATGGCGTTTATCGTGGAGCAACAAGCTCAGTTTGCTTCGGATATTCAACTGCTACAAGAATCTCAGGCCCAGCTCCAGGAGTCGCAAGCTAGAACGGATCAAGTAGTGGCCCAAACAGCAGAGGTTGTCGGTCAAATGGGCGAAGTCGTGACTCGCTTGGCCAACGTGACGCATGCCGGTTTTACCGAGGTGAGTGCGAAGATCAATGCCTTAGTCGATGCGCAAATTCGCACCGAAGAGAACCTCATTCGCACCGACAAGAACGTTGCGGGCACAGACGAGAGTCTGAAAACTCTTATTGTAGTTGTCGATCGATATCTCAGCGGCAGAAATGGAAAGTAGCTCATCGAATCGACCGCGCAATCCAACGCGCTTGGAGCGGACTCGACATGAGCGGGCTTCTTTGGTGAGTTAAGTGCGCGAGCCGCCCAAGCGCAACGTTATGCTTGCTACTCTAACTTGATGCGAACGAAAGAACAGATTGTTGCTGAGAACAAGCGTCTTAAGGCGGAGTACGGATCGCTATTTGATGAAGTGACAGAGATTTGTTTCCGGCATGATCCGATTGGCATTAATTACGAAGACAACCATGATGAATATGAGCCCGAAGCCCGAACGATTCTACCGCGGTTAAAAACTTGCCAAGGTGTTGGTGACGCGCTGAGAGTGGTTCATGAGGAGTTTCAGAAATGGTTTGGTCCAGATATAGCGGGACCAAACAATAAATATCGTTCACTGGCTGAAGAAATTTGGAATGTTTGGAATGAGCGAAAATCAACGGGTCAGATGAAATCGCCGCAAGCATAACAAGCGCTTGGAGCGGACTCGCCATCAACGGCCTTCTTTGTTAAGTTGCGTGGGCGAGCCGCTCAAGCGCAGCGTTAGATTTTTCAGAGGTGGCTTACATTGAATAGAGATAAGGCGATGAAATACACACTCAGCATTATGTTTATTCTTCTCCTCCCTGTCGTGGCTGTTTCACAATGGATTGTCATTTCTTTGGAATCTGCGGTTAAAAGCAGTGACATCATCGTGATTGGTACGTTGCGTGATGTTTCAGAAGAAACCAGAGATAACATTGATTATGGAACAGGCGAAATTACCGTTGCTGAAGTTCTGCGGGGGAAGATAGCTCCGGATCAAAAGCTCACCCTGGTTTGGCAGAATGAGTCGAATGTAGATTGCCCGAGGGTGGAACACCGAAGCCATCAGAAGATACAAGCCATCTGGCTCCTCACGCAGAAGCCGGACGGAAAAGTTGCCGCTGACAACCCGGGACGTTTTGTGTCAGCGGGGCAGAAGCAGGCGGTGCTCAAACTGCTCCGCGAGCGAGAATAGACTAAACAACGGTATGCAGCGGACGCGCAGTTAGCAAGTCTCTTAATCTCGCAGTTCTGTGCGCGCCGCTTAAGCGCAGCGATGGATTGCTCGTGTTGGAACGTGAGACGCAAATAATGAAACCGGAATACCCGTGTCCTTGCTGTGGTTATTTAGTTTTTGCTGAGCCCGGGTCCTATGAAATATGTCCGATTTGCTTCTGGGAAGACGATTTGTCGCAGCTCAGGTTTGTACGAACCACCGGGGCCAATCATGTGAGTTTGGTGGAGGCACAAGAAAACTTTATCAAAGCGGGAGTTTGCGAGCTGCGATTTAGCTCGAACGTCCGAGCACCGATCGCCTCGGATGTTCGTGAGCCGCAATGGCGCCCACTCGATGTATCTACAGACTCAGTTGAAGAACCAGTTAAGGGAATGGACTATGGCAATACTTATCCAGATGACACCACTCAGCTCTACTACTGGAGAGACAACTATTGGCGTAGGCAATCTTGAGTAGGGCATTAGGCGTCGCAGAGAGACTGTTTGGAGGAACCATGTCGAAGCTCAAGACAAAACCCACAGAAGTCAGTGCCGAGAGTCACATGGCCGATTAATTCTCATGATCTCGTGTTTAGGAGGGAAGCTTATGATTACGGGTTTCAAGAAACTGACGGCTGGTGTCATTCTTCTTACAATTTGCGGCGCTTCAATCTCGCCGACGATAGCACAGCAAACATCCACATCCACATCCAGACCTCAACCTCCCGCCGTGATCAAATACGATGGGGATATGGCGTCTATGTTGGCTCATCTGACGCGAATCTATGGCGTGACTATCGGATTGGAGGTTGATCCGCATACTTTGATTACCCTCGAACGGATGAAGTAGTTATGCATTCTAGTGGAACTGAACGCATTGTAACTAGATAGCCATACCAGCAACGCCTGCAAGTTGCGCGCGATCAAACATGATGCCAATATGTTCTTACCGATTTTCCCTGCGGGCCACCTGGTCAGGCTAGGTCCAGATCGTGAATTGTTCAACTCTAACCTTAGACGGCTAAGAGGAACGAAAAAGTATCGCATCCGCACCTAAAACCACTGCCACGTCAAGGTGGCTTCGGTCCAATCCAAGCGAAATGAATGACAGGTCAATCCGGCACTTCGGTAAAGAAGAACCTATGATCTTAGTCTCAGATGGAGAGCTGCACAGAAGCCGAGAGCATTCTTCGCGTGTCGTTAAGAATGATTGTGTTTCTCTCGGATACAAAATTATGAGGCAGCGCTCCTTTCTGGTGTCTCTTTTGATTGGGTTGGTGGCACCGGTGTTCATGCTCGAGGCCAGTGCCTCTTCGCGCATGCCCATCCAATCCAGTGCTGTTATGCAGGGAAGAGTCGTCGATATCAATGGGGCTGTTGTACCTCGCGCTCAAATAACATTGCAAAATAATGCAACAGGACTCTTGCGAACGGGAGAGACCGACCGGGAGGGGAATTATCAGGTGGCGGCGCTGCCTGTCGGCAACTATCGTGTTGAGGCAAGAGCCAATGGTTTTGGGACAAAGATCGTTGAGCACTTGGATATAGAGGTCGCTCGGATCATCGTCCAGGACTTTCGGTTGGAAGTTGGCGACATCACCCAGACTATTGATGTGAGGTCTGATACGCCGCTTGTCGAGACCGCCACAGTTTCAGTGGGTCAGGTGATTAACGAGCGGACGGTACAGGAGATTCCGCTCAACGGGCGCTACTTCATCGATCTCGGACTGCTGATCCCGGGCTCTGTGACACCGCCGCAGAACGGCCAACTTTCTCCACCGACACGGGGTGGTGGTTCCCTCGCCCTCAACACTGCCGGCAACCGAGAGGACACCGTCAACTATCAGATCAACGGCATCACACTAAACGATCAGGTTAATAACATTCTCAACTTTAATCCGCCACTAACAAGCATCAGGGAGTTCAAGATCGACAACTCGACGTTCAGCGCTGAGTATGGCCGTAACAGCGGGGCCATCGTCAACGTCGCCACGCGTTCAGGCACGCAGCAGTTCCATGGTGAACTGTATGAATTTTTCCGGAAGAGCGCGCTGGATGCGCGCAACTTTTTCAACTTCACTTCACGTGAGCCACCGCCGTTCAAACGAAATCAGTTTGGCGGCGCCATCGGTGGCCCGATCATCTTGCCACACTTCGGAGAAGGAGGTCCGGCCTTCACTAATGGCAAGAACCGCGCTTTCTTCTTCTTTAATTACGAGGTGCTGCGACAAAGGCAAGGCGTCGATTTGAACAGTCTCGTCCTGAGCGATGCTCAAAGGACCAGCGTTACTGATCCCGTTACCAGAAAACTCATCGACTTCATCCCGCGGCCTAACTTTTTCGATTCCGCTGGAACCCCACGCTTCGTTGGTTCGGGGCCAGCTTCGGCGGACGTTGATCAGTGGACGATGGACATCAGTTACAACCTGGATCCGAACGACCACTTGCATGGCTACTACGTCTATCAGCGCGCCGTTCGCGCCGAGCCCAACTTGCTGGGCAATACGATTCCCGGGTTCGGAGATATCCGCGCTGGCTTGCGTCAACTCCTGACGTTGAATGAAACGCACATCTTTAGTCCGGCGCTCGTCAACGAGATGCGACTTGGCTTCAATCGCATCTACTTCACGGCCACCCCCGGAACTGAACTTAACCCGGCAAATTTCGGCATCAACAACGGAATTAGTCGTTCGATTGGGTTACCTCAAATCAATGTTGCCGGAGGAATCAATTTCGGGGGACCGGCTCAAACTCCTCAGGGTCGCGCCGATACGACCATCGTGTTCTCAGACACACTGAGCTACTTATACGGTCGGCATTCGTTCAAGTTTGGGGGCGACTTCCGCATTTTTTACAATAACAACTTCACGCAGGACACCGGTTTGTTCAACTTCCCGTCAGTGGCGGCCTTCCTGGCGGGCAACGCAAATTCCTTCACCATCAACCTCAGTGAACGCGCCAGCAGCATCAAGCAAAACGCGATTGGACCATTCGTGGTGGACAGTTTCAAATGGCGCTCCAACCTGACGCTTGAGCTTGGCATGCGATACGATTTGAACATGACGCCTACGGAACGTTATGACCGGTTCGTGGTCTTCGATCCGGTCACGGACTCGTTGCTCCGCGTTGGTAAAGATATCGACCAGCCGTACCACACCAACTTCAAAAACTTCCAGCCGCGGGTGGGCTTTGCGTGGGATCCATTCAAAGATGGCAAAACTTCAGTGCGCGCCGCATACGCGATACAGGTCGAACAACCGCTTACGAACGTCGTTAACCAAACGTCGAGCAACCCGCCGCTGGCAACCCCACTGCAGTTCACCGGCACTATCAGGTTCGACAACGCCATCAATCTCGCGCGAGCAGCCGGTAATTCACTGGTGACTGTGGATTACAACTACGACAATGCCTACGTACAGTCATGGAATCTCAACGTTCAGCGCGAGCTCCTTCCCAATCTCGCCGTGATGTTGGGCTACTTCGGCTCGAAGGGCACACACTTGCGCATCTCGCGCAACATCAACCAACCCGTGAACGGCGTGCGCCCTTTTCCGCGACTGTCGGACTCGAGTCCGCTCTTGCCGGGCGCAGCCATCGGAAACATCACGCAGGTTGAGGGAACCGGCAACTCCAGTTACAACGCTCTCTGGGCCACCATCACCCGCCGCTTCTCGCGAGGTTTGCAATTCAACGTTGCGTATACCTGGTCGAAGTCTATTGACTACAACTCACTGAGCGCACCGCCGACGGCTATCACCGTCCAGGACAGTTACGACCTGCGAAATGATCGCGGGCTTTCTGATTTCGATGCGCGTCACCGTCTCGTCCTGAGCGGGATTTATGAGCTGCCGTTCAAAGGCAATCGGATTAAGGAAGGCTGGCAATTGGCATCGATTGTTCAACTGCAAAGCGGGAATCCGGTTAATCTCATTACGACGAACGCAGCAGTTAATGGGGTCGCAAACACACTCCGGCCGGATGTCGCCGGCCCGGTCGAGATCGTTGGGCGTGTAGATCGCTGGTTCGATATCAGCGCGTTCACGGCGGTGTCGCGCTTCGGGAATCTTGGGCGCAACGTTATCATCGGACCCGGGTTTAGCAATGTAGATTTCTCGGTGCTCAAGAACATAGAAATCAAAGAAGACCTGCGCTTACAATTTCGGGCTGAAGTATTTGATCTGCTTAATCACGCCAACTTCGGACAGCCAGGAAGAGTAGTCGGGAGCGCGACCTTTGGACAGATTTTCAATACTCGTTTTCCCACCGGCGACTCGGGCTCATCGCGTCAGTTGCAGTTTGCTTTGAAGTTCTTGTTTTAGTGGGTGTTAAAGTTGGTGCCACCATGGGTCGAGACTACCTGGAAACTCAGGATTCTCAGCGCCAAAGGCACGAAATGTGATAGCCCAGGGCAAGAACCGGTAAAGGTCATAACAATCTCGGAAGCGCTGAATGCGCGACATTAAATGATTCAACTGAAAATCGTGAGGATTCCCTGTTGCTTCTTTTTATTTCGCGCCTTTGGTCCTAAGAGTCTACTCTTTTTTCAAGCCGTGCTTAGAAGAATTCTCCAATTGAGTTTCAACAAGGTGGTGGACCAGGCGCTGCTGGTGGTGCTGGGCTCCGCTTTGCTCTTTCTTTCTCCGCCGCCTGCATCCGCCGGGGAGTCGCCGAAGAGAGTGCTCATCTTTTCATCAGAACAGCAGCAAGGGCCTGGCGTCCTCATTGTGAATCAGTCCATCCGCTCGACACTCAAGAACGGCTTGCCCGGCCCCTGCCTCTTCTACTATGAGGCGCAGGACAGCTTCAGAATTCCTAATGAGAAGTATGAAGGAGAATTGGTCAGGCTGCTGCAACGCAAGTACGATGGAGAGCGTTTCGACTTGATCTATGCGCTCGGCACGCCCGCCCTGAAATTTCTACTGAAACACCGGGGCGAACTCTTCACCGATACTCCGCTCATTTACGTTGTCGTAGACCAAAGGCAAGTTGCCAACCTTGACCTCGGGCCGAACGTCACTGGGGTGGGAGGGAAAATGGAGCTGGCCCCCACGCTCGACATTGCACTCGCCTTACAGCCACAAACGCAAAGGGTCGTGGTAGTGGCGGGCAATGCGTCTGCTGACACTACCTACCTGGCACTGGCGCGACAGGAGTTTCGCCCATATGAAGGCAAGGTCGAGTTCACCTATCTCATCAACCTGCCGATTGATGAGCTAAAAAAAAGGCTGGCCGGTCTACCGGAGAAGAGCGTCGTTTTTTATTTGTCCGTTAACTCGGACCCCACGACCAGAATCTATACCAGCCCGGAGGTGCTTACTCTGTTGGCTTCGTCGTCGAGCGTACCCATTTACGCAGCATCTCAGATCTACATCGGAAATGGGACGATTGGCGGACGGTTGCTTAATTTGGAAGAGATTGGGACTCGCGCGGCTGAGATAGGATCTCGAATTCTGGCCGGGGAGAGTCCCCAGAACATTCCCTCGCAAACTATCCCGAGCGCTGCAATGTTTGATTGGAGACAACTGCGTCGTTGGGGCATAGACGAAGCGAAGTTACCGCCCGGAAGCATTGTTCGTTTCAGGGAGTTTTCGGTCTGGGAGTTGTACAAGTGGCGCATCATCGGCGCTGTTTCGTTGATTATTCTCCAGGCGTTCCTCATTATCGGGCTGCTCATAAGTCGGGCGAAACGCCGCAAGGCGGAAGAAGCTTCTAAGCTAAGTGAGACGCGCTACCGCACCGTCGTCGAGACCCAGACAGAATTGATCTGCCGCTATCAACCTGATACTACCCTGACATTTGTCAACGACGCGTACTGTCGTTATTTCGGCAAGACCAGCGAACAACTGATAGGAACGAAGTTTAGCGAGCTTCTGCCGGAGTACGCCCGTGATGCAGCGCTTGCTCACATCGCGTCACTGATCGAGAACCCGCGGCGCGAACCTTATGAGCGTGAAGTCGTCCTACGCAATGGTGAGGTGGGGTGGCACGAATGGGTAGATCATGTAGCTCAACCCACAAATGGTGACGGAATTGAGTTACAGGGAATCGGGCGGGACATCACTGAGCGTCGACGAGCCGAAGAAGAGTTGCGACTGAGCGAAAGGCGATTTAGAGATATGGCCGATTCCTCAACGATTCTGATCTGGCTTGCTGATGCCGACATGCAATGCACCTATTTCAACCAGCGTATCCTTGACTTCACGGGCCGGACGATGGACCAACTACTCGGCGAAGGCTGGTTAGAAATTATCCACCACGACGACGTTCAGCGATGCGTGGATGCCTATACCGCTGGATATGAAAAGAGAGAACCGTTCGTATTGGAGTTCAGAATTCGCCGAGCCGACGGCGAGTTTCGTTGGATCTACGATACAGGAGCCCCTCGATTTGGTACCAACGGAGAGTTGCTGGGTTACATAGGCTCCGCCTTCGACATGACCGACCGCAAAGCCGGCGAAGAAGCAAAAAATAATTTGGCGGCGATCGTCGAGACTTCGGATGATGCGATTTTGAGTGAGACGTTGGACGGTATAATCATCAGCTGGAATGCTGGCGCCGAAAAGATCTATGGGTACTCTGCCAACGAAATTGTAGGGCAGCATGTTTCGATTCTGGCTCCTCCTGAACTGAAAGTTGAAGTGCAGGGAATTGTTGACCGTGTTAGTCGCGGCGAGGGTGTGGATCATCTGGAAACACAGCGTGTGTCCAAAGAAGGAATGCGCATCGATGTTTCTTTGACGATCTCCCCTATCCGGAATGAACGCGGATTAATTATGGGTGCTTCAACTATTGCTCGCGACATAACTGCCCGCAAAAAGGCCGAAGTAGAGGAACGACAGCATCGAACGGAACTAGCCCACCTCTCGCGAGTGACGATGCTGGGGGAACTATCCGGTTCCCTCGCTCACGAGTTGAATCAGCCGCTTACAGCCATCCTCAGCAATGCCCAAGCTGCACAACGCTTCCTCGCGCACGACGACGTCGATCTCAACGAAGTGCGCGATATCCTCGGCGACATCGTGAAACAGGACAAGCGTGCGGGAGAAGTCATTCATCGTCTGCGCCTCTTGCTAAAAAAGAGCACAGTTGAACACCAACCCCTCGATCTTAATGAAGTGGTCAGCGAAGTGCTCAAGCTGGTTCGTAATGACTTGCTCAATCAAAGAGTGACCGGACAAATGGAACTCGCACCCGAACTACCAACCATAATCGGAGACCGGGTGCAGCTTGAGCAGGTCGTGCTGAACCTCGTGATGAACGGCTGCGACGCAATCGCCACGGGCCCGGCCGCAAATCGCAAACTCATCATTCGCACGGCCCTAAATAACGGAGATGGGGTCTGTGTTTCCGTCGCTGATCAGGGTGTTGGGTTGGCGCCAGATAATCTTGAGAAGGTGTTTGAGCCATTCTTCAGCACCAAACCGCATGGCATGGGACTCGGCCTGTCGGTTTGTCGCACGATCATTGCGGCCCATGGCGGGAAGTTGTGGGCGGCGAACAACGGAGATCGGGGGGCCACATTTTACTTCACGATTCCGGCGCAACCGGAGATTCGGTCATGAGTGATAACTCACCAATAGTTTTTGTTGTGGATGACGATCCGGACGTGCTTAAGGGACTGGCGCGCCTGTTGCGCTCGGCAGGTTTGGAGGTCGCCGCCTTCAGTTCACCTCACGCATTTCTTGAATTACACGACTCTAGCGCTCCAGGTTGTCTTGTGCTCGATCTTGCAATGCCCGGCTTGAACGGACTTGAACTGCAAGGGGCGCTGAAGGCGAAAGGCAGCGCGATTCCGATTGTTTTTCTTACAGGACGTGGCGATATCCCGATGAGCGTGCAGGCCATGAAGGGAGGTGCTCTGGATTTCCTCACCAAGCCGGTGAATGACGAAGACTTGTTGAGAGCCATTAACGCCGCGCTCGAAAAAGATCGCATTGGTCGAGAGAGCCGCTCCGAACTGGATGAAATACAACAACGTTTGTCTGCGCTCACACCGCGCGAACGCGAAGTTCTCACGCATGTTGTCTCAGGACAGCTGAACAAGCAGATAGCGAATGATCTCGGCACCGTGGAAAAAACCATAAAGGTCCATCGCGCTCGCGTGATGGAGAAAATGAAGGTGAATTCCGTCGCCGAACTTGTACGCCTAACTGAGCGCTTAAAAACCATCGAATGATGGAATGATGGAATAGTGGAATCAAACACCTGCCCTCCGACCCTCGGTCCTTTCTAATTTCAACTGCAACGTCTGCTCCCTGTTGGCCCAAAGTCTAATAACCCAAGGTCCAATATCTTTCACCGACCCGTTTTCCCTACAGTGGCGGCCGCAATAACAATCGATCCTGGATTCCCTCAAAGAAACCCGAGGTGGATAAATGAAGAAAGCCCGCATTCTATTAGGAGATTCCCAGAGCTTGCTGATGGAGGCTCTCGCCAAACTCCTGGAGCCGGAGTTTGAAGTTGTTGGCATGGTTACCAATGGCAGTGAGTTGCTAAAGACCGTCTTGGATCTCAGGCCGGACATTGTCGTTCTCGATGTTTCAATGACGGTGCTTAATGGGCTGGAAGCGGGCCGTTGCCTTAAGACTAGTCTCCCGAGGATTAAGTTGATCTATTTGACCATGGAGCAGGACACCGACATGGTTGACGAGGCTTTTCGATTAGGCGCGGCAGCTTACCTACTGAAGAATTGCAAGGCTTCGGATCTGCTTGATGCGATCCGCGGAGCATGGTTCAGGTCTTCATACTTGATGCCGTTTATGACCAGGAGAAAAACAATTGTGGGCTCGTTCAGGAAGGGCCGGGCCGGACGCAAGGATCCCTTGGGACTTACTTTACGTCAACGTGAGGTGCTCCAACTATTGGTTGAAGGACACTCGATGAAAGAAGCCGCACAAGCCCTGCGGATTAAGCCTCGCACCGTTGCATATCACAAATACAGGATAATGGACGATTTTAACCTCGACTCAAACGCCGCCTTACTCAGGTTTGCATTGAGAAAGGAAGTAGCGTGATTGACAGAGGATAGTGTTCCCTTATCTCACAAAATCTGATCGTTTGAGTTTCCAAAACGGCGAATCAGTATCCCATCAGGGTCTTGCACAGAGAGTCTCCATCACTTGCTAGTGGGCTTTGCTCCAGAGGCCAAAATGTTTATCGCCAACATTCCAGGAGCTTCCCTAGTGCCTTCAGATCTGTCACCTCTGTCTATGTATAGGCCTAAAGTCCAATAACCCAAGGTCCAATATCTTTCCTCTCCCGCTCCAGTTACAGTGCGCCAATCTTGACTAAGACCAGATCCCTAATTGCTGTCGTAGATGACGAAGAACCCATCCGCAAAGCTCTGAGCCGGCTAATACGCTCCGCCGGCATGGACGTGGAAACCTTTCCGTCCGGTACCGAGTTGCTCAAATCGATGTCGGCCCATCGGCCCCACTGCATCGTGCTGGACCTGCATATGCCCGTAATGAACGGTTTTGAAGTGCAAATCTGGATGGCCAAGTCCGGGGTGAGAGTGCCAGTCATCGTCATAACCGGCCACGACTCTGATGATACGCGCAAGCGAGCGTTGGAAGGGATGCCCGTAGCTTATCTCCGCAAACCCGTCGACGATCAGGCACTGCTCGACGCCATTGAGCTGGCGCTGAGCCACAACTTGGAACGATGAGAGTGAGGAAATGATGAGTTTTAGAAACCGCCTTCGCAGAAAGCTCCTCGGTACAACTCTTGTGAGCCTGGCAATAGTGGGTTCGTTGTATGGCATTAACAAATCTCGGGAGCAGCCGAAGCCAAACAGCACGGTCGAAGCTCTCGCCCTTTGTGATGGTCGTTCTCCTTTGACTCATGCAGTCCTCGCACGTGAATCAATCTTCGAGACAAACTCGGACGCTGCGGCAAATCAGCCTCCTTTAATCAATGCAGCGAGCGCTCCGGCTCCTGCGCCCAAAGGAATGGTCTGGATCCCGGGCGGTGAATTTTCCATGGGCGCCGAAGATCCCAACATGAGTGATGCTCGCCCGTTTCATCGCGTAGCGCTCGACGGATATTGGATAGACCAGACAGAAGTGACTAACGAAGAGTTCGCACGCTTTGTGAAGGCTACCAATTACATGACCGTTGCCGAGCGCAAACCCGACGCGAGGGAATTCCCTGGAGCACTTCCGGAGAATCTTGTACCCGGTGCAGTCGTTTTTACTCCTCCACCTACTGCAGTGTCACTGAATGACCATTACGTCTGGTGGAGCTATGTGCCGGGAGCGAACTGGCGCCATCCGGAAGGACCCAAGAGTGATCTACAAGGGAAAGAAAAACATCCCGTGGTCCACATCGCCTTTGAAGATGCGGAAGCTTATGCAAGGTGGGCCGGGAAGCGTCTGCCTACAGAAGCCGAATTTGAATTCGCCGCCCGCGGTGGTCTGGATCGCAAACGGTTTGCCTGGGGCGATGACTTCCGGCCGAGCGGTCCGTTTCGTGCAAACACTTTTCAGGGTCACTTTCCCGAGAACAACACAGGTGAAGACGGTTTTATCGGCACGGCTCCAGTTGGCTCGTTTGCTCCTAACGGCTTTGGACTATTTGACATGGCCGGGAATGTTTGGGAGTGGACGTCCGATTGGTACAGACCTGACTACTACCAAAGCCTTGCCCTGCAAAAGAAGGTTGCGCGCAATCCGCAAGGACCATCCGACAGTTTTGACCCGTCAGAGCCTGGCGTAGCGAAGCGCGTGCAAAAGGGCGGTTCTTTTCTTTGTACGGACGAGTACTGCGCTCGCTATATGCCAGGTGGGCGTGGAAAGGCCGAGCCAAACACGGGAACGAACCATGTGGGCTTTCGCTGTGTACGGTAGCAAAGAGCACGACACGCATTGATCGAACAACCTTCACAAAGAGAGAAACCAAACAAAGATGAGTCACACACCCCTTAAAGCAATCGCACTGTTATTTGGTATGTGCTGTCTCGCGACGGCAGCGTTCTCACAGACGGCGGAGCAGCCCAAACCATTGCCTGGGCCAAAACCTGAGCACTTCAGCGCAGTGGCTTCGCTACCACGAGCCAAGACAGCCACAGCATGGGTAGACGTGCGGGTTTCCCGCTACTCGAGCAATTCGAAGACTCAGGAAATGGCAAATGCGTTGGTTGCGGGCGGGCAGGACGAGCTAGTCAAGGCGCTCGAGAAAGCTAAAACCGTAGGTCACATCTCGCTAAGTGGTCGGGTGGGCGCTTTCGATTTGAAACTGGTTCGCAGTCGAAAGACCCCGACGGGCCGGCGAATTATCGGTGTTTCAGATCGCCCGATCGCCTTTTTGGAAGCCTACGCCGGCAGCAGATCAAGTGATTACCAGGTTGGAATTTTGGTCATCGATTTGAAGCTGAATAAAAACGGGAAAGAGGTCGGTGAGGGAATGTTGATCTATGCCTCAAAGGTCAAGATCGAAAACGGGAAGATCGACATTGAGTACGTCGGTATGGAGCCGATTCGTTTGGCAAACGTGCGTAAAAACTAAATGAGCTTTCTGTTTGCGGAAACGAATTTAGCAAGCTCTAAGGAACGACAAAAGGAGAATTCTGAGATGAGAAGAATTATTACGCTTTGCCTGCTCTCGTGCCTGATCGCCAATGTGACATTGGCTGCACGAGCTGCAACAAGACGGGATAGCGCCTACATACCTGCTGCGATGGCCGCGGAAGGCGGGCTATCCGCGGAACAAATGGACAACTTACTAGCGCCCATCGCGCTTTACCCGGATCCGCTGCTGGCGCAGATCTTTCCCGCTTCGACCTTCGTCGATCAGGTAGACCAGGCAGCGCGCTGGCTGAGGAGTAATAAGGACAACCCCGCGAAAATCGACACTCAAAACTGGGATGTGAGCGTTAAGTCAGTTGGTCACTATCCCCAAGTAATCTACATGATGAGCGACAAGTTGGATTGGACCACAGCTTTGGGCCAAGCCTATGTCAACCAATCAACTGATGTGCTGACATCAGTCCAGCGACTGCGAGCTCGAGCCAAGGCAGCAGGCTACCTTGCCACGACACCACAACAGATAGTTATTGTGGAGAAGGAGGTCATCAAGGTAGTACCTGCTCAACCGCAGGTGATCTACGTTCCCACCTACAACCCACAAGTTGTCTACGTTCAGCCGGCGGCCCCTTCCACTGGGACAGTAGTTGCCGCTGCGGCGATCTCGTTTGGTGTTGGACTGGCGATTGGTGCGTGGCTTAACAACGACTGCAACTGGTACTCGCATACCGTCTATTACCATGGTTGGCACGGATCTGGATGGGTAACGACCAGCTCTCATTACGTGCACGTCAACAGCGTGTACGTGAATAACAGGTACAGCACCGTCCACGTCAACACAGCAGTGGTGAATCGGAATGTGAATTACAACAACATCTCCCACTACAACACTGTCAATCGAAACGTTAATTACAACAACGTGAACGTAAACAACGTCAATCGGAATAACGTGAACGTGAATAACGCAAATGTGAACAACGTCAATCGGAATAATGTCAGCGCGAATAACGTGAACACGAATAACGTCAATCGCAACAACGTGAACACGAACAATGTTGCGAACAGAAACATTAATTCCAACGACGCGCGCATCAACTCGATGCGCGGGGGCACAGGACCGACGAGTGCGACGCAGCCAGTACAACGAGGGTCCTCAGCTTTTAGTCGCAGCGGCAGTAGCAGCGAGACCAGGGCCGCGAGTCAACGAGGACAAGCCAGTCGCGCGAGTGCTCAACAGAGCGCATCGTCCGGCGCTGGTGGCCGCGCCGGCAGGGCCAGCGGCGGGAGACGACACTAATTATCGTTCACAGGAGACTTCATTTATGAAAAAACGCAAGAGTATTCAGCCCCGTTGGGCTTCGTGCTGCATGAACTTAATTGCCTTGATTCCCATCACATTCGGGGGTGCCGTTGTCGCGATGGCCCAGGCGCAACCACAACTCTTCTCTAGCCCCGAAGAAGCAACCCGGGCACTGTTGACAGCCACCCAGGCTAAAGACCAGAACTCTCTCTCGCGGATCTTTGGCCCACGACTTAAAGACCTGCTCTCCGGTGATACCGTCTCGGACGCTAATGATCTATCAGACTTGTCAGCGTTCATCTCTGAAGGCACTAAGCTGGAAAGAGAAAGTGATCAGAAAGTTACTCTGATAGTGGGCAACGACGAATGGCCGTTTCCTGTTGCCATTATCAAGACTGGCGATCAGTGGCGTTTCGACACCGACAACGGCGTAGAGGAAGTTCATGCCCGGCGCATCGGCGCAAACGAGATCGATGCCGCTATCGCTTGCCGGGCTTATGCGCTGGCCCAGTACGACTATTTCAACAATGGAGATTGGGACGAGGACCAGGTATCCGAATACGCATCGAAGCTGCTCAGTTCTGCGGGTAAGAAAGATGGGCTGTACTGGGAAGTTGTCGGTGATGAAGAGCAAAGTCCTCTGGGTCCCCTGGTGGCGCGTGCGGTGGACGAAGGCTACACGCGAAAGAACGGGTCAGGCACTCAGACAGCCGCTCCTTTCCGCGGTTACTACTTCAAGATTCTCACGCGACAGGGCACGAGTGCTCCTGGCGGTGCTTACAACTACATCATCAACGGCAACATGATTGCCGGCTTCGCTTTGGTTGCTTATCCGGCGACGTGGAACAACTCCGGCGTAATGACCTTCCTGATAAATCAGCAGGGGCGCGTTTACGAGAAGAATCTTGGACCACGCACTACGCAAATCGCTGCCGCGCTGAATGAATATAACCCGGATTCAACCTGGAGCCTGGTTCGCGACAACTGATGATTCCGAAGCGCGGATATAGGTCGCCGCGCTTCCAAGCTCGCAATATCAACTAACAGAGCGCTGAAGGTGAACGACCGAGGAGCGAGAGTTAGGAGAATGGTAAGAAACCAAGAAAACCGCTTCTCGCTAGAGCAACTCTTCGACGATGAAACTGTCAACAAATTACTGAGAACAGAAGGCGGTGGAAAAAAAGTTATGAACTCTAAAGGAGACGACCAACAATTGTGGGCCACGAGTACAACTGGTCTCGCGGTAGTTGCCAACCGTTTGTTCAGAGTTTCTCTTCTGGCTTCCCTGATGTTCGCTGCAACAACGAGTCAATTCGTTTTCGCAACCTTACAGTCGTCCCTTGGACAAGTGAATCCCCAGCAGGTAGCAACGACGGTAAAAGCAAATGCACAGGCTTTAAAGACCTTCAGCTACCAGCAGCGGTTGCAGCTCCAGTTAAAGGGCGAAACGAAGAAAGTAACCCTGAACCAAATAACCTATGACATGAATGGAAACCTGCAAAAGACCCTGTTGAGCGAGCAACCGCCGGCGGATGCGCAACCGTCAGGTGGTCGCCTGAAGCGCAGGGTGGTCGCCAAAAAGACCGGCGAATTTAAGGACATGATGGGAGACATTTCGGCCCTGGTGAAATCGTATACCGAACTTCCGGCCGAACAGTTACAGACCTCTCTGAAACAGGCGACGATTTCAGCTGGGGGTGGCGATATGGCCGGCGCAGTTCAGATCGTGATGCACAACGTGAATCAGAATGGGGATTCAATGACGATCTGGATCGACCAAAAAACGATGCTGTTTCGCCGTGCGGTGATTGCGACGACCTACGAAGGAAATCCAGTAACTACTACTGCCAACTACAACACGTTGCAAAGCGGACAGGTCTACATGGCCCAGGCGATCCTGAATTATCCAAAGAAGAACGTGGTGGTTCAGATAGACAACTCTAATTATCAACGTAACCAGTAACAGCCTGTGAACGCACCAGGCATTGAGAAAGCACTGCCGTGCGAAGCTCACGATTTTGAAATACGAGCCGGCGGCTCCGGCGCAGAGCAGTCGTAGCTCGACAAACCCTAGGTTAAACGACATGAAACTTCTACTCATCATCGCGGCAGTAATAGAAGCGGTTGCCGGCTTGAGCTTGCTTCTCATACCGATGGTTGCGGTCGCGACGTTACTAGGAACGCCGCTCGGCACGCCTACCGGTTTGGTTGCGGCGCGAGTTGCGGGAGCAGCCTTGGTTGCGCTTGCCATCGCATGTTGGCAAGCAAGAAACGGCGAACGCGGAAGTAGCACGATCGGAGTCGTCGAGGCGCTGTTGTTCTATAACTTCGCAGCGGCGATTGTGCTTGTGTATTCCGGCATTCGTTTAGACCTGCGCAGTGCACTGCTATGGCCGGCGATCGTTTTGCATCTGTGCCTCGGCGCCTGGTGTGTTTTGACTCTCTGGTTACTCGCAAAAAATCGCCAAGGGTGAATCGTTCGACAGCCTACCGGCTCGGTGAGATCGAGTTGCTTAGTGAAATTGAAAAACGTTTGCGGTTGGAGCTGAGCAAATCTTCGATCCAAACAACGCAGACACCGGTCCATTAGAGGAAGTCTGCAACATATTAAGGAGACGAGAAATCATGAAAAGAATCGCAGTTATGGTCGCTCGAATACTCACCCTCGTGATGTTGGTGGGGCCTCTTTCGACGTTGCGCGTGGTTGCGCAGTCAAAAGTAATTGAGCCCATCGACCGTACGATCTTACCGATCCCTGAACCGAAAGTTCCCAATAGCACCGTGTTCAATGCCCGCAATGCAACGCCGCCACCTAGGTTCGAGGTCAAGGCGCCGGCGGGTGCGCCCAATGTTCTGATTGTGCTGATCGACGACATGGGCTTCGGCATGTCCGATGCGTTCGGCGGTCCTATCCACATGCCAACGGCCACGCGCCTGGCAGATGACGGGCTTCGCTACAACCAGTTTCACACCACGGCGCTCTGCTCTCCAACGCGAGCAGCGCTAATGAGCGGACGCAACCATCACACGGCCAACTTCGGCTCGATTGCAGAGACAGCCACATCCTTCCCCGGACAAACAGGCCAACGTCCCAACAGCGTCGCGTACCTGGCGGAGATGGTGCGCCTGAACGGTTACAGCACCGCACAGTTTGGGAAGAACCACGAAACTGCGCCCTGGGAAGTTAGTCCTTCCGGACCGACCAACCGTTGGCCCACTCGCTCGGGCTTCGACAAGTTCTACGGCTTCATGGGAGGCGAGACAAATCAGTGGGCGCCGTTCTTGTACGACGGGATGACCCCGGTCGAACTGCCAAAGGACCCGAACTACCACTTCATGACAGACATGACGGACAAAGCAATCAGTTGGATGAGTGCTGAGAAATCTCTCACGCCTGATAAGCCATTCTTTATGTACTTCGCACCGGGCGCCACACACGCGCCACATCACGTACCCAAGGAATGGATCGCGAAGTACAAAGGAAAGTTTGACCAGGGCTGGGACGTGATGCGCGAGGAAACTCTCGCTCGGCAAATCAAGCTCGGCGTGGTGCCCGAGGGCACAAAGCTCGCGCCGAAGCCGGCCGCGATCAAAGACTGGAACACTCTCTCAGCTGATGAGAAAAAACTCTACGCTCGACAGATGGAAGTCTTCGCAGGGTTTGGCGAGTACGCCGACACGGAAATTGGCAGACTTATTGATGCGATCGGCGATACAGGTCAGCTCGACAACACATTGATTTTCTACATCGTGGGCGACAACGGCACGAGCGCGGAAGGCGGCATGAGCGGCCTTTACAACGAGATGACTTACTTCAACGGCCAGCTCGAGAGTGTCGGAGAGATCCTGAAACATTACGACAACCTTGGTGACGCAACGACCTATCCGCACTTTGCTGCCGGTTGGGCGGTTGCCGGCGACAGTCCTTTCGCATGGACCAAGCAAGTTCCTGCTGATTACGGCGGCACCCGCAACGGAATGATTGTCCACTGGCCCAAGGGCATCACTGCTAAGAACGAGGTGCGCTCGCAGTGGCATCACGTGATTGACGTAGCGCCCACGATCCTTGAAGCAGCGGGCCTACCCGAGCCCAAGAGCGTTAACGGAACTGTGCAAACACCATTCGAAGGAGTGAGCATGCTTTACTCCTTCAACGACGCCAAGGCACCGACCCGTCACACGACCCAGTACTTCGAAATCTTCGGCAACCGGGCCATTTACAACGACGGCTGGTTAGCTCGAACCATTCATCGTGCTGCATGGGAATTCAAACCTCGGGGCACGCTTGAAGCCGACGTGTGGGAGTTATTTGATACCAGGGCAGACTTCAGTCTCGCTAATGACCTTGCAAAAGACAACCCCGCCAAACTGAAAGAAATGCAAGCGCTGTTTCTAACGGAAGCCGTCAAGTATCACGTCCTGCCTTTGGATGACAGGACGTTGGAGCGACTAAACGCGGCTAATGTTGGGCGGCCCGAGCTGATGGGTGGGCGTACCAGTCTTAATGTGTTCGACGGAATGGTCGGCATGTCAGAGAACGCTTTCATCAACGTCAAGAACAGATCCCACACTGTCACCGCGGAAGTTGAGAATGGAACGAACGGCGCTATCGTGGCCCAGGCCGGAAGGTTTGGCGGCTGGAGCTTGTACGTGAAGGACGGCAAGCCGATGTACACGTACAATTTTCTGGGATTAAAGGAATACACGGTTGCAGCGAATGAAGCGTTGCCCGCTGGGAAAGCAACGATTCGTTTCGAGTTCGTCTACGACGGTAATGGCACCGGCAAAGGCGGAGTCGGTACACTTTTTGTCAACGGGAAGAAGGTGGCTTCTGGACGGATTGAACAGACCCAATGTTGCATGTTCTCCGCAGATGAAGGCACCGATGTAGGTACCGACGAGGGCACAGCGGTCAGTTCAGGCTATGCGGTACCGTTCAAATTCAACGGCAAGATCAAGAAAGTGACAATTGAGTTGCAACCGACTACGGCGGCGAAGGCCATCGAAGCCGAAAAAGCGCGGAAGAAAGCGGCTCTGAAAGTAGGTCTGTCTAACTAGCGCAACATCTCTTAAGCATCAGTAAAAGGAAAATAAATTCAATGTCATACATTCACAAGCTTGGTAGTCTGATTTGTGTTGCTTTGGTCGTAGCGAGTATTGGCGCAATCAGCCTTAACGCGCAGACCCCGGTTGAGAACTCGCCGACAAGTGCGGTTGCTAGTACTTCATCAACCGTTGCGCCAAAAGGAGTCGATAACAAGAAACCATCGACGACCCCCGTTGAGAATCTGCCGTTGGACGAGAAGTCTGAAGTAAGTTCCAGTGAAGATACGGCAACCACGAGTGCTGCTACGCCCAGTGCAACGACTACAAATGCGCCAACGACGCCAAGACCTCAAGCAGTGGACCAGGACAAATGGCAGTTTCAGGTTACTCCCTACTTCTGGCTGGCTAGCGCTCACGGCACCGTCGGCCTTGTGAACCGCACGGCCACCGTGGATGAGAGCTTCGGCGATATCTTTAACACGTTGAATTTCTTCATTATGGGAACGTTTGAAGCGCGTAAAGGAAAGTTCATTTCGCTTACTGACTTGGAATACATAAATATCTCAGACGAAAAGGCGACCCCGGGCCCGTTCTTTTCGGCGGTCGACGCAGGCTTCAAGACCTTCATCTTTGATCCAGAAGTTGGCTATCGCCTGCTGGAAAACTCTGCTAAAGGTGCATCGCTCGACGTGATGGGTGGCGCCCGAGTCTGGAGTGTGAAGACCGACTTGGAGTTTGGTGCTGGAATCCTACCTGCTGCCCGGATCGAAGCCAGCCGAAGTTGGGTGGATGCGGTGGGAGGCCTGCGTGGGAAGATGGCTTTGTCTGAGAAGCTGTTTCTCACCGGCAAATTTGACCTCGGCGGTGGTGGCTCGAAGTTTACGTGGCAGGTATTTGGCGGTGGTGGCTACAACATTAACCCGAAGATTGCGCTGACTTTTGGTTATAGAGCTCTGGATGTCAACTATGACAAGAATAATTTTGTTTACGACATGAACCAGCGCGGGCCCATCGTGGGATTGGGATTCAGGTTCTAAAACAAAGAGACCACTAAACAGAAACAGCCGATCGCCCACACCACTTCCAATGCCAAAGGACAAATTTTTTTCATGTCTTGGTTCGGCTTTTTGTGTCTGTGTTTCTGCCATCGCCGCGCTCACATTGTTTCTCTTTGTCTTCATGATCGGTACTCCGCCCGCCAAAGCTCAAGAGTCCGTTACGCGCAATGAGTTTTGGCCCGAGATCGATGTGTACATCAAGGTGAAGCCGAAGGTCAGGATTTACTTAATCGGCACGATCAGTAAGTCCGTTGAGGACGGCGAGATTCGTAATGCCCAGGGATTCGAAGCACAGACGGGAGTGCACATCGATTACATTCCGAACGATCATCTTATCTTCCGGACGGGTTATCGTTACGGAACTTCGGTGGGGGACTCTGATGATTCTTTTACGGAGCACCGACTACTGACCGAGCAGACTCTGCGAAAGATGCTTCCGGGAGAGCTACTGTTGAGCGACCGCAATCGAGAAGATTTCCGTTTTGTCGACGGAGACTTTTCGTTTCGTTACCGTAATCGCGTGACGATTGAGCGAGAGGTTCATCTCTTCAAAGGCCGGACCATTACCCCTTATGTTTCGGGGGAGATCTTTTACGACACGCGCTACAACGCCTGGAACCGAAACCGATTCACCGTCGGCTTCCAACAATCATTGAGGCGTGGTCCCCTTAGAAGAATGCTGCTGCCCGAGCGCCAAATCATTCTGGATTTCTACTACATGCGCCAAAACGACAGTCGCTCTGAAACACAGCATGTCAATGGCATAGGCGCAGCTCTGGCGTTCTACTTTTGATGCCTGGTAGCACTCCGCATGACCGGGCCCGAAGTGGGAGACAAGCTCCAATATTTTCGCTCGTATTACGTGGTCCAAGTGTTTTAACTTTTTTCGGCGGACACGACTGTCTGGACATGAGCTGGAGTTGGCGGGGCGGTGGTGAGAAAAAGATCAAATCCTATGATCCTGGTAAGTACTGGTCTCACTATGGTTGCCGAACACCAGAAAACTAACAGGCAGGTTATTCCAATCATCGGACGACTTTCTAGACTTTCCCCCAACGCCGAAGGCGTTAAGAAAAGTAAACCCGGGGTAACGCGTTTCGCGCGCCAACCCGGGATCGCACTGAGTACTGCTCACAGCCTAACTGTTTATTCCTTAATGTCTACTCACCTACGGCTTTCATTTCTGCGGTATCGGAGTCGCCTGACTGGCTACGACTTGCCAGCGGCCATCCCGCTTCACCCACACGTGCATACTTAGGTGCTGGTCAGTGTAATCCTTTCCTTTGTTCAGGCCTTTCTCCACTGCGCGATGCGTCATCACAGCCGTGTTTGGGTCTAAGAAGCGCACCGTGTACTGATCAGCAACATAGGTCGCGTTCGTGATGTCGGGAGCGTTAGTCTTAGCCTCCGCAATATTCTGCGCTTTAGTTGCGACTCCGGTTGGGCTGTTGCCGATGAAGTCATCTGCCAGGATGCGTTCGAGTACTGCTGAATCGCCGCGTAATCCAGCTTCTCCCCACGACTTATCTAAGCTAATCAACTCTTGTTCAGCACTGGGGCTTGCAGCTACTTGCTCGCCTACTGGTTTGCTTTTATCGGTCACTGTTTTGGTTTGATCGGCTACTGGTTTCGCTTCATCTGTGACCGGTATGGCTTGATCGGGCACCGGTTTGGTTTGATTCGGTACGGGTTTGCTATCTGGCTTCGGCTTCTCAGGCAATTGACCGAGAGCAATAGACATAGCAGCAATGGTTAGTACCAAGACTCCAAATATTCTTTTCATTTTAGAAGCTCCTTTTGGTTTAAAGATGGGCGCTCAGGACTGAAATCAGAGCTTCAGGGTGAGCCGTCATGGCGGGGGATAATTTTTGAGGTGTGCGCGCACGCTATCACAAGCCGTGGCATTTCTGCAACTAGTGACCGATGCCCTGATTCATATAGTTCTTGGCTTATTTCAAATTTAATTTAGTCAGGTCAAGTGAAAACTTTTATGAAAGTATAAACGCCTGTGCGATCGCAGGCTCATTTGCTTGCCGACGTTTTTGTATGAAAGGCATTAGCGATGAACGGAAATGTCATAATCCGCCTCGCCGATCTCTGATCGTTAAGAAACAAAATACCCTTGAATTACGGCCCTCGAGAGGTCACACAGTGAAGATCTCACGGGTTCCTCTGATCAAAGTTACAGGCGCGTGAAGTGGCGCGACAAAATTTGTCAGCGGTTGTCCACAATCCGACAGTAATGTCGGTGTCATAGGTCGAATCTCCAAAGTCATCGAGTCCGTTTCCTTCGAAATCCTCAGCTTTTTTTCTTCCAAGTCCGCTCATCAAGTTTGGCACACCGGTTGTTTTCTGTTTTTCCAATTCAATCCTAACTCGGTAGTTCGACGCATTCTCGATCTCGGTTGAAGGCAGAAGAGCCTTTTAGAAATCACGCAAAAGGAGACGAACAATGATCACGGAGCGTATCGCAAAATTTTTAATGGGCGGACCGCGAATTGAGAGCCGGTGGCAAGAAAGGCTCACCTGGTCACAGAAGATCTCGCGGCTGGGTAATCGCATGCGTGATCCAGAGTGGCGTCGTTACGGAAGATTGCTGCTAGCAGGCAAGCTGTTAGGTATCGGTCTCGTAATTGGCTTGTTGGTTCTTACTCCAGAACTAATAGGCTGGACCACCTACGCGGCGGACGTCGATCTGAAGGGTAACGACATCGTTAACCCAATCAACACTCTTTGGGTTTTGCTCGCCGCTTTCCTCGTCTTTGGAATGCAGGTTGGATTCACGATGCTCGAGGCTGGCTTTTCTCGCTCGCGCGAAACGGTCAACGTGCTCATGGAATGTATTGTCGATACGTGCCTATGCGGCCTGTTGTTCTACGCGATCGGCTTTGCATTCATGTTTAGCCATGGCAACGGTTTCATCGGATACCACTGGTTCCTGCTCCAGGGGGTGCCGGCCACTTATGAATCGACCGGCGTCGCGTTCCTGGCCTTTTGGCTATTTCAGTTTGCCTTTGCGGACACCTGCTCAACGATTACCTCGGGAGCGATGATTGGCCGTACGAGTTTTGTTGGCGACTTGCTCTACAGCGTTGCCGTATCTGGTTTCATCTATCCGATTATTGGCCACTGGGCGTGGGGACCTGACGGCTTCCTCGCGACAATGGGAACGCCTGGAAACTTTCTTCCGTCGTTAGGGATGGGTTTTCACGATTTCGCGGGTTCAACAGTAGTTCACACCATCGGTGGATTCATCGCTCTAGCTGGCGCCATCGTTCTCGGACCCAGGATTGGTCGCAAGTTCAAGCGCGATGGCGGCAGTCCAATGCTCCCCCACGATCTCGTGATTGCTGCAACGGGCGGATTAATCCTCTGGTTTGGTTGGTACGGATTTAATCCAGGCAGCACGTTGTCAGCGATGGACTTTGAAGGCATCGGCCGCGTCGCTACTAACACAACGCTTGCTGCGTGCTCCGCTGGCCTAATGGCCATGACTTACGGTTACGTGCTAATCAAAAAGTGGGACCTCGGCTATACAGTCAACGGCTTCTTAGCAGGTCTGGTTGCGATCACATGCCCTTGTTACTGGGTAAGTCCAACGGGCTCGATCCTTCTCGGCGCGGTTGCTGGAGTTCTAGTCGTGTTAGGACTTGAACTCCTCGAGTGGATGCGCATCGATGACCCAATCGGCGCGGTGCCCGTTCACGGCTTCTGCGGAATCTGGGGAACGCTTTCACTTGGCCTTTTCGCCTGCGGTAAGTACGGCGTTACCGGAGCTCTCGCAGCTGACAATTCCGCACCTTTGACGGGACTCTTCTATGGTGGCGGAACGACAGTTTTGAAAGCTCAGTTGATAGGAAGTGCGGTTGTTGCGATTGCAACCTTCGCTGTCTCATTTGCAGTGATGAACTTGATTAAAGCGCTTGGCCTGCTTCGTGTTTCTGAAAAAGGCGAAGCGTTTGGATTGGATTTGTACGAACACGGATTACCTGCTTATCCAGAGTATGTGCTCTCTATGTCAGCTCAACCAATGGGACTCATTACTGACGAGAAGAGTCAAGCTCCTGAACCTCAAGCCCAAATCGATGTAACCAAACCTGAACCGGCATCATCGATTCCATAGCCCTGCTGCCTGCGGCGTGCTCGTCTCACTAACGAGTTCGCCGCATTGCAAAAAACCACATGGCCCATCCGTCCTGGCTTTGCGGGCGCGAGACGGATGAGCCACTGAGATCGTCCCCTGAGGGAACGATTACGGAGACAATTACGTCATGTGCTTTGTTAAATCAATCCCTGCGGTTCTGGTGGTTCTCAGCTTTTCGTTATTTAGCGTGGCCGTTGAGGGTCAGTCGACGCTTTTCAACATCCCGTCGACCGACGTAGTAGCTAAGAAGAGGGTCTACCTCGAGTTTGATTTTATTAGTCACTTTGAGAGCCATTCAGATGGAGGCTTTCAAGGTTACATTCCGCGAACTGTAGTCGGGGTCGGGAAGAGAACTGAAGTAGGCCTAAATGTCGCATTTACCGACTCGTTCCTTCCCGATCAGCCAATAGAGATTCAGCCAAACGCCAAGTACCAGCTTTACCGGAATGAGGGTAAAGGTGTGACGGTAGCAGCGGGCGGCATTCTCTATGCACCGATCGCTCATCGGCAGGGAACTGACACATTTGGGATGCTCTATACGGTCGTCAGCAAACAAGTGAAGGGGGCGTACGGACCGAGAGTCACTGGAGGAGCATATGGCCTGGTCGGGCGAGCGAATGGAACCGGAACGGAGGCGGGTGGCATTGTCGGCTATGAACAACCTTTGATAACGGGGCGGGTTAGCTTTGTTGCTGATTGGTTCAGCGGTCGCAATCGTTTTGGATACGCAACTCCGGGATTTGCTATCACAGTGTCCAAGACTAGTTTGCTCTACGCCGGATACAGCATCGGCAACCAGGGTCGAAAGAACAACGCTCTTTTTGTCTATTACGGAATTACTTTTTAGATAGAGGGGTAGCCAGGGATAAATCGATCAGGCGTCGGTTCGTAGTCTTTGCACAAAAACTCTAATCTTGGTGAGTGTCGAGCGATCAGTACAGTACCGCGAGCGAAGCGCGGCGGTGGCACACTCAAAGAACCAACCATAAGAATTTTAGCCGTAATGTCGAGTGTGCCACCGCCGCGCTTCGCTCGCGGTACTGTACTGATCGCCTGTTACTTTGAGCCATCCGGTCGCTTCGCTCGCGGTACTGTACTGATCGCCTGTTACTTTGTGCCATCCGGTCGCTTCGCTCGCGGTACTGTACTGATCGCATGTTACTTTTTGTGCAAAGCCGTAGGCGTAGTGAAACAGGCGAACGTTTTCCCGCGTTCGATATATATATCTCCAGGCTCTCTTACAATAGAAGAAGCTTTTATTGACATTCTCATTGATGAGTCGATATTCTCAAATCAATGCGAAAGTGGTTTACAGTTTGTGTCCTTATCTCAGCAATGCTTAGCTCCGCAGTTGGAGTTGGAGCACATGAGAACGAGGCATCCTGCCCACTTTCAAATCTACCTGCTTGCTGCAAAAAAGCTCTTTTGCGACATTCTAACGCAGCAGTTTCAACGGCGAAGCTTTGCTGCAAGTTGAATTGTTCAGAGTCAGGTACTACAGCTTCGAATGCTTCTAGTTTCTCACAATCAAGCGTAGCGGCTCATAGCACCGCATTGCCGCCAGCATCGAGTCTGACTGACAACTTTCCCAGAGCGTTCAGCAGATACACCCAGACCACTTTCGACTCACACCCTAAGTACATTCAACATCTCGCTTTACTAATTTAGGTAACTCAAGGGGAGTGGTGTGCCTACTCGCCTGACTATTCCTTGGCATGTGTGCGACTTCCGATAGTTTGTCGTGCCGGTCTCTGTCTACAACTGGATCAGGGAGAAAAGAGATGAAGCGAAAGACTTTGTTGGTGATGCTGGGTATTGTCTTGTTGTTTGGAACTGCAGGGAGCACCGCAGCGCAGGTGAAGCAAGTACAAATGCACATTGCCGGCTATCTGTGCGGCAATTGAGTGTACAACATCCAGAAGGCCGTGAGCCGTCTAGAGTTCGCACCGAAACTCAAAGAAATTCAAGTAACAGACTTTCAGAAAGGCCTTGGCAACTTTACGCCTCAGCCTGGCAAGCCAGTGTCTTTTTCCGCATTGAAAGCAACGCTCAAGAAGGCAGGCTACACCCTTGATGCGGCAGACATAACAGTCTTTGGAACATTATCAAAAGATGAGGACAATTGGTTTGTTACCGTCAAAGAATCCGGTCAACACTTTTCTCTTGAGGGTCCTAACGTCGACCAAAGGTTAATAGGGCTCAAGGTAGGAGATCCCGTTGAATTGTCTGGTGAATGGAAGACCGAAGGTTCAGGATCGGCGACACGCGAAGTACTGATTCCTAACACCAGTAAGAAAGCTGCAACCGGCCAGGCCCTTCACGCTGATTTCACGCCGATTTTTGCGATGGCAAGTTTCACAGAACCTTTGATTTCCTTGAGTACAGGTACAACGCCACGTCCCCTGGCAGGGGCAATGGCTGCGGCACCAATTCGTGTGACATCTCCAGGTTTAACTGTTTACAAAGGCGGAGCTGTCACACCTCGTCTCTACTTCATCAAACAGCACCTGGGTTCGCTCGAGGTTGATCGCCAGTTACTTGACGTGAGCGTTTCCTACACGCCTTCTCCGAGGCTGCAGTTAGAAATTGAAGCACCGTTCTTGCGGACCGCTTACGACAATGGTCAAACGTCTGGTTCAGGTTTTGGACTAGGCAACATTACTACCTGGGGAAAGTATCGCTTTTTCCGAAAGGTCAAGACTTACGGAGATAGGCAAGCGGCCTTTAGAATTGGTCTTGAATTGCCCACCGGCAAAAGCTTGGCTCCCACCCAAGCGCAAATCAACGCACCAGCTTTCCTTCGACAGCAACTCACACCGATCAGTGGCGGATTAAGTCCGCATTTCGACTTGGCATTCTCACAGGCAGGCGGTCGCCTAATCTTTGGGGGAAATGCCGAGGCAGTCTTTCGGACGGAACGTGATGGTTTTCGGATGGGCCATGAGCAACGTCTCAACACCGATCTTGAATACGTGCTGCCAAAAGATCCCCACAAGCCAGGAGGGGAAATCTTTTTGATACTTGAAACGACGTTCGTACATCGAGCCACGGGGCGTCTCGACGGACTTGAGGTCGCTGGTAGTCGTTCGACCGAATATTACTTAGCGCCAGGACTGCAGTATGCCGCGCATGCGAGATTTGTTGTCGAGGGAAGTTATCAATTTCCAATCGTGCGAAACACTGGACCTGTTGTTCTTCGTAATGATCGAAATCTGTTGTTAGGAGTAAAGCTCTTGTTTTGAACTTGAATCTTATGCGCAAAACTATCGCAGCAATTTTCATTTTGCTTTGTTCCGTATTGGTGTCAGCGCAGTCGGAAAAAAAAGATTCAGCTCTCAAGGATATTTATGGCCGCAGATTCAGACTGTCCGATTACAAAGGAAAAGTTGTTTTAATCAACTTCTGGGCAACTTGGTGTCCTCCCTGCCGTGCGGAGATCCCCGAGCTTATCAAAGCTCAGCGTCGATACCGCAAATCAGGCTTGCAAGTAATCGGGATTACCTATCCGCCTGAAACACTTTCTCAGGTGCGGCAGTTCGCAAAGCGGGTGAAGGTCAATTACCCTCTCGCGCTCGGCAAAAAGAGCGCCAAACTCAAGTACAGTAATTCCGAGGTTCTTCCGATAACGGTTGTCGTTGACCGAAAAGGTCAGGTGCGAGAACTGATCGAAGGCATTCTCTTACCGGAAGAGTTTGATGAAAAGATCAGACCGTTACTTTCCGAGCCTTTTGTGAAGCGTCAAAATATTCTCGATAGAAGAAAACGGCCAGCCGTTCAAAAGCCGACCATCAGGTAAACGCGAACCTCTCCAAATGTGACTGTTGCCCCATTTAAAAACCCACTCGAAATAGGATGTGTTTACCTTCAGTGCTTTCTGAACGCACCGCCTATGGACCACCATACGATCCGAATGCTCTCTCTGAGATGACTAGGTGCCCTTTGGCGCTATCTCCCCATTCATTAGTGCCAAGGCGACGGCGACTATGGAGATCCTGCAATAAGTGTGGATTAACGACGGCAATTTCATCGGTATCGGTAACGAGCGCGATCCGATCATAGGGCAGCAGGAAGAGAGTCGCGATTTACCATACCCAAGGATCCAATCAGAAGACTCGTGCGCGGCCTTGAAAGATTCGACGTGCTTCGGGTAGGCGTACTTTTTCATGCCGAGCCTGAGCGTATTGAATTGGCTCGCAAAGTTGTGTTAGCTAGACACCGATCAATAGCTTCCGCAGATTACACAGCGCGGCTTAGGCCTGAACCAAACGATCAAGTTGCGAGCCGAGGTCAGTACCGGAACGCCGTAGCGTCGGGTGAGCCTCGTGTTATTAGCTGCTGCACGTTACCTAAAGCTCACCCGATGCTAACCGCGTTCCGGTACTGACCTCGGCGATAAGGCCAACTGCTCTCGGAAGATACCCTCGCGATCAATTGGGCTGAGATAGCGTATCCAGAGCTCATCTTTCATAATAAGCACGAAAAGGTGCCCACTGCCTGGGACGACGGAGCCATTCGTTGCGCGAGGCATTCAGGTCGCTTAGACAAGCGGGGTATGGCGATAGAGAGAAACGTACTAATTAATTAGGAGGAATATGGACAAGATTCAAGTGAAAGATGGCACAGAGATTTATTTTAAAGATTGGGGAACGGGCAGACCCCTGTTTTTCCATCATGGTTGGCCGCTGAGTGCGGATGACTGGGATGCGCAGATGATCTTTTTTCTGGACAATGGCTACCGCGTGATCGCTCACGACCGGCGCGGGCACGGCCGTTCAACACAGACGATTCACGGGAACGATATGGACACCTACGCGTCCGACGTTGCCGAGATTGCCACCGCTCTTGATTTGAAAAATGCCGTGCATATCGGTCATTCGACGGGAGGCGGCGAGGTGACGCGCTATGTCGCACGGTACGCGAACGGTCGCGCGTCGAAGGCTGTTCTCATCAGCTCGATCCCGCCTTCGCTTGTGAAGTCGGACAAGAATCCTGCCGGCATTCCGATGGAGGTGTTTGATCAGCTTCGCGACGGTACGGGAAACCATCGCTCGCAATTCTACCAGGACATAACAATGCCCTTCTACGGTTTCAATCGTCCCGATGCAACGATCTCGCAGGGTATTCGAGACAATTGGTGGCGACAGGGAATGATGGGGAGTATCAAGGCTCAATACGACTGCATCAAGACCTTGTCGGAAACGGACTTCATCGCAGATCTCAAGATGATCGATATCCCAGTGCTCGTGATGCACGGCGAAGACGATCAAATCTGCCCGTTTGAAAGCAGCGGAGCACAATCAGTCAAGCTCCTGAAACACGGTACGCTAAAGACCTATCCGGGTTTTCCGCACGGGATGCCGACAACACACGCAGAAATTATCAATGCCGACTTGCTTGCGTTCATCGAAGCGGACACCTCGGTTTCCGCAGCTGGATGAACGGCCGTACGGTCGATTGAGGGCGAAGTGACCGGCCAAATGTCGATGGCCACTCTGATAATTGGGCCGGTCGCTTCATCCCTTACAATGCGGTCAACGGGCGCCAGTGTGTACTGTCAGCTTTCCATGAGCACGAATGCGTTCGCCCGACTGGGCCAGTCAAGGACAAAGTATTTATGAACAAGGTCGCTGGCTTGAATTCATAACTATTAACCTCGGCGACCATTACAGTACCGCGAGCGCAGCGACCGGATGGCACACCCAACAAAACGATCGTGAAAATTACAGCGGAAGATTTAGTGTGCCATCCGGTCGCTGCGCTCGCGGTACTGTAATCGAGGCTCAGGGGTCTGCAAATTCTATTTTTGTTCAGCGAGCGAAGACGCTTTCTCTGGTGTGCGGATGACGCTTCACGAGCGGTTTTTTTGAGGTAAGCTGCGCGGCTGCATATACCACTCGGTGAAGCGTGCGCAACGCCCGGCCTGATCAAAATGCAGCACAAAAATATTATCGAACTCCCGCTCGACCCTGCCATCGGGCGTGAAATATCGGGTACGCCCTTGCGCCACCCCCACATTTCCTTCTACTGCAACCGGCGAATAGTGCGCTTCCCAGGAGCCAACGGGATTGGGGTCTTCGAGCCAGTCCGCCACAATTGCCTCGCGTCCGCGTAAAGGGTTATGTTCGTCGAATGGGCTGTAGAAATAGAGTGCATCCTCGGTGAAGAGGTCTCCGATTAGCGCCGGCGCATTGGTTCGCCAGGCCTCGACATATTTTTCCAGCCATAATTGCAGGGACTCGCGATTCATTGGGCCTTCCTTTTCTCACGAAACCAAAGAAGATCGGTCTCGACATTCAAGAACTGCTTCCGAATAGTTCTTCAAACTTCTGTGTGCTTAAAGAACGGCTCCGGGGTTCCTTCTACGCAGTCTTATGATTCGTCAGTTTGGCACCGCGATGATTGATTAAGGGATGGGGCCAGTTGGCGGTTCCTCTCGTTTCTTTCCCGAAGGTATCAGCGGGTTCGGGCCAATCCTCCTCGTGTTAGGGTGCTTTGAGGCAAATACAGCAATTAGATTGAACTGCTTACTCCCGGAGTTGATGAATGTGTGTGGTACTCCAGCCGGCACTCTTGCGACGTACGGCGCTTGAACCGTAAACGTCTTGTCGCCAATCCGATATTGAGCGGTGCCTTCAAGCAGAACATGCGCCTCCTCGGTATCATGCACATGGAGTCCTGGTCCACCGCCCGGATGCGTCTCAGTGATTATGAAGGAGAGCGATTCAAACCCGTATTGGTCACCCGTCAGGCGGTGTGTGAACTCGCCCGGTAGGCGATAGTAATACTCAAGCTGATCAAAATTGAAAAAGAAGTCGGTTGGATCGTGGGACTTCTCTGGCGGGTGTGTGAACTCTTTGTCAGGCAGCTTTGGTTGAGCCTTGGGAGGAACACGACTCTGCCTTTGAGACGTAGCAGCCCCGCTGAACATCGTGATGATTGAGATAACGAAAACGACAAATAGAAGCTGGAATCTTCGAGTCGGCATCTTCATGCCAGTTTTGTTTGTCATGAGGATGAGAGTAGCTCATTACTGGGCCGCGCGATACTGCTGTGACTTTCACGGCGCGGTGCTTTCGTGGGGTTTAGACAAAGCTATTTCAATACCTTCCGATGGTCTGCGAGAATTAATCTAGGGTTTGTAGGAAGCAAACGACGTAGCAACCAAGTGAACGCGCGGGGGAAATGGATTTAAGTGATTGCTAACTTTGGCGTCCCAAAGCATTCCGAGTTGGAACAAGATTATCTCTTGGTTGAAAGAGATGGAAACAATCCACAGTTGCTGCTTGAGCGGGGAAAATGCACTATTAAGCGGAGAAAATGGACTCAGAGTTCAATCCCAGACTTGATTGGAACTAGTAGTTGGTTGGGATGTTCTAAGCGAGCAAACCTAAATCGTTAACGGTTCTCATTGCGATGGATGATCACCTTCTATTCTACGTAGACCTTCTAGGAACTAGATCAACGATAGACGATCCAGATGAAACGAAGATTCAAAGCTTGGAAGACTTGTTGAAAGATATTGCTGCACTTCGCAGCCCTTTCAATCGGTACTACTACAAGAAAGAGCGTGACGGCTCGAGGGTGAAATCTATCTATGTTGGGCGCGGCGAGATCGCACACATGATTTCACAGATTCAATCTGATTCGCCGCTCTTGGAGAGACTCGCTCGTAGCATTAAGTCATCTCAAGTGTTGAACGAAGAAAGGCGGAAGCGTCTTTGCGGAAAGCTTACTATTGTTAATGGCAGCGGTCAGGGTATGCGCGAGTGCTGGAGGCAGAGATTGAAAGCTATGCGGAACGATCTAGGATACGCGGAATCGTCGCCGCTTGAGCGATTATTAATTCAGCAAGTGAGGCTTTGTTGGCTCAACCTCAACCTGACCGAGTACAGGCATACGAATGTAATGAAGCAATCGATCTCGTTCGCTTGTGGTCTTTATTGGGAAAAGCGGCTAACAGCGGCGCAAAGGTGTTTCACTCGAGCTTGTGAGACGCTTGCACGAGTGAAAAGACTCGCTCACCACACGCCGTCACTGCAGCTCAACATCGCTGCTGAGGGCGGGCAGCAACTGAATCTTTCAGGCTCCACAATGACTCGTTAAGTGCTCCAGTCCGCCCGACTTTTATCCGTTCCCTCGAGTTGTACGCCTTGGTTTCGGTCCCTCAACCATATCTAATATGCCTCATAAAAAACTATGAAGAGCAAATCACGGTATTAGATTGCCGTCCGAATAGCGTCACAACTAAAGAAGGATTGATCAGGATTAGGAACAGCACTTTCCCTTGCCGGGCCATTTTTTTGCGAACTCTCGAACGCTTTTCAAAAACGATTGTACGCTTGCCTCTTTAGTTTCTTTGGCGATCGGGTCCGTATCGCGGCTATGAGCTTTGACGGTGCCATTATTAGACAACTCGACTAGTCCTTGGGGCCCACCAGTCAAAGTATATTTGCCCGGCGATTTATCAACATCGCTCAGAAAAAGTGTGTATGTTACCCCGATTTTAAAGTGCTCGAAAGTTGGGGTCCGCAGCTCAGCTGACGTCCCATCCCCAAAATCAACGGTGCCACCTGGCAGGGACACGACGACAGTAGTGTAGCTTGACACATTTCCCTTAAAGCTCTCTTGAACAGCAACTTCGTAGTCGGTGAGAATGGTCAAACCACTCTCAGTTAGGTGTGCACCGATTTTTCGGCTTGCAACTCCAACCAAAACGACAGCGGAATTCTTCGTCAGAGTTTCAGTATCGAACTGTCCAAAGTCCCAATGCGGATCGAAATCCTCAACATAGTGCCCTTTTAGCTTGGCGGCGCCGCGCAATCCATCGCGTCTCAAAGCGTCCCTGATAGCAGTTTGGTCGTTACTTTGTTGGAGCAGTTGAGCTTTGGAGCCTCCGAGCACTCCTTGAAGAACTGTGCCAAATAGGACAGGGACGACAACGCAAACCAGTCCAACCACGAACAGATTCTTCGCTAATCTATGAAATGCCATCTCTTACCCCCAGTCTCTATCAGATAATCTTAACGCCCGACAAGGAAAACATCCCACGCCCATCGTCCCAACTGATTGTTGTTTAAGTCTCTTACTCTGGCTCTGTACCTAAATTGATTGCCGTAGGCATCAACCCGTTTTGAAGTTTTATAGTCCAGCTCGATCGATTTAAGGCCGAGTTCATTAAGGGAGTGGAGCTCATTGGTTTCGGAGACCCCATTATGATTCTCGTCCTGCCACAGCCTTAGGTAATGAAAAATAGAGTCTTGTGCGTCAATCAAATGATCGCCGTTTCCGCCATTTGAGGGCTTGTCGTATTCGGCGAGTGCCAGGAATCCATTTGGTTCCGAAGCAGCAGGCTGCGGTGTAAAGTTGCCGAACAACTCAAACCCACTGTCTATTGTGTGATTGCTATTAACGTCAAGGGTTAACCATGCGTCATCCGTATCAGCAGCCGTCCACGAGAGCCAATCCCGAGTAGCATTCGCATTGAGGTCGAATTGAATACCGGTCTCAACTCCGGTCATAGCGAAACCATCGCCCTTAACGTCAATCAGAATCGGTGATCCTCCGCAAGAGTCGCAACCGGTGCAAACGCAGTAATTGGAATCGTAGTCTCCGTTATATTGGTAACATTTGTTGATGAACGTTGTACTTCGACCACAGGACCCGCCAAAGAGTCCCAAACCTGTATAGCAACCAGTTGAAATGTAATTGCTCCAATCAGGGCCTCCACCG
>Ga0207674_10000497_pt1 | contig 51891 bp, 47 predicted proteins | sample KBSCornC72_FD_184303 | JGI IMG/M metagenome (GOLD analysis project Ga0207674, IMG submission 184303) | Corn rhizosphere microbial communities from Kellogg Biological Station, Michigan, USA - KBS Corn C7-2 (SPAdes) (version 2) | ecosystem: Host-associated > Plants > Roots > Rhizosphere > Soil ... | reverse complement strand
GAAAGAGTCCGATAGCCTATGGCTACGATGCAGGCCTGCCACTCTATTTCAACCAGACACCATTATTTCAGGTTGCTGCCGGCGGTGGCGGTGGTTTTGGTGGCGGTGGCGGCGAAGGTGGGCCAGGAGGAGGTGGCGGAGGCGCCAATCGAGCTTCGGGACGCGGTGGTGTCAATGATCCCGATATTATCCAGGCGATGCCGCAGCCACGACCGCTCGATCCGGCAAATCGTCCCAACCCTGACCAGGTAACTGCCGAACAACGCGAAAGTCCTTTCTTCGTGCCCCCACAACTTCGTCCGCGTGTCGTGATGAGGTTTGGTGCTGATGAGAAAACGCTCTTGATCAGTGGTATGTTGGCAGGTGCCTCAGAGTTGGCCAATCGACCAGCAGTGGTTGACGTTCCGGTTGGTCGAGGCCATGTTGTTATGTTTGCGACGAATCCGATGTGGCGCCATCAAACCCAGGGAGAATTCTTTTTGATCTTTAATGCGGCGTTGAATTACGACAATCTGAGTGTGGGCCGGTCGGAAGATCGAGCAGCAGCGCAGCGTCCGAGTACCGACTACGAAGATCAGTAAAGAGATATGGAAACTATTCTTAGTGATATTGAAGCTCGAATACTCGGGTGTTTAGTCGAAAAGCAAGTGACTACACCCGAGTATTACCCGCTGACGCTTAACGCCTTGACGTTGGCTTGTAATCAAAAAAACAACCGCTCTCCAGTAACGAATTATTCTGAGGATCAAGTGGCGCAGGCGGTTGAAACCCTTCGCGAAAAGAACTTGATCTATGTGTTTTACGGGAGCACGAGTCGTGTGCCCAAATACAAGCATGTGATGCCGGAGGTATTGCATCTCAGTCGTGGAGAGCTGGCAGTGTTATGCGTGCTCATGCTTCGCGGACCGCAGACGCCCGGCGAATTGCGGAGCCATGGAGGGCGGTTGCACGAATTTTCTGGTCTCGACGAGATCGAGCAGATTCTAAATCAGCTAATCACGAGAGAACCCGATCCACTGGTCATTCGGTTATCGCGTCAACCTGGTCAAAAGGAATTGCGTTTCATGCACCTGCTGTCGGGCGCCGTTAGTGAAGAATTGATTTCAAGTGTGGAAGTGGCGGCCATGACCCCGCGACGTAGTGGCAATGATCAGATATCGCGTCTCGAACAGCGAGTGCAGGACCTGGAAGGAATTGTTGAAGAATTGCGGACCCAGTTTGGTGAGTTTAAAAAGCAGTTTGAGTGAGGTACTGGTCTTGGGGGTTTGGTTTTGGGCCTTTGGGTTTTAAGTCGTTTGATTTCCTAGCCAAGGCCTAAGATCAAAGACCTAACTAATCAATTTCACTGCACCGTCCTGAGCGCATGAGATCTGGACCACTGTGTACTTCGTCTTTAGCCTCTTGATCTCTGCTTGTTGTTGATTCAATTGTTCCTGGTAATCTTCGGGCGGATTTCCCCAGCACCCGATCAATTGCACAAAGCGAATCTCCTTTCCGCGACCGTCCAGTAGCTTGCCATCTTTGCAATATGCTTTCAGCTGCAACAATCTCTGTTTTACCGTGACGGGTTTTGGTTTGGCAGCAGACGTGGGTTCTTGATTCGCTTCGAGCATCACAACCATTTCCGGCTTAACCTCGCCGGGCAAGCAGGCGGTAAAGGAATCAGAATTGGAGTTCACAGGTACTCCCAAACTCAGCAGCATTAGACCTAAAGAAAATATTTTCAACATCGCTCACCGATAATACACTCCCATCATTAGAGAACGATAAGCGCAGCGACTGTTGCCTAATAACTCAAACTTCTCATTCTCCCCAAGCTTTAGCTTGGGGTTTCGCGGCCCAGAATGTCCAGCACCGTTTTAACGGTTTTCGAAATTGCATGAGGGCGAGGGGTTTTTGAGGTCAAGATAAACCGTTGAAACAGTTGACCGCTTTGCCGAGATACTATTAGCCCCAAGCTGAAGCTTGGGGAGAATGAGAAGCATAACGATAAGTTTTGTTTCACTCTTGGGTGTGTGATTCAGCTATGCAAAAGACGAGGGCTGAGTTTATAATGGCTCTCCCTTATGAGCTTGGAATTATTTCATCCAGCAGTCGCGCGCTGGTTTGCGCGAACTTTTCCCGCGGCCACTGAGCCTCAGCTCAACGCATGGCCAAAAATTAAAGAGCGCAAGCATACCCTGATCGCGGCGCCAACCGGCTCCGGGAAAACTTTGGCGGCATTCATGTCAGCCATCGACGACCTGGTTCGACTAGGCGCTAACGGCCGGCTCGATGACACAACCCATGTAGTCTACGTTTCACCATTAAAAGCACTCAGTAACGACATCCAGCGAAACCTGCAATTTCCTCTTGAGGGAATTCAAACCGAGCTGCGCGCAATGGGTTTGCCTGAGATCAACATCCGGACGCTGGTTAGAACAGGTGACACTCCTGCTGCCGAGCGAACCGCCATGACCAAACGGCCGCCCCACATAGTGGTCACTACTCCAGAATCCCTGTACATCTTATTGACCAGTGATGGGGGACGGCGGATGTTGGAGACTACGCGGACCCTAATCGTCGATGAAATTCATGCTGTTGTTGGTGATAAGCGAGGCTCGCATCTTGCACTGTCGGTCGAACGGTTAGAACAACTTGTTCGACAAAATGTTAAGAAGGTTCAAGAACAAGCTGCAGAGCAACTATTTGAAGCATCGGCGCCGTCGTCACTAGTCAGGATTGGTTTGTCAGCAACGCAAAAGCCAATCGAGGAAGTCGCGCGATTTCTTGTCGGCTCCGAAAATATCCAACCTTCGGGCCAACCTGATTGCGCCATTATCGACAGTGGGCACAAACGCCATTTGGATATTGCGATTGAGCTGCCCGACTCGCCGTTGCAAGCAGTGATGTCAGGCGAAGTTTGGGAAGAAGTTTATAACCGGCTCACTCAACTGATCCAGCAACACAAAACTACTCTCGTTTTCGTAAATACCCGTCGCCTCGCTGAAAGAGTGGCTCGTCATCTGGGCGAACGCATTGGCGAAGAAAATATTGCCGCTCATCATGGCAGCTTGTCGCGGGAACACAGGCTCGCAGCCGAACAGCGTTTGAAAGCTGGCGAGTTGAGCGCTCTTGTTGCGACAGCCTCCCTCGAATTGGGAATCGACATTGGCGACGTGAACCTCGTTTGCCAACTTGGCTCGACCCGGTCGATCGCGAGTTTTCTCCAGCGAGTTGGGCGCTCGAATCACACTGTTGCAGGATTTCCAAAGGGCCGCATTTTTCCGCTTTCGCGTGATGAGTTGGTGGAAACGGCTGCCATTCTCGACTCGGTACGTCGAGGAGAATTGGACCACATTGAGATACCTGAACAACCTCTGGATATCCTGGCCCAGCAAATCGTGGCAGCAGTCGCTCCTGAAGAATGGACGGAAGATGATCTCTTTCAGACCGTTCGACGTGCTTATCCTTTCCGCAATCTGGAACGTGACAAGTTCGATTCAATCGTGAGGATGCTTGCGGAAGGTTTCTCAACCAAGCGAGGCAGGCGTTCAACGTATTTGCATCACGATGCAGTCAATCAACGACTGCGCGGCAGACGTGGTGCTCGACTGGCCGCGATTACTTCGGGCGGTGCGATTCCCGACACTGCCGACTATGCAGTCGTTCTTGAACCAAGCGAGCTGGTGATAGGTTCAGTAAATGAAGACTTTGCAATCGAGAGTCTGCAAGGCGACATCTTCCAACTCGGAAATACGTCGTGGCGCGTCCTCCGAGTGGAACAGGGCAAGGTCCGCGTTGAGGATGCTCATGGCCAACCGCCATCGATTCCGTTTTGGTTAGGCGAGGCGCCTGCTCGGTCTCAGGAGTTATCTGTATCGGTATCCAGACTGCGTGAAGAAGTGGGCAAGCGAGTCGAGGTTAAACCGGTCGCACTTGAAGAGGTTGCTGAAGGTGAATCTCAAACGTCGAAGCTTGTGCTCGAAAGTTCAGTCAGATGGCTGACGGACGAAGTTGGGGTCTCAAGATCCGGTGCTGAACAGATCGTTGAGTATCTGGCAGGCGCTCAAGCAGTGTTAGGCATAATGCCTTCCCAGGACAACCTCGTATTGGAACGTTTCTTTGACGACAGTGGCAGTATGCAATTAGTCCTGCATTCGCCGTTCGGAAGTCGTCTCAATCGTGCCTGGGGATTGGCGCTTCGTAAGAGATTCTGCCGTAAGTTCAACTTCGAATTACAGGCCGCAGCGACTGAGGACGCGATTGTACTTTCGCTTGGTCCAACCCACAGCTTTCCGCTCGATGATGTGTTTCATTACTTGAAATCACAAACTGTTCGTCAGGTTTTGTGCCAGGCATTGCTTGATGCACCGATGTGGAACATTCGTTGGCGTTGGAATGCATCCCGCTCTCTTGCGGTCCTCCGTCGTCGTGGTGGCAAGAAGATACCGGCCCAGCTGCAGAGGATGGATGCGGAAGACCTGTTGACCGCAATCTTTCCTGATCAGGTTGCGTGTGCTGAAAATTTAGCTGGTGGGGTGCGAGAAATCCCTTCTCATCCGCTTGTTGACCAGACCGTCAAGGACTGTCTGGAAGAGGCGATGGATATCGATGGTCTTGAAAAGTTACTGCAATCGATTGAACGAAATGAGAAGAACCTTTTCGCGCGCGATGTCATTGAAGCATCTCCGCTCTCGCAGGAGATTTTGAATGCACGGCCTTATGCTTATCTTGACGATGCCCCACTGGAAGAGAGACGGACAAGGGCAGTGTTTCAGCGCCGCTGGCTCGATCCGCAAACTGCCAGTGATCTTGGCAAGCTGGATCAGGGCGCAATCGATCGAGTCCGAGAGGAAGTTTGGCCCGAACCGCGCAACGCAGATGAGCTTCATGATGCGTTAGTTGAGTTGGGTTTTATCACTGCGTCCGAAGGAGTTGCCTGGCAAGCCTTATTTGCGGAATTGAATGTGGACCGTCGCGCAGCGGTGATGAGCGTGGCGACTGGCGATCCGGATCGGGCTGAAACGGAACTCTGGGTGGCAGCCGAGCGACTGCCTCAGCTTAGCGCCGCGTATAACATACTCAATCTTAATCCATCTATTGCGGCGCCAGAGAGTGTTGCGCGAACTATTTACTCTGAAGAAGAGGCTCTCGGCGAAATCATACGCGGGCGTTTGGAAGGTATTGGACCAGTCACCGCGCCAGATCTGGCGGCTACTTCGGGACTAACAAAATCTCAAATCGACACCGCTTTGCTCAGGCTGGAGTCGGAAGGCTTCGTGATCAGGGGACACTTCTCGCCTGGAACTTCAGAAATGGAGTGGTGCGCCCGACGGTTGCTATCCCGGATTCACAGTTATACGTTGAATCGTTTGCGCCAGGAGATCGAGCCGGTTTCGGGAGCAGACTTCATTCGCTTCCTGCTTGCCTGGCAGAAGGTAGCTCCGGACACCTGGATGGAGGGCCCTGAGAGTGTAAAGACTGTTATTGAACAGTTGGAAGGTTTCGAGGCGCCAGCTGCAGCGTGGGAGGGCGAACTCTTACCCTCTCGAGTTGTTGATTATGACCCGTCATGGCTCGACGCATTGTGTTTGTCCGGGGAAGTTGTGTGGGCCAGGCTCACTCCTCCGATTCGAACTGGCGACAGCCTCGATAAGACGCGCGGTTCAGGACCCGTTAGAAATACGCCTATTGCTCTGCTGAAGAGGAAAAATTTCGCTCTTTGGAATGGGTTATTTCCACCGGCGAAGGATCAGACCCAGTCGCAGTATTCAAGTACAACACAGATTGTTTTTGACTACCTGTCAGATCGTGGGGCGTCGTTCTTTACAGATATTGTTGAGAACACGAGATTACTTCGAAGTCAGGTTGAAGAGTCGCTCGCTGAACTGGTTGCTAATGGCGTGGTAGTTTCTGACAGCTTTGCAGGACTGCGAGCATTATTAACTCCCGGCAGTCGAAAGACACAGGCGGCAGCTCGCAGGCCTCAACGGCAACAAGTGTACGAGATGTCGAGTGCCGGTCGCTGGTCAATTCTCAAGCGAGGTCGCGAAGAAGAGACGGAGATCTCAAAGATAGTCGCTCAGAAAACCTTTGATGAAGATTCTACTGAACAACTCGCATGGGTTTTGTTGAGACGGTACGGCGTAGTCTTCAAACGACTGTTAGAAAGAGAGGGTTTCGTTTTACCCTGGCGAGTTTTATTACGTCTTTATCACCGGCTGGAAGCGCGTGGAGAAATTCGTGGAGGTCGTTTTGTTGCCGGAATTTCCGGAGAACAGTTTGCGCTTCCAGATGCGGTGGGTCTCCTGAGGTCCATTCGGCGCGAGGGTCCACAGGAGAGTCTAATTTCAATAAGTGCAGCTGACCCTCTAAATCTGATCGGCATAATTACGCCGGGGAATCGCATCACCTCGCACACGAGCAATCGAATTCTTTACCAGGATGGGATTGCGGCTGCATCGCTTGAATCGGGCGAGACCCATTTCCTCATCGAGCTCAGTCGACCAATGGAGTGGAAGGCAAAGGACGCACTCGTTCGCAAGGCCACTCGTCCTGAACTTCGTTCTTACCTTCGAAGACCCGCGTAACGATTAGACCACGGTCAAGCATGGTGGGCACTGGTGACCAATAACAATTGAGAACGATCAATTGATCCGTTCTGGCGTGCTCAAATAATAATCGCAATAACTCTCGTGGCCGAAGTCTTACCCGCTCATCGCATCCTCAAGACTTTTCAAAAAGCTAAACCTATCGACAGTACAGTACCGCGAGCGCAGCGACCGGATGACACACACAACTACCTACTGATCGGTCTGCTGCGTGTACCATCCGGTCGCTGCGCTCGCGGTACCGTAAGCATGCTCTATCTATTTATGGTAGAGCCTGCCTTCCGGTCGCTGCCCTCGCATTGTCCCTCGACTGTGTTTACGAACCGCGTATCCAACCAAGTCGGGGGGAGTACATACGAAATCGTGTCAGATTCAGCCTGATCACTAACATCTTCGGCAGGATTGGGCGGTTTCCACTAAGTTTGGTCTCAGGCATGGTGATTGCCATTACAGTCCAGCGATGGGAGGTTATAGGAGACACACAATGAAACTGAAATATTCAAACAAGACAATCGGTGGATTTCTTCTCGCATTCTTTGTGCTTTGTGGAATTGTAGCCGTAAGCGAAACCAGCGCGCAGGCTCAGTATCCTTACGGGCAGGATCCTTATTCTCGCGACCGTGACCGTGACTACCGGCGCGATCGTGACGACCGCTATCGAGATGATCGCTATCGAGATGATCGCTATCGTCGCGATGATCGGTATGGTCGAGGCGGTTACAACAACGCCTATCAGATAGCCCGCCAGCAAGGGTACAGCAATGGTCTTAGCACCGGTGCGGCCGATGCACAGCGTGGCCAAAGCTACAACCCGCAACGTTCGCACTTCTGGAAGAATGGCTCTGATGGCTATAACTCGTCCTACGGAAACCGTGGTCAGTACAAACAGGTATTCCGAGATGCGTTTGTACAAGGTTACCGTGAAGGTTATTCAAGGTACGGTGGTAACAACCGGAGAGGTAACAACAACGGCCGATGGGGTAATGGCCGTTGGCCCTGGTAAGTTCTACCTACAATCTACCCTGCTGGAAATGCCGCGACCTAAATGGTCGCGGCATTTCGTTTTGGTTCCCCTTAAAGAGCCTAATCCTTAAATATATGAGCAATTTAATGCAAGAAACTATAGCTAATCTCGGGTAAAAACAGATTGCTGGAACTCGGCGGCGATTAACACTGTTTTCTTCAGTGGAGAGGTTAACTATCGATGATTGCTCTAAGAAAAAAGCGCCCTTTAACGTTAGTACAAGTGGAAGTTCATGAGAGTGCACCCGCCGTTCGCAGCCGGGCTACGACCCAGTGGCGTACAGCAATTAACCAGACGGCGAGTCGATTTGCTCGAAGATGCATTACCCCTCGTTCGCTAGCGATCTCAGATGCTGATTTTATGCGTGTCAGCAACGCGACCGTGCGCGAAGGCGAGTCTCATCGCGTTTGGCCACCAGACGTGGTCCAAAAATTCAGAATGGCGGAAGTTATCACTAACAGTGGCACACAGCATTACGTGTTGAGGGATGCCACCATTAATCGCGTTAATCGTTAGAAACCGTTTCCCCGACGTCCTCCCCACCGCGAAGTGTCCAGTTTGAGTCCCGGCACTGTCTGGCCCAGAATTAGTTACAGACAGTGTTGGGACTCTTTCCTTTATCCTTTTACCGCACCCAAAGACAAACCACGGACCAGGTACTTTTGCACCACCAGAGCGAACGCGAGTATGGGGATAATGGCAACGGCGCCGGCCGCGCTCATGATACCCCACTTAATTTCATATTGAGTGACACGGCCAGCAATCCCAACAGGCAAAGTCATCGCTTGATCCGTCTGCGTTAACACGAGCGCGAACAAAAATTCGTTCCATGAGACGATCAAACAAAAGACTGCGGTAGCTGCCAGCCCGGGCGCGACCAGAGGCAGCACGACTCGCCACAATGCGCCCAATCTTGAGTCGCCATCGACCAGTGCAGCTTCCTCGAGATCACGCGGGACTTCCACAAAGAAGCCGCGCATCATCCAAACCACAAATGGCAAATTGAAACCGGTATACACGATTATCAATGATAACCGTGTGTCTAAAAGTCTCAGGTCTCTCATCATCAGAAACAAGGGAACCGCTGTGACTATCGCCGGGAACATCCGGGTTGAAAGAATCCAGAGAGAGAGCTTTCGATCAAGGTTCCAGGGCAACTCGAATCTTGCGAGTGAGTACGCCGCAAGTGTCCCGAGAACCAGAGCGCAAGCCGTCGAGGCAACCGCCACGATGGCGCTTGTGATCAGATACTGTACGAATGATTGAATGACGAAGGCTTCGTAGTAGTGCTCAAGAGTGGGACTAAAAAACAGCCAACGCGGCGGATTCGCAAACTGGTCCACCTCTCGTTTTAACGACATCGTAAGCATCCAATAAAATGGCGCGATCGCCAAAACCAGCGCGACCACCAGGACCAGATACTTAACAATGACGTGGCCTGGCTTAGGTCTCAAGCGACACCTTCACGTGATTGCAGTAGGCGAATATAGATCGCACTGATCAGGTTAGTTATGATTAGAAGTACAAACGACATTGCGGCCGCATAGCCAAAGTCAGAGAAGCGAAAGGCTGCGCGATAGATATACAGACTAACCGTCTCAGTTGCGAACCCTGGCCCACCCTCCGTCAAGATGAAGATCTGATCGAACACGCGAAGCAAATCCATCGTTCGCAATAATAGGACAATGAGGATCGCCGGCTTGAGCAGTGGTAAGGTGACGTGACGAAAGGTTTGCCAGGCATTTGATCCATCAACACGTGCTGCTTCATAAGGTTCCTGGGGGATGGCTTGTAAACCGGCAAGCAGAACGAGAAAAACGAACGGGGTCCATTGCCAAACATCAACGGCAATCACCGCGGCTAAAGCGAGTCGCGGAGACGCGGTCCAGGTCAATTGTTCAGTGTTGATACCAAGCTGACGTAACACTCCATTAACCGCTCCGAAATTCGGATTGAGCATCAGGCGCCAAACAACTCCTACAACCACGGGCGGAATCATCATAGGTATCAGAAACGCTGCGCGAAACACCCTCTGTCCCCGAATGGTGGAGTTGAGAATGAGTGCCAGCGCAAACCCGAGAACAAATTCAAAGGTCAGGGCGAAGGCAGAGTAAATGAATGTGTGGGCCATCGCGGCCAGGAAGAAATTATCACCTGCGAGACGACTGAAATTTGCGAAGCTCCATGTTGGCCCAGCGGGGCCATCGGTTTGCAAAGCGATCTGAATTGAATACAGCAGCGGATAGATTGAAAGCGATACCAGCACCGCGAGCGCCGGCGTTACTAGCAGGGTTGCGAACAGTAGGTCGCGGCTACTGGCGTTGAATGATCTTGTCAATTTCTGCATTTGCCTGGTTCATCGCGTCTTCTGCTGTTAACTCACCACTATTAGCTTTGGAGAGGAAGATCCCGAAAGCATTTTCAATTTCGTTCCATTGAGCAGTTCGCGGACGAGGCCTAGAGGTCTCGAGTGAATGAAGTTGAGCTGGATAAGCAGGATACTTCGAAATAAGCTCGGCATCCTTGAAAATTGAGATTCTCGTCGGTGGATTTCCACGTTGGGCGGAGAGCCTCATCTGTTCCGCACTGGTGGCCCAGATCAAAAAGTCCATCGCTGCGTCAACGTTCTTGCTGTCTTTTGGAATAGCGATTAACCAGTTGCCAATCTCCGCCTGACCTGGTTTTTGCGCGCCTGGTAGAACGGTGAAAGCCATCTTGCCAATTACTTTCGACTTGGCGGGGTCGTCGAATGGACTGATCCATGCCGGCCAGTTGATCGACATAGCAGCCGTTCCCTGGAGCAAATGTGCTCCAACTTCGTCCGCGTTGAAACTGGCGTAGCCCGGTGGCGAAACTTTCCCCAGCTCGAGCATGAATTTTAGTGCTTCGACCCCTTCTCGGCTGTTTACGGTTGGTCTGCCATTCGAGTCGAACATCTCACCGCCAAAGGCCCAGAAGATTGGCATGAAGTCGGCGACAGCCGCATTGCCCTGGGCCGCTCGCATCACGTATCCATAGATCTTGTTGCCCGCGGCATTCTCTGCCTCCTGGATCTTTTTGGCTGAGCTCAACACGTCGTCCCATTTCGATGGTTCCGGCAATTTGTGTTTTTCAAAAAGATCTTTTCGATAGAAGAAGAGCTGAGAGTTTCCAACATAGGGAAGAGCGAAAAGAGTCCCAGTCTGGTATGGATGCCGGCAGAGAGCGATCGAGTTAGCGACGAAATCACTGTCAGGTTGGTTTTGGCCGCGTTTCTGCAGGAGTGGTGTTAGGTCAGCAAGAAATTGCTTTGCGGCGAAACGCGGAAACCACGGATCGTCGAGCATGACAAGATCATAGGCACCGGTTCGAGCATTGAAGTCCAGCTGCTCTTTTTCGAAGAGGTTCGCGTAAGGGAACGCGGCGATGTTTACATGAATACCGGTTTGCGCTTCGTAGTCGAGCGCTGCTTGTTTGAGGGCTTCTCCTTCGACGCCGACGTTCACGGCGAGGCGAATCTGCCGCTTTGAGTTGTTGCGACAGCCGCTGATTAGCAGCAGCAGGACGGCGATGATCACAATGGGTTTGGTTAGATTCATGTTGTTAGGGCAGAGAAGCGTATGGACGTGTCCATTCATCGTTCAGGGGCTTTGCTCAAGACGTAACCCGCACCGTTACAGTACCGCGAGCGAAGCGACCGGAGGGTACTTTCAACGAGACGATCATCAAGATCCAGGCGTAAAGTTGAGAGTACCCTCCGGTCGCTTCGCTCGCGGTACTGTAACGGTGTTCGACACTTGGGACTGTCGCGTACTAAAGATGATTAGGATTCCGTGGAGCGTCGCTTTGCCAGGAAGAATGAGATCACGGTTGAGTAAATGAGTCCAAAGAAAATCGCACCCAGACCCAGACCAGCAAAGGCTTGTAGCGCAACCTTCCAGGTGGGTAACTGTGGCGCGGACATCTGGTCGCCCGCCATGAATTGTGGCCCAATCAGCAAAAGAGCACCGGCAAAGAAAAGCGAGGCCGCTATCGCATAGACCACCGATATTGCTACTCCTGCTTTGATCCCTTCCTTAAAACTAACTTTGTCCCGACGTTCGCGCTCTAATTCTTTCAGCCCGAGATAGATTCCCGCAAACTGCAGCAGGTTGAAAAAGGTAACGGTCCCGAGGCTATGAATTAAAGACTGGAGGTTTGGCACCAACACATGGGTAACGATCACCCAGGCCATCACCCCAATACCGATGATCATTCCGTATTTAATGGCAAGTTTTGTAATCATTTCCGGTCGTCTCAGGAAAAGGTTTTAATCGGCCCAGAATGGAAGGCGCACGTAAGCTACCGAAAAATTGTCATTTAGACCATAGGCGCGCTTAACTGAGCTCGCCGGGTCAAAAAAAGCATTGCCCAGGGAATCGTTACTTCCCCCAAGAGAGAACCAGCCCCATGGCGGCCTGGCCATGTTTTCGCCGCCTACCTTTCCCAGGAACGCGCAGCCAACCTTGCCGACGCTGATTGTTTTTTGAATGGGCTCCTTGCCTTTCAGGCTCAAGCTAATCGTGACCTTTCCATAATCGTATGTCTCTCCGTAAACATGCTCGTCCTTATTGTGAGCTTTACTCCAAAGACTCTGCAATGAAATCAGATCGTAACCAACTGAGCGTTCACATGGAGTTTCTGGCAAGTCGTGGCAAATCGCATTCAGTCGATCCGGATCCGAAGCGCGACCCGCAAATGCATAGCGAAGGAAATCTTTATTTGCGACCTGTTTTGTCACTGCGGAGTACGCTTCGATTCCATGACCCTTTGGTTCGACATACAACAATGGATGTTGGCCATCAACACTGACCGAAGAAAATCTCTCCTCGCTTATTCCGGCAGCTGCGTAATGAGAAAATTCGTTGTGATGGAGAGTCTCTACGAACATGACTCGCGCATGGCCAAGGTCTTTGCCGTTTTTTTCTACGGTGACCAGTGCGCCCTCCATGTCGTTTTCATGTGCGAGAGTTGCCTCGTCGGCCAGACCAGTGGGATCGTATTTTCCTCCTCGCTTCACTCCTTCCCGAATTAGCTCACTAAGAATTGTTCCGCGAATTTCCCCACCTTTGTAATCCCGAGGGTGAAAAACTGCGTAATGAATGAATAGGTGCGTTGAGGTTTCGGCTACGGCGTAGTAGATGTATGCGTTTAAGGGAAAGGTTTCGTTGGCGGCATTCTCCCAGTTATTGTCGCCTCGCCAATCTCCGTCGAAGTCGAAATTAGTTATGTAGTCACTTCGGGGCCGATCCCCCAACGCCTGATAGAAGATCGGAGCAAACCTCGCCGCAATTTCGCGATCAGCATCAGCCAAGCTTCTATTTTTGGCCCGGCTTACAGAATTTGCATTTATGAACAACGAAACCGCGAGAACCGGGATTAGGAGTCGGGCTGTTTTCATTCCTGACCTTTTAACTGAAGACCTCACCGAACTAATGCTTCGCAGTTCCGGGAACTTACTCCCATGCTGGTCTACTGTCACCACCTTCGTACAGGTAGGGAGCCCAGGCCAGAGTGACTAGCTTTACGGAAATGTTTGCCTTGGTGGGCTTCAAACTAACTTTTCCGAGTTCCTCTGTTTGCACGTCGAATGTGCGATCGAGTTTTTCCGTTTCTGCCTTGAACTCTTCGTCGAGACTTGTCAGTTGCTCGGCCACAGCTGCTGAGGTCGCTTCCGCTCGACCAACATCCTGGGCCTCTTTCATCGAGCGTCCTACGCCTCGAGCGGCCGTCGTGGCTTTTCCCAGCGTTCCGATGCTGACGCTCTTGCGGCCCATGAATGACGATAGGATCGTGGCCCCAAAAGAGATGGCGGTTTGCAGTTTTTGACTCCGCGCTTGTTCCGCCTCCCTTTCGACTGCCTGGTCGGCGCGTCGTTTCTTCTCCTCAAGCGCCGATATTTTGGCGGCGTATTTCTGTCTTAACTTTTCGACGGATTCGTCACGCTTCTCTCGAGCCAGTTGTTGCAGACGGACACGAAAGTCTCGCTCGCTCTCTCCGGGATTTGACGCGACGTCCAGACTTGGACTTTCCATCAATTCCAATCGTTGTGTTCGATAGAGCCAGCCAGCAAAGTCTTTGCGCCACGAATCGTAACTTTTTGCTTTGCTGGCCGCGCCGGGTGTTTCGGCAAATGATGTATCGTTTGCCGGGTCTCGCTCAAGATCCTCCACGGGTAGCTCCAGGTCAAGAGCCTGGTCCCAATTAACGTCGACTGGACCATCATCGATTGTTGTTAAAAGACTAACGCGTTGTGTGACGTCCACGTCCTTCGAATCGCTGTACCGAACTTCTGCGGTTCCCAACAACATCGGGTGATAGAGAAGTTTTGACCCGGACCGGCCGGATGATCGAACCGGAATGAAATACTGAGTGATCTCCGGAGGCAAAACGGGGCGCTGAGCCTGAACATCGCTAACTGGAGGCGCGGGCTTCGCTACCACTGGCGTGGAGACCGTCGTCGAGTTTTCCTTCAATGGATCCATCAACGCTTTTATCTGAACGCGCGTGAGCGGACCGCGCAGGTACGACATGGCCCACCTTGTTTCAAAGACCTCCGGTGCATCCTCGTGAGTGTTGTTCAGCAGAAAGATGCGATTGCTGAGGCCGGCTAAGAGTTGCTCCATTTCCTGACGGTCAAATTTCTGACCGGTTCCCGCCGCTATGCCCTCGAGTCCCTCCAACACCCGAGCTTTGTCGCGTTCAGTTTGTAAGCGGCCAATGAACCACGTTCCAGTGTTTGAAAGACCCTTGTAATCCAGGTCTACTGGATTTTGTGTGACTAACACGACTCCAAGTCCAAATGCGCGACCTTGTTTTAGGAGGGTGAGAAGCGGCAACTTGGATGGTGGATTTGAGACCGGCGGAAAGTAACCAAAAATCTCATCCATGTAGAGGATCGCCCTGAGGCTGGTGGTTCCTGATTGTGTTCTCATCCACCCTAGGACTTGATTTAGTAGGAGAGAGACGAAAAACATTCTCTCGGCGTCGTTAAGATGGGCGATCGAAAAGATGGCGTGACGAGGTTTGCCTGCGGATGTGTGGAGGATTTGCTGAATGTCGAGCGGCTCTCCCTCCATCCATCCCGCAAAACTGGGTGATGCGAGCAAATTGTTTAGCGACATGGCTAACTCGAATCGTTCTTTGGCAGGGAAGAACGATTCGAGGTCCATCACACCTACTTTGGTTAACGGGGGCGACTGAATTTTTTGAATCAGACTGGCAATGTCGAGATCCGAGCCGTTGGACCACTGCTGGTTGAGTATGTTGGAAATCAGAATATGCTCGCGACTGCGTATTGGATCGGCCTCGATCCCGAGCAAGCCGAGCAAACTGGTTGCAGTAGTGTTGATTCTTTCGGCTAACAACTCACTATCTTGTCGCAACGCTTCAGGTGGTGCCACGAACGATTTGAGAATTGACACGGGCATACCCGCATTACTTCCCGGCGTATAGATGACAAAGTCGGCTGCGTCTCGAAGCTTCTTGATGCGAGATCCATCCTGGCCCCATTCAGCTAATCCTTTTTTCCAAAGCTCTGCTTGCTGTGCGGCGTAGTCAGCAGTGCTCAGATTTTTCTTTTGCGCATCATCGTCATTGACCCATGGTTGAAAGTCAGAAGGGGCCAGATCGGGAAAGGTCAGAAGCAAGTTACCGAGGTCACCTTTTGGATCGATGATTATTGCAGGTATGCCATCAATCGCCGCCTCTTCGAGAAGATTGATACAGAGTCCGGTTTTTCCGCTTCCCGTCATACCGACGCAGACGGCATGAGTTACCAGATCTTTTGAATCGTAGAGGAGTAGCCCGTCTTTGGAAGTCTTTTCTTTGAGATCGTAAGGACGTCCCAGGTAAAAGGCGCCTAGCTTTTCGAAGTCCTGCATATGAATGCGCACCCTCCTGAATTGTTCGATGAGCAGGGGGTAGATTAGCAGGTGTGACGTGAAAAACGGAGCCTCGTTGAGAATTCCCGGCAGGTTAACTGACGTCTTGATCGAGCTATAGGGCATCAACCAAAGGATCAAGTTGCGGGACCGGTCAGTACCCGAAGCGCGGTAGCGTCGGGTGAGCCTCGAGTCTTAGCTGCTGGACGTCACCTAAACGCTCACCCGACGCTAGCGCGCTTCGGTACTGACCTCAATGAGAAACGAGCGATGACCGTTGACCAGTAGACAGCGGACTCAAACGATTACGCGACTTCAGGAAAATGATTCCTTGCATAATCAACAAGCTCATGAATTGAGTCTTGTGAGATCACGCGGAAAATCTTTAAGTCGCAACCATCCGGAATTTTCGGCGCCATCAATGAGTCGGTAATAACAAACGTCGACTGTCGAAGTCCTTTGTCCCACCCTCGTTGTCGTGCATCACGAAAACTTAATGCGTCCTGGTCCAGCCCGGCTGCCAGTAACATGGTCTTGGCCCAGCGGAGAAACTCAGGCCACCGTGAAACAATTGCGACCAGAGAGTCTGGACTGGGGCGCTGGTGGCCATGCATTGCCTCAATAACTGAAGCGGAGTGAAGGATGATTAGATCTCCGCTATAAGCAGTACTCGCAGTTGTGTTCTTGAAATGGCCAAAAAGGCAAATGGGGATTGCGCCGGTAGTAGTAGCCTGGTCCAGGGAGCCTGGATCAATACCAACGACCTTTTGCTGTGTCGCCTGTTCAATCTCAGCCGCGATGATGGACCGCAATTCCGGGTCCGGCTCCAACAACAGGAAATGATCAGGTCCCTGGGCTGAAAGTGACCGCTGGACCGCTCGCTGGATATCGCCAAGAGAATATCCCTGGCCTCGCAGCTCTCGAAAGAAGCGACCGACTGCATGGTCGAGTGAAAGACTTGTCTCCAGTTCTTTCGGTGAGCGACTCTTAACGTAAACGCCGCTGCCTTTTTTAAAGTCGACCCAATTGCGCCTTGCTAACTCCCGGTAGGCAGCGCTCACTGTGTTCGGGTGAATTTGGTAACGTCGGGCAAGGTCGCGAGTACTTGGCAGGCGTTGTCTTACTTTCAGGTCCTTACTGACGATGCCGAGGATGATCTGAGTCACGAGTTGTTCGTGAATCGGCACCTCGCTATTTCGTGATATCCAGAGTTTCATCGTGAAGTCAAGTTAGTTAGGATGGTCCATGATCCTACTTTGAGGAGGTTGAGCGCAAGGTTTCGGGCTATTTCTCATTGGTCTTTCTCTTCTATTGGTCATTGATCATCGATCATTCCCCATTTGTCATTTCGAACCCGAAAAGGTTTACGCCCGTCGCCGCCAAAGCAGTCGTAACCCCTTCAGAATTTCGATAATTTTCTACAGGCGCATCTCCCTTTACTCCGCCAGTGGTATCTCCGGTTGCGGTTCCGCTCGTTTCTCCTTATAAACTGAGTTCTTATGGATAGCGCCTCTGCCATAGCGGTACTGACAGCGATGATCACTCCAGCCGTTTTGATCTCGGCCTGCGGCAGCATGATCCTGTCGACCTCTGCGAGACTGGGCCGCGTGGTCGACCGGGTGCGTGCGCTGTCTGATCGCCTTGAGGAACTGCACCATCACGCTGATGATGATGAGTCGGCAATCGAACGACAGGCGGCTTTCTTTGAGCAACTCGACAAACTCACCAGTCGATCGCGCATCCTGCAACGATGCATGGTCACCTTCTATTTGAGTCTTGGCATGTTTGTCGCAACAAGTGTCGCCATCGGTGTGGTACCTTTTACCGGTGGCGGCCGTTACAACATCGTACCTGTTGTCTTGGGGTTAGCCGGTGCGTCATTTCTGTTTTACGGAAGTATCCTGCTAATTTTCGAAGCGCGGCTGGCACTCAGTACCATTCATTCAGAAATGGATTTCATCTGGGCGCGGTCGAAAAGGCACGCACCTCAAGATTTTGTCGAGCGCTACAAACCACATTTTGTCCACTTCAGACGACGTGACTAACCGCGATTCCAACTTTGAGCCGTCTTATCTGTCACTACTGAGGGACGGGTCTTTATTGACTCGAGTGGTTGAATTGGAACGCTTACTTGAGCGTTGCACAGTTTGTCCCCGCGACTGCTTCAATAATCGAATCAATAACGAGATTGCGGCTTGTTATTCGGGTCGTCTTCCGATTATCTCCTCGTACACTCCGCATTTTGGCGAGGAACCTCCTCTCGTTGGCAAAAACGGAGCGGGAAATATTTTCTTCGGCAACTGCAACTTGCGCTGTGTCTATTGCCAGAACTATCAGATCTCGCAGACTCATAAAGAGCAGCTGAAAAATGAGGTAAGTCACGAACGACTTGCCGGCATGATGCTCGAACTCAGATCTCGTGGTTGTCACAACATCAATTTTGTTTCGCCCACGCACTTCGCCCCGCAAATGGCGCGCGGAATACTCATCGCCGCTGAACAGGGGCTTGATCTCCCTGTTGTTTACAACACCAACGCCTACGATGCGGTAGAAGTTTTAGGCCTGCTCGATGGTATCGTAGACGTTTATCTGCCTGACCTGAAGTATGCCGATAACGATTCTGGCTACCAGTATTCAAAGGTCAGTAATTACAAAGACTTTTCTCGAGCTGCCTTAAAGGAGATGTACCGGCAGACTGGTGATGAGCTTATTTTTGACGAGAGTGGTTTGCTCAAGCGCGGACTGGTTATTCGTTTACTTGTACTGCCGAATGATATTGCGAGTATCAGTGAATCGATCGAATGGATCAGGGATGAACTCAGTCCGCGGTGCACGATCTCGCTGATGGCCCAATACTATCCAACGCATCAGGCCGAAACAAATAAACGCTACCTGTTACTTTCGCGTCGCATCAGAGAATCGGAGTGGATGAAAGCGGTGTCCTCGCTCGAGTTAATGAACGCGGATGAAGGTTGGGTCCAGGAATTCGATGGGGCCTCGTTTTATTACAGGCCGGATTTTAGCGACGCCGACAAACCGTTTCGAGATATAAGAGACTTTGAATAGCAGGTTTGAATCATGCTTTGCACAAAAGTCGAATTTGGCCGACCCGCGAGCTTCCATTACAGTACCGCGAGCGAAGCGCGGCGGTGGCACACTCGACATTACGCCTAAATCCTGTTGTTTGGTTCGTTGAGTGTGCCATCCGGTCGCTTCGCTCGCGGTACTGTACTGTTGGCATGTTACTTTTTGCAAAGTCTATTACGCCAGACTATTTCCGGCGACCTCTAGCAACAACACAAACTTAATAATTGAGAAATATCAAATCTCAATTGATAATAAGCTCTTCACGCGTCGTACCTAACCGCAGGACTCCCCGCCGGATAAAACACTCCTAACAATCGCAGCTCCGAAGTGCCTGTATTTTCGACGCAATGAACTTGTCCTTTGGGCAGGTAAACGCATGAGCCTGGCCCAATGTGGGTATTGGTTTGATCGGCCCACATCCGACCGGTACCTTTCAAAATAAAAAGTACCTCTTCGTAATGATGAAAATGATCCGGGGCACGTCCCGGCGGTATTGAGCCGACGAATTGTGTTACCTGCAGACTCCCCAACTCATCATCCACGAGTACTCGATACCAGCGGTCAGCTGTCGGTATTGCTGCCCGATCCGTCAAGCGAATGACCGGTGGGAATCGTATTTGTTCGCCGGCGACACCTGGGTGTGATGCCGGCGATTGAGTACTAACAATGACGACCGGCTTCTTTGCCAGGTTCTCGATTGAAAAAGTTTGTCCCGCCTTCACGTAGATTCCGGTTTGAGAGGCAACTTCAAAGGATCTCTGGTCGATACTTAAAGAGCAGTAATCGGACCACGCTTGCGATCCATCGAAATTTTCTAACACATACAGAACTTCATCTGACTCATCGTTTTTGAGCAAAGGTGATTGGCCCTGGCCAAATTCCATGACGCGCATTGAAATCGCGTTAGCTCCGGTATCGCGACTTATCTGCGACCAAATCTTGAGAGAGCCGCCTATCTGTGCGGAACCTTCGTTCATCTCTGAAACACGGCAGCCTCCAGCCAGCACCACAGCCATGAACGATTCTCCTAGCCTTTGTTCAGTGAGAAATGATCGACGAGAAACAGATCAGCCTTGCTCAACTTTAACGCCGCGCCAAAAGGCAATCCGATTCTTGATCTCCGCGGCGGCAGGCTTCGGCTCCGGGTAATACCAGGCTGCATCTTTGTTCACCTCGCCATTTACAGCAACGTCGTAATAGCTGGCCTCGCCCTTCCACGGACAAGTTGAGTGAGTAGTGCTCTCTTTGAAATATGACTTGTTGATTGCGTCAGGCGGAAAATAGTGATTGCCCTCCACCACGATTGTGTCGTCACTATTAGCTATTTCCACGCCATTCCAGATTGCTTTCATAATTCCTCGTCTCTTGTTCGAAGTGTTGTGGTGCTCCCAATTCCTCTCAAGGGAGAATGCCTTCGGGAACCACAAGCGGATGAATATCCAAAGCGAGTCGTCCGGCCTGAACTGCCGGATCTGTGGCTGCAAGTTCTCGCGCTTCTTCAATTGAACCAACTTTAAAGATGAAGATGCCTCGCAGGGTCCCGTCATCTCCGAAAGGACCAGCGACGACCAGCTTCTTCATCTGGGCCAACCGCATGATATTTGCCAGATGGGCTTTTTGCAGTTCCTCAGTGGCCGGAGTTTTTTCGGGTGTCCACTTATCACCTTTTCTCAGGAAAGCGAGATACGCCGTGGTCATTTTGTCTGGAGTAGTGGTGGGTTTCATAACGTCCTCTGACCACCAGGGATGCATTTCGACAACAACTACACCAGAGGCTACAGCTGGATCAGCCTTTACCCAGTCGTTCGCTTCGCCGGCGTTCTTGGCCCGCAGAACGTAAACGCCAACGAGATCCTTATCGTCTTTCACTGCTCCGAAGACTACAGCCTTGTTTGAGCTCAGCAGCGAGCGAGCATATTCGTGATGCGTCTTGATCGCAGGCGATTCGGTGGACCAATTGGGCCCACGTTTGAGTAGGGCCATCTGAAACTGGATCAACTTGTGCTCGGGCTCACTCTTTTTTTCCTGGCCTTGAATGTGAAGTGCAAATAACGCGGTGAAACAAACGATTAAAAGCCTTTTCATTCTTTCCGGCATAGTTCGGTTCTCCAAGCAAAGATGGAAAGCGTTTTCAGGGAGACCGCGATTATATATCTCTCGAATTCCTTAAGGCCAATTTACGTCACAAAGCGTCTTTTAATTGTAGGGGCGTCCCTCCATGGGCACCCTTCAGCCGTCTTGAGTGGGTCGGCATCAGGCGGGAAGTAAGACGGGGCGAGTAGGTACCGCGAAGCGAAGCAACCGGATGCCTCAATAAGCGACAGTGAGAATCAAAGCGAAATTGAGTGAGGCATCCGGTCGCTTCGCTCGCGGTACCGTACCCGCCCCGTCTTGGGAGCAAGGAGAACGCTCCTATAATTAGGTGAAACGTTTGAGGCGAAAACTGCACCTAATCAGTTAGCGAGCAAAAAGACTCGTATCTCATTCCGCCTTTTTGACCAAAAGCAGCGGTGGTAACATCTCCAGAGCTTGATTTCGAGGTAGGTAAAATGCACCGACCGTCCCTTATTGCACTAATAATACTGCTAATCTCAATTACGACCGGCCAGGCTCTAGCTCAAGAACCGGCGCCACAAGCTTCGCCTTCACCCTCTGCGGAAGATATCGAAAAGCAAAAAGCGGAACGTGAACGCAATGCTCTACGACTACTTGACCAGGTAATTGACGAAGTACAGTCGCTTCGCCTGGCAGAAAATCGTGTTCGAATTCAGATCAGTGCGGCCGACATGCTCTGGGAGCGCAATCAACCTCGAGCCCGCACTCTTTTTACTCAAGCCGCAGATGGGGTCGCAGAACTGGGGCGAAATGATCAGAATCAAAATAATCGCCGCGGGTCGAACTCTGACCGAAGTGCATTGCAACTCCGACAGGAATTGGTTTTAGCGGTAGCCAGACATGATGCTCCATTAGCCTATCAGTTGCTCGCTGCGACTAAGCCTCCAGTCAACCCGCAAGCTGTTCCCGATAATCGCAATCCGCGAATTCCGTTCAACGCTGAGGATAATCTTGAACAAGTACTGCTAGGGCGGGTTGCTTCGCTCGATCCAAAAATGGCGGGCCAGAACGCCGAGCAAATGATGGACAAGGGGCAATTTCCGCGAGCCCTGCCGGAAGTCATCAATCAACTCCAAAAGCAGGATGCTGACGCAGCGGCGAAGTTGACTGACAAGACTATTAAGAAACTTCAATCGGCTAATCTGCTCACCAATAATGACGCGAGCAGCCTGGCCGTAATGATGTTAATAGTTGGACCAAAAACTGCGAGCATCACAACGTCTGCCGATAACGGCACGACATCCAATCTCCCGGTCTCGGGAAGGCTGACAGGTGTTCTGGACCAGGGCGCTTACACAGACTTGCTTTCGACGGTGGTTGACGCCGCACTAAAAGCCCAGGTCCAACCCCGTTCCAACCAGGTTCCACAGCGTCGCATGGGAGGAGTTGGACCAGGATCGGCGCAACCAGCTTCGCCTCTAACCGATGCCCAGCTCGAACAAAATGGTGCGCGCAGACTGTTGTCAAGTTTGCAAGCAACGCTCTCCAACGTAGACCAGTATCTTCCCGCAAAGGCCTCGCAGTTACGTCAGAAACTTGCTGATTTGGGTATGGCAGATTCGTCGCGACAGAACTTTAGCCAGGCGCTGAGTGTGCTTCAGCAAGGGAACGCAAACGTAGATTCCCTGGTGCAGGCCGCATCTTCTGCGCCGCCACAGATGCAGTCGCGTCTGTATCAACAGGCTGCTTATAAGGCCATCGAGGATGGTGACACCGATCGTGCGCGACAAATCGCGACCAGTTATTTACGAGACAATCAACGTGACGAGGTGATCAGAAGAATCGATGCTCGCGACATCATCAAGAAGGCTGAGGGAGCGCAGCTTGACGAAATCAGATTGACCCTGGGACGCCTCCAGTCTGATAGCGAACGTATCGATCTCCTCGTTTCGGTTGCGACTGGCTTGCAGACCACAAACCCGAAGGTGGCTGCGCAATTGTTGGACGAAGCGAAACAACTGGCAGGACGTCGTGCCACCAACTATGATCAGTTCACTCAGCAACTAAAGGTGGCTCATGCTTTTGCGACGGTGGATCCAGCTCGTAGTTTTGAAGTTCTCGAGCCTGGCATTACTCAGCTGAACGAGTTGCTTGCCGCCGCATCGGTACTCAGTGGTTTTGAAATGAATCTATTCAGAGACGGTGAAATGTCTTTCCAGGGTGGCTCGGGTCTAACGGCAACGATCAATCGTTATGGTCAGGAGCTGGCGTTCCTGGCTAAGTCGGATTTCGATCGCGCGGAGCTCTTGACCGGCAGATTTCAATTCACGGAACCAAGAATCATGACGCGTCTCGCAATCGTTCAAGGTTTACTTGGCGCGCAGAGCCCGCAAAACAATTTCATCTTCCAACGTAATATCGGTCAATCGATGTTCACTCGTCAGGATTAATACTTCACGCCTTACAAAACTTTATTAGAGAAAAGATCGGTTGCGTACAAACCAAGCCTGTAGCACTCTAATTGCTTTCAGTCTCATGCTATTGTTCTGTCTGCATTGTTTTAGGACTATGCCGGCTTCAACGTTTGCGATGGGAATATAAATGAGACTACAAATGCAGGATTCGGGAAAGTTGACTGAGAAGCCACAAACTCCGCCAAAAACACCATACGATCCGCTTGAACCAGATGAACCGGTCCCGGGCATTCCGTTGCCTCCTGATTCGAGTCCACAACCACCGGCGCCCATTACCGAGCCGGGTCAACCGGAGCCGATAAAAGATCCGACACCTACTGGACCCGCACGGCTCAGCGGCGAAAATTGATTATCAAACTGCTTTGAATCTGCCAGTCCATTTTTTGGCCATAAGCCTCTCTGTATCTATCTTCAGATTCTTTAGACGGATGGGGGCTTTTGGTCTGTTTCTGCTGAGCGCGCTCGACTCGTCATTTCTGTTCCTTCCGTTCGGTAACGATGTGTTGTTAATAGCTCTAGTTAGTTCCGAACGAACGGGTCCAACATGGATCCTCTACGTTCTGGTGTCTGCAGTTGGGAGTTTGGTTGGGGTTTTCTTAATTGATCTAATCATGCGGAAAACCGGTGAGAAGGGGCTGGAGAAGTTTATTGGACCAAAGAGACTGGAAAAGTTAAGAGACAAAATGGAGAACAAAGCTGGGATAACGGTGTTTGTTTCTACGTTAATGCCCCCGCCGTTTCCGTTTACGCCCGTAGTTATGACTGCGTCAGCGCTGCAATGCCCGAGACTAAAACTATTCGGAGCCGTTTTTGCCGGTCGACTAATCAGGTTTACGGTGGAAGCGCTACTGGCGCTCTATTTTGGAAGACGAGTCATTCGATACATAAATTCGGAATGGTTCGCTTACTTTATCTATGTCTTGATGGCTATCGCTTTGATTGGTAGCGCCTTTAGTGCTTTGAAATGGCTTAGTCAAAAGAGGCAGCTTGCCTGATGCAAGATTCGTTGCTGAGGCTGGTGAATCTATTGCGCACATAAGAAGGACTGTTTAGACCATCTTTTTGTTCGTTTTAAAGACTTTATGAGTAAAAAACCCGAAAAATTCACGATTCAAAATTCGACCGCTTTGAGTGTAGAATCCGCTTGAGATTCTCGAAGGAGCCGAAAGCATGCCAGAGAGACGTGGCGTTCAAGCCACTGAAGAGATAAAGGCCGAGTGGTCCAAGGCCTACAAGGTTTACCTCAAAGCGCCGGGAGACCGATTCGATAAGAAGAAAGATCGAACGGCCCGGATCGACTTCGTCGCGCAGGAGATGAAGCTGACTCGCAAGCAAGCCAAACGCAGGATCCGAAATTTCGAGGCGTGGCAGCGAAACATCAAAAAAGGGATCGTCAACCCTTAAGCGCGATCGCTAAGTAATTCTGAAAACAATTAGCCGCATTCCTCACATGGTGGTCGTTGGGAGTGTTTAGACTCACTGTGTGAACAGCAGTCGTGTGTTTCGAGTTTACTACGGTTTTCTAAACGGTCGCGTCACTTCTTCAATTGCCTGGTCCAACTGACTAATTCTTCCAGAAGTTGTCGGATCAACTTCTGCGCGACCTCGTCGATCAAGCGCCCTTGATCATCAAAACGTTTGTGAGCGTTCGAAATCATTACTTCCGGTTGATTGACGGCATGCATGTTAAGAAACACAAACATCTGTCGCAGGTGATATTGAGCTCGAGCTGTACCCAGCGCACCTATGGAAGCGCCCATTACGGCTACCGGCTTGCCGGTCCATGCGCTGTCCCCGTAGGGACGTGAGGCCCAATCGATAGCGTTTTTTAAGACGCCGGGTACCGAATAGTTGTACTCAGGGGTTACAAAAAGAATCGCATCAGCGTTTCGGATTCGACTCTTCAAGTCGATAACTTTTTCGGGTGGGTTTGCTTCGTCGTCCTGGTTGAAGCCAGGCAGGCCATTAATATCGAAGGTCTCTAAACTAGCATTATCCGGGAGCAGATTCTGGGCAGCCCGCAATGCCAAATGGTTGAAAGAACCCTTGCGCAAACTACCTGCAAAGCCGAGTATGGAAATTGGGTCACTCACCGATCAATCCTCCTTAAGAAAGCCAATAACGTAGCGCGCGTAGCGTCGCATGGTTCTGGATTATCATCAATTTGTCTCGACACTAACGCGCTACGATCTTATCTTGCGAGTGTACGTCAGGTTAAACTGACTACAACTTTACCTTTGTTCCATTCAATTCTTTATACATGTCCTCAATGTTGGGAACCGCAAAATTTTGAAATCCAAACGATTGATACTTCTCAGGAAGCTTGAGCGTTTGTTTTGCCTGATCAACTGTTAGACCGTCTGAGATCGCTTTCTTAACACGACCACGTAAATCGTCGAGGTAGTCTCTGAACTCTTTGATGTCGGCGGCGGTCGCGACCTCACCGTGGCCAGGAACAAACCTCGCAGATGGGTATTGGACCAGGATGATGTCCAGCGAATTAATCCAGTCTGCGACGGTCGCGTCAACCAGGTTTGGTAAGGTCTTGCGCCAACCCATATCTCCCATGAAGACCACATTAGCATCGGGCACAAAAGCGAGTACGTCACCGCCGGTATGCCCGGGTAGGGTGAACAACACCACTTCGCGAGTACCAAGATGCAGATGGATGGTACCGCTACTGAAGGTCACGGTCGGGTTGGTCAAAACTATCGAATTCATGGCGTTCAAGCGACGGACCTGTCTCTCGAGTTGAATGCGTTTCTCGGCTTGATCTGTAGGTGTTTCTGCTAACTGCTTTTGAGCGTCGCTGAGCCGTTTGCCCAGTGTTTCTTTATCCGGCAAAAATTTTCGATTCTTAGTTGTTTGCCATTCAATCAGTTTGTCATGGGCCAGGATGGGAATGCCGCGGCCTGCAAATACCTGGTTGCCGCCCGTGTGGTCCAGGTGGTAATGGGTATTCAGTGCATATTTAATCGGCTGCTTTGTTTGGGTGTTGATCGCTTCGAGAAGTTCCTCGACGGCAACCGGGGTAAAGAATGTATCGATAACTAGAATCCCGCTATCGCCCGCGACGAACCCTGCGTTGCCCACTGCCACACCGCCGGGTAACGCAGTTGCAGCAAACACTCCGTTGCTGACCTCCGTCAGCTTGAAGTCCTCTTGAGGTTTGGTCTGACTCGTCGCCTGGCTCGAGAGGGCCAAGGCAAGGATGAGCGAAGTTAAGATCTCTTTTTTAATATTCATGTAGATAGTTCCTATAGGTCCGATATTCCAATATTCAATAGAGCAGATCGATTATTCCAGCTCTCGAATTGAGCCGCGGTGAAATCCTCGATATAGTGGCGGGTGCCCAATTCCCCAAATTAGTCCAATATCAGAAACGTGGAGGTTTCTCAACGTGAAACTTAGTTCTCAATCCAGCAGAACCTGGGTTGTCGTTTTCGCCACTCTCATTATAGGAATCTCACTCATGTCATCCTGTACCGAAAACTCACCGCAACTGTCGACCAGTAAACCTGCCGGGGACGCTGACGCATTTATGAAGAAGGCTGAAGCCCGCTTGCTCGATCTCAACATCAAAGCGGGCCGGGCGGATTGGGTCAAAAGCACTTTCATAACAGACGACACTGAAAGTCTTTCGGCCGAAGCAAACGACACCTTGATTGCAGCGACCACCGAATTGGCAGAGCAGGCTCGCGCGTTCGACGGGCAACAGCTATCGCCCGATCTTCAGCGCAAAATAAAACTGCTGAAATTGTCGCTGACTTTGCCGGCGCCGAAAGATCCCGCTGAACGAAATGAGCTGACCAAGCTTGCTGCGTCGATGGAAGGAGAGTACGGGAAAGGGAAGTACTGTCCCGACGGTGAGAAAGGTAAATGCCTCAGTTTGCCGGATCTGGAAAACATCATGACTAATAGCCATGATCCCGAGGAACTAAAGAGAGCCTGGGTTGGTTGGCACCAGATCGCCATTCCGATTCGAAAGGAATACGTTCGCTTTGTTGAGTTGAGCAATAAGGGTGCACAGGAGATGGGCTTCAAAGATACCGGCGCGATGTGGCGGTCCAAGTACGACATGGAGCCCGATGCCTTCGCAGCAGAAATGGAACGCCTGTGGCAACAGGTCAAGCCGCTCTATGACTCGCTATACACCTACACGCGTCACAAATTATCGGAGAAGTACGGCAAGGATATTGTTGCCGAAGACAAACCTATTCCGGCGCACTTACTCGGAAATATGTGGGCCCAAACATGGGGCAATGTCTATCCGCTGCTTGCTCCAGCCAATGCCGATCGCGGCTACGACCTTACCAAGATCCTCAAGGACAAAAATACCGACGCCAAACAGATGGTCCGTTATGGTGAAGGATTCTTTACCTCGCTCGGATTTGAATCACTGCCACAAACGTTCTGGGAACGATCTCTGTTTCTTAAGCCGGCCGATCGGGAAGTTGTTTGTCATGCCAGCGCATGGGATATCGACTACGAAAAAGATGTACGGCTAAAGATGTGTATCAACATTAATGAAGAAGATTTTAGCGTCGTCCATCACGAGTTGGGCCACAACTATTACCAGATGGCCTATGCTTCCCAGCCTTTTCTTTATCGCGACAGCGCAAACGACGCATTTCATGAAGCGATCGGCGATACGATTGCTCTCTCGGTCACGCCCGCTTACTTGAAGCAGCTCGGCTTTATCGACAAGGTCCCCGATCAATCGGCGGACATGGGGTTCCTGCTGAATCGAGCGCTTGATAAGGTTGCCTTCTTACCGTTCGGGTACCTGGTGGACCAATGGCGTTGGAAGGTTTTTTCCGGCGAAGTTGGACCGGGCGATTACAACAAGGCGTGGTGGGAGTTGCGTGAGAAGTACCAGGGAGTCGCAGCGCCGGTTGCGCGCACCGAACAGGATTTTGATGCCGGCGCCAAGTATCACGTTCCTGCAAACACCCCGTATGCCCGGTACTTTCTGGCTGCCATTCTACAGTTCCAGTTTCACCGTGCTCTGTGTCGTGAAGCAGGATTCAACGGTCCCCTTTATCAGTGCTCGATTTATGGGAACAAGAAGGCCGGTGAGAAACTGAAGTCGATGCTGGCGATGGGGTTAAGTAAGCCATGGCCGGAAGCGCTTAAAGCAATGACGGGTGAAGATAAGATGGACGCCACTGCGATTCTCGATTACTTCGCGCCGCTGAAAACCTGGCTCGACCAGCAAAATGCCACGAAATAACCTTGAGCGCCGGCCCGGTGGCGCTTTTTACCTGCTTCAAGCCAGCGGCACTCGTTGCAAAGCGTGTCGGCAATTTATCTTTAAGTCCGCAACTCCTGATTAATGTCCATCTCGTTCAAGCGAGTCGTCAAAAGGTTTGGAGATACCACCGTCGTCGACGGCTTCTCGCTCGAGATCAAAGAGGGTGAGTTTGTAGTGCTACTTGGTCCATCTGGCTGTGGCAAGACCACCACTCTCAGAATGCTTGCGGGCCTGGAAAGTATCACTTCCGGCGAAATATACCTTGACGATCATTTGATTAATGATGTTCCAACTCAACGTCGTGATTTGGCAATGGTCTTTCAGAGTTACGCGCTTTATCCGCATATGACGATCAGGGAAAACATTGCTTACCCCTTGCGCGTCAGAAAATTATCAATCGAAATTCAGAAGGGGAAGGTCGAGCGAGTTGCCCAACTGCTCGAGATCGAATCGTTGCTTGATCGAAAGCCACGTCAGCTGTCCGGCGGTGAAAGGCAACGAGTGGCGCTAGCCCGTTCAATCGTCCGCGAACCACGCGCCTACCTGATGGATGAGCCACTATCAAATCTAGACGCTCGTTTAAGGGTCCAGATGCGAGGTGAGCTGAAACGTCTACAGCATCAACTGAAAACGACGACTATATATGTGACTCACGACCAGGCCGAAGCGATGACGCTGGCCCATCGCGTCGCCGTCATGCAAGAGGGAAAGCTTCAGCAGTTCGACACGCCCATGAATATCTACGAGCGACCGGCTAATAGATTCGTTGCCGGGTTTGTTGGTAGTCCAGGTATGAATTTTCTTGAGGGGAATATCGATTTAAGTAATGGAACATTTCTGTCGGGCGAGCTGAAACTTTCGCTTAACGGAGATCATCCGCGACACAACGGACAGATCGTGATGGGGATTCGACCCGAGGACATATCGATCACCACCGAACTGCCAGCTGTTGATTCATTGCCTGCACGCGTTTACGTGACAGAACTGCTGGGTAACGAGACTTTTGTTTTTCTCATGCTCGGTGGAAATAAGCTGATTGTACGAGCTGCTGCTGACTTTCGAGCTGATGAGGACACTCGCGTGTGGGTGAGCTTCGCTAAAGAGAAGTTTCATTTCTTTGACTCGCACACAGGCGGACGAATCATTTGAAAAACTAAAAAAAACAAGCGCAGGTGTTTCGCTGACCTGCGCTTGAAAAACTTTGGTTAAGGTGAATAGTTACGAAGCTGTCTTCGCCGCTGTATCACCTGTTCCAGTTGTTTGCTTGTTTGGTTGCGGTGTAATGCGCAAGTAGGGCCTGGGAGCTTTCCATCCGGCCGGGAACTTCTCTTTTGCAGCCTCATCAGACAGTGATGGAACGATGATTACGTCGTCACCGTCTTTCCAGTTTACTGGTGTCGCGACACTGTATTTGGCTGTCAGTTGCAGCGAATCGATCACTCGCAGGATCTCGTCGAAGTTACGTCCTGTGCTCGCAGGATAAGTAATCATCAATTTGATCTTCTTGTCTGGGCCGATCACAAACACGGAGCGAACTGTAAAAACGTCGCTAATCTCGGGATGAATCATGTCATAGAGCTCGGAGATCTTATGATCAGGATCAGCAATCACCGGAAAGTTTAATGCTGTTCCCTGAGTCTCTTTAATATCTTCAGCCCACCGTTTGTGAGAATCAGTGGGATCGACACTTAAACCAACTACTTTAACGCCTCTCTTATCAAAGTCGGGTTTACTTTTCGCAACGTAACCCAATTCGGTAGTGCAAACAGGCGTGAAGTCTTTTGGATGCGAGAATAGAACCGCCCAACCATCACCTATCCATTCATGAAAGTCTATCGGGCCTTCAGTGGTTTCAGCAGTGAAATTGGGGGCTATATCTCCTAATCGTAGGGCCATCGGTATCTCCTTTCCTTTCGGAAAAACTGGACTATCCCGGCGACCTTCCCAGCCGGGATCGCAAGGGATTTGAATTTAATTTGCAGGAAGCTATCACGCTTGTACAACTAGAGCCCCATTCAAGTCAAACCGCGGGAAGAAACCGGCCTCTTTTGGTTTGCCCGTGTATCAGTTCGGGTAATTGCGTGGACCGGCTAGGTAGGCCGGCTAATGCGTCCCACAAAGACAGATACGCCAAATTACACGAATTAACACTAACGACAGTCCCTGGCACATACTCGAGTTTTGACGGAGTTTGCTAACCCGACGCGAATCGGTCTTTCAGCCGAATTGCGATGTGGAACTTTGAATTTCTGTTAAGTCGCAACTGTCGCGTTCGTGCTATTCTTGGGACTCATTTGCTTTCCACAATCTTGTTAATGCAGGCACCACAAAACAATGAAACTGGCACTGAACGGCGCAACTACCATGCGCGCCGACCTTGCGACAGATCTCGAAGCCGCTCAAAATGCAGGCTATGACTATCTCGAAATATGGGCCGCAAAATTACGCGCGTTCCTCAAGCAAAATGCGATAACTGACCTTAAAGAGTTATTTAACAAAAATCAGGTTCCGCCACTTAGTATTAATTCGATTGAAGACATCACCTTTCGAAGCGATTCGGACTACAACCAAATCAAGCAGCAATGCCACGAGCTCTGTTCTATAGCCGCGCAAATAAATTGCCCGTACGTGGTTGTCGTTCCAGGAAAACTACCAATATCAGGCGCCGATAAAAGCCAGGTCCTGGCTGAGTCCGTACGTGTGCTGAACGAGTTGGCCGATATCGCTTCCACTTATAATGTTGCCCTGGCCTTTGAGTTCCTGGGCCAAACCGACTGCAGCGTTCAGACTTTGGACCAGGCAAATGACATAGTTAAAGCAGTTGGTCGCAAAAATGTTGGTCTTGTCATCGACAGCTTCCATTTTTACGCTGGCGGATCGACGATTGAGATGATCGATGGCGTAGCTCCCGACTCGATATTTGTTTTTCACCTAAACGATTCGGAAGACTTACCAAGGCATCAGTTGGAGGATCGTCATCGGCTTTATCCCGGAACTGGAATTCTGCCCCTGGATGAGATGTTTCGAGCCTTCCGACGAATTGGTTACGATCGAGTGGCAAGTATTGAAATCTTTCGACCTGAGTACTGGGAAATGAATCCGCTGGAAGTTGCTCGCGAAGCAAAAGTCGCAGCTGAAGGAGTTATGACCAAAAGCGCAGCAGTCGTGGCGCAATGACTAAAACCATGGCCGCTATAAAGATTGGAATTGTCGGTGCCGGATATATCGGTGGGGTGCATGCATCGATCCTGGCCCATGACGACAGGGTCGCAGTCGCAGCGGTTCACGACATCAAGGCGGAATGCGCAGAACGTCTTGCGCGCTCCTGCAATGCTTCTGTTGTCTCAAGTGCCGAGCAGGTCATTGAGCAATGTGACGCGATTTTTATAACTACTCCGAACACTAAACACGTTGACCTTGCTTTGAAAGCGATCGATGCGGGCATTCACATATTTTGCGAGAAGCCTTTGGCTACCAACGTCACCGATGCAACACGGGTTCACGAGGCGGCCAAAACCAGTCGTGGCATTTTTCAGGTGGGCCACAATCGGCGGTTTGCCCCTGTTTACGCGACGTTGAAAACACTCTTAACTGATAGTCACACCCCCCATTCGGCACACGTTAAGATGAATCGAGGTGAACTGCTCAAACCTGTTTGGACTGGAGACCCGGAAGTGACCGGGGGATTTCTTTACGAGACACCTATTCACATGTTCGACATGATGCGTTTTCTGTTCGGTGAAATCGCCAGCCTGCAGGCCATCGGCTCATCACATGAATATCGCGAAGTGGACGATTTTTCGGTCCTGTTGAAATTTGCCAATGGTATGCATGCAACGCTGGCAACGGCGGCGGATGCGAGTTGGCTCTTTCCGTTTGAAAGAGTAGAAGTCTTCTGTCACCACGCAACTCTTGTAACCAGGGAGATGGAAACGTTGGTATGTAGCACTAACATCGCTGGTCACTTCACTGAGCAGTCGATGCAGCAGCTTCCTAAAGAAGAAAAGTGGGGTTACGTCCAGGAGGATCGTGCGTTCATAGACGCGATCCTGGACGGTTCGCCACCGCCAGTCACGGCGCGTGACGGCTTGATGTCCGTAATACTTGTTGATGCCGTTTACGAATCGGTCAAGACAAACCTGCCGGTAAACATTGGATAAAAGTTATGACGACTCGTTGCGATTGGGCGAGGACGGATTTGTCGATTGCCTATCATGATAAAGAATGGGGTGTCCCACTTCATGATGACCGCGGTCTTTTTGAGTTTCTGATTCTTGAAGGCGCTCAAGCCGGTTTAAGCTGGGAGACAATTCTGCGAAAGCGCAATAACTATCGGAAAGCCTTCGATCGTTTTAACCCGTCTAAAGTTGCCAAATACGATGCGGAAAAAATTGAGTCGTTGATGGCCGATGAAGGTATTATTCGTAACCGTTTGAAGATCAACTCAGCGATCGGCAATGCGAAAGCTTTCCTGGAGGTCCAAAAAGAGTTCGGAAGTTTCGACGCCTACGTTTGGCAGTTCGTTAATGGCAAGCCACTACAAAGAAAGCGTGGGCAGCCGGTGCTCGCTCGGACTACCATCTCCGATACTCTTAGTAAAGACCTCGCCAAAAGAGGCTTTAAGTTTGTAGGCTCCACAATTTGTTATGCATTCATGCAGGCCGTTGGCATGGTCAATGATCATAATATGTCCTGTTTCAGATATAGCGAATTAAGCTAGTTTTCCGCAGAGTTCAACGTTGAAAGGTTAAGCGAGTCAGATGATTAAGTCCTTATCGACCTTGATAGTTTTAGTGTCGCTAGTTCTGGCCGGTTGTCAGAAACACACCGAAGCACTCGAATCGGGTGTAACCGGGGCCGACGAAACAAGTGCGATTGGAGCTTTACGAGCCATTCTGTTAGCGGAACGGACCTATAGTTTGTCAAACTCCGGTGAGTTTGGAACGATGAATCAACTTGTCGATGGGGGCTTTCTTGACTCGCGCTTTGCGGGCGGCCGTCCTGCAAGAGACTACATAATCACGCTCAATATTGTGGCGAAAGGATCGAGTGAACCAGAGGGCTCGTTCTCGTGTAACGCTGACCCTGATCCAACCTTGCAACGAGCAGGACGGCACTTTTACATTGACTCAACCTCGACGACGATACATGTCAACAATAGTCAGCCGGCAACCGTTTCCGATCCGTCGTTGTAATACGTTTTTCTGAACTAGCATGGAAAACAATCATGGAGAAAGTAAATCTAACGCAAAAGTTTTCGACGTTTGCCGAGCACTGGGATCCACGCATTGCGGGCGAACTCAATGGCCAGTACATCAAGCTGGTTAAGTTTCAGGGTCCATTCACGTGGCATCACCACGAAGATGAAGATGAGATGTTCATGGTCGTTCGTGGGCGCTTCCGAATGGACTTCAAGGATGAGGGCAAAGGCGATAGTTCAACCTGGATCGAAGAGGGCGAATTTATCGTCGTTCCTCGCGGGGTCGAACATCGACCCTTCGCTGAAGAAGAGTGTCATGTCCTGTTATTTGAGCCAGTGTCGACGCTAAACACAGGTGATGTGGAGAACGAATTTACAAAGAGAGAGCTTAGAGCGGTCTAAGCCGAGTGAGAATCGAAAGCGGTCCATTGTTTTATTAAGGAACGAGAATATATAACAAAGCGGCGCCGGGCAGCCGCACTCCAAAGTGGAGGTCTAATTTGCGATACAACTCATGCGGGCGGTTCCTGCTACTGGTTACGCTGTTGCTGGTCCTGGTCCAGTCGGCGGCGGCTCAAAAGCCTTACGTAAAATCGGCGCGCGCACAATCGGTGACGAATGCGCTTTCTGCTCTGCCGGAAGCGGACGTTCTTATTTATACAAGTCCCCAGAAGATCTTGAACGAGGCAGCTCCAAAAGTTGTGGCACCGACCGAAATCGCTAATATGCGGGCCACCTTCGATGATATTAAGAAATCGATAGGTATTGATCCTTCAACGGTCGACTATCTCGTTATTGCTATCAGATTTCACAAGCCTGCCGCGGATCTCAGTTTTGTCGCCCCCGATGTTATGACCGTTTTTGGCGGCGACTTTAGTTCCGAGTCATTAATGGCAACTGCAAAGGTGTACCTGCAGGAAAAACTTCGTGACGAGGCTTACGGATCAAAAACGATTTCGATTATGCCGATCGATCAAATTGCAGAAGCGGCCGTAAAGAATCCGTTGCTCAAATCCTTTGTTGAGGTTGGAGCCGTACCTTTGAGCGGTAATTCGATTGCTGTTGGTAATGTCAGGTATTTGCGAGCGGCGATCGATGCTGCTGACGGAAAGGGCCCACGTTTGCAAGCGACAGCGCTGGAGTCGTTGCTACGTGATCAAAATGCTTTGATCAGTGCCGCAGGTTCGCCTTTGACTTCGTTCATGAAGAGTTTTGGCATGTTAGGGACAGAGACCACCGCTCGCGAGTCGCACTGCGACACTCGCTTTGGCGATTTTTATGGGGCCGTAACGCTAAATGGAACGAATTTCAGTGTGCGAGGTGCGATGAACACCGATAATCCGGATACTGCGAAAATCATAAACAACCTGGTTTCCAGCCTATGGCAACAGGCGATCGATTCAGTGGCGGATAAGAATGCTCAGTCGGTTCTTAAGTCGATTCGGATTGTTCCTCGAGAGAGTGAACTCGTCTGGGAAGCGGACATCGCTGACCAAACAGTGGCCAACTTTATTAAGGAGCAGAGTAAACCTAAAGAGGCTGCTAAGCCTGAGACTAGTAAGCCAGCGCCGCTTCCTCGGCAGAAACCAAAACGACGTAAGCCACGAGCGTAAGTGGAACTGTAGAAAATATTCCCAGGAGGACTGCTGTAGTGAGTAGCTCATCTCGAATCATTATAGGTTCATCATTACCGGTTTTAGTTCTGGTGCCGCTAATTGTAGCTGGGGGCTTTACGATTTCGTCGCCGCAGAACTCAAATAGTTCGACCACCACCAACAAGAATCAGAACGACACGCGATCAATTACAGGGCCCGCGCGTGGCGGTCAGCAACAAGACTTTTCCAAGAACACGTGGGAACTTCCAGAAGATGCTGACAAGACAAAGAATCCGGTGCCTTCCAATCCGGATTCAATCGCTAAAGGCAAAGAGCTCTACTTAAATAAGGACAAGGGCAATTGCGCCTTTTGCCATGGCGAGACCGGAGCAGGTAACGAAGCGAATATACCGAACTTGCGACGAAAGCCGGCAGACATTTCCAGTAAAGAGCGGATGTCAGTGATGACTGATGGCGAAGTCTTCTGGAAGATTTCGAGGGGTATTCGCGGGATTATGCCGGCCGGTGAAAAACGCATGACCGAAGAAGAACGCTGGAACGTGGTGAACTACATTCGCACTCTTCCGAAGGAGTAGTACGCCGTACTTTGCGCTTGGTATTTTGTTCTGGTCGGTTTTACTGTCCGCGGCTTTCACCGAGGTAATTCGACTAACAGTACGGTACCGCGAGCGAAGCGACCGGAGGGTACACTCAATGAGACTCACGCCGAATCAGACAGAGATTTGAGTGTACCATCCGGTCGCTTCATAGACGCGGTACTGTACCAATCGCTTGACGCTGGCGAGAGCGAGGCTACGAATTACCAATTAAGAACCGCAAAGTACCAGGCACAAAGCAGCAAGCAAAACCCTAACTCACATCCCTTTCCGCAACTCCCACTTAATCCGCGTATAAGCTATTCGAAACCCGTGTCGTTCAGCGTTCCGTTGCGACGCACTACCAGGACGTGCCGCGATCATTGCCGTGGTGCACCCGTGACCCGCTCCATATCGCAATCGATCCTCAAGTAATGCCAGTTGCGCACCATTTCGACGAAATTCAGGAATCGTACTCGCGCCTGCTAAAAGGGCCACGTCCTCATTGATACTTAGCGCTCCCGCAGCAATCGCTTTACCCTTCAACTCAGCTATGAACGAAAGAGACTCCGATTGGGCATTGACCTTACCTAGTTCAAGTAAAAAATCTCTTAACTCCGGATATTCATCCCAACCATCTGCCGCCGTCCGGGCCCACAGCTCTTCTTCTTCGTCGTTTATCAAGCGCACCGCAATGTCGGCGTTACGTGCGGCATGTAAACGAAAGTCAGGGGTGATCGGGCGAAACATCACACTGGTCAATTCAATTGGCTGGTAATGGCGTTCGTTGAGAAAGTCGAGAGCTGATGGATCAGCTAATGGCGAAACTTCATGGAAAACATCCGCGCCACGCTCCTGAAAAAAACTCTCAAGCTCGTCCATATCCTCGCTGGTGACCGGTTGAAACATTCCGAGGCCAAAGGTTTGAGTCAGAGGTGACCCTGCCGCATCAAACATGGCAAAAGTTCCCCCGATCCGACGCCACGTTGCACCGCGTTCGGGAAATGCTTTCACCCGGGCTTCAATAAACTTGGCGTTGCCCATTGCCTCGGTCTGCTCCAGACGCCGGGCCAGGTCGATATCGACGAATGGATATCCGTCGGTGTTAGTCGTTATCATTGATGCTCACTTCTGTTCTTGTACCTTGCTTAAGTCCGTGATTATCTCGCCGGTACCGGTTTCGACGACAACAAAATTAACCTTATCACCAACCTTGACGCGGTTAAGAAGAGCGGGATCTTTAACATGCCACTCCATAACCATCGGAGGCATCAGGTCGACAATCTCTTCGTGGTTGATCTCAATCCAACCCTCTTTTTTGTTGATCAAAGTCACGATCCCGATACCTGGATAAGGCTTTCCAACAACCGGCGTGGGAAAGCTCATGGGCTTCAAGTTCGGCGGCGTTGGTGAAGGCTGCGAGTTGACCTGCGTCTGCGGCTGACTCCTGCACGAAACCATGAGCCCAAGCAGAATCGCCAACAACAGAGGACTAGACTTTGAGGATATTGATCTCATGTTTAGCTAACCATTGGTCCTTAATTACTATTGCTCATCCAAGCACAAAGACCAAAGACCAAAGACCTAAGGCCAACTCCTTCATCCGCCTATCCAAACACTCTTAATATTAACAAACTCTCTGATACCAAACTCTGAGAGTTCACGGCCATAACCGGAATTCTTCACACCGCCGAAGGGCAGACGCGGATCCGATGCCACCATTCCATTAATAAATACCGAACCCGCCTCGATCCGCTCCACCAGTTCCTGCTGCTCGTTCGAGTCACTGGTCCAGGCGGCCGACCCTAAACCAAATGACGTGATATTCGCAATTCTGATTGCATGGTCCAGGCTCTGAACTTTGAAGACCGTCGCCACGGGCCCAAAAATCTCCTCGCACGATACCAGCGTTTCAGGGTCGAGATTATCGAGGACAGTAGGTTCATAGAAATTGCCCGGTCCATCGATCTTATGGCCGCCCGTTAGAAGGCGCGCGCCGGACGATATCGCTCGTTGCACTTGCTCATCGAGTTCGTCCACGATCTGTTTTGTTGCGAGTGGTCCAATATCAGTAGAATCGTCCATTGGATCACCAACCTTCAGGCGTTTCATCCCGCTGACAAATTCAGCGACAAACTCATCATAGATTGAGTCGGCAATGATGAAGCGTTTAGCGGCTATGCACGACTGGCCATTATTGATTGTGCGAGCTTTAACCGCGACCTCAGCCGCCTTCTTTACATTCGCGGATGGCATAACGATGAAGGGATCACTGCCGCCAAGTTCCAGGACGGTTTTCTTGATGTGTTTGCCTGCAATACTTGCAACACTTCTTCCCGCGGGTTCACTCCCGGTCAGAGTTGCAGCGGCGACTCGCGGGTCCATTAATATTCCCTCTACTTCTTTCGACCCGATCAGAAGACTCTGAAAAGCGCCTAGCGGAAAGCCAGCTCGAAGGAAGATCTCCTCAATTGCGAGTGAACATTGAGGGACGTTGGAAGCGTGTTTCAGGAGTCCGACATTGCCCGCCATCAACGCCGGCGCTGCGAACCTGAAGACTTGCCAGAAAGGGAAGTTCCAGGGCATCACAGCCAGTACTGGACCAATCGGTTCGAAACGAATATAGCTCCTGGTGGCCTCGGTTTCGACTTCTCGATCAGACAGGAACGACTGCGCCATTTCTGCGTAGTAACCACAAACCCAGGCGCATTTTTCTGCTTCCGCTATTGCTGCTTTGAATGGCTTGCCCATTTCCATCGTCATCAGCTCAGCCAGCATCCGTTTCTCGTCTTCGATCAGTTTTGCGGCGCGGAGCATCAGCGGCTCGCGGTCGGCAAACGACGTGTGCCGGTAGGTCTGGTATGTGTCATGAGCGAGTTGCAGTTTTGACTCAAGTTGAGTTGGGTCGAGAGCCTGAAAAGTTCTTAAAGTCTCGCCGGTAGCCGGATTTATGGTAGCTATAGCCATCTTGTGTTCACACCGCCCTGGGTTTGGTTTACCGGAGATTATACAGATTTGTGAACCGTCCGATCGGTTTCTCCGCGTCACTTCGCGCTTCTCTGCGTCCCTCTGCGATGCCCTCACTTATAACGAAGATGAGTTTTAGCTTGGACTCAGAAAAGACGCAGAGAGACGCAGAGATGCGTAAAGAGACGGAGAGTGGCAACAGGCTTTTGCAAAATCACACCCAAAAAGAGACACTAAATTTCAATCATGAAAAAACAGGAAACACCTCGACCGGACAAGTTTGCTATAGCAGCCGTGCTCCAGGAGATCGCTGCCCTGATGGATTTGAAGGGAGGCCAGAACCGTTTCAAAGCGAAAGCCTATAATGCCGGCGCTCGATCAATTCAGGGTGTCGCCAATCTCGACCAACTGATTGCCGAAGATCGCCTCACCTCTTTACCACGGATCGGTAGCGCGCTCGCTTCACAAATTAAACAGCTCTACTTTACTGGTGAGTCGTCTGTTCTGAGTGGTCTGAGGGAAGAGTTTCCCGCCGGCGTTGTCGAGCTATCAGCAGTCCCAGGTTTAAGTCTAAGCAAAATCAAACAGCTCTATGAAGAGCTTGGTATTAAATCAATTGCAGAACTCCAGGCGGCGGCTGAAGCAGGCGAATTGCGCAATCTCAAGGGGTTCGGAGCCAAGACTGAAGCGCGTTTACTCGAACTGATTCGCAACCAGTCCGAAAAGCCGGCTCCGCGACTGCATTTGCATCATGCTATCAACGTCGCAAACAACGTCATTGAGTTCTTGAAATCAAACAAGGATGTAATCGCGGTTAGCATTGCCGGCCCATTGCGCCGATGGGTTGAAACAGTCGGAACGATTGATCTGGTGGTCAACACCGGCAATCCCTCGCAAGTCCTAAAACATCTCAAACGATTTCCCTTAATTGCGTCATCGGAATCGCTCGATGAAGACACTCTAGCTTTGCAACTTGTCGACGGCGCTCGGGTGGTTGTGACATTTGCCTCTCCGGACACGTATGCGCTCGCACTGCTCGTAAAAACGGGTTCGGACAAGCACCTCGAAAAGCTGCAACAGCTTGCCACCGCAAACAAGATCACGCTCGGCCTTTATACCGGGAAGACTAAGAAAGCTGAACGTGTTGTTGATGAGGAAGTAAAGATTTACAACCAGTTGAAGATGCAATTTGTCCCACCAGAGCTTCGGGAAGACGAGGGAGAAATCGAGGCAGCGTTAGCCGGAAAGTTGCCGGAAGATTTATTGACCCTTGGCGACATCAGGGGCATGGTCCATTGTCACACCACTTACTCTGATGGCAAGAATAGTTTGGAAGAGATGGTGTCGGCGGCCGAGGCTATGGGAATGGAATACATCACCATAACCGACCATTCGCCAACTGCGTTCTACGCTAATGGACTAACAATTGATCGGCTCGAGCGGCAATGGGACGAGATTGCCGAGGTCCAGGAACGCGTCAAGATAAAGATTTTGCGAGGTACTGAATCCGACATCGTGGCCAGCGGCGCGCTGGACTATCCTGACCGTATACTCGAGAAGTTTGACGTCATTGTCGCCAGCATTCATTCGCGTTACAAAATGGACAAGGCAAAGATGACCGACAGAATTATCACAGCAATGCGCCAGCCCGTCTTTAAAGTGTGGGGGCATGCATTAGGTCGTTTGCTTCAACGGCGCCCTCCTTTTGAATGTGATGTTGAGCGGGTGCTTGATGTTATTGCGGAATCGAGGGCAGCGATTGAGATCAACGGCGATCCCTATCGTTTGGACCTTGAGCCTCGATGGGTTCGAGAAGCTCGCAAACGGAAGATCAAGTTCGTAATTTCCGTTGATGCTCACTCAACGGGTGCGTTGTTTAACTTGCAATACGGCGTGCGGATGGCTCGTCGTGGCTGGGTTCGGCGCGGCGAGGTTCTAAACACTCTTACTCCTAAAGCATTCGCCAAAGCAGTCCGGCCGTCGTAGGGACTTTCCTTCGCTTTTCTCTCCGCGTCCCTCTGCGCTCCTCCGCGTCCCTCTGCGATGCTTGTTATCCAAAATGGTTGTGCACAATTTGTTTGATATAGAAGCATCGCAGAGGGACGCGGAGGAGCGCAGAGTGACGCAGAGATAGGCTCTACACGCTGTCTATGATCTCGCTGAAGACGAGGATGTAGCCGTTCAGATCCTTAACTTCGAATTCCCAGGCGCCGTAAGGTTGTTGTCGTAAAGGCTTTACGATCGTCACGTTCTCTCGAACCGACTCCCAGAACTTTTTAACTCCGCTAGTTCGGATGTAGGCGTCCCAAACTCCCTCGCCACGACGAAAATAAAGATCGGGCTTCTGGAAGTTTTCAACTCGCTGCAACATGATCTCGATGTTGTCGCGGGACAAGATCGCAAAAACGTACGGTTCGCTTTCGGGAAACGCATCACCCCAGAATCCGAGCTTTAACTGGTACCAACGAATCGTGGCCCCTACATCTGAGACAGGGAAACACGGAGCGATTGCGCCGAATGTTGGCCTATCAGTTAACATCTGCTTCACCGCCTACTGGTCCATAAAAGATGACCCAAACCGTCAGGTCTTCGGTAAAGTTTTCGAAGCGGTGTTCTACTCCGGCTGCGGCAAACAGAATGTCCGAAGGCGCAAAGCTCTGTCTTGCTCCGTTGCAGAAGAATTCACCAGAACCATTGACGACGAAATAGATCTCGTCGCGATCATGGGGCTTCTGCGGATCACTGCCTCGGGGTGCATAGATCTCGATGAGCAAGCTTCCGTGTTCGAAGATTGTGGCGAACCGCTCACCATTTGGACCAGGTAAGTGGGATAGCGCATCGGTGACGCTGCTTTTATGGCAGGGTTGTTTTGATTTCATGACGAGACCCGGAGTATTGATCAATTGATACTAAATCAGGCCCGACCTGCGACCTCTCCTGTTTGCGTATTCACCCTTATGATTTCCCCTTCCTTAATAAAGAGTGGGACACGAACCACCAGCCCAGTTTCAACCGTTGCCTGTTTCGTGGCCCCGCCCGCAGCAGTGTCGCCACGCTGGCCCAACTCGGTTGAGACCACTTGTAGCTCGACAAACTGCGGCAACTGTAAAGATACAGGATGTCCGTTAAACTTCAGGACCTGGAGTGAAAGTCCTTCCTTCAGGAAGCTACGATCTGTTCCTATATCTTCTGTCGAGAAGGCGAACTGCTCGTAGCTCTTCTCGTCCATAAAGTGAGCACCATCTCCATCGCTATAAAGGTACGAAGCGGGCACTAGCTCGACATCGGGCTCTTCGAACTTCTCGCTCGAACGAAAATTCTTTTCGAGTACGGCGCTTGTTAGCAAATGTCGAAGCTTTGTGCGCACCATGGTTGCCGCACCACGAGCGGTGGGTGATGCAAAAAAGACTTCGAGTACGACGTACGGCTGACCTTCAATGCCGATCAGCATTTTTTTCTTTAATTCGTTGGCTCCAATCAATGCCATTCAGATGTACTCCCTAATTTGACTTGTATCCGAGAGAAATGAAGGCGGCATTTTAGCTGACCGTGGAATGTCTCGCCACTTTCAGCCGTGTGATGGCGAAGGTCAGTACCGATTCGCGGTAGCGTCAGGTAAGTTTCGAGAATAATACGACTTAACTATAACGGCGCACTCACCCGACGCTACCGCGAATCGGTACTGACCGCGGGCACTTGCCCTCGCTATTGGAAACAACGACTGGCTGTTAAACTCGCCACATGACGCGAATAGTTTCGTTTCTACCGTCGGCGACTGAGATTGCTTACGCTCTTGGGCTCGGCGATCAGCTGGTGGGTATTACCCACGAATGCGACTACCCGCCCGAAGTGAAGGGAAAACCGGTTGTTGTACGCAACGTGTTGCCGATCGAAGCGATGAGCCAGGCGGAGATCGATCGAGCTGTGTCCGAACGCATGAGCCAGGGGTTGAGCCTCTATCAAATAGACGAGCAACTGTTGCGACAGCTTTCTCCCGAACTAATTCTGACCCAAAACCTCTGTCAGGTTTGTGCACCCTCCGGGAATGAAGTCTCACAAGTCTTGAAAGCTTTGCCTAACACCCCGGAGGTTCTCTGGCTGACGCCCCAGTCAATCGAAGAGATCTTTGGAAATGTTCGTGACCTCGGAGTTGCTACTGGGAAAGCTGCCGAGGCTGAGAAATTAATTGCCGATTGTCATTCGCGCCTGGCAGAACTCTCAGCCCGAACCGCAACGGTTGGCAAGCGGCCCAGGGTATTTTGCATGGAGTGGTTGGACCCGGTTTATGCCAGCGGTCATTGGGTCCCAGAGCTTGTCAAGATCGCTGGAGGTATTGACGAGCTGGGCCATGAGAAAGGTGAATCAGTTCGGATCTCATGGGAACAAATTGCAGAGTGGCAACCTGAAGTCTTAGTGATAATGCCGTGTGGTTTCAATCTGCAGCAAACGATGAAGCAAATCTGGGACGTGTTTGGACCGTACTCAAGTCGCCGTACCTCCGGTTTCTTCGATCTACCTGCAGTGAAGACAAATCGCGTTTATGCCGTTGATGCTAATTCGTTTTTTGCTCGACCTGGTCCACGCGTTGTGGAAGGAGCCGAACTGCTCAGTCAGATATTTCATCCAGAGCTGTCTCCGGAATCCGAGAAGTTTGCCAACTACTACAGACAGGTCGATCTAGATCTTCTGCGCGGCTCGTTCCAGGAGAACAAAGATTTTTATCTCGAGAACGGTGCCGTGGTCTTTACCGGTGATTATCTCCGCAGGCGTGGCTATTGTTGCGGTAGCGGCTGCCGTCATTGTCCTTATTAGTCTGAGATCTCAAAATCAGAAAGATCGACAACATCGCTGCTGTACAGTCCTACCAGTCGAAAAATATAATCGTCCATCTCCTAATCTCTGACGCGCCACCCGCGTGAATGCTTTTAATAAAGGATGACATCACTAATGCGTGAATTTGTTCGTAGCGCCTCCAGAATCTTGACTGTTGTTGCGCTGATAACGCCGGTCGCAATAAGCACGATACCCTCTCAAGCAATAACGACGACAACTATGTTTCCTTCAAATTCCGACGAAACTAAAGCGGCAAATCTGCTCGTCTCCAAATGGCAAGGTCCTTTTGGCGGAGTGCCGCCTTTCGATCAAGTCCAGGTCGCGCTTTTCAAACCAGCTCTCGAGACTGCGATGGCGGCGCAACTGGCCGAGACAGAACGCATCGCCAAGAATTCAGCCGCACCTGACTTTCAGAACACAATTGTCGCTCTCGAAGAAGCAGGTCAGGAGTTGAATCGGGTTTCAACGCTTTACGGCGTTTGGAGTTCAACGATGAATGGACCTGAATTTCAAGTGGTCCAACGCGAGATGGCGCCGCGGCTGGCAGCCTTCAGAGATCAAATAACCCAAAACGAAGCTCTCTTTAAACGCATTGAAGCCGTCTATAACTCTCCGGCAAAGAGCAAGCTTAATTCAGAACAGCAGCGGTTGGCGTGGCTCTATTACACAAACTTCGTACGAGCCGGTGCGCGTCTCTCTCCAGAGTCAAAAGCTCGTCTCTCGGAGATAAATCAAAAGCTCGCGGGCCTTTACACGAAGTTCAGTCAGAACGTTCTGGCCGAGGAGACGGACCAGTTCATAGTTCTTAAGAGCGAGGACGAGCTGGCGGGCCTGCCTCAGTCAATCCGCGACGCAGCCGCCGCCGCCGCTACGACGAAAAAACAGACCGGCTGGGTAATCATGAATACCCGCTCCTCTATCGATCCGTTTCTTACTTATTCTGATCGTCGTGACCTTCGCGAAAAGGCATGGCGCATGTTCGTAGATCGCGGTGACAACGGCGACGAGCATGACAACAACGCCAGCATCACTGAGATCCTTCAATTAAGAGCAGAGCGTGCAAAACTGCTGGGCTTCAAAACTCACGCGCACTGGCGCCTTGAGAATTCAATGGCTAAGACACCAGAACGAGCAATGGAGTTGATGGAAGCTGTTTGGAAACCAGCCGTCGCTCGGGTGCATGAGGAAGTTGCCGATATGCAGGCTTTGGCCGATAAGGAAGGCGCGAAGCTCAGAATCGAACCATGGGATTATCGTTATTACATGGAGAAGGTTCGTAAGGAGAAATATGACCTTGATCAAAATGAGGTCAAACCCTACTTACAGCTCGAGAAGCTGCGCGAGGGTATTTTTTGGGTTGCAGGCGAGCTCTTCAACTTCAACTTTACTCCGGTGACAAATGTTCCGGTCGCGCACCCGGACATTCGCGTCTGGGAAGTCACGGATAAGACAAGCAAACGGCACATTGGATTGTGGTATTTCGACCCCTACGCTCGTGCAGGCAAACGTTCGGGAGCATGGATGAACGCGTATCGTTCCCAGGAACGAGTCAATGGCGAAATTACAACCATCGTCTCGAATAACGCTAACTTTGTTAAGGGAAAACCTGGTGAGCCTCTCCTGATTTCATGGGACGACGCCACTACCATGTTTCATGAATTTGGCCATGCGTTACATGGGCTCAATTCAAATGTTACTTACCCATCGTTGGCCGGCACCTCGGTGGCTCGCGATTATGTCGAGTTTCCGTCGCAGTTAATGGAGCACTGGTTGTCAACGCCGGAGGTATTGCAACGATTCGCGCTGCACTACCAGACGGGCAAGCCAATTCCACAAGCACTGGTTGACAAGATCAATCGTTCAGCGACATTTAACCAGGGCTTTGCTACGGTCGAGTATCTGTCCGCCGCGCTCGTTGATATGAAATTACATCTTGCCGGAGATCGGAAGATTGATCCGGATGCATTCGAGCGTGAGACGCTGGCCGAGCTTGGCATGCCTAAAGAGATAGTCATGCGTCATCGGACACCGCAGTTCCTCCACATCTTTGCCAGCGACTCTTACTCGGCAGGTTATTACAGTTACCTCTGGTCCGATGTATTGACCGCGGATGCGTTTGGCGCGTTTGTCGAAGGAAAGGGCCCATACGACAAGGCAGTATCTGAGCGGCTGCGGAAGTATGTGTTTTCAGTGGGAAACACAGTCGATCCCGCTGACGGATATCGCGCATTTCGAGGACGCGATCCGAAGATAGATGCGCTGATGAAAAAGCGAGGTTTTAGTCCGAGTTAAAATTGTGAACGGGTCAGTACCGATTCGCGGTGGCGTCGGGTGAGTGTCGATGATCATCAAGTTCCCAGCATCTCGAAGCTCACCCGAAGCTACCGCGAATCTTTACTGACCCGTCCAGTCTGGTCTTACTTTTGTTAACTAGGCGGGGACAGTAGAGTGCTGTCCCCGCGATTAATTTTAGCTGCGCCTGTTTCCAGTAAACCTCAGGAGGAAGAAGAAGAGGTTTATAAAGTCGAGGTACAGTGCGAGCGCTCCTACAATCGCGAGCGACGATGTGTGACCCTCCGGTGTTGAGACTGCCATCTGTTTCAATCTTTGAGCATCCCAGGCCGTAAGGCCCGTAAAGACGAGCACTCCAACCACCGATATCACAAACTGTAGAGCATCGTTCTGCCAGAAGATGCCGACAACCATCGCGAGAATCAGACCGATCAATCCCATAAACATGAATTGACCAAGGCCTGCGAGACTCCGTTTAGTAACCGTGCCGTAAAGTGCGGTCGCGCCAAACATTCCAGCAGTCACCATAAATGTCGTAAAGATGGACGTTGTCGTGAACGCGAAAAGGATCACCGACGACGTTACACCTACCAGGGCCGAGTACAGCAGGAAGAGTGCTGAAGCCGTAGCGGGGGCCATCTTCGTGACCCTTGCTGACAAGTAAACGACTAGTCCGAACTGGGCTAAGACGATCGCCCAGAAAACAAATCGATACTCGACGAAGATGGTACTGACCAGGGCAGGTGATGAAGAAACGACCAGGGCAGTCCCGGCCGTGATCAGGAGGCCCAGAAACATCCAGGCGTAAACTTTGCTCAAAAAGGCGCTAACGCGTTCATCTCGTACGTCCGTCGTAAGGGATGAAGGCTGGTTCCAACTCATAAAGTCTCCTCTCGAATTTAACCACTTCCAACGCTGGGGTGACGTGTGCCTTGGAACGGTGTGAGTATTATACGTGATGTGGTTGCCAGTCAGTAGCGAGCGACGACTTGGTCTTCGATTAGGTCTTGGGCCTTATTGCTTAGGCCTTCGGCCTTATGTCTTGGGTCTTGGAAATTGATCCACGAAAGGAAGGCCAAAACCCAAGACCCAAGATCAAAGATCAAAATCCCAGGACCCAAGCCCCCTTACTCAATAAGGCATTTACCACTCTTAAGGACAGCCACTCGTCACTTGAAAGTGGCGCCCTGTGTCATGGTTTGGTCAAATGATGGCAATTCTAATCTCACTTCTTTGAAGCTGCGTTAGAGTTCCAACGTCAAATCACCAAGCCCACGACAATCATTCAGGAGGCGATATGAAACGAAGAAGCTTTATGAATCACTCTGCGGGGCTCGCCGCTCTCGTAGCCGCTTCAACTCTTCCCGACTCATTGGCGCGGCCACTTTCGGCTCTAAGTCTTGAAACGACTGCCGCGAAACTGACGCCGCCGGCAAAAGGAAAAATTCCAGTAGCCTTTGCCATATCCGATGGCGTTACCGTAATCGACTTTGCTGGACCATGGGAAGTCTTTCAGGACGTGATGGTTCCACAACGCGGCTCAGATCATGAAGATCAGATGCCTTTCCAGCTCTTCACCGTCTCTGAGAAGACCGAAGTGTTAACGGGCTCAGCCGGTCTGAAGCTCGTTCCGGATTTTACCTTTGATAACGCGCCGCAACCTAAAGTCGTCGTGATACCTGCACAGCGAGGCTCTGCCGCCCTGCATGCCTGGTTGAAGAAGGTGACTGAGAAAACCGACGTCACCATGTCTGTTTGTACAGGAGCGTTTCAACTGGGACGCGCTGGATTACTGTCGGGGAAATCAGCTACCACGCACCACGATTTCTTCGAACAGTTTGCCAAGGCCTTTCCCGACGTGAATCTGAAGCGAGGGTTGCGCTTCGTCGAGAACGAAAAGATCTCGACAGCGGGCGGTCTAACCTCCGGCATCGATCTCGCGCTGCGCGTTGTAGAGCGCTACTTCGGCCGCACGGTTGCCGAGACCACTGCAACTTACATGGAGTATCAGAGCAAAGGGTGGATTGTTTAGCCAAGACTCCTGGCTTCGGGCTCTGGTCGAGAGGTGCGGAAAGAAATCTGATAGTGAGGAACTATGAGAAGGCAATTTGGACGTACTATCCTTTTGGGAATCGTTGGAACATCACTGGTGATCGGCTCGACCTTCACGCTGGCGCAACAGAAAAGTGCACGGGACAAACGAGGCGGTGCGGCGCTGTCGAAGACAGCAATCAGAGCAAGTGATGTAAACCTTGAACGCTACCAACAGTCGATATCAGCTGAGAGGCTTGCTGCCCAACTCTCTTTTCTAGCGTCAGACTCTTTCGAGGGTCGCGAAACTGCTACCCGCGGACAACAACTCGCGTCACTGTATCTCGCCTCCCAATATCGACAATTCGGACTGACTCCATACAAACCACAGAACGTTGCGTTGCCAACGATGCCGGGAGCTTTTTTCCAGCCTTTTACCGTCTATCGTCGCCTTGCGAAAGAGTCGCAACTCGAACTTCTAAATGATGCGCACGTGGAAATCTCCAGCAACTTCTCAATCGCTACGCAAGATGATCTCTCATATTTTCTGACAGGCGGACTGACTGCTGCCGCTGAAGGTAATATTGTCTTTGCCGGATACGGCATCTCCGATGACAAACTTGACTATGACGATTATGCGGAGTTGGCGGCAAAGAACTTGTCCGTGAAGGGGAAATGGGTACTGATACTCGAAGATGAACCGATGGCTGACGCAACCACCAGCCTATTTAAAACAGTCGATCACAAACCTTCAAGATGGAGTACCCAATTTATCAATAAGCGCAGTGCGATGTGGGCGGCAGGTCAGCCAAAAGGCGTGCTTGTAATTTCAGGAATCGGTCCGCGAACAGCCGCACCGTTCTCCGCGAAGGCTCACCAGGCCGCACTTAATGCACAACGCGTTGGAGCGCTTTCGTTATCTGAATCAAGCACTTTTCCGCCCGTCTACGCAGTCTCATCAAAGTTTGCCGATAGTCTGCTTCGGGCGACAGGACAAACAGTCGAAACCTTACAAAAGCAGATCAACCAGACTCTAAAACCGGTGGTGTTCGAGCTTCCGCAGAACGTTAAGGTACGAGGCTCGGTTACTCCCTTCGACGGACTTAAAACAGAAAACGTTATCGCATACATTGAAGGAAGTGATCCAAAACTGAAAGAAGAAGTGTTGATCATCTCGGCACATTTCGATCATCTCGGGCTCGATCCAAATCTGAAAGGCGATAAGATCTATAACGGCGCCGCTGATGATGGTTCAGGAGCCGTAGCCTGTCTTGAGTTGGCCCAGGCATTCAGTAAGGCAAAACAAGATGGCAATGGTCCAAGACGTTCGATCCTGTTTGTAAATTTCACCGGCGAGGAAAAAGGACTGCTTGGGTCAGGTTATTACAGTCAGCATCCCCTAGTTCCGTGGGAGAAAACGGTAGCCGACATCAACATGGATGGCGTCGCCAGTTTTGACCAGGCTCATGCGGCAAACAAAAATTATATCTACAGTCTTGGGACGGAAGACCTGTCTCGGCAGTTGCTCGACACGACGAAACAAGTGAATGAGCAATACAAGACTAATCTCACGCTCGTGGAAGGCCAGCGGTTCGGCTCGGATCACTACAGCTTTGAAGCTCAACTGATTCCCTATATTTACTTTTCAACTGGCTTGACTGAGCACTATCATCAACCATCAGATGAACCCGATACGATCGATTACACTCATTTTGCAAAAGTAGTTCGGCTAATCTTTGCGACAGCCTGGCAGGTTGCAAATAATGAGAGCCGGCCGCCGGCAGCGCCTCGCAATCAGTTAGCGTTGGTAGGTTATGTTTGTCCTGCTTGTCCATTTGAATGCGATGACGCGGTGTACAATCAACCAGGCGAATGCCCGGTCTGTGGAATGACCCTTCTACCTAAATACAAGACTTCCTAACAGTCTAATTGTTGCTTCGGTAAAACGTCCGCATTCCAAAGGGTTGAGATGACAGATGGAACTTGATCGATGACAAATGACATCGAGTTACAGCCAGTCAGAAATCCCCATCAGTGGCTGATCATACTCGGGCTGTGGACGCTGCTAGGAGTTCTTTACGCAGGACCGATCTATTTCGACGTGCGAGCCGAAGGAATGGGTCACTCCGCATGGAAAATCTTCACCTGGGGTGTGCTGACATGGCTGGTCTGGGCTCCCTTGACTCCCGTGTTGATGTGGTTGGCTCGCCGGTACTCACTGGTCGGCGAAACGTGGAAGCGCAGCCTGGCAGTTCACATTCCGGCATTTCTTCTCTCCTCAGCGGTGCATAGTGCTGCGGCGACGGCCATAATGCTGATTGTTAAACCCTTCGACAATATGGGTGACAGCCCGACCGGATTCTGGGCGCGCTATTTTTTGCGGTTAAAGGGTTCGTTCGTACCTGATTTGATGATTTACAGCGTCGTCGTTGGGAGTTGTTATGCGATCGACTATTACCGGAAGTATCGCGAACGAGAGTTTGTGACGGCGCAACTCGAAACGCAGTTGGCCCAGGCCCAACTCGATACGCTGCGAATGCAATTACACCCGCATTTCCTATTCAACACGCTTAATGGAATCGTTGGACTTGTACGCGACAACAAGAACGATGCCGCCGTAAACATGCTGGTTGGCCTTAGTGATCTCTTAAGACATACGCTCGAACATTCGGAGCAGCAGGAGATCGAGCTGAGAGAGGAGTTGAAGTTTATCAACCTGTATTTGCGCATTCAGCAAATGCGATTTTCGGACCGGTTACAAATCAACATGGACATCGATCCGGCAAGCACCAGAGCGTTGGTACCGAACCTTTTGCTTCAACCCATCGTTGAAAATGCCTTGCGACACGGTATCAGTCGAAGCGAAGCCGACGGCGAGTTGGTAATCAGATCGACGGCAGAGAACGGTGAGCTTCGGATGACTGTACAGGATAATGGAAAGGGTTTGCCGGCGAACTGGCAGTTGAAGAGTAGTAATGGAATAGGACTGGCAAACACCGTAGCGCGTTTGCAACAACTATATGGCGAACTTCACCGGCTCGACATTCGGAATCGCGAGCAGGGCGGCGTCGAAGTCACTGTGATTATGCCATTCCGCACTGCATGAAACGGCTGGCGCTCGTTGGCCGCCCCTCTCAAGGACTGGTAGTACTTTCGCGAGCGCGCGGCGCCCCCACAAAATAGAGATGAGTCAGAAGATCAGAACATTGATTGTGGATGACGAACCGTTAGCAAGGCGCAATCTTCGTCTGCTACTAGAAAAGGATCCGCAGATCGAGATTCTCGAGGAGTGTCGCAACGGCAGAGAGGCCGTTAAGTCAATTGAACAGCATGCGCCCGACCTGGTCTTTCTTGATATTCAAATGCCGGAGATGGACGGCTTCGATGTTTTGGAGAATGTTGGTCCAGAAGGAATGCCGGCAGTAGTTTTTGTTACTGCCTTTGACCAGTACGCATTGAAAGCGTTTGAGGTTCACGCACTTGATTACTTATTGAAGCCTTATGATGACACGCGCTTTTTGCAGGCCCTACAACGAGCAAAGGGTCAAATTGAATCTCGCGAGATCAATAAGGTCAGCAAACGTTTGTTGGCGCTGCTCGAGGAGCGCGAGAGTTTGCGTGAAGTCACCAATCGCAAGCCTGCCTATCTAAAGCGTTTGATGGTGAAGTTGGCGAATCGAGTGGTGCTTTTGAAGGTGGATGAGATTGATTGGATAGAGGCGGATGGCAATTACGCAAAGTTGCATATTGGACCAAAGTCACATCTGCTGCGGGAGAAGATGCACGATTTGGAAAAGCAGTTGGATCCTGACAAGTTTGTGCGAATTCACCGTTCGATCATTGTAAACCTCAACCGCATCAAGGAACTCCAGCCGCACTTCAACGGTGACTACATCGTGGTGTTAGATAATGGTCGCCAACTTAGGCTCAGCCGGAGCCGTCGGGAACAACTTGAAAGCAAACTTCGAGTGGTGAATTAAGAAAAACTA
>Ga0207674_10000496_pt1 | contig 51908 bp, 46 predicted proteins | sample KBSCornC72_FD_184303 | JGI IMG/M metagenome (GOLD analysis project Ga0207674, IMG submission 184303) | Corn rhizosphere microbial communities from Kellogg Biological Station, Michigan, USA - KBS Corn C7-2 (SPAdes) (version 2) | ecosystem: Host-associated > Plants > Roots > Rhizosphere > Soil ... | reverse complement strand
ACGTCGAAGTGCCGCATACGGCGCGTGGTGTCGAGACGCATTTCGATGTTCCCGCACCGGCCAGCGATCCGGCGCATCTCCATGCCCTGCAGCGTGCGGGATTCCACGTGGCAACGTTGGCCGGGAATCACATCGCGGACGCCGGACCGAATGGAGTCGAGGACACGATCGCCGAACTCCGCCGCCTAGGCCTCGCGACCACCGGCGCCGGCATGAATCTGACAGAGGCAAGGCAGCCGGCGATTGTTGAACGCGAGGGACTGCGCCTGGGATTTCTCAGCTACAACTGTGTGGGACCGCGCGGGTCCTGGGCCGGAAAAGACCGTGCTGGTTGCGCGTATGTACATGTCTTGACGCACTACGAACTGGATCATGCATCTCCGGGCGGTCCACCCACGGTATACACATTTGCCGATCCAGACACGCTCGAGGCCATGGCGGCCGATATCGAAGCGCTCCGGCAGAAAGTCGACGTCCTGATGGTTGCCCTGCACAAGGGGCTCGGGCACACACCTGCTACCGTCGGGATGTATGAAAGGCAGGTCGCTAAAGCCGCCATCGAGGCGGGAGCGGATGTGGTGGTGGGCCATCATGCCCACATTCTGCAAGGGATGGAGGTTTACAAAGACCGCCCAATCTTTCACGGACTCGGCAATTTTGCGATCGCAACTAAGGCGTTGAAGATTGATGGAAACTCCAGTCCGGAACGCCGCGCATGGGCCGAACGCAGGCGAAAGTTGTTCGGTTTTGAACCGGACCCCGAGTACACAACCTACCCGTTTCATCCCGAGGCGAAAAATGCCATCCTCGCCTACTGTGAGGTGGACCGTAGCGGTGTCCGTACTGCCGGCTATCGACCCTGCTTCGTGAATCGCTACTCCCAGCCGGAAGTCTTGTGCAATGACGATCGCGGACAAGCAGTCGCGCGATACGTTCAAGACATCAGCGTACGAGCAGGTCTGAACGCCACTTTCGAATGGGCTGGCGATCGCGTCCAGTTCTACCGCAGAAGGAATTTATGATGTCGCATCCACGTCCGCTTGAGGACATCACCGTCCTCGACCTCACAACGGCTTTGGCCGGACCGTACGCCACGTTTCTGTTGGCGGGCCTGGGGGCTCGTGTCCTTAAGATCGAGAACCCGGCGGGTCCGGACTCCTGCCGCGCGAACGCTCCTTACATCGGTCCCGAAGGGCCGCATTTGACACGCCAGCATCCAGATGACATCTCCGTATCCGCTATCAACCGGCTTCGCGGCAAGAAAGCTGTGACTTTGAACATGAAGCATCCGGGATCCCTCGCCGTGTTCGAGAAGCTTGTGAACAAGGCCGACATGCTGGTCGAAAACTTCAGCCGCGGTGTGCTTGAGCGGTTGGGTGCTGGCTATGCTGACGTGCATCGTATGAATCCCCGGTTGTTGTACTGCTCGATCACGGGATTCGGAAGTCAGGGCGAAGGCTCGGGGAAAGCGATGGACGCCATCATTCAGGCGCTCAGCGGCGCCATGATGACTTCAGGCGCAGCGAGCGATCCTCCTGTCCGGATTGGTGTTCCGTTCGCGGATTTGTGTGCTCCGCTATTTGGCGTGATCGGGCTTCTTGCCGCGTTGCATCAGTCGCAGCGCACGGGCGTGGGGCAGCACATCGACGTCTCGATGCTGGGCGTGATGACATCGATGGTCGCTTCCGAACCGTTCGATCTTCTTGAACGCTGCGGGGTGCCTCAGCGCACGGGACAGAGTGTGCCTCGTCTGGCGCCCTTCGGGGTTTATGCCACCGCTAATGGATACGTCGCCATTTGCGCGCCCACGGAAGTATTCGCTTCTTCTCTTTTCCATGCGATCGGACGGACGGAGTTGTGCGAAGATGAGCGATTCCGGACCCGCGACGCCCGCGTTCAGAACGTTGCCGAGGTGGATCGTGTCGTCGGCGAATTCGCCGCGATGCGTCAAACCGCGAATGTCGTCGAGATCCTGGCGCAGGCTGGCGTCCCGGCCGCCGAGGTTCGGAGTCCAGCCGAAGCGGTGCGAGACCCGCAGGTGGTCGCCCGCGGAGAAACGGTCCGGTTGCAGCATCCCGGGGTGCCCGATGCGGACGTCTATGGGCCCGGATTACCGATCGTGTTCTCCGGGTCGGCAACCGGTTTCGATCAACCGCCGCCGGACATCGGCGAGCACAATGACGAAGTCTATGGAGACCTTCTGGGTTATACGCAGTCGGAACTGCATGAACTCCAATCCGACGGTGTCATCTAAACTCCGGCTCCCGTTGCGCATTTCGGCAAAGTGGAGTTTCATGGAATGATGACGACCGCAATGAAGAGGACCGTGTTCGGGCTAGCCGCGCTGGTGTTCGCAGCCGGCCTTGTGATGAGTCAGCAGAGAAGGCCTGATGGTCCACGCCTGTATCGTGTGTGGAGCGACGCCAGTGGCGCCACCCACCTGGAGGAGATCGATATCTCGACGAAAGGCCGCGTGCTGATCCCGGGCGTCGTCATGAACTATTCCGGCAACACGCCGCCGGCCGGCAGCGAAAAGCTGCACAATACGAGCAACCGGCAATTCGCCATCACTGTGTATGGTCAGATCGACGTCGAAACCAGCGACGGGAGCAAGGCGCACTTGCGAACCGGCGATATGAGCTTCGTCGAGGACGTCACAGGCAAGGGGCACAGAACCCTGGAGAAGGGCTCCCAAAGTGTGTTTGTGCGTGTGCCGGAGGGTTTCGACGTGAAGAAATGGGCCGCCGGCCAGTAGCTGCTTTTAGGCGCGCGTGATCACGGCCGCGCTTCCCGCAAGGGCTGACTACGCGGCTCCGGCGGCTCAGGGTCGATGCGGCTGTGCTGCAGGATTCGGTCCTGACTGTCGCAGAACACTTCTGTCAACTCTGCGTCGGGCATCAGCGATAAAGTCGTCTCGATCGTCCATGGAGCAAGGTATGCTTTGGATCGTCAATTGTCACGGAGAGGATCTTGTACCCGAAGTCGACGCGGCGGAATCGCTCGATGAGTCTCGCCGCTTTGGCCGACAGGTTGGCCGAACCTTCGGGAAGGCGGGGAATCCCGGGTGTGGGATAGTTCAGCCATTGCCCAGCCAGGCATCGCCACCACCACAACGAAGGCCCCGAATGCTGTGTTCATATGTTTCCAGCGATCCTAACTCATCCGCTGTGTCGGACCATCCTATCCTATACTGGCCTACAGGCCGAGTTGCACAACACCATTCGGAGGAAACGCAATGAATAGATTCCCGGTTATCGTAGCCAGCGCAGCGCTCTGCTTAGCTCTAGCGTCGCAGGAGCCTCGAGCGCGCGCGGCGGATGCAAAATCGAACGCGGTCACTTCGGGTGAGTTCGTAATCGACCCTCCCACGCTCATCAACCTTGGATTTGAGTGGATGATTCAGGGCGATGATAACCGGAACGCTGCCGTGGCAGTGTCCTATCGCAAGAAAGGCGAGTCCCAGTGGCGGCAAGGGATGCCTCTTCTGCGGTTGCAGAACGAAGAGATTTTTCAGGGCGACCGGTTGGATCTGGTCTCGCCGAACATGTTTGCCGGAAGCATCCTGGATCTCGAACCGGACACGGAGTATGAAGCAAGATTCGTCATGGCGGATCCGGATGGAGTGAAGGGCGGCGCCCAGAAGACGGTGACCGTTCGCACTCGTCCCGAACCCAAGCCTTACGCCGGCGGCCGAACCTTCCACGTTTATCCGCATGGGTTCAAAGGCACCAAGATCCAGCCCGCTTTCGAAGGTTTGCTGTGCGCCTATTATCTGACCTGCTCAGGTACGGATTGGGCCACGGCTTCCCGGCCGCGAGTTCAACCGGGCGACACGATTCTGGTGCATGCCGGGCTGTATAAATACGATCGTTTTATCTACACGAACGATCTTTCGATCAGCACAGTTCCTTTCGACGGAACCTATTATCTGACGGCCAGTGGAACACCGGAGAAGCCCATCGCGATCAAGGCCGCGGGCGATGGTGAAGCGATCTTCGATGGCAACGGGGCGTTTAATCTGTTCAACGTGAAGGCAGGGAACTACACCTATTTCGAAGGGCTCACGATCCGGAACACCGAAATCGCGATCTGGGCGGGCACGCAGTTTATCGAGGGATCCAAGGGATTGACCGTGAAGCGCTGCCGGTTTGAAGACATCGGCATGGGTGTCTACACGAATTATTCCGGCTCCAATAACTTCTACATCGCCGACAACTATTTCATAGGAAGAAACGATCCCAAGCACATGATCGCGTGGACCGGAAATTTCTGGGCGCAATTCGCCGGCGTGGAAGGGCAGGTCTTTCCGCCTAAGATGGCCTCGTACATCGCCGTGAAGGTGTACGGCTCCGGGCACGTCATCGCCTACAACTATGTGGCGAATTTCCATGACGGTATCGATACGGAAACGTATGGCAACCCCGACGGATCCGCTGCCGTCGATGGCCCGAAATATCCGTCCAAGCAGTATTGGGACCGCCGGCCGGTATCCATCGACTACTACAACAACTACATGACCAACTTCCATGACGATGCCTTCGAGATCGATGGGAGCATGCACAACGTTCGGGTCATGCGGAACATGATGATCAATAACGCTTCGCAGCCTTTTTGCAATCAGCCGGCGCTCGGCGGGCCCGTTTATTGGATCCGCAACATCTCCTTCAACTCGCCGGGCGGTTCGATTCGGCTCGGCGGAGGATCGGGCATTTTGTTTTACAACAACACCATTCTCGGTGAGGCATCCGGCGGAACCACGTCGAACACGCATTTTCGAAACAACTTGATTCTGGCGCAGAACTCGGGCGGATTTGGGGGTCCGGCAAATGGCGGAAACGCTCCTCCGTCCGTCGTGTTCGGCTTTACAACGTACACAAACTATACTTCGTCGGATTACAACGGGTTCAGCCCCAATGCCAACGCGCCATACTCGTTTCAATGGAACTCGCCGGCCTGGAGCACGGTCGCCGACTATGCCAGCCGAGGCCACAACGCGCAAACCGAGGTGCGCCGTTATAAGACGCTCGAAGAGTATCAGCAGGCGACCAAGCAGGATGCTCACAGTCTGCTGGTGGACTACGACATTTTCATGAACGTGCCGCGGCTGGACGGGCGCGATGTCAAGACCGTCCAGAAACTCTACGACGCGAAAGATTTAGACTTCCGCCTTAAACCGGGGGCTGCCGCGGTCGACAGGGGCGTCGCGGTGCCGAACATTACGGACGGCTTCGCGGGGCGCGCTCCCGATTTGGGCGCGATTGAACTGGGGCAGGCGCCCCCGCATTATGGGCCGCGCCCTTAGGCTGAGCGCGAGAGCAGACTACTTGACAGGTGGGGCCGCCTGCATATGCTGCCACGATTTTTCGTTCTCGAGGCAGATCTCGTCAATCAACTCGGTGTCGACCTCAAGCCCTTCTTTTATCGAAACAGTCCAGGGGCGCGTATACGCCTTGGGATCGTCAACAGTGATTTCCACATCGAGCGTTCCATAGTTCGGGCGGCGCAGGCGCTCGGTCATTTTCGCGGCGCTGGTCATCGGGGCGCCGTTCATGTCGATCCACAGATCATCCCGAAAACCAGTTGTCTGGATCACAAGCGTGTCGCGGTCCCATGCGGCGGTCGAATACCCGTTCCACGAGGGGTTCGGATCTTCGGGCTGGGGACGTCCGTCAATGAAAATTTGCCGGTACATCGCGTTCACTTCGTAGAGCAGCACCAGCAGCCGCGGCGTGTGGATGGCCTTCGTCAGGTGCGGCATTCCCCATGTGCGCGGAGGATTATCAGGCAGGCAGCGCACGTGTGGATCGTCTTTGCTGAACCGCTGCTTCACGAGCTCGGCTGCCCAGGGCTGATACGGGAGGCCACCGGGCAGGTCTTTGCCGATGTTAAGTGCGAGCGGAGAGCCCCCGATTTCGAGCCCGCAGAATGCCCCTGTGGCCGGCACGCACTGATTGATCGCGGCAGCATGCCAGATGCCGGAGAAGTCAGGCTTCCCATCGGGGAGTCGTGGCGCTGGGGCGGTTAAGTCTGGAGTCCCATCGGCCTTTTTCGGCACACCGGCCGTCGGGTAGTGTATCCATTGCCCGAAGCCGAGAGCCGGCGCCGCTAGTATCGCGATGATGCACCAAGCGGGCACTTCCCGATGCTTATTCAGCCTCCGCCGTTCAATGATGTCCTGACGCCGCATTACTCTTTGTCCTTGGGCTGAGTGTCGCGAACCTTAATCAACCACTTACCGTTAACACGCACCAGTTCATTGCGTTCCCAGCCTACAGCCGCCACACGCGCCGGAGCGTTGGGTGCGTCGCCAGCGAAGGTGGTGGTCCAGTAGGCGCGAAAGATCGCGTGATCCTTATCGATGAACTCGAGATACGGATTCATGCTGGTGTGATACATCGCCGGAGGCTTCTTGCCTGTTTTCGATTCGGCTTCCTCATTGCGTTGACGAAGGTCGGCGATTAACTTGTGTAGTGCCGCATGGCCTTTTGTTGCATTTGCTCCTTCGCCGAATTGGCCGTCCGGAGTGTAGGTGGCGATATAGGCGTCCGCGTTCAACGTGTCGAGTGCGCGCGCATACCGCCACATCAACTTTTCGATTTCGGCGCGATCTTTCCCCTCGCGTTCGAAGGTGCTCTGCGCCAAAGCCGGCACGCCGGAGATCAACAATCCCAGCGCGAGTGTTCTGCCCAAACTTTTCTTGATCATCCCCAACTCCCTTCAAATAAAGAGTCGCTGTTCTTTGAGTCATTATACGCGCCGCCGTCACGGGCGAGTCCGCGTGGCGCGGGCAGAGCGCAGATAACAAGGAAGGCGTCCGGGCTTGCCTCCTCGGGACCGGTGAAACATGCCCGCACGGCCCCAATGAGGCCAATTGGCTTACACTTGGATTCTCGAATGCCGTATCTTAAACTTATGAGGAATCCCGTTGCTAATGGCGTCCGTGGCAGGTGCGTTCCATATGGTAGCGTCTCGCAGTGGTCGGTTATGCTGCGAAAAGTGCGCATCAACTCTTGCTGAGCGGCTAGAGGTGCCCCTGGCTCTTGAAGCCACGCGCGGTAGGAATGCCTGAACGTATGCCATCCTACCTTTCCCTTGATTTCCGCTTCGGTCGCTGCCGTTTTCATGGAAAGCCATGTTTTCCCCCTCCTGCGACCGAATCACAAACCGCATCCGTTCGTCCATAACTGAACTTCCTTCCATGGCAATCCCTCACCTCCTGCCCTCTCAAAGGCAAAAAGTGTAACCCATGTCTTCCGAACGTTCTGTTACCTATGTCACAGGCCGGTCATCAAAAAGTAACCCGCGCCCGCGCGGGGGGGGGCAGCCGGAGTTCGCCTACGCGAAGACGACTCACCCAAGACTCATCAAATAGCTCGAAACAACCTTGCTGCTGGGGAATCCCCTAGTCACGTCTCGGGAGCTTGTGAAAATGTGCCCGGATCGAGACATGCTTTTCCGCCGGTATCACGCGGATTTGCGAGTGTACGTCGACGCAGCAGAGTCCCTGGGGGAAGCCATCGGAGCCAACTTCCCGGAGGTTTTTCGGCGGGCGGATCGCGCACGTATGGCCTTCGAAAGAGCGCGATCCCAGTTGAATGAACACACGAGCCGGCACTATTGCTCGGAGGATGCAGAATCGGAGCAGGCCATCCGCCGGGATTAAAGCGGTTCTCACGCTAGGAAATAGCTTCCGCATCGCTTTGCGAAGCGGGTTTTGTGCATACACTGCAAGTTCTTCCGACCATCCTCCACCAGGCACCGCGCGCGAAATGAGCGACTTGGCTTTGGTGCTCGCCGTGCTTTGAGCAAGTCCGAAAGTCGGAACAAGGTTCTCAATCAGTCGTGGCGGCAGCCAGCCCGAAGGTTGCCCTATGCCCGGCGATCATCGCAGGTTGACCGGAGGGATGTCAGGCCAGGTGGAGATGTGGCAGTCGCATCTCCATCCGGCCCCCGGCGGATTGAGAGGAGAGCAGGAGAAGAAGAGATGACGAGAAATGTGAGCGATCGGAAGACCCGGTGGGGTCTTGTTCTGGCGGGGGGCGACGCCGTACGTCTCAAGCCTCTGACCCGTCTCATCAGCGGGGACGATCGTCCCAAGCAGTTTTGCGCTCTCTACGGCGGGATGACACTTCTGGAGCAAACCCGGCGCCGCGTTCGGCGGAACGTTCGGGACGAGCAGATCCTGTTCTCACTGAATCGCTCGCACCAGGACTTCTATCTCCGGGAACTGGCGGATTGTCCGTCACGGCGGGTGGTTCAGCCACAAAATCGGGGCACCGCTGCCGCGATTCTATCGAGCTTGCTGTTGATTGCGCGTAAGGACCAGGATGCCGCGGTAGCTATTTTCCCCTCGGACCATTACTTTTCCGACGAGAGCGTGATAGTTGAAGCTGTAGAGCGTGCTTTCGCGTTGTCGCGGCGGGAACCTGATTCCGTGATCCTGATTGGAGCAAGACCACACGGTCCCGAGGTGGAGTACGGCTGGATCGAAGTAGGCGCGCCCGCGCAAGGCCTGCAGGATTGCTTTCGCGTTCTTGGTTTCCACGAAAAGCCCGCTCCTTGCTTGGCCGGGTTGCTGCTGGAGCGGGGCTCGCTTTGGAACACCTTTGTCATTATCGGCAAAGTTCTTGCGCTTCTCGAGATGATCTGCTCCGCGATGCCCGGTGCACTTACGCCCTTCCAACAGCATCCGGCGCTCCGCGCGGCCGATGGGGAGCTTCGGATTCCGGATGCCCTATATGCCCGCATCCCGTCGACGGACTTCTCGCGGCAAGTCCTGTCGATAGAAACTGGCCGGCTGATCGTGCAGCAGCTCGGGCCGGTCATGTGGAGCGATCTGGGTGATGCCGATCGCGCCGCGGCCGCCCTTTCGACCTGTGGACTGGAACCGGAGTGGGCCGCGCGCTGGCGCGCTGCGAAACCGCCCCGCTCGGCCATTTCTCTGGCTTCGCTGGCGGCTCAGGCTTAACCCCAAACGATCCACCTTGTTCCGCGAACGCACTACAGTCCGACCCTCAGCGTCACGCAGCCTCGCGATGTTCCAACAGCCGGCGGACCAGTTTGCCAAGTTGCATGAATTCCGCCAGCGAAGATGATTTGCAGAAGTATTCGGTGGCGCCGAGATCAAAAGCACGCTTGCGTTCAACCAGCCTGTCGGATGTGCTCATCATGACTACCGGCGTCTTTCCGCACACGGGACTTCGCCGGAGGCGCTCCAACACAGCGGTTCCGCTCTCGCGCGGAATATTCAAATCCACTAAAAGCAGATTCGGCCGGTCGTGCGAGCCTGCATCCACGTCATCCAGGATGCGGATGGCCTTTTCGCCGTCATCGGCGACCTCCAGGCGACAGGTCAGGCCTTCTTCTTTCATCGCTTCTTTCACCAAGAAAACGTCGCCGGGACTGTCTTCCACGACGAGCAGTGAAAGCCCCTCAAAGTTATTGTGCGACATTTTGTTTTTCGGGCAATGTGAACATGAATCGCGAGCCGCGCCCAGGTTCCGATTCCACCCAGATCCGGCCGCCGTAGCGCTGGACAATTTTCTGACAAATGGCGAGTCCAATCCCGCTGCCGGAGTACTTGCCGCCGCCATGCAGGCGCTGAAAAAGTCCGAAGATCTGACTCTGGTAAGCGGGATTGATCCCGATGCCGTTATCAGCGACCGTGAGCCTCCACATTCCGTCCATGCGCTCCGCGGAAACGCGGATCCAAAGCGGCTCCGGACCGCGATACTTTAGAGCGTTGCCGATCAGGTTCTGAAAGAGCTGGGTCAGGTGCACATCGTGAACCGCGAGAATCGGCAGCGGCTGACAATCGACACGCGCACCGCTCGCGGCTATTTTCTCTTCAAAGACAGCTAGCGTCTTCTGCACAACCTGGTTTGCGTCCGTGGAGCGCCCTGTGTCTTGTGGTGCATCAGCCGCTTGCGTATAAGCCAGCAAATCGGTGAGTAGGCGCTCCATGCGATGCGCCGAGTCTACCGCGTGCTGAATCAGCATGGCAGCCTCGTTATCCAGTTTGTCCTGATATCTAGTCTGCAATAATTCGCTGAATACGGCGAGCTGGCGCAAAGGCTCGCGAAGATCATGGCTGGCGGAGTATGCAAACTGGCGCAAGTCACTGTTCGATCGCGCCAATTCGTCCGTTTGAGTGGCCAAAGCTTCCTCCGCGCGTTTTCGCTCCGTAATATCCGTTAATGTGATCACGCAGCCGAGCAAATCGTTTCCATCGGACGATAGTGGACTGGCGCTCATTAATAATGTGGAAGTCTTCCTGCTGGACTGGAGCATTTCCACCTCGAGTCCGCTGATGTTCTCTCCGGCATGCGCGGCTGCAAGAATGTCGGCCGTGCCAAACGGAATTCCAGAGGCTGTCAGAGTAAACGCCTCATCAAATGGGCCCATCAGCACCGGCCGCCGTGCGAGTTGGTTCGTAGACTGGCTGCGGCGAACGATGATTCCCCGCGGATCGATGACCACGATGGCTTCCGCGGCCTGCTCCAGAATGAGCCGCGACAGCCGCTCTTCCTGGAGAATGGCCTCGTTGCGGCGCTGCTCCCGCAGATCGCTGGCGATGACGCACAGGTTTTGCATTCCTGCCGCGTCCAGCAGCGTCACAGACAGGCGGACGGGAACCATGCTGCCGTCCGCGGTGCGCAAATGGAGATCGCCAGAGCTGTGGCCGCCCGCGAGCGCGGCTTCGACCATGGTGCCGAGGAGACTGGCATCGGCGGGGGCCAGAAAGCGGCCGAACCTGGATCCACGCACGGACTCCGGAGCGATCGCCATCATCGCGGCGAACTGGGGATTGGCGTACAGGATCAGGTGGTCGCGGTCCAGGGTGACTGTGCCCTCGTGCATCTGTTCGACCATCACCCGATAGGGGTGATCGGCGCCCTCGATCGCGTAAACACGCGGACCAGTGGTGTGGCTGACCACAACGGCGTCCGCTTCACCGGAGCATATCGCACGAATGGTCTCTTCCGCCTCGGCGAGGCGAGCGCGCAGATCGTCGGCAAGAAGATCGGAGGCGTGCGGATCCCGCCGTTCCTGACTTCGCGTTGCCTTCGCGCTAGATGCGGGGTCCACGCTAAAACAGCCCTCCTAGATGCCAAGACCGTGCCGCAGCAGGGCGGCTTCCGACAGATCGCCGATCATCCGCCGGACCAGGCCCGGCGCTTGCTTGATAAGCGTCGGAATCGCAACCACCTGATCTGTGGTCGCACGCCGCGGCTCCTTGTAAATATCGACCACTTCCAAGTTGTAACGGCCGGGGATCTCGGACTCGCATAGGCGCGTCACGTTCTGGATGGCGCGAAGAGAGCGTGGACTCGAACCGGCTACGTACAAGCGCAGCTGATGCGGCCCCCCTCTACGGCTGATCCGTCCGCTCGGCAATAAATCCGTGGCCAGAACGCCTCCTTAACCCTTTCCGGCCGTGAAACGCGCCGGGCGCACGTCGAGTCCGACCAGAACACGCTCAGTATTGGAGAGATCGCCGATGATCTTACGCGCCGGTTTAGGGATGGCCTTCACCAGGGTAGGAATAGCTAGAATCTGATCGCCCGCGGCCAATTGCGGCTTTTTCAGAAGATCGATGATCTCCACCCGGTAATTTCCAGCCAGATGCTCCTCGCAGATACGCTTCAGATTGCTAAGGGCCTGGAGCGAGCGCGGGGTCTGTCCCGCGACATACAGCCGGAGATCGTATTTCGGCGACGGAGCCTTCGGAGGCCTTCTGGGACTCTTAGACTTCGCGGTTTTTGCGGCCTTCATAACTTGCCTTCCAGGCCGTTAGGCCGACGGCTATTTCCTGAATTTCCGGCTGCCATGCCGCGGCTCTGGCGAATCGCCGCTCGTTCGGCCAGCCGAGTGGCTCTTTGCGCCTGGCCCTCGCCGACGGCCGCGGCCAGTTCATTTTCGCGCGCTTGTTTTTCTGCCTGGAGCTTCGCGATCTTCACTTCGAGAGAGTGGAGGGCCATCTTGGCCGTTAGCTCGCGATTTCTATTTTCCTGCTCCTTTTGTATTTGCTCGCGTTGCTCTTCGGCTTCACGGGCGACGCGAGCTGAACCGGTGAGCACTCCGCCCACTCCCACGTACACTTCGCGCAGACGGACGCCCTGGGAAGTCAACAGAAATTCGCGGATCTGATTGGAGTGGGCCATGCCGCGCGATTTGAGAACGTAGAGCACCCGGTTTCTTTCCCCATTCACTTCGATGTTGCGCAGCAGAATCCATGCATCCACTAGCGAAGAGATGGCCAGCGAAGTCGTCTGGAGGTCATCTTCGGCGCTGAGCCCGGTAAAGAATCCGGTTGCGCCGCTGTGCTTAAGGAAATCCACGATCCGAAGAACCAGGCCGTGTACGTCATGCTCCGATCCGCCCGGCAGCAGACCGGAAATCGGATCGATTACCACGACCTTCGGCTTATGTTGCTCCAATAGCTGATGCATCCGGACCAGGTGCATCTCCAGGCCGAAGGCGCTCGGTCTGGCGGATTCAATCTGGAGTAGACCTTTCTTGACCCAGCGGCCTAGATCGAGGCCGATGGACCTCATATTTCGAATGATCTGTTGGGGAGACTCCTCGAACGAGAAAAAGATGGCGCTTTCTCCGCGGCGGCAGGCGGCATCGATAAGATGCGCTCCCATGCTGGTTTTTCCAGTCCCGGCCGTTCCGGTAACCAGCACGCTACTGCCCCGATAATAACCTTGGCCTCCGAGCATCCCGTCCAATTCGGCGATACCGGTCGAGATCCTCTCGCTGGGAGCAGGGTGATTCAGCCCGAGGGATGTCACCGGAAGCGCCGAGATACCGTGTTGGTCGATCAGGAACGGGTATTCATTGGTGCCGTGTGTCGATCCGCGGTACTTCAGGATGCGCAGGCGGCGGGTGACGGCATCGTTCTGGACGCGATGATCCAGCAGAATCACGCAATCGGAGACGTATTCTTCCAGCCCGTGGCGGGTCAGGGTGCCGGTGCCACGCTCGCCGGTGATAATCGCTGTCACTCCCTTGTCCTTTAACCAGCCGAACAGGCGACGCAATTCGGATCGTAAGACGCCCACGTCGGAAAGACCCGCGAAGAGAGCCTCGGGGGTATCCAGCAGTACCCGCTTGGCGCCGATGGAGTCGATGGCGGTGTTCAGCCGGATGAACAGACCTTCCAGATCGTATTCGCCGGTTTCGGCGATCTCGCTCTTGTCGATGTAAATATGATCGATGTAGAGCTTTTTGGCGGCCTGGAGTTTTTCCAGATCGAATCCCAGGGAGGCGACGTTCGTCGCTAGATCGCGGGCGGATTCCTCGAAGGTGATGCACACTCCCGGCTCGCCGAATTGCAGCGCCCCACGGACCAGGAATTCGATCCCAAACAGTGTTTTGCCACACCCGGCGCCGCCGCAAATCAGAGTCGGCCGGCCTCTGGGGAGCCCTCCCAGCGTGATTTCGTCAAGCCCATTGATTCCTGTCGGGGATTTGGCCAAACGCAGGGAAGGCAAACGTGGGGACAACTTGTGTTTCATGGTGATTGAGCGGCCTCAATCCCAGGTCGTGAGTTCAGTTCGGCACGACTCGGATACCACTTTGATGTCTCGCGCTGGACTCGATCACACTTTGCTTGCCGGTCCCAACCTCTAGCGCCAAGGTGGCCAGTGAACGCTCGAATCCTTTCGCGGCTAGCATAAACCAAGTGCGAAGAGCGCAGACGTTAAATATTGTGTCATCGCAAAAAAAAGACCACAACTAGGGGACTCCCTAGGATCGCAGAGGCAGCTGCGCCCAACAAGTCGCGCGAGAGCGCGACATCGCAATGGGGGCCGCGCCAAAGAGTATTTTCACATACGTTTTGTTTGGGTCCGTCTCTATTCGCCTTGAGAACGGTTGGCGGGACATATCGCTAGAGGCGGTCGCAAGGGGCCGCGATTCCAAAAGCGCTTTGCGGCCCGCGCCTGGAAAGCACGACGCGCAACAGGGAACCGGACCCGCTGCGGATTTTCGCGAGGCAGTGCGCGCACCGTCGCCGATTTTCGATATCCCGTTAAGGCAGCTCGCAAACTGTTATCGCCAGGGCGCGATTCTTCAAAGTCCAAGACAGCCGCTGCCAGCATGCCAGGATAGGCGCCCGCGCTCAGTGACTCGCGAGAAACGGGTATGGTGACTTGTCCCCGCAAGACCCAACCTGCCCCTTCCCGATTTTCAATCCAGGCTAATGTATCGGTAATGTGGACTCGAAATCGCGGTGTTTCAAAAAAAATCGCCATCAGTTTCCTTTCGAATCAAAGTCTAAAGTTGACAAAGTCGCGTGGCGCGAACCAGAGGATGGGAAGATTCATGCCTTCACGTGTTCACTGCCAAGCAATCCACGGACCACAAATGAATAGTTGCTCGCAGCGCATCGCAGCGAAGGATGAAACAGATTCGGCTGCATCGGGTCACCCAGGCGGAATGTTCTCGCGTCTGTAGCGTCTTCGGCCCGGGCAAATCGTCGCTTAGCATTCGCGGGAGGACCTCCTATCGTAGGACAGCGGGCGCTAGGCAGCTCGGTGCTTTCGGGACGATCTTGATAGCGATGGATGGGTCTTGGCAGCCTTCTCGGCGCCCGAGGCGAGGCTGCGCCTGAGGGCTTCCATCAGATCGGTGACCGGTGCCTTGCGAGTCCTCCGGATTGGCGTAATCTTCTCGCCTTTCCGCTTCTGCTCAATGAGGTGCTCGACAGCTTCTCGATAAGTATCGTGGAACTTCGCGGGTTCGAAAGGGCCTGCCAAGTGCTGAATCAGGCTCTTGGCAAGCGAAAGCTCTTTGGAGGAAGCCTTTTTCCCGGGTCGGATGGCTGGCTGGTTCGCTGCGCGCAGTTCGTTCGGATAGAACAAAGTGTGCAATAGCAGGCCGGTGCGGGCGGCGCGAACTAACACCACGTGTTCCCGGTTGTGCATAGTCACTTTTCCAAGAGCGCCGTATCGGGATTCGGATAGAGCCTGATGAAATACCTGGTACGGTTTGCTCACTGTTTCATCCGGACCTAGATAGTAGGAATTCTCGAAATAGATCGGATCGACCTCGTCCTCCCTCACAAACTGTGAGATTTCCATGGTAGTTGCGGTGGGTGGGGCAATCTTCTTCAGCTCCTCATCCTCCACAACAACATAGTCGCCCTTGCTGATTTCATACCCTTTCACGATGTAGGACGGTTCCACGGGCTTGTCCTCTTTCGCGCAATACCAGACTTCCTTGATGCGCGACAGGTCCTTGCGGTGAAGCATGTGGAAACGGACATGGTCCGGGCGAGCGGCCGAGAACAAGCGAACCGGAAACGTGACCAGACCGAAACTTAAATAGCCTTTCCAGACAATGGCCGCCATCAAGCACCTCTTGCATTAGATCCGTTACGTACTTTCAGTGTTTCCTGGCAGCGCCAATTACGCCCGATTCGGGCGGCTCAACACTCCGGCGTCGCACGCAAGGATCGAAGCCCTCCCGACGCGGGCCAGAAACACGGTATTCTCAGGGCAATCTAACGGGGCAGGAGTTTCCTTTGTCTATGCGCCGACCCATGCGATCCCCGCAGTGGACTATGCCTTATCGTGTCCTGGGACGCACCGGTGTCCAGGTATCGGCCTTAGGACTTGGTGGTTCTCACATCGGAAGCCCAAAACTATCGAGTGCCGAAGCCGTGCGAATTATCCAGGCCGCACTGGATGGAGGCCTGTCTTTCATGGACAACTCCTGGGACTACAACGAAGGCGAAAGCGAAAAGCGGCTCGGCAAAGCGCTCAAGGAAGGCTACCGATCCAGGGCATTCGTGATGACCAAAGTCGATGGCCGCACGAAGCGCGACGCCGCGCGGCAACTGGACGAATCATTGAAGCGGCTGGGTCTGGACGAAATCGACCTCCTGCAGCATCACGAAGTGATCCGATTTGACGACGCGGATCGTATCTTCGCGGCGGGCGGGGCCATGGAGGCGTTTGTCGCAGCTCGTCAGGCGGGAAAGATACGATTCATCGGATTCACGGGGCACAAGGATCCCGAGGTTCATTTGCATATGCTCGAAACAGCACAGCGGCATCATTTTCGTTTCGACACCGTTCAAATGCCACTCAACCTCATGGACGCGCATTACCGGAGTTTCGAAAAGAAAGTTCTCCCCAGATTGGTTGCCGCCGGCATCGGGGTACTGGGGATGAAGAGTATGGGAAGCGGCGTGATTCTTAAGAGCAAAGTGGCGACGCCGATCGAATGCCTGCACTATGCCATGAATCTTCCGACCTCGGTCGTGATCACCGGGATTGACAGCATGAAGATTCTGAAGCAGGCTTTCAAGGCGGCAGCAAGCTTTAAGCCTCTCACTAGAGAGAAGGCTGCGAAGCTGCGGGCTAAGTCGGCGACAGCTGCGTCCGATGGCGAGTTCGAGTTGTTCAAGACTACTTCCGTGTTTGATTCGACCGCAAAGCATCCCGAGTGGCTAGGCGAAGAATCCGGCCGCACGCAACGTCTGGCTGGCAGTTAAAAGCTCGCGCTTTCCAGCTGAATGCGATCGAGACGGGTTGCGCCGTATCTTCGTCTTGACAGCCGCTTTGCTTTGTATCACACTACACCTACTCTCCCCCGGAGTTTCCCTGGAAGGGTTGTCGTGACTTTTCCAAGCGGAAGCTTTGCCTGTTCCTCCCCCAGCTGTTCAATATGGATACGTGTGCGCAAACATGCAGCCCGGCGCCGTGGGTGGCTCTCGTGGTGCGGCCGCGGGCAGAACGTACTGTTCAAGAAGGACTCGCCAACGTGGGTGTGGAGACCTTTGTGCCCTGGCACGGCGTACGCCGCCACTGGTCGGACCGCATCAAGGTTTTGAAGCAGAGTCTGTTTCCCGGCTACGTTTTCTGCCAGTCGACATTTGCCGAGCGCCGGCTGGTGATGAATCAAGGCGGTGTGTGCGGCGTTGTGAGTTTCGATAGCCGTCCCGCGTTGATTCCGAATGACGAGATCTCCTCGCTGCGGCGCGCGGTCGATTCCCAGTTGCCACTCGGCCCCTGGCCGTTTTTAAGCGTCGGCCAGCGTGTACGGATCGAAAAAGGCCTGCTGGCCGGGCTGGAGGGAACCCTGGCGCGCGATGCCACAGCCTGGCGCGTAGTGGTGAGCATCAATGCTCTGCAAAGATCTGTTGCCGTACAAGTAGACCGGGACATGATTGTCCCCAAGAACCCAATGGAGACACTGCGTGGCCATCAACAAGCCTAGGAACAAACTTTTGATCTTCCGCCTGACGCAGGACGAGTACCAGGCGCTGCAAAGCGCTTCGAGCGGCGCACGCAGTCTCTCAGACTACGCGCGCACGAAGCTGCTGGGATCGCTGGGAGAGCCGGCGCTCGATCAACAGCTTTTGGAATTGCGATCCACGGTGACCCGCATCGCCCAGTTGCTGGAAAGAACGTGATGCGCTGTTTCTGGATTCTGGCTTTCTCCGCGGTAGCTCTTGCGCAGGTGCGGCCTTCCCTGATGGAAGAAGTCGGGAAAGCGAATCTGCCTGCGCTGGAACTCCATCCCGGTGATTTGGTGGCGGTTTCAGTCTACGATGCCCCCGAACTCACCCGCACGGTCCGAGTGGACCCGGACGGAACTATTCATTTGCCGTTGCTTGCGGACGGGGTGAACGCCGCCGGACTGATGCCGCGGGAACTGGAAGCCGGCATCACCGATGCGCTCAAATCCGCAGAAATCCTGGTCGACCCGGTGGTGAAAGTCACGGTGGTGGAATACCATAGCCGGCCGATTTCGGTGATGGGGGCCGTGCGCCGGCCGTTGACATTTCAAGCCGACGGTGTAGTGATGCTGCTGGACGCGTTGTCGCGGGCAGAAGGATTCACCGACGATGCGGGACCGGAAGTCCTGGTGACACAGAATGATGTTGTTCAACACATCGCCGTGAAAAAGCTCATGGACGGTGCTGATCCGGACTTGAATCTGAGGCTAACGGGTAACGAAGAGGTCCGGGTTCCCGAGGCTGGAAAAATCTTTGTTCTGGGCAACATCCGCAAACCGGGCGGATTTCCGGTCCGCGACCCTGCCGACAAGACGGTGCTCAAAATGGTGGCGTTGAGCGAAGGTTTGATGCCTTTTAGCGCAAAAATTGCCTATATTGTGCGCCGCCAGGAGACCGGCGCGCCGCAGGAAATCCCGATCGAATTGGACAGGATTATGGAGCGCAAGAGTCCGGATATGGCTCTCGAAATCGGCGACATCCTGTATGTTCCCGACAACAAGACGCGGCGCAGCGTGATGAGCATTCTCGATCGCCTGGCAGGGTTCGGCTCGGCCACGGCATCCGGCCTTGTGATCTGGCATTAAATGAAGCAACTGGAAACTAGCCTGCCGGCAGTGCAGCCTGCAACCCCCTTAATCGTGGATGCGGAGTATGAAGCCGCGCCCGCACATGTTCCGCTTTCGCACTACCTCTGGATTTTGCGGAGACACGGGTGGAAGATGCTGGGGTTCGTCGCTCTGGTGATGCTGTGTACTGTGGTGGTGTCGCTGCGACTGACGCCCATTTACGAATCCACGGCGACCATCGATATCGACCGGCGCATGCCGACCGGCGTGCTCGGCGAGGATTCCACGCAGGCCGTCAACAACGACGCCGACCAGTTTCTAGCCACGCAGATGAAGCTGATCCAGTCCGATTCGGTGCTGCGTCCGGTGGTGGACAAATTCAAGCTGCGCGAGGTGGAACCGGACGCGCTCGAAGAGGCGGTGGACCAATCGGCGACCAGTCTGGAGGCTCCGGTGGAGCTGAAACCGTTGCGGGTCACTCGGCCGCCTAATACCTACATCCTGCAGATCAGCTACCGCTCGCAGCACCGGCAACTGGCGGCGGACGTGGCCAACGCCATCGCCCAGAGCTACCTGGCGCACTCCTATGCCATCCGCTACAAGGCCACCGAGAACCTGGGCGACTTCATGGAGCGGCAGCTCGAAGAACTGAAAGCCAAGATGGAGAAATCCAGCGAGGCGCTGGCACGGTTCGAGCGCGATCTCAACTTGATCAATCCGGAAGAGAAGACCAGCATTCTGACCGCGCGCCTGCTGGAGCTGAACAGCGAATACACCAAGGCGCAAGGGGATCGCGTCCGCAAGGAGGCGGCGTACAACTCCGTGCAAAACGGATCGCTCGCGGCAGCCCAGGCATCGGATCAGGGCGAGGCGCTGAAAAAGCTCTCCCAGGATTTGGGAGAGGCGGAGCAGAAATTCGCCGAGGGCCGGACGACCTACGGGGCGAATCATCCGGAGTACAAGAAGCTGCAGACGCGGGTAACGGAACTGGAATCGCAACTTGACGCAGCGCGAAAAAACGTGGCGCGCCGGGCAGAGGTGGAATATTACGAAGCTATGGACCGCGAGTCGCAGCTAAACAGCGCCGTGAAGGAGACCAAGGCTGAATACGACAACTTGAACTCGCGTTCTTTCGAATACCAGACACTCAAGCGCGAGGCGGATACCGACAAGCAACTGTACGAGGAGCTGGTGCGGAAGATCAAAGAGGCGGGCATCAACGCCAGCTTCCAGAACAGCTCGATCCGGGTGGCCGATTTGGCGCGTCCGGGGCTGCGGCCGGTGTTCCCGAAGATGTGGCTGAACGTGCTACTGGCGTTTCTGTTCGCGGCATTCGTCAGCGTGGGCGCAGCGGTGCTGAGCGACGTACTGGATAACACGGTGCGCGATCCGGACCAGGTGTCGCGGCTGATGAACGCGGACGTGATCGGATCGCTGCCGGCGGTGAAGAACTGGCGCCGGCACCTGAGCCCCATCCAAGGTGTGCACGTGACAAATGAGATCACCAACGGCGTGCACCTGAATGGGAATGGCAACGGCGCCACGGGTCTCGCACGTACGCAGGCGGAAGGCGATCAGGCGTTGAGCAACTACGAAGAGGCCATTCGGACGCTGCGCAATTCCATTCTGCTGACCGATTTCGACCGGCGGCTGCGGAGCGTGCTGCTGACCAGCGCGTCGCCTTCGGAAGGCAAGTCGACAGTGGCGGCGCATCTGGCCGCGACGCACGCCAGCCAGCATAAACGCACGCTGCTGATCGACGGCGATCTGCGGAGGCCGAGCGTCCACCGGCTATATCAGGTTCCCAACAGCGTGGGGTTATCGAACGTGCTGCTGGAGCAGATTTCGTGGCGGGACGCGGTGATTCGTATCGACGATCCTCAGGGTCTGGACGTTCTGCCGGCGGGGCCGTCGACGCGGCGGGCGTCGGACCTGATCGGCATGGGATTAGCGGAGCTGGTGGAGGAAGCCACGCGCGAGTACGACTTGGTGGTGCTGGACGCGCCTCCGCTGCTGGGGTTCGCGGAGCCGCTGCAGATGGCGACGGCGGTGGACGGGGTGATCGTCGTGGCGCGGGCGGGGAATACCAGCCGGAAGGCCCTGAACACGGTGATCACGACGCTGACGCGGCTGCGGGCGAATTTAGTGGGCGTGGTGTTGAATGAGGTCCACCGGGAAGTGAGTGCTGGATATTACTACTACTATGGGCACTACAGCAAGTATTACCACGCTAAGCGTACGGAAGTGTGACGCACAAACACGTACCTAATGATGACGCCTTCGGATCGCTCTACGAAGACGCCACTTAGACCTAAGCTGCGCGAGAGCATTGGCTTCAACGTCCTACTTGCGACCACCTTAGCGGATTGGAACGTCAAATGACAGCGGCGGGCGCGAGAACGCAGGGGTTTGAATTGGAGACGCGGTTCGCCGGGAGAGCCCGGCCTGTCCGAGAAACGCCTGTACAGGTCATTGCGTCTTGGCTCTGCTGTGCGTATGTCTTGTCGCAAATCTACATGGTACCCGTGTGGCTCGTCGGACCATCATGGTCGGTCTGGCCTTCGCTGGCTGATTTTGTAATTCCTATCATGCTGGTTCTGCTGCCGTTTTTGAAGCGGGCCGGAGTTGGCGTGCCTCCGGAAATAGCAACCCTGCAGCGATTGTTCCTGGTTCTTGGGGGCGGATTGGTTCTTTCGTATCTGGTGCTGACGCTGGATCCTTTCCATCTCAATTCTGCGGTGATGTTCAACGACAAGGGTCAGGCGGTGGGTCTGTACCAGCTTTACCGCGTTTGTCAGTCTTTGATCGTTTTCTGGATAGCTCTTTGTGCGCCGTTGAACGGTTCCCGTCGCCGCCGCCTATGTCACATGGTCGGGATCACATTTTGGATTTCGGCGGCGCTTCTATTGGCCGATTACTTCCATGTCCTCTCCACGCCGATGCTCGCGCCCCACATTCCAAGAGACCTTCAATTGGCAGGTCCATGGGCGTATTACTCCCGAGGCGTAGTGGGCCAACCGGTTGGAACAATTGGATTCCATCACGTCTATCCCAGTATCCAACTCCTTGTACTGGCGGCGTTGTATCTGCATCTTCTCTCGGAGCGGCACTTCTGGTTGCATGCTTTAGTCCTGAGCGGCCTCGGCGTATGTGGTTTCGTGGGCGGGAGCCGGAGCGGATTTGTCGCCATTTGTGTTTTCATCGCTGGAGTCGTCGTATCCCACATGCGCCGGTTTCTGGCGATGGTGGTCACAGCTACGATGCTCATCATCGCGGCTCTCCAGTTCTCTGAGAGTGTTTCACGAGCCTTTGCGGCCGCGGTAGAGCGACAAAGTACGATTAGCAGTTCCTACGAAGATGACGGATTCGCCGGACGAGTCGAAATTTGGAACGAACGTGTCGTGTTACTCAACGACAACCCATTGTTGTGGCTTGTCGGCACGGGTTTTGGGTCCGCGGTGCAAAGCGGTAGCAACGGGCACATGCTCTACCTACACATTACGCTGGAATGCGGTCTTATCGGCCTAGCCGCGTTTCTAGCTGTGATGTGGCGAATCCTTGCACTTCTTTGGCGTCGATCAGATACGCGCGTTGTCTATTTCGCAACCATCGCCCTTCTCGTGTCTGCCCTGACGCAAGAGACGTTCTATCCTGTTCCGGCGCTAAGTCAGTTTGGCAGTTTGTTTCTATTGTGTGTTGCCATCGCGGTTCGCGGAACAGATAGACAGCGAATGAAAGTTACCGCATGAGCCAGCGCCCAGTGCGAGTGCTTGAAGTAATATATCGTGCGGATCGCGCCGGCGCCGAAACCTGGCTCCTACACGCCCTTCGCCAAATAAACCGGGAAGACGCAGCGATCGACTTTGTTATGCAGGACGGAACTCCTGGGGCCTATGACGCTGAGATCCAAGAATTGGGCTCAAGGATCTTCTTATCCGATGGGCATCGAAACCTTTGGCGACAATTCTGGCGCCTGCGAAGTGTGTTGCGCCGCCATGGACCTTACGACGTAATCCACAGCCACGTGGACTACTTTGGAGGACTGATCATGTTGTTTTCTCGGATTCTGGGAGTCCATGCCAGAATCGCGAACTTTCACACCGACTCACCGGAACTCACGCAAGGCAAGAGTGTCACCCGGCGCGTTTACATAGGGACGATGAAGTTCTTGGTGAGCCGGTTCGCGACCGGCGGCTTGGCGACAAGCAAAGTTGCGGCAGCGGCTCTATTCGGGCCAGACTGGCATTCCGATTCTCGCTGGAGAGTCCATTCTGCCTGTGTTGATCTGCTGAGGTTTCATCAGCCAGTCAACCGGTCGGACGTCCGCGCTGAATTGGGAATACCATCCGACGCAGTGGTCTTCGGGCACGTAGGCCGATTCGTTGAGCAAAAGAATCATAGATTCCTTTTACGTGTCGCTCAGAGTTTAGCTCGCGGAAGCGAACGCGCCACGTTCGTTCTGGTCGGTAGCGGCCCTGGTAAGCAGGAATTCGAAAGGGCGGTTCGCGATGAAGGCCTGTCGCACCGGTTCTTCCTACTTGGTCTGCGGGATGACATTTCTCGGCTGATGAAGGGAGCTTTCGATTTCTTCCTCTTTCCGTCGCATTCGGAAGGCCTCGGCCTTGCGCTTATCGAAGCCCAGGCGGCCGGATTACGTTGCTTTGCTTCCACCGCGGTGCCGCCCGAAGCCATCGTAATCCGCGCGTTGGTACAGCGGTTGCCGTTGTCAGAAGGACCGGACTGCTGGACCGAGGCGATTCTGCAGCAAATAGACACTCCCAACCCCATAACGCAAGAGGAAGCGCTTCACAGAGTGGGGGAAGTATTCGATATTCGAAGAAATGCGGCGCAATTGGTCGAGTTTTACCAGAAAGTAACTTCATGAATAGGCTTGCCGTGTTGATCCCGGTGTATCACAATCCCATGGGCTTGCGCCGAGCATTGGAGAGCCTAAGGAAAGCAGCTGGAACTTTCGACGTCGTCATTGTCGACGATGGTAGTCCGGAACCGGCTTCCGCCCCGACGCGGTTGCGTGAAGACATCGCGGTTTCTCTGCTGCGGCTCGAGCGAAACCGAGGCATCGCAGCAGCGCTTAACTGCGGACTTCGGCGCATCCTCGAACTCGGGTACTCCTACATCGGACGACTGGACGCCGGGGATACCGTCGTTGCGGAGCGTTTTGAACGCCAGGTCCGGTTTCTCGACGCAGACCCGGGCTGCGCGGCAGTATCGTCGTTCGTTGACTTTGTGGATAATCGCGAGGCCCTTTTGTTTCGCTACCGTCCCCCATACCAGCAGGACCGCATACTGCAGTGGTTGCACTTGAATAACTGCCTCGTGCACTCCGGCACAACGATGCGTGCAAGCTCCTTGCGCGAGGTGGGGCTTTACCGGGAAGATATGCCGGGAGCAGAGGACTTCGAGTTGTTTCTGCGGATGTCGAGGCGTTACTCACTTTCCGTTTTGCCTGAAGTGCTGACGTGTTGCGAGTATTCGCTGAACGGGTTGACCGTGACTGGCCGCCGTCGACAGCAAAAGGAGCGCCTGAAGCTGCAACTTAACTATTTCGATTTCAGGTCGCCCTACAGCTACTACGGGGTGGCAAGGACCCTTCTTTCTATGGTCGTCCCGCATAGTGCCGTCTTGAGGATGAAGTCTGCGTATTCGCGCTGAGAAGATCCTGTGATCTCCTTGATTATTCCCACTCTGAATGGTGCTGGGCACCTCCCTGGGCTCATCGATTCTTTGCGCCGCCAGACTGTGAAGGGCCTCGAGGTAATCGTCATAGATTCAGACTCGGACGATGGAACCGACAAACTAGCAGCTTCCCTTGGCTGCATCGTCCAGAGGATCACTCGCGCGGAGTTCGACCATGGCAGGACCAGAAATCTTGGTGCCGACGTGGCGTCGGGCGATACTCTTGTGTTTCTCACGCAGGATGCCCTGCCAGTTTCTGCTGACTTCATCGCACGGCTAATCGAGCCCATTGACGGAAGAATTACGGCTGCCGCATATGCGCGTCAGGTTCCCGCGCCGCAGGCGACGCCGACGGAAGCCTTTGCTCGGCTCTACAATTACCCTCCCGAATCCTCTTCGCGTCATGTCTCTCGCATAGAGCGCCGAACGCTAAGATCCTTCTTTTTCTCCAACGCAGCCTCGGCCATTAGTCGAGAGTGTTTTGAAAAGGTTGGACGATTTCCCTCTCCTGTTTCCACGAACGAAGATATGCTGCTGTGCGCCCGCCTGCTGGATGCGGGATACCGGATTTCTTACGTTGCAGAGGCCGAGGTTATTCACTCCCATGCATTCTCCCTGACAGAGCTATTTCGGCGGTACTGCCGAGTAGGCATGGTTGCTAGAGATTATCAGACTACGCTTCGCGCCGAGCGCCATGCGAAGGAAGGCCTGGAGTTTGTGCGGCGGCAGATTGCCTATCTGCAACGCGTTGGACATTCGGAATTGATTCCGCGCGCAATCGTCGAAGCAGGTGTAAAGGCCCTGGCCTTCTACTGCGGTCACGCGCGACGACCGAAGCACAGACCCGCCGATAAACGTCAGGCGACTGCGAGTCGAGCCGAGGTGACCTGAACTGACGTGGCGACACTTAACCCGCCTTCGATAACCCGACTTCGTGCATCCACAGCGCGGACAGCCGAAGTGCACGCCGCGACCAGCAGCGCTCGCCCGCGCGCGTGCATCGCGATTCTCTTGCTGGCGGACTTCGCCGCGCTCTGTGCGGGCGCCGCTCTAAGTGTCCTGATCTGGAGCCAGGTCGGCATCGACTTCAGCGCGGAATTCTATGTCAGGCTGTGGCCGGTGATGCTCCTGTTTCCGGCGGCCTATGCGGCGTCGGGCCTGTATCCCGGGTTCGGCCGCAATCCGGCCGACGAATTGCGAAAGCTGTCCGTAGCCACCAGCGTGGTTTACGCGGCGCTCGCCGTGACCATCTTCCTGCTAAAAGACGCGGCCACTTATTCGCGCGGTACCTTCCTGCTGGCATGGACCAACACCCTGATTCTGGTGCCGCTGCTCCGAAGCAGTGCACGGTCGGTCTGTTCGCGCAAACCGTGGTGGGGAAACCCGGTGGTGATGGTCGGCGCGCGGAGGGTGACGGTGGCGCTGGCGGCCGCGCTGGAAAGCCAGCCGGAGCTAGGTTTCAAGCCGATCGCCATTTTTGAGGAACCGCAACTGGCTGCCTCGATGGCACGCGATTATGGAATCCGGCATGCGATCCTGGCGATGTCGGAGATGCCGCGCGACACGCTGCGGATCTTTTTCGAGGAATGCAGCGACTCGTTTTCGGATGTCATCGTGATCCCGGATCTGGCGGGCTTTTCGAGCCTCTGGGCTGAGCCAAGAGATCTGCGTGGCACTCTCGGCCTGGAGATTCAACAGAAGCTGCTGATTCCGCCGGCGCGAGTGTTAAAGCGTGTCATCGATATCCTCCTGGTGGCCGCCCTAAGCATCGTAGCTTTGCCGCTGATTGTCGCGATCGCCGGTTTGATCAAGATCACTTCGCGTGGGCCGGCCTTTTTCGGGCAACGCCGCTACGGCCGGAAGGGGGAGCCGTTCATGGCGTGGAAATTTCGTTCGATGGCCGCGGACGCGAGCCAGGCACTGGAGCACTGTCTTACCGCGAATCCCGCGCTGCGTGAAGAATGGCAGAGAAACCACAAGCTTAGGAATGATCCTCGCGTAACGCGTATCGGACGCTTCCTGCGGCGGACCAGCCTGGATGAGCTTCCCCAACTCTGGAACATCCTGCGGGGGCAGATGAGTTTTGTGGGTCCGCGTCCGATTGTCAGGGAAGAAATCTCCCGCTATGGCGAAAGCTATGCCCTGTACAAGAAGGTGACGCCCGGACTCACTGGTCTTTGGCAGGTTTCAGGCCGCAATAATACCTCCTATCAACAACGCGTGAGCCTGGATCTGTACTATATCCGCAACTGGTCGCCCTGGTTGGACTTGTATATTCTGGCTCGCACCGTTACGGCGGTATTATTCGCGCGCGGAGCGTACTGAAGCGGCTGAGATGCCCCGGCGGAAATTTACAAAGGATTTTAAGGAAGCAGCCGTCAGAAAGTTGAGACTGGGGACCCCGGCCGGGGAAGTCGCGGGCGCATGCCGAGTGGATCCGGCGATCTTGCGCCGGTGGCAAAGAGAATCAGATGAATTCGGCGAATTGGCATTTGGAGGTTACGGGAAGAGCCGTCATGCCCGTGCAGAACCCCGATCAAAAGCGATTATCATTCGTCTGAGCGACGATGAGCTCAAGGCCGTGATGGCGGCCTCGTCCGCGGCCGGATGTCGCAGCCTGACAGAGTTCGCTCGTTCGTGCATGTTCGACGCGACTGATGACCCGCTTCCAGGGCAAGTTGAAACACTTCTTGGGGAGCTTGCGACTGTCATGGGAAAACTAACCCAAACCCTCCCGAAGGAATAAAGCTTGTCAAACCCGGGTTTCCGCCGCGACCGCGCCGATGTACAATCATTCCTGTCATCGCAACATGGCTAAGGAGGTCCTCGTATGGTTAAGTCCTTTCTGCGGCTATCCGCGCTCCTGGGCAGCCTGTCTTGCCTTCCGCTGGTCGCGCACCACGGAACCAGCAACTACTCGACGACGGCCCAAACCGTCACGCTCTCAGGAACAGTCACGGAATTCGTCTGGTCCAATCCTCATGTCTACGTCCTGTTTGATGTGAAGGACGCGACGGGCAACGTAGTGCACTGGGCCGGCGAAATGAACAGTCCAGGAGTTCTTAAGAACGCCGGCTGGAACAAGAGGACTCTCAAAGCCGGAGATCAGATCACTGCGACCTTGCGTCCCAACAAGTTCGGGACGCCTGTCGGCCTTCTTAGCAGAGCGAACATGATGGTGAACGGTAAGCCGCTTCAAATCGGCCCCGAGCAATAGATCATGTCGAGATACATATTTCTGTTCACCGCGATTCTGGTGTTTGTTCCAGCATTATTCCTGCAGGGGCAAGGGCCGGGAAAGGGGAAGGGCAAAGGCGGCAAGGCGACCGGGCCCCCGGCGCCGTCTGTTCCGCACGATCCGCACGATCTGAATGGCATCTGGAGGCGTTCGGGCGGCGTGCTCACGATGAGCAGCGACACTCCTCCGATGACTCCGTGGGGAAAGGCCAGATTCGACGCCGCCAAGCCGGTCTATGGACCCCGTGCGGTTCCCGGAGGGTTGGGCAACGATCCCATGAGCACCTGCGACCCGTTGGGAATGCCGCGCAATATATTCCTGGAAGTTTCCATTTACCCCATGGAACTGCTTCAGACGCCCAACCGTGTGATCCAGTTCTTTGAGTGGGCGCACTCCTACCGCACCATCTGGATCGATGGGCGCCCGCTTCCGAAGGACCCCGATCCGCAGTGGATGGGATACTCCATCGGCCAATGGGACGGCGATACTTTCGTGGTGAAGTCGCTGGGGTTTGACGAACGCACGTGGCTCGATCACTTCGGAAATCCCGTGAGCGAGGACATGACCCTCGAAGAGCGCTACCATCGTGTCGATCGCGACACTCTCGAACTGAACATGGCGATCACTGCGCCCAAGGCGTACACCAGACCTTGGGTCAGCGAGAAGAAAACCTTCCGGCTGGCGCCGCCTAATACGGAGATTCAGGAACTTTTTTGCGTGCCGAGCGAGGAGCAGCGCTTCAACCAACTGGTCCGGGATCCAGGCTCGGGCATCACGAAGAAGTGATTTGACTGACGCTTTCGCCAGCATCCCCAGCCGTCTTCAAACGCTACTGCGCGGGAAGACAGACACGCCGATCTAACTTTCCACGACGATCCGGGCAATTTCCAAGTTGTCATTGTCGTTGTCATCTGGCCTTGACAACAAGAAACAGTCGGAATATAGTCACACTGGTAACCCTTCCGAACACGAGTAGTTCATGCCGTTGCCGTTCGAAAGGGAGACTGCCCTTGCGGTGTTGCGGGATTCGTCGTGAGATCCGCAGTCGAAGGTCTTAGAGGTTGTGCTTGATGAACGAGCGCGCGAGAAGGAGTTCTAAAATGCTAGATCGCTTGATGGGCGCGATGATTGCCATCACAGTAGTGCTAGCCTCGTCGTCAGTCGCTTTCGCTCAGAACGGTAAGCAAGGACCCCAAAAAGCCAAGGCGCCCATAGCCTCAAACAAGCCAGCCTCGAACAAGCCTTTTGACGTGCATGATCTCTCTGGATTTTGGGATATCACCAACATCGGCCGACCACCTGGCGCCCTGAACGAAACGAGCAACAATCGCCCGCCGATGACGCCGTGGGGTTTGGAAAAGTTTCACCAGGCAAAGACGGGATACGATGGCAAGGCGTTAGGCAACGGAGTTTACCCGAACGAAAAAGATTGGAATGATCCTGTCCTGTTGTGTGATCCGACGGGTTTTCCGCGTATCATGTGGCACCCCATTCAGCCCGGCATGAGGTTTGCCCAGACCGCTGACGAAGTGATCCAGTTTTTCGCGGATGGCCGCACCTGGCGCGACATCTGGACGGATGGGCGAAAGCTTCCAGGCGACGACGCGGAGTCTCGTTGGTACGGCTACGCAGTTGGTCATTGGGAGGGAGATACCTTTGTCGTCAACTCGAACAACTTTAATGACGCCACTTGGCTCGATCAGTATGGCTCCCCGCACAGCGACCAGATGACTGTGGAAGAGCGGTACCATCGCGTGGACCACGACCATCTGGAGATGATCCTGAATATCACTGACCCCAAGGCCTATGTCGGGACTTGGAAGGGCGATAAGAAGATCTTCCAATTGGTAGAAAAGCCAGCTCGCTCGGAGTACAACGATCTCCCCGAGGGCATCTGTGCATTTTCTGAAGTGAAGCTCCACGGCAAGGCTTGGCAGCAGATACACCCGTAGAATTCTAGATTAAGGAGATAGCAACATGACGCGTAAACTTGTAGTTCCCTTTCTTGTTATGACGCTGGGCTTTCTGACGATTTGTACGGCGATATTCGCGCATCATGGAACAGCGGGGGTGTATGACTTTACTCATCGCATCACAACGAAGGCGACAGTGACGCAATACATATTTGCCAATCCCCATGTTCAAATCTATTTCAAGTTGAAGAATGATAAGGGCGAAGAGCAGGTCTGGGGCGTCGAAACAGTAAGCCCGGGGAATGCGCTCGCCAATGGCTGGACGAAGAATTCCTTCAAGCCCGGGGACGAACTCCTGGTGAGCTTCGTCCCGGCTAAGGGCGACAGGACTTTCGGGACTTGTCCGCAATTCGTGTTTGTTGCGGATGGCCACAGGCTCGGCGGTAACGGCAGGTGCGGGATGGGAGGATCGGCCGTCGACGCCAACACGCTCCCGGTAAAGCCAGGCTACACGGCGGTTGAAGTTCAGATGCCGAAAGACGATCGCAAGAGGCCCGAGTCTGAGCAAGAGCAGTAGAAGGGTAGTCTCCACATGAGATATCGTTTCCTGGCTTCCTACGTTGCTCTTGTAGTTGTATTGGCTTTGACGCCGATCCTTTTTGCGCAGCGGGGAGGTAAGCAAAAGCAAGCGGAGAAAGACTCGCCGACAAAGAATCTGCCGTTTGACCCGCACGACATCTCCGGCATTTGGAAGAACCCTGGAGGATTCGATGTCGCGTTAGGCAACGAGCGTCCTCCCATGACGGCTTGGGGAAAGGAGAAGTGGAGTAAGACCAGGGCGTCCGCCAGAAATTCTCCGCTGGCCTTTGGATTCTATCAGGACCAAAAAGATTGGAATGATCCGCTGTTCCAGTGCGACCCTTCCGGTTACCCCCGCAACCTGGACTATACTAACTACCGGTTCGTCAAGCTTCCTAACGAATTCGTGATGTTCTTCGAACGGGATCACACTTGGCGCGACCTATGGACGGACGGTCGCAAGCTCCCGGATAATCCAAAGCCGCGGTGGTATGGATATGCGACTGCGCACTGGGACGGAGACACCCTGGTGGTTGAGTCTTCCGGTTACGATGAGCGAACCTGGGTGGATCCCTACGGCTCGATCCACAGCGACCAGATGCATCTGGAGGAGCGCTTCAGGCGCTTGGACCACGATGATTTGGAGTTTAGCCTGACGCTTACCGACCCGAAGGCGTACGTCGGGTCCTGGGGAGGCAAAAAACTAACGTTGAAGTTGATGAACTCCTCGCAGCAAATCCAAAAGGGACTCTGGGGCAAAAGACCGGATGGAACGGCATACGGGGACATGCGAGAAGAATATTGTGTCTGGTCTATTGAGCGCTCTTTCTGGCAAGGGCGGCCCTTGGACGGAGTGGGTGGGGACGACAAGAAGTAAACGTAAGCTCAAGACAAAGCAACTGAACCCTTGGCCAGACTGACTCCAAGCTTCTCGAAATGCTCGCCAATTTGACTCAGGACTTTCGTTTTGCCGCGCGAATGCTGTGGCGCAATCGCGGGTTCGCGGCATCCGCGATGACGATTCTCACCCTCGGCATTGCCGCGAGTACAGGTCTCTTTGCAGTGATCGATGCCTTGGTGCTGCATCCGCTGCCGTACGCCGGCGCCGATCGCATTGCGCGAGTTCGTCTGGTAACACCTTCCGGTCAACCTCGGGCCGCGATGGTGAGCGCAGACCAGTTTCGCGCGCTGCGGACCGCGTCGACTCTGGATGGAATCTTCATCCGGGACAGCTTTACGAAGACTCTCGGCGGAACGGCGTTCCCTGAATCGGTGTGGACCGAGTATTTCAGCGGTAACGCGCCATTGATGCTCGGCATTCAGCCGCTGCTGGGCCGGGTGTTTAATGAAGCCGACGCTCCGATCGGGTCCGAGCCGCGGCGTGTCGCGGTGCTGACGTACCGGTTCTGGCAGCGTCACTTCGCCGGCAAGCCGGACGCGATCGGACAAACACTCCGGCTCGATGGCGAGCCGTTCACTGTTATCGGTGTGATTCCGCGTGATTACACTACCGACCTAACCGACATCGTCCTTCCGCTGGGGATGCCACTGGCGTCGAATGCAACGTGGCCGCTTACGGTGCGGGTGAAGCCAGGCAGTTCGATGGCGCAGGCCGAGGCCCAGCTGCAGAGTGTCTACGAACAGTTCCGGCAAACGAGACCGGATTCCTATCCACCGAACTTCCGTGTGCAAATGCGCCGGCTGGTGGACGAGGAGCGAGGAGCCGCGTACGTTCCACTTCTCGCTCTGCTGTTCGGGGCGGCGGCATTGCTCTTGTTGATCGGGTGCGCGAACGTGACGATGCTACTGCTGGCACGCGGCCGTTATCGGACGCGAGAGATGGCGGTGCGCCACGCACTCGGAGCGGGACGGTGGCGGCTGGTCAGCCTACTGCTCGCGGAAACGCTGCTCGTCACGTTCGCTGCCGCCGGTCTCGCGATACTGGCGGTGACGTATGCGTTACCGCCGCTTCTAGCGGTGGTGCCAGGCGTAGTGTCTCAGCGCGCAGACCGCATCGTCGTTGGACCCATGGCCATTCTGTTCGCGACAACGGTGAGCGCTCTGGTGTCGATGATCGTCGGCCTGTGGCCGGCTTTGGCCGTTTCGCGTGCGCGCGGCGATGCGATGCGCACGGCGTCAGCGGCCAGGGCGGCGTCCAGCGGAGGCCGGGCGAGTTCGGGTTTCCTGGTCGCCACCCAGGTGACGATCGCCGTAGTGCTTCTGGCGGGAACCGGCGCCGCGATTCGTGCGCTTGTCGATCTGTATCGCGCTCCCCTCGGCTACGACCCGACGCATATGACGATCGCACAGATCTACCTTCCGACCGGAAGTTACACCAACTGGGCGGCGCGCGTGGCGTTGTATCAACGTCTGCGGTCGGAGGTGACGAGCGATTCCGCCGTGGAGAGCGCGACCATCAGCTTGATTCCGACCGGACCGCCGCCAACCACGGGCATGGCGACTCGTATCGAGGCCGATGGCGTCCCTGCCGACGACGGTGAAGTACTGGCGCACTCGGTCGCGTCCGACTATTTCGCCACGTTGAAGATGCCGCTCGTGCGTGGGCGCATGTGGTCGGCCAACGACGACGAGCGCGCGGAACCTGTGGTGGTGATCAACGAAACGATGGCGCGGCAGCTGTGGCCAGGCCAGGATCCGATCGGCAAACACGTGCGCGACCGATCGTTCCTTGAGCGGCGGCCCCAATGGATCCTGAACGCTCCCGGCCGGGATGGTTCCTTCGAAGTGATCGGCGTGTTGCGAGACGTACCAAATCGAGGATTGAGAGAGCCGATCGCGCCGGCGATGTACTACCCTTACACGGTCGCCCTTAGCGATACCGCAGTCCTGTCGGTCCGCACGAAGGGAAGTCCACTCGCGGTCGAGCCCAGCCTGCGAACGGCGGTCAGCAGGGCAGACGGTAACTTGCCGATCATCCGGTTCATCACACCCGAAACGTTCATGGGCCGGCAGCAAGGCGAGTTCGTGAGCGGCGTGCTCCTGGGCTTTGCGGGCATCGCACTCCTGCTGGCCTCGTTCGGACTGTTCAGCGTCACCTGTTACACCATTGCGAACCGCACGCGCGAGTTCGGTATTCGGATCGCTCTCGGTGCGGCCCCGCTCGACGTGCTTCGATCGGCGCTCCAATCGACCATGCTCGCGGTGTTCGCCGGCCTGGGCGTTGGATTGGTCCTGAGCATCGGCCTCAGCTCCGTGCTGGCACAGTGGTCGATCCGCAATGTCGACGACCCGGTTGTCCTGGTTGCCGCGGTGGCCACGCTGCTTTTATCAACAGGGCTTGCGACGCTCATTCCCGCTCGAAGGGCGATCGCGATCGATCCGGCGATCGCCTTGAGGGTCGAATAGCTCGTAGTGGCGCATCGCTTAGCTGAGTTTAAAAAGGGAGACAACGATGAACCTCGGATCTACAACACCGGCTCTCGGGGCCATGGCGACGATAGCTCTCTGGCTGCTGAATACTGCATCGGCATCGGGTCAAGTTGCGCCGGCAAAGCAGCTTATGTCGGAACAGGCTTTCAAGAACGTCACTGTGCTCAAGGGAATCCCGGTGGATGAATTCATGAACACGATGGGGTTCATTTCGGCAGCCACTAACTACAACTGTGCCGATTGCCACGTCGAACCCAAACTGGAAGGGGATTGGAGCGCCTACGCCCAAGACACCCCCCGCAAAGCGACGGCACGCAAAATGATTCTGATGGTGCAGGACATCAACAAGAGCAATTTCGGGGGAGCCCGCGTCGTGACCTGCTACACCTGCCATCGCAATATCCAAGGCGCGCCTAAGATCACGCCGAGCTTGGCGGAGCAGTATGGCGAGCCGCCTCCGATCGATCCCAACGAAGTGGAGATTAGGCGGCAAGCGCCGGATGCGTCTTCCGCCGATCAGGTCTTTGACAAGTACCTTCAGGCGGTCGGAGGAGCGCAGAAGGCAGCCGCCATCGCCAGCATCGTTTTCAAGGGCACATACCAAGGCTATGCAGAACCGAAGGCGAAAGTGGACATTTATGTTAAGGCTTCAAGTCAGCGGGCTCCAAATCAACGAACTATGATCGTGCATACGGACCTCGGAGACCGGACCACCACCTTTAACGGCAGTAACGGATGGATGGCTGCGCCGGCCTCGGATAAACCATTTCCTGTGATCGGCTATACCGGCGGCGACCTGGATGCCCTGCGGCTGGATGCAGTGCTCGCCTTTCCGGCGGGAATCAAGCAGGCTGTAACAAAGCCGGTAGTAGGTATGACCAGCATTGACGATAAGGATGTGGTCGTCGTGCAGGGGACCGCCACCGGCGGACGCTCATCCGTAAAGCTGTACTTCGATAAGCAGTCCGGCTTTCTTGTCCGGCAGGTGCGCTACGCCGATACGATCATCGGGCGGGTACCAACACAGGTGGACTACAGCGATTACCGGGATGCCGCTGGAGCTGGAGTCAAGCTGCCGTTTCACGTCATTACGACATGGACGGACGGCCGGTCAGACGTACTGCTGACTTCGGCGGAAACGAATGTGGCGATTGACGCTGCGAAGTTCAATCAGCCGCCCCCGCCGGCGCCACCCAAACAATAGGCGGCACGACCGCAATTTGCTACGAACGTTCCGATCGGGCCGCTTTCTCGTTCGGTAAAAATATCATGCGGTGCGCTGGTAGTGACGTGACCCATTCTCTGCTGTTTTCAGGCCCGCGCAGGAGGTCGCCAGCCGGCACGCCAATAGTTCTGGCTCCCTTAGGCGATGATTGTCGTGACGCCGCGCACTGGTTCGTACAGCCGCTCTTTGCCAGCGCTCCTCTCGCGTTGGCTCTTCCAATCGTGTTCTAACGGACCCGAACGCGCAGTGGGCTGAACGAGTCTTTTCCTGTGTAACGATGCTTACCATTTTCGTGAGATCTCTTTTCTTCCTGCTTACCCGCCGCCGACATCGCGAAGCTACCGATGCCGGTGCTGCTAGTCTTCGTGGACAACGACTCGGTCTCTCTTTATTGAGTAATCGTTCGGCTCTAGCCGCTGAGCATCTGTTCCTACGAAAACGGCGGGCGCTCCGGCCATCGCTGCAGGACCTTCATTTGCATTCACTCCAGGGCCATCGTGCCCTGCGACTTCTGTGTCTCGGGTTATCCGGATGTGATGGCATCCTCTGTCACGGCGCCACTGGAGCGGCAAGTTGGCCAGGGCTTCGCAACAGAAGCGACTTCAGTGAGTGTTTTGCGGCCCAGTCGCTTCCCAATTTCCGCCAGCGTGATCCGTTCCGGGTTGGAAAGCCGCAATCGAGCCGGCAGCTTGGTCTTCAGGATCCGATTCTCAGCAGCGAGATACTCGTTGCGAAGGAGAAGACTGGTTAACGGAGCCGGTTACGTAACCCAGAAGTCGCAGCCATCGGCTGTTTCTCCATATTTTGTTGGAATTAGTTCGTCAGATCTGGTTCATCAATGGAGAGGCCGCGACGGTATGAGGAAAGTTCGCATGTAGGTTAACATTAGTTTCGGTCCTGATCCAGCCATGCGCCACACCAGCAAAGGAGCCGACGACGACGTGCGGATGCGCGGTTTCGCACAACGGCACACGGTGGACGCCGCGCTTGCCTGGCTGGATATGCAACTGCAGCCGCTTGCTACTGAAATCATCCCGTTGCGGAACGCCGCCGGTCGTGTACTGGCTACCTCTATTACCAGCGATGTGGACGTACCGGGCTTTGATCGCGCGACGATGGATGGGTACGCACTCGTGGCCGATAGCACGGAAGGCGCAACCGCTTACACGCGGCTGCCACTGACCGTAATCGGCGATTCGATGCCCGGCTCACCATTTGATGGAACCGTCTCCGCCGGGGAAGCGGTTCGCGTTATGACGGGCGCGCCCATGCCGCGCGGCGCTGACGCGGTGCTGCCTGCCGAATGGGTGGAAACGGAGACCGCCAGCCCGGGTAAGATCAACGCACTAGCCGCTGTTTCACCTGGAAAGAATCTTGGCAAACGAGGCGAAGACGTCCTTTGTGGAACGATATTGCTTGAATCGGGTCGCGTATTGCGTCCCCAGGACCTGGGCGTCCTCAGCTCCGTTGGCCGGGGCGAGGTGCATGTGATCCGGCGCCCGCGTGTACGGCTTGCGGTGACAGGTAATGAGCTATTGCCCTCGGGCTCACATCCGAGTGGTTTCCATATCGTCGATGCCAACGGGCCGATGCTCTCCGCGCTTATCGAGCGCGACGGAGGCATCGGCGAATTCCCGGGCTTGGTTCGCGACGATCGAAGTGCCATCCTCGAAGCGCTTCAAGCGGACGCAGACGTCGTCATTGTCTCCGGAGGCTCGAGCGTCGGCATTGAGGACCTGGCCCCGGTGCTGGTTGCGCAGCATGGCGAACTGGCCGTACATGGAATCGCCATGCGGCCGAGCAGTCCCACCGGATTTGGCCGGATGGGACATCGTCTGGTTTTTTTGCTTCCCGGCAACCCGGTATCGAGCCTATGCGCCTACGATTTCTTCGCCGGCCGCGCGATTCGAGCACTTGGCGGGCGTCCCAAAGAATGGCCGTATCGCGCGATACGCGGCAGACTGAATCGCAAGATTAGTTCGCCCATCGGCCGCCTCGACTACGCCCGCGTGAAAGTCGATGGCGATCTAGTCGAGCCGCTAGCTGTAGGGGGAGCATCAGTTTTGTCGTCAACCACGCGCGCGGACGGCTTCGTAATCGTGGGCGACGATAGCGAAGGCTTCGCAGCTGGTTCCGATGTCAAGGTTTGGCTGTATGCCTGAGCCGCATGTCTGAGCCGCATGTTTGAACAAGAACAGTTCCTCCAGGTACTCGACCGCGATGAAGCGGAGCGGCGGTTCCGGGCCGCAATCGATCTGAGCCCGCTGGGCGCCGAAACAATTCCGCTCGACACGGCGCTCGGCCGCGTGCTGGCGGCTGACGTCATATCGCCCGTGGACGTTCCCTCATTCGATCGATCGAACGTGGACGGATTCGCTGTGGTGGCAGAAGACACGTTCGGCGCGACTGAGGAAATTGCACGATCGGTACTGTTGGTCGACGAAGAGATCCACACCGGAGTTGTCCCGGCTACAACAATCCAACCCGGCAAGGGCGTGCTAATAGCAACCGGCGGTATGGTGCCGCGTGGCGCCGACGCAGTTGTTATGGTCGAGCACGCGGAGACACGCGACTCCGAGCTACGAATTGCCAGGGCCGTCACAGCGGGCAGCGGCATATCGTTTGCCGGGACCGACATCACTGCGGGCGAGACGGTTCTTCGTCAGGGTACGCTGTTGACCAGCCGTGATACAGGAGTGCTCGCCGCGATCGGTGTCGCGACAGTTAACGTCTGGCGAAAGCCGATCGTCGCGATCCTTTCGACCGGCGACGAGATTATCGCGCCCGGCGAGCCCATGCAGCCCGCTAAGGTCTACGATTCCAACGCGCAGGTTCTGGCAGATGCTGTGCAGGAACTGGGCGGGGCGCCAATGCGGCTTGGTATCACGCATGACGATGTCGCCGCGCTACGCGAACGGCTGCGCCATGCGCTGGAGGCCGCGGACGTCGTGCTCCTGTCGGGTGGAACCAGCAAAGGCGCGGGCGATGTTTCCTATCGCGTAGTCGCCGAACTCAATGATCCCGGTATCGTCGCGCACGGAGTAGCCCTCAAGCCCGGTAAGCCGATTTGCCTCGCAGCGACCAAGAGGCGCGCGGTGGTTGTTCTCCCGGGGTTTCCGACTTCGGCGATCTTCACCTTCCACGAGTTCGTGGCGCCGGTAATTCGTTTGCTGGGTGGCCGCGGCTCAGAGGAACGAACGGTGGTAACGGCCAAACTCGCTGTCAAGGTTAACAGCGAAATCGGCCGTACCGAATATCTTCTGGTGGGGTTAGTCGAGACCCCGAACGATGGGCTCGCCGCGTATCCCATGGGACAGGGATCCGGCAGCGTCACCACGTTCAGCCGCGCTGACGGCTTCGCGACCATCGGGCGGCACGAGGAAATCGTTCAGGCCGGGACGACGATCAGCGTCCAGTTGCTCGGCCGCGATCTGCAGTTGGCCGAACTCGTGGTCATCGGCAGCCATTGCATCGGCCTCGATTACCTGCTTGGAGAGTTGCAGCGTCACGGCGTGCGTTCGAAATTTCTGGCGGTGGGCAGCACGGCCGGATTGGATGCCGCCAAGCGCGGCGAATGCGATCTCGCTGGCGTCCACCTGCTTGATCCGAAGAGCAACGAATACAATCGGCCTTTCCTGACTCCAGCGCTTCAGCTCGTTCCTGGTTACGGCCGCTTGCAGGGCATTGTCTTCCGGCGTGGAGACAAACGTTTTGAAGGTAAAACCGCGCGGGATGCGATCGCGGTTGCGATTAACGACCCGGCGTGTGTGATGGTCAATCGTAACCAGGGAAGCGGCACGCGAGTATTGATAGAAGGCCTGCTTGGCGGCGTCAAACCCCGCGGTTACGCCGTACAGCCGCGAAATCACAATGCAGTAGCAGCCGCCGTGGTACAAGGCCGTGCCGATTGGGGGATGACGCTCGATACCGTCGCTCGTAACGCCGGGCTCGGATTCCTGCCGGTACAGGAGGAGCAGTACGATTTCATCGTGCCCGTGGCGCGAATGGCCCGGCCGGGCGTGGTTGCTTTCATGAAGCTGCTGCAGGAGCCGTCTACGCGAGAGGCACTCGTAAGAATGGGGATGAAAGCATGACCGCCGGCGGCCTGACAGGGGGCATAGTGTTGTGCGGCGGCAAGTCGACTCGGATGGGTGTTCCCAAGGCGACCCTGCCGTTCGGTCCCGAGACGATGCTGCAGCGCGTGGTGCGGCTGCTTGGTACTGTTGTTTCGCCCGTCGTAGTCGTCGCAGCGCGCGACCAGCCACTGCCGGAATTGCCGGACAACGTTAAAATTACCCACGATGAACGCGAGCAGCGGGGACCGCTGGAGGGATTGCGTGCGGGGCTGAAAGCGCTGCCGAATTCGGTCGAGGCTGCGTATATCACAAGCTGCGACGTACCGATGCTGGAGCCGAAATTCGTCACCCGCATGATCGAGTTACTGGGCGATCATGACATCGCTGTGATGGAAATCGACGGCTTCCCTCATCCTCTCTCCGCGGTCTACCGGCGCGATACGCTGTCACACGTCGAAGCGCTGTTGGAAAAAGATAAGTTGCGGCCGGTGTTCTTATTCGATGCCGTGCGCACTCGCCGAGTGCGGCCGGAAGAAATGCTGTCCGCCGATCCGCAACTTCGCACCCTGCGGAATCTGAATACCCGCGAAGACTACCTTGCGGCGCTCTCCGAGGCCGGCTACCAGCCGCGCTGACGATGGTATTCGGCTACCAAGGAGTCGAGCCGCTGGCGGCTCAGTGAGGCCTCGGGATCATTGGGGAGCGGCATGCTGAGAAACCGCTCTGGCAGCGTGTCTTCCGCGGGCGTCCACCCAGCCAACAGGTTGAACTGCCGCTTCGCGGAAACGATGCGCTTCGCCGTTTCGCGCAGCTCTTCGGCACTTACATCCCAGCCGGTAACGCTCCGCAGCATCTCCGCGGCCTCGGCGTGAAAATCCTCGAACACGCCGCGCAGGAACTTGCAGATGATCATCGAATCCATCAACGCGGCCTTGTCCTCGGTGTCGATCGCATGGCGCACGGCATCGAGCGTCACGTGCCGGCGATCGACCTTGTCCGAAAAATCGACTTCATATGCGCCGCTGCGATTGTGATCCGCGCCTCGCGCGCCCACGGCGAAACCGAGCGCCATCGTCTGTAGTGCCCGCGGTTCGTAACCTGGAATCTCGAGGCCCTTCACCTGCGGCGCGAATTCGATGCTATTGTGCCCGATGACTTCAGCCGCGCGGCGACTGCCCTCGGCCAGCAGGTTGCCTATCCCCTGGCGTGAGCCAATCAAATCGATGGCGCGCAGCAGCGCATCGCCGCTTCCGAAGACCAGCCACGGCTCGTCCAGCCACCCGCGCTCCACGCACTCCATCGCAAACGCGATCGTTCCACCTGTGCTGATGGTGTCCAGACCGAGCTCGTCACATCGCTGGGATGCGCGCAGCACGGCTTCGGGGTCGCTCACCCCGCACAACGAACCCAGCGCGAACAGACTTTCATACTCGACGCGAACGCCGCCCGACCCGAGAGAATAAATGTGTTCGCACCCGATAGTGCAACTCACACAGCTCTCGCGCGTTTTGGAGCGCGTGGTGCTCAACTGCTCGGGCGAAAGGCTGGCCGCCTCGTCGAACGTGCCGCTCTGAAAATTGCGCGTAGGCAAGGCGCCGAATCGATTGAACGTCAGCAGATTGGTGGCGGTGCCCAACTCACGGTATTTGGCTGTTGCCGGTCCGAAGGACCGCTTCGAGAGGGATTTGCTGATAGTCGTTAGCTCGCCGGGATTCGCCCACTCGGCGCGATGTGATCCGCGCAACGCGATCGCCTTGACGTTCTTGGCGCCGAGCACGGCTCCACTGCCGCCGCGGCCGGCATGACGGCCATCGTGCGAGATGGTGGCATAGCGAACCAGGTGCTCGCCCGCCGGCCCAATAGAGGCGACTCGATAATTCGCGCCCAAGCGAGCCTTCAGTCCGGTTTCAGTCGCCCGGCATGTCGCGCCGCGATATTCCGCTGCGGACTCCATGCGAACGCCAGCCTCGTCAATCACGAGCACCGAAAGCTCAGCCACGCGTCCGACGAGAACGATGGCATCGCAGCCGCAAGCCTTGCCCGCGATCGCAAAGCCGCTGCTGGCGAGTGAATCGTTGATGCGCCCGGTCAAGGGGCTCTTGCTCACTACTGCGAACTTCGCGGACGTCGTCAAAGGGCTGCCGACTAGGGGACTGAAGGCGAAAACAAGAGGAACCTCGGGCGCCAGTGGATCCATAACCGCCGCACCTTCGTCGAGCAGGAGCTTCACGCCCAATCCGCTGCCGCCGAGATATTGGCGCAGGACAGTTTCGGACAGCGGTACATATTCGGAGGTGCCATTGGAAACATCGATCCGAAGGTAGCACCCGTGGTAACCGAAGGGCATCCGGGTTTCCTTATCCTCCCGCGTCGGCGGAAAGGATGAGCACGTGATCGTCTTTGACCAGCGGGGTCGCCGGGTCGCTGATGAATCGGTCGCCGTTCAGGTTGGCAATAAAAGAGGAATGCAGCCGGTCCACTGCCATGAATTCGCTCAAGGGGGGGATTTCCGACGCTAGGGTGCGTAACAACTGTCCGAGTGTTTCGGCTTGCACTTCCAGTTGGGAGATGCCTGCGCGCTGGCGTGGAACGCCAAGAAACTCTACATACATAGCGAGCGGCCTCATAGACATGATAACATGACAGTTAGCCTCCCGATGAGCAATTCCGTAGCATCACCTCCGCCCGAATCGACTCCGAAAAACAAGAAGCGTGGAAAGGGCAGCGGAGTACGTTCCCGGCCGAAAGGCCGGCAAGTCGACCCGCAAGCCCGCACGGAAGTCCAAGCTCTGCTTGGGGATGCACCGCGCCGCCGCGACCTCCTGATCGAGCATCTACACAAGATCCAGGACCGTTATGGCTGCCTGTCTGCCCGGCATCTCGTAGCGCTCGCGGCCGAGATGAAGATGGCGATGACGGAAGTCTACGAAGTAGCGACGTTCTACCACCACTTCGACGTGGTCAAAGAGGGCGACAGTGCTCCCCCCGCGATTACCGTGCGCGTGTGCGATTCGATCGCCTGCGAACTCGCGGGCTCGCATGATTTGCTAGCGAAGCTACCCGCGCTGCTCGGCACTGGCGTACGTGTGCTGCACGCTCCGTGTGTCGGCCGCTGCGAGACCGCACCGGTGGTCGTAGTCGGCCAGAATCCGATCCCGCAAGCCACCGCAAAGGAGGTGGAGCAAGCTGTTCAAGCCGGACACGTAACTCACCCCAACACAAAAGGCGTCGTCACGCCCGGCCACATCGATTACGCGGCGTATCGCGCCTCAGGTGGTTATGGGCTTGCCGCGTCGTGCATCGCCGGAAAAAAGACGCCCGCCGACGTGATCGCGATGATGGAAGACTCCGGCCTGCGTGGCCTTGGTGGCGCTGGATTCCCCGCTGGCCGCAAATGGAAGCTGGTGGCGGCCGAACCCGCTCCGCGCCTGATGGCGATTAACATCGATGAGGGCGAGCCGGGTACGTTCAAAGACCGCTATTACCTGGAACGCGATCCACATCGTTTCCTGGAAGGCGCCCTTATCGCAGCCTGGGCAGTCGGAATCGAAGCGATTTACATTTACCTGCGGGACGAGTATCACGGCTGCCGGGCGATTCTTGAACGTGAGATCGCGGCGCTTCAGGCGAATCCGCCCTATCCGATTCCGGCGATCCATCTTCGACGAGGCGCCGGCGCCTACATTTGCGGCGAAGAGTCTTCGATGATCGAATCCATAGAGGGCAAGCGCGGCGAGCCACGTCTGCGCCCGCCCTACGTCGCGCAAGTCGGCCTGTTCGGCCGGCCCACGCTCGAGCACAATATGGAGACGCTGCACTGGGTGCGCGACATCCTCGAAAAAGGCTCCGCTTGGTTTGCCGGCCAGGGCCGCCACGGGCGGAAGGGTATGCGATCCTTCTCCGTCAGCGGACGCGTCAAGAAGCCCGGAGTGCATCTTGCGCCTGCGGGCATCACGCTGCGCGAGTTGATCGACGAATACTGCGGCGGCATGCTCGATGGGCACGAGCTCTACGGATATCTTCCCGGTGGAGCGTCGGGAGGAATTCTGCCCGCCTCCAAGGCGGATATCCCGCTCGACTTCGATACCTTGACCGAATACGGTTGTTTCATCGGGTCGGCGGCGATTGTGGTTCTTTCAAATAAGGACACTGCATCCGCCGCGGCGCGCAACTTGATGAAGTTCTTCGCTGACGAATCCTGCGGCCAATGCACGCCGTGCCGCGTCGGTACCGTCAAAGCGCTTCAGTTAATGGAGCAAAAGCGCTGGGATGCTCCTCTCTTGCAGGAGTTGTCGCAGGCGATGATGGACGCATCCATCTGCGGTCTGGGTCAGGCCGCGCCAAATCCAGTGTTGACCGTCTTGAAATACTTTCCTAAGGAAGTCGAGTAATGCCGAACAATACCGCCCTCCTGGAGTCGACGCCGGTCTCTTCAGCAGCACCGCTGGTTTCGTTCCTTTTGAACGGAACGACCGTATCCTGCCGTTCGGACCAGACCATTCTTCAAGCTGCGGAACAGCAAGGGGTCGAGATTCCACGCCTTTGTTACATGGAAGGCATGCGACCTGACGGTAACTGCCGCACCTGCATGGTTGAGATCAAGGGCGAGCGCGTGCTGGCGCCATCCTGTTGCCGCTTTCCCAAGGAAGGGATGGAAGTCACCAGCAACAGCCCGCGGGCTCTGACCAGCCAGAAGATGTCGATCGAGCTGCTGCTCGCGGATATTCCCGAGACATCCTACACGCTCAATTCCGAGCTGGATCTTTGGGCCAAGAAGCTGTCCATCGGCAAGCCCCGCTTTGCCGCGCGTCATCAACCGGCCGAAGACCTCTCGCACCCGGCCATGGCGGTCAACCTGGACGCCTGCATCCAGTGCAAGCGCTGTGTGCGCGCGTGCCGCGAAGAACAGGTTAACGATGTCATCGGCTACGCCTTCCGCGGCGGCCAGTCAAAAATTGTTTTCGACCTGGATGATGCGATGGGCGATTCCACGTGTGTCGCCTGCGGCGAGTGCGTGCAGGCGTGTCCCACGGGGGCGCTGATGCCGGCTCGCGAGGTCGGTAAGATCGTCGTCGACAAGCAGGTTGATTCGGTGTGTCCGTACTGCGGCGTCGGCTGCCAGCTCACCTATAACATTAAGGACAACACCATCCTCTACGTGCAGGGGAAAGATGGTCCCGCGAACTCAAGCCGCCTATGCGTCAAGGGGCGCTACGGCTTCGACTACGTCCAGCACAAGCATCGCCTCACCAAGCCGCTGATCCGCAAACCCGGCGTGCCGAAGACGAAAGACTTCACGGTCGATCCCGAGAACTGGCGGGATGTATTCCGCGAGGCAACGTGGGAAGAAGCTCTAGAGGTTGCCGCCAAGGGATTTCGAGAAGCTCGGGATACGTACGGTAAGCGGTCGCTCGCGGGTTTCGGCTCCGCCAAATGCACCAACGAAGAGGCGTACGTTTTCCAGAAGCTGGTGCGGACGGGCTTTGGCTCGAACAACGTCGACCATTGCACGCGTCTATGCCACGCGTCGAGCGTGGCGGCGCTGATGGAAGGCATCAACTCGGGCGCGGTATCGAACCAGGTGCGCGACGTCGCGAACGCGGAGGTAATTTTCCTGATTGGCGCGAATCCGACGGCGAATCACCCTGTCGCCGCGACCTTCATCAAGAACGCCGCCAAAGCGGGAGTCAAGCTGATCGTGGCCGACCCACGCCGCGGCGATCTGGCCCGGCATGCCACCTACAACCTTCAGTTCAAAGCCGACACGGATGTGGCGCTGCTCAACGCAATGCTGCACGTCATCGTCGAGGAAGACTTAGTCGACAAGACTTTTATCGCTGACCGCACCTCCGGCTACGAAGCTCTCGCCGAGAACGTGAAAAAGTTCTCACCTGAGCTAATGGCGCCGGTCTGCGGCATCGATGCGCAGACTATCCGCGAGGTTGCCCGGTTGTACGCGACATCGAAAGCGTCCATCATCCTGTGGGGCATGGGTATTTCCCAACACGTTCATGGCACCGACAACGCGCGCTGCCTGATCGCCCTGGCGCTCTCGACCGGCCAGATTGGCAAACCGGGCTCTGGACTTCACCCATTGCGCGGGCAGAATAATGTGCAGGGCGCTTCAGACGTGGGCCTGATCCCGATGTTCTATCCGGATTATCAGTCTGTGGGTGCGCCCGCCGCCCGGCAGCGGTTCGAAAAACTCTGGCACATGGATCTCGATCCCGCTCCTGGCCTCACCGTTGTCGAGACTCTGCACGCCGCCAAGAAGCGCGAGATTCGAAGCATGTTTGTCATGGGCGAAAACCCCGCGATGTCCGATCCGGATGTCGACCATGCCCGCGAGGCGTTGGCCACTCTCGATCACCTGGTCGTGCAGGATATCTTCCTCACCGAAACGGCGTACCTCGCCGACGTCGTGCTGGCCGCCACCGCGTGGCCGGAGAAGGTCGGAACCGTCACTAATACCGATCGCATGGTGCAGCTCGGCCGTAAGGCGATTGAGCCTCCCGGCGATGCAAAAGAAGACTTCTGGATTCTCAATGAGCTATCTCGCCGCGTCGGTGTCGACTGGTACTACAGTCATCCGAGCGAGGTATTCAATGAGATGCGAACCTGCATGGATTCGATCGCCGGCATTACCTGGGATCGCCTCGAGCGCGAGTCGTCTGTCACCTATCCATGCGTGAAGGAAGGCGATCCGGGCGATCCGGTGGTGTTCATCAAGGACTTTCCAACGGAATCGGGACGAGCCAAATTCGTTCCCGCCGACCTTATCTCAGCGGCGGAACGGCCGGACGCCGAATACCCGATGGTGCTCATCACCGGGCGCCAGCTCGAGCACTGGCACACCGGGGCTATGACGCGCCGTGCGTCGGCGCTCGATTCCATAGAGCCGGAGCCGGTTGCGTCGGTGCACCCGCTCGATCTCGAAACGCTTGGCGTCCCGCCCGGCGATACGATCACGATCGAATCGCGGCGCGGCCGCATCTCACTTTACGCCCGCGCCGACGATGGAATGCCGCGTGGAACGGTGTTCGTTCCGTTCTGCTATTACGAGGCAGCCGCTAACATGCTGACCAATCCAGTGCTCGATCCGTTCGGGAAGATTCCCGAGTTCAAGTACTGCGCGGTCAAGATCACGAAGGGTGGCCCCTCGCCAGAGCGTATGAGCTTCGGGGGCGGCGTGATGCTGCCGGAACGGGCACCAGTACCGGCCCGTTAACAGCGAAAGATCTCTTGAACAGTTTTCACAACCCCGGCATCTTGGCAGCGATAGCCGGGTAACTGTGAAATTGCTGACTGGAACTCTTCACCTCGCATGATCGCCAGGACACGTTTTATCGATTCCAGCTCCAGGAGCTGCTTCCGACAGACAAAGAAATAGTCCTCCGTGACTAACCGGACAAAATCAAGATCGAACAGCCGGGCCGCGGCTTCCACACCAAAACTCACATCCGCCATATCGCTGGCGACATAGGCGGCGACAGCTGCATGGGTGAATTCAACCTGCTCATAGCCGTTGATGCGCGAACCATCGAGCTTGTGTTGCGCCAGGAACTGGTCGAATAGCAGGCGGGTTCCAGAGTCGGGATCGCGATTCACGAACCGAACCTCCGGATCGAGCAGCCGTTCGATTGAGGTTATGCCCAGTGGATTTCCACGCTTGACCATCAGGCCCATCTGGCGGGTTACAAGGCCGATAACCCGATGAACGCTGGGCGTCAACCAACCCTTGCTGGCGTCGATGCTCCTCTGCCGCAATTCGCCTTGTGGCAGGTGCATGCCGGCGAGCTCGCAGCCATCGTGCGCGAGCGAGACCAGAGAGGTCTGATTACTGACGTACCGGAGATCCACACCGAGATCGGCTTCCCGGCTAAGCAGTTCTCTCAACTTCGAAACAGCGAATCCATGACTTGCGTGCACACGGATAATCGAAGGGCCGTGCGGGAGAAATTGGTTGATCTCGGTTTCCAACTCCTGAGCGAGGTTCTGGAGTTGAGGTCCCAGGCGCGCCTCGAGCCGCTGCCCGGCCCACACCAGTTTGCCGCCGAAAGGCGTCAGGGTGGTTCCGCGTCCCTGCTTTCTCTCGACCAGCGGCGCCTCGAAGAAGGCAGACCATTTCTCGATAAGGTTCCACGCGTGGCGGTAAGACACGCCGGCCCGTTCCGCGGCCCGCCCGATTTTCCCAGTCACCCGAATTTCATTCAGGAAATCCAGCATAACCAGGATCGACTGCGTGTCGTCGTCGCGCTTGAAACGCCAGATGGGTTCGATTTCGATGTGGATCAGTGTAGCCTCCGTCTCACCTTGATCGAAGATACGATCAGGATTACGCCGAGCAGAGCTTTGAGGAAAGTCGAAGGCGCCACAGAAGCAAGCAGCCCGCCGCCGATTCCGCCGGCAATCGCTCCCAGGCCCATGGGCAGAATCAGCCGCATGACAATTTTTCGATCGTTCAGCGCACCGGCGCGGTAGTGGCGCACAAATCCGGTCAGCACCGTAGGAATGCTCACCATCTGGCTGAGCGTTCCGGCGGCTTTAATTGGAGTGCCAAATCCTAAAATCAAGGTGGGGATAATCACTTCGCCTCCCGCTACTCCCAGGAGTCCGCTAATCGCGCCGATCGCGGAACCCAGAGCGAGCCCGGAGGTGATTTTGAGCAGCAGGGAGCCTGACAGCAGGCCGAGCGGAGCGAATGAAACCATCGACTCCGCAATCATCACCAGGCCGAGCGCGAGCAGCAGTGTGAAGACGGCTCGTGTGAGCGCCACCGGCGAAAGCCGCCTCAGCCCGCTGACTCCCGCATATGCTCCCAAAACCGCACCTATCGCCAAAGCACTGGTTTCGTAAAGGTACGGCGTCAAGCTAGCGGTCTTAAGCGTGTAAAGGCGCGTCGGCAGTGCGGCGAGAAGGGTGATCAGGCTGACTGCCAGATTCACCGGTATGGCTGTTTTCAAGGGAAGGCGAAGGGTTCCCGCCAGGTATGGAAGTCGAAGTTCCGCCCCGCCTAATCCGACTAAGCCGCCCGCCAACCCGACGAGGAATCCAACCAATGCATTGAGAATGAGGCGCCACGGGCTTGGGTTCTCGGGGTTGCTCACGATTGTGGCACTCGGCTTCATATCTTCGGGGCCCAGATAGGCTGTCGAAATCATATTCCCAATCTTCTCTTAATAAGTCTATCTTAGGAAAAGGGCGAAACGAAGTCTTCCTAAATAAGATATGTACAAACTTGCATATTTCCTGACCGGCGCAATGGCGAGCTTGCTGCTCACCCTCCCGGCGATCGCACAAAATGCAGCCGACCGCGGTCAGATTGTGGGCGTTGTAAGAGATCCGGATCAGGCCGTCGTCTCGGGCGCCCCTGTCACGCTTACCAACCAGCAAACCAAAGTTAAGAGCACGGCCCTGAGCAATTCCCAGGGCGGCTACAAGTTTCCTTCACTGCAGCCAGGCGCGTATCTAGTCGAGGCCGACGTTAAGGGCTTCAAATCGGGCACGAGCCCTGAACTCCAGGTGGCTGCGGGCCAGACGGTCAATTTCGACTTTGCCCTGACTCTCGCTGGAGCAACCTACACCGTGGACGTCACAGCCGCGAACTCCGAGAATGCCTATCGCGTGGACAACGTGGAAGCGGGCGGACCGCTCGGGACCACTCCGATACTGAATCTTCCTTACACGGTCAACGTGATTTCGAGACAACTGATCGACGACACACAGTCGAGAAACTTCAAGGAAGCTGCGAAGTACCTTCCTTTGGTGATGTTTCAGGAGATGCAGGGACCCGAGGTTCTGCGTCCCGAGACGCGCGGCATGCAAGGAAGCAACATGCAGAACGACCGCAAGGACGGGATGGGGATTGCTGTTACGACGCCCTCCGCACTTGAGGAATACGAACAGATCGAAGTCATCAATGGGCTCGGCGGCCCTCTATACGGCCCCGCGAATCCGTCGGGCATGTTCAACTTCGTTACCAAGCGCCCTACGGAAGAACGGCTCGGTCAAATCGAGTTGGATTATGAGGGGCGAAGCGTTGGGACCATCCACACCGACCTGGGCGGGCGCTTCGGCAAGAACCGGATGTTCGGCTACCGCACGAATTTGTTATTGGCCGATGGCGAGGGCTATGTCGATTCCAGCCAGTTGCGCCGCCAACTCGCTGCAGGTGCGGGCGATGTGCGCCTGACGAACAGTACCGTGATCGAAGGAAATTTCAGTTACTACAACTTGTTCCAGCACGGATATCCCGGCTGGTTCGCCTACTCGCCAACCACAACTCCGCTTTCCGTGGCGGGATCGAAGAGCATCCTCCTGCCGCCGGACGCGCCGAATCCGACCCTGCGCGGCTACGGCCAATCGTTCTCGGGCGTGGATCTCACATCGGAGATCGGCGAAGTACGGGTGAAGCACGACTTCAGTTCGAACTGGCACCTGGTGGTGGGCGTACTGAATCAGATTTCCGATCGCAATCTCAACACGGCCGTCAATCAGTTCATTGACAACAGTGGAAACTACAAGTCATACCTCGCCAACGCCTTCTCTTCGTTGGCCCCGCGTTTCCATGTGGATAGCGACATAGCCAATCTGACTGGCAGTTTGCAAACTGCCGGAATTCGGCACGACGTCGTGTTCGGTGGCGCCGGTTACAGATTCGCGTCCTACTCACCAGTCACGAGCCCTGCCAAAATTGCGCTGTGCACCGCCAATGGCATCTGTCAGGCCAACATCTCGAACCCGCTGGTTTATGTGGAACCGTCCGGCGGCCTGTTCTCCTATGCGAAGACCAGCTCATCGACGGGAATTTACGGGTCCAGTATCATTCGTCAGCAGGGCTTCAGCGGAGCCGATACCATCACGTTCACTCCCCGCTGGCTCGCGCGAGTGGCGCTCAGTCAGGATTGGACCTGGACTGACAGTTACAGGGATAGCGCTGCTACGAATTTCCTAAGAACACCGATTCCAGGCGGCTATGTTAACCAGGGGCTCAGTCCCTCCGCCAGTGTGATGTTTAAGCCGCGCTTCGACATGACCCTTTACGCGACTTTCGCCGATAGCATTCAGGCGCCGGATGTCGCGGCTGCCAATAGCGGCAACATCATCATTACGAATGCGAGCCAGGCACTTCCTCCGTACCGCAGCAAGGAATACGAAATAGGTTACAAGCTTAGAGTGCGCAGGATCAACTTCTCAAGTGCATTGTTCCGCGTGGAAAGGCCGTTTGCGAATTTTGTTACCGGCGTCGTGAACCCAATCTGCGGCGCTCAATCTGGCACGGCGAATTGCGAAGAGTTTAGGATTACCGGGAACCAGCTTAACTATGGCGCCGAGGCCACGCTCTCCGGCAGGATCTTCCCAAGTTTGATGGTTACAGCGGGGCTGTCGGTGCTCAATCCGAAGCTCACCGATACAGGAATCGCCGCGACGAATAACAGAAACTTCGTAGGCATCCCCGACTACAAGTCCAATATTCTCGCCGAGTATCGTCTGCCCGTCATCCCGGGCGCCTACTTCAACTTCGACTGGCAGCACGTCGGGCGCCGCCCGATCGACGATATCAACAGCTCCTACACTCCTCAATTCAACACCTTCGATCTCGGGGCCCGTTACACTGCCAAGATCCTGGGGAAGGTGACCACCTGGCGCGTCACAATGAATAACGCGAGCAATGTACACTACTGGTCGACGCTGGGTCCCGGCAGCATCACCGGGCAGAGCACCGGGAGTTATCTAGGGCATTTAGGTGAACCGAGATTGATCACGGCTTCCATGAGGTTTGAGTTTTAGAATCCTATGTGGAAGCTCGTTTTCTTATTGCCTCTCGCCGCCGCCGCGCAGACTACGAACTGTGTGCCGCCATCGAGCCAGCAGGTGATCATCTATCGTGCCGGCAGTCTGACGCGAGCTTTCGCGCCGCTCGAGAAGGTCTTCACCTGTCAAACGGGCATTCAGGTGAAGGACATGGCGATGGGCAGCGTCGACGCTGGCCGGCAGATTACCGCGGGCGGCCAGGCTTGTGACCTGTACGCGCCAGCCGACTATCTGGATATCGATCTGTTCCTGAAGCCCGCTGGTTATGCGAACTTCAACATCGTGTTTGCCCGCGGCAAAATGGTGTTGGCATATTCGGCAAGCGGTTTGGCCGCGAAGAAACTGCCTCCGATCGCTGAGCCGGGCAGCCAAAGAGCGGTGGCGAAGTGGTATGAAATCCTGACCATGCCCGGCGTCGCGATCGGCGGAGGGAATCCGTTTCTCGATCCCGGCGCCTATCGCGGGCCGATGATGTTTCAGTTGGCCGAAGCATATTATAAGGTTCCAAACCTTTACAACAATATGCTTGAGCACGTTGTGATTGCGGGCTCCGATCGCTCCGCGCCCACACTCGGTAAGGGGTTTGATTTCCAGTTCACATACGAGCACAATGCTCGGGCAACGGCGAGCACCAATCCGGACTATCGATATGTGAACCTGCCGGACGAGGTCAACCTCTCCGACCCCGCGAAGGATGCCTTTTACCGGCAAAACGCAGTAGTGGTTATTCCCGGACTCGGCACTCCGCGAAGCGCGCGCACTATTGAGGTTCCCGGTGCGCATATTGCATGGGGCATCACCTTGCTGAAGGATGCTCCTGACAAAGAGAATGCGATCAAATTCCTACAGCTATTACTAGGCCCGACCGGGAAGGCAGCTTTAAACGACAACGGCCCTGCCCCTATCTCGCCCGCTCTGGTAAACCCCAAAGATTTTCGTGAGCTTCCTGCGGTCCTGCGGTCAATCGTTAGAGCGGAGAACAAGTAGTGGCCGATGATTTGCAGCTGGCCCTGGCCACAAGGACAGCACCTTGCTCAGAGCTAAATCACCTATGGTCTTCCAGGTAACCCCGCGAAGAGGATCCGCTGTCGATCCAGTTCGTCTATAATCTGCCGCAAACGTGTCGTCGGCAGTTCCTTTTCTTGACGAAGAAGATCGTCCAATCGATCCTACTGAAGCCGCAAGTTGCATTCTGTCGACTCGGCAACGGACCAAAAACCCTTCAAGCATGTCGTCCCGATATGCTCCCACCTGTGTCCGATATCGCGCCATCGGATATGAGATGGAATCAGACCCCAACTCACTGTAGTCGATTTCATCGCCGTCCAAAACCGCGCCGTTCCACAAGAGCACAAAGTCAATTTCAAGTCGAGCGAACCGGCGGCTGCAGGCTCTTCGTACGAGGATCTGACCTGCCCCCAGAATCCGTTCATTCGAGCATACGACAGCTTACTTCGATTTGCTCTCCGGTTTTAGCGGGGATTGGGGTGTGGGGCAAGGGGTCGGCGTTTGAGATCCCTTGCCCCACCCCAGCACTGCATTGACCCGCAGCGCGGCTGAGCGCTGCGAACTCCAGTGGTGTTCGATACCCAAGGCTGCTGTGCGGCCGGTCCGTGTTGTAATGCCCACGCCAGCTTTCAATCTGGCGCCTCGCG
>Ga0207674_10000495_pt1 | contig 51929 bp, 44 predicted proteins | sample KBSCornC72_FD_184303 | JGI IMG/M metagenome (GOLD analysis project Ga0207674, IMG submission 184303) | Corn rhizosphere microbial communities from Kellogg Biological Station, Michigan, USA - KBS Corn C7-2 (SPAdes) (version 2) | ecosystem: Host-associated > Plants > Roots > Rhizosphere > Soil ... | reverse complement strand
TGCCCGCGCTCGCCGGCGAGGCGGCCCCGCCGCAAGGCCGCGGGGCGGCGCTCAACACCTTCGGGCTCGGCTCCGACCTGGCGCAGCTGCTGGGGCCGTGGGGCCTCGGGCTCGCGGCCGGCGCATGGGGGTTCGGCGGTGCGCTCGTCGCGGCCGGCCTGGTCGCGACGGTGGGCATGGCGGCCGGCCTCGCGCGCGGCGCCGCCCGGAGGTGACGGCGCCGCGCCGGGTCCCGACCCTCCCCCTCCCGTCGCCGGTCGGGTACGCTAGTGCCCTCGATGAGCCGGGAGCCCTCGAACCCCATCGGCGTGGATACACGAATCCGCGTCCGCCCGACCCGGCTCTTCCTGATCCTCGCGCTCCTCGCGCTGACCGTGGCCACGTGGGTGCCCCGCTTCCGCGGCCCCATCGACCTGCGCTGGGATGGCGCCACCTACTACGTGCTCGGCACCGCGCTCGCAGAGGGCAAGGGATACCGGCTCCTCAACGAGCCCGGGGACATCGAGGCCGTGCAATACCCGCCGCTCCTGCCCGCCCTCGTGGCGGCGCACCAGTGGGTGCTCGGGACCAGCGACCCGCTGGTCGTGGGCCACTGGCTCCGGCTCGTGTTCTTCGTCCTCTGCCTCGCGTTTGCCGCCAGCAGCTATCTGCTGCTCGAGCGCTTCGTGCCCGCCGGGTACGCGTTCGTCGGGGTCGTGGTGTGTCTCCTCCATCTCCACAGCCTGTTCCTGTCCGACCTCCTGTCGGCGGAGCTGCCCTTCGGGCTCCTCACGGTGCTCTTCGGGCTGTGGAGCGTCGGCCCCGGCGCCCGAGCCCGTCCCGCGCTCGCGGGGACCTGCGCCGTCCTCGGCTATCTGATCCGCAGCACCGGGATCGTCCTGCTGATCGTGTGGGTCGCTGACCGTCTACTCCGGGGCGACTTCAAGCGGGCGGCCCTTCGCGCGGCGATCGCCGTGGTTCCCATCGCGGGCTGGGTGGCCTACGTGGCCGCGGTGCAGTCGAGCGCCGCGTACGGCACGCCCGCCTATCCCTATCAGCGCGCGGACTACCTCTTCTACAACGTGACGTACGCGGCCAACCTTTCGTTGCGAGATCCGTACGCCCCGGAGCTTGGAAGAGCGACCGTGGCCGATCTCGCCAAGCGGGTGGTCCGCAACGTCCTGCGAGTGCCGCGATCGCTCGGCGAGGCGGTGAGCGCGGACCGAGGATACTGGTGGGCGCTCGTGGTTCGCGTGCCGGGAGCCCGCATCCCGGTCGTCGAGCGCCACCTCGACGCGGTGACGACCGCGGCGCTCATCGGCCTGGGCGCGCTCATCCTGGCCGGCATCGCCACCCAGCTCGCTCGGGCCGAGCGCCTCCTCGCTTCGCTCCTGATGCTGTACATCGGCGCGATCTGCGTCACCCCGTGGCCGCTGCAGTGGCCGCGCTACTGGTCGCCGATCGCGCCGCTTCTCGTGCTCGCGCTTCTGCAGTGTCTCCTGCGCGCGCGCGACCTCGCCGGGCCCGCCTGGTCCGTCCTGGGACGCGGGCTGCTGCCGGGCGTCCTCGGGACCATCCTGGTCCTGGAGCTGTTCACGGCCGTGTACGGCTACCAGGTTCTCCGGGGACCGGTGCTGCTCCAGAATCGCCAGGGGGAGCTGGAACGGTTCTCCCTGTTCTTCTACCGACGGGCGGATCGGGAGTTCGACCAGGCGCTCCAGTGGCTGCGGGACCGAGCGCGCCCGACCGACGTCGTGGCCACCGCGATGCCCCACTGGGCGTACCTGGTCACGGGGATGAAAACGGTGATGCCCCCGTTCGAGATCGATCCGGAACGGGTGCAGCGTCTCCTCGATGCGGTGCCGGTCCGCTACGTCATCATCGACGGCACGGACGTCGACATCGCCCACCTGATGCGTCGCTCCACCGTGGAAATGATCCGAGCCGCGCCCGACCGCTGGAAGCGGGTCTACTCGGGCCCTTCGGGGTTGGTCGCGATCTACGAGCGCGTCGCGGGAACCCGCTCGTAGAGTCGCGCCCGGCCGTCCGCCGTCTCGTAGACCCTCCGCCACCGATCGGACCGTCCCTCCACCGCCGGGGCGGCGTAGCGCTGGCTGATGCGCGGGTAGTCGAGCTCGTCCAGCACGACGAAGCGCACCGGGACCGAGTCGAGCAGGGCGTTCGCGGCCTCGCGATCGGTCTCCATCGGGGGCAACACCGCCTTGACGCCGGTGCGCAGGTACGCCCAGTGCGGCACCGTGGTGGCCGTCACGTCGCCCGGGCGCGCGCGCCGGCGCACCTCCTCGAGGACCTCGTCCAGAGCGGCCGCCGACCGGTCGTAGTACAGCAGCTGGCCGGCGGTCGGACGACCGGCCGCGTCGTGGTAGGTCACCGGCACGCGGGGCGAGGCCCGGAAGGTCCACCAGGCGACGAAGACGTCTTCGGCGAAGACCAGGGCCAGCACCGCGGCCACGAGGACACGGCCCATCCACGCGACGCGGTGCTCGCTACCTTTTTCCGCTCCCACGGTGGCGTCGAACGTCGTCCCGAGCGCGGTCACGAGGAGGATGGCGAGGAACGGAATCAGCGGCGTGAAGTAGCGGACGAACTGCTCGGGCCAGGGCGTGAGGCACATCAGGCCGGCCGCGTTCGCGGCGCAGAGCGACAGGAGCCACTGTCGACGCGACGCCATGACGACCGCCCCGCCCACGATCACGAGCCCGAGCGCGGTCATCGGCACCAGGGCCACCCAGACCGGCAGGACGTCGCGACCGGCACGCCGGTTGACCTCGCGAACCGTGAGCTCCCAGAACCCGCGCTGAGCCGTGACGGCACCACCGAGCGACGGGACGATGTACGCGGCGTTCCTCACGAAGCGACCGATCCGGCCCCGAAGCGTGACCGCGCCCCGCTCGGGCGTGAAGGGGTCGATCAGGCCGATGTTCTCCCGGTACGTGACGTTCGAGTACTGGTAGGGGGCGCGCTGATAGGGGTACGCGGGGCGGCGGTACTCGTCGCTCGACGTGACCGCGCCCACGTAGGCCTGCCAGGCGACGAGCGCGAGCAGGCCGGGCGCGGCGCGGGCGCCCAGCTGCACGAGCCGCGGCCGCCACCGGCGTCGGATCTCGCCCGCGCGCGCGGGCCGCTCGAGGAGCGCGGCCAGGGCCCACCCCGCGAGCAGCGCGATGCCGGCGGTGCGCAGCGCGAAGGCGCCGACACCGAGCGCCGCGGTGGCCAGCCAGTACCGCGGCCGCTCGGCCCGCCTCGCGCAGATCCCGAACCACACCGCCAGCAAGGCGACCGGGATCTCGGTGTAGAGCACGCCGGCGAGATACCAGATGTGGAGCGCCAGGACGGACACCGCGGCGGCGAGCAAAGCTCGCGGTGGCGACAGGTGATCGCGAGCCAGTCGATAGCCGCCGAGGGTCAATGCCAGGGAGAGGACGAAGTAGAGCGCCCGAAGCCACGTGCCGACGACGATGAAATCGCTGGTGCCGAGCGCCTTCTGGAACGCCGCGACCACCAGCGGCAAGAGCGGCGGGTACTGGACGGCTCGGATCTCGCCCGGCTCGTTGAGGAGGCGATAGCCCCGGGCCTGGGCCAGCGACGTGCCGAGGACGTAGTAGGTCGCGCCGTCGAATCGGGCGTCGATGGGGCCGTGGCGCTGGGGAATCCACCAGGCGACGGTCAACGCGATCAGCGCGACGACGTGCGTGAAGCCTCGGCGGTCCATGGCGAGCGGGACGACCTTACACCAGCCGGCACCGCGCGGGGACCATGATTTGCCGCCGGCGCAGCATGCGGGCGGTCGGCCTCGCGTGCTAGTCTCGCGTCATGCCCGCCCGCTCCAGCACGCACCCGCGCCGCGCCCCGCGCGGCAGACTCGGCGATCCGATGCTCGGCGCGGTGCTCGCGCTCGGCATCACCCAGATCACCGCGTGGGGCACGAGCTACTACTGCCTCGGCGTGCTCGCGGGACCGATCAGCCGGGATACCGGATGGAGCCGCGGCTTCGTCTTCCTCGGCTTCACGGCGGCCCTGCTCGCGATGGGCCTCGTCTCGAACACGGTGGGCCGCGCGATCGACCGGCACGGGGGACGCCTGGTCATGACACTCGGCTCGGTGCTCGTCTCGGCCGGCCTCTTCGCGCTCGCCCACGTGCGCAGCGAGCCCGCGTACCTCGTGGTCTGGGTGTTCCTCGGCCTGGGCATGCGGCTCTGCCTCTACGACGCCGCGTTCGCCGCGCTGGTGCAGGTCACACCCTCGCGCGGCCGCGCCGCCATCTCCTATCTCACCCTGTTCGGGGCCTTCGCGTCGTCGGTGTTCTGGGTGCTGGGCCACGCCCTCGAGGAGCAGGTCGGCTGGCGCCAGACCCTCGTGCTCTTCGCCCTGATCAACCTGGTGGTGTGCGTTCCCCTGCACTGGTGGGGCCTCGCCCGGCGCGAGACCGCCGACGCCACGCCCGACCCGGCCGGGGGTCGCCCCGCGTCTCCCGACGGCCCGCCGCTCGAGGGCCGCGCCCGCTCGGTGGCCATCATGCTGTTCGCGCTGATCATGTCGCTGAACGGCTTCGTGTTCGGCGTCATCTCGGTCCAGCTGGTCCCGATGCTGGAGGCCGCGGGCCTCGCCACCGCCGCGGCGGTCTGGGTCGCGTCGATGAAGGGCGTGGCCCAGTTCGGCGGGCGAGTGGTGGAGATCGTGTTCGCCCGCAACCTGCGCGCGATCACCGTCGGCCGCATCGCGATCGGGGTCCTGCCGCCGTCGCTGCTCCTCCTGCTGCTCGGCACCGGCAGCCTGCCGATGGTCGTCGCGTTCACGCTCCTGATGGGCGCCGCGCAGGGTGTGATCACGATCGTCCGGGGGGCGGTGCCGCTGGCCCTCTTCGGCGCGAGGGGCTACGGCGCGGTGCTCGGGGCGATCGCCACGCCGATCCTGGTCGTCAACGCGGCCTCCCCGACCGCCTTCGCGTGGATCGTGGACCGCTGGGGCTGGGCCCCGGGGCGCGCGGTGCTGCTCGTGAGCTGCTGCGCCTCCTGGGTGGCGATGGAGCTGATGTCGCGCTGGTACGAGGGGCAGCGGGCGGCGTCGGCCCGGCGTATCATGCGGACCAGCGAGGCCCAATGAGCGAAGCGCTCGACGTCGAGTACCGCGGCCACTTCATCCAGGTCCGGTCCTACGAGTCCGCCGACCGGCGCTGGCGGCCCAAGGCGGTCGTGGTCGCCTACCGGGCGGGCAGCCTGCAGAAGCAGACGCTCACCGCGGGCCCCGAGACCGTCTACGACTCGGAGGACGCGGCCGACACCGGAGCGCTCGCCCTCGCCAAGCAGTGGATCGACGAGCATAGCTGACGGCTCAAGCGTCACGGACGATTTGACGTTTTTCCGCGCCGCATAGTATCGTCGGACCTACCCACACCGGCGTCGGATGCCGGCCCCGGTGGGGTGCTCCACGATGGAGTGGACGAGATGTCTCACCGCTATCACCGTCTCACCGAGCCACTGATCCGCGAGCGCGGGGAGTTCCGCCCCGCGACCTGGGACGAGGCGCTCGACCGCGCGGCGGCCGGCCTGCGGCGCGTCGTCACCGAGCACGGCCCGAGCGCGTTCGGCCTCTTCAGCTGCTCGAAGAGCACGAACGAGGTGAACTACATCGCCCAGAAGCTCGCCCGCACCGCCCTCGGCAGCAACAACATCGACAGCTGCAACCGCACGTGACACGCCCCTAGCGTCGCCGGGCTGGCGACCGTGTTCGGAGCGGGCGGGGGCACGAGCTCCTACCAGGAGGTCGAGGAGACCGATCTCATCCTGCTGTGGGGCTCGAACGCGCGCGAGACGCACCCGATCTTCTTCCACCACCTGCTCAAGGGCCTCCACCACGGCGCGCGACTCTTCGCGGTCGACCCGCGGCGGACCAGCTCCGCGCAGTGGGCCGAGCACTGGGCCGCCCTCGACGTGGGGTCCGACATCGCGCTGGCCAACGCCATGGGCCGCGAGATCATCGCGGCCGGGCTCCCGCACCGCGAGTTCATCGCGAACGCGACCGAGGGGTTCGAGGCGTACCGGGCCGCGGTGGAGCCCTGCACCCTCGCCTGGGCCGAGCGCGAGACCGGAGTCTCCGCCGAGATGATCCGCACGATGGCCCACGCCTACGCGCGCGCGGAGCGGGCCATGATCTGCTGGACGCTCGGCATCACCGAGCACCACAACGGGGTCGACAACGTGCTGGCGCTCGCCAACCTCTCCCTGCTGACCGGGCACGTCGGCCGCTACGGCAGCGGGCTCAACCCCCTGCGCGGGCAGAACAACGTGCAGGGCGGCGGCGACATGGGCGCCCTCCCCGACCGGCTCCCCGGCTTCCAGCACGTCGAGAACGATCCGCTGCGGGCGAAGTTCGACCGGGCGTGGGGCGTGGCGGTGCCGCCGGAGAAGGGCTGGCACCTGTCGCAGATGTTCGAGGCGATGCAGCGCGGCGCCCTGCGCGCGCTCTATGTCGTCGGGGAGAACCCGCTCCAGTCCGAGGCCGACCAGCACCACGTCCGGCACCTCCTGGAGGGACTCGACTGCCTGGTGGTGCAGGACCTCTTCCTCACCGGGACGGCGCAGCTGGCCGACGTGGTGCTGCCCGCCCGCGCCGCGTGGTGCGAGTCGGAGGGCACCGTGACCAACAGCGAGCGGCGGGTGCAGCGCGTCCGCAAGGCGCTCGACGGGCCCGCCGGCACCCGCGACGATCTGGCCATCCTCTTCGACGTGGCGCGGCGCCTCGGGCACGACTGGGGCCGGCCCGACGCCGAGACGGTCTGGAACGAGCTGCGGAGCCTCTCCCCCATGCACGCCGGCATGAGCTACGCGCGGCTGGAGAAGCACGGCGGCCTGCAGTGGCCCTGCTACGACGAGGAGCACCCGGGCGAGCTGTTCCTGCACAGCCGCCTGTGGCAGTGGCCGCTGCGGGGTCCGCGCGTGGCGTTCCAGCCGGTCGAGCACGACCCGCCGGTGGACCGCCTCGACGACGAGTTCCCGGTGCGCCTGACCACCGGTCGGCGGCTCGACGACTACAACACCGGCGTGCAGACCTCCGCGTACGCCTCGCCGCTGCGCCGCGGGGAGACCCTCGACCTCTCGCCCGAGGACGCGGATCGCTACGGCCTGCGCGAGGGCGAGGTGGTCCGGGTGCGGTCGCGCCGCGGCGCGGTCCTAGTGCCGGTGCGCCTGGACGAGGGGCTCCGGCGCGGCCTCGCCTTCATGACGCTCCACTTCCAGGACGAGGTGGCGACGAACCTCCTCACCATCGACGCGACCGATCCCAAGTCGGGGACGGCCGAGTTCAAGGCGACCGCGATCTGCATCGAGCGGTTGGGAGCCTGAGCCGATCGACCTCAAGATCGTCGGCCCGAGCGCCACTGCCGCCGAGCGCGCCGCGATCGACGCCGCGGTGGGCGAGACTCCGCGACGCGACCTGGTGCTGCCCGCGCTCAACGCGGTCCAGGCGCGCATCGGCTGGGTGACCCGGGGCGCGCTCAACGAGATCAGCCGGCGCCTCGAGGTGCCCCCCGCGGAGCTGTGGGGCGTGGTCACCTTCTACCACCTCCTGTCCACCACGCCCCGTCCGCCCGTCGTCGCCCACGTGTGCGACGACATCGCCTGCCGCATCAAGGGCGGCGAGGCACTGTGCGAGGCGCTCGAGCACGCGCTGGGCCCGCCGGGCGCGGCGCGCAACGGTGACGGCACGGCCTGGATGCGGAGCCCGTGCCTGGGCCAGTGCGAGCGGGCACCCGCCGTCCTCGTCACCGCCGCCGGCGAGCGAGCGCGCGCGATCACGGTGGCCCCGGTCGAGAACGCGGAGGCGGTCCTCGACGTCCTGCGCGATCCGCCCGCGACCGCCGACACCTCCTCCCTCTCCCCTCCGGGGAGAGGGCAGGGTGAGGGGATCACGCGCTCGGTCCCCCAGGCAGGACGGCCCGGGCTTCGCCTCCTCCAGCGCATCGGCCGCGTCGACCCTCGAAGCCTCGACGCCTACCGCGCGAGCGGCGGCTACCGCGCGCTGACCCGTGCGCTCGAGCTGGGACCGGCCGGCGTGATCGATGAGGTCGTCGCCTCGAAGCTGGTCGGCCGCGGCGGCGCCGCGTTCCCCACCGGGCGCAAGTGGGACGCGGTCGCGAAGGCGCCGGCCCGGCCGCACTACCTGGTCTGCAACGCCGACGAGTCCGAGCCGGGCACGTTCAAGGACCGCCTGCTGATGGAAGAGGATCCGTTCGCGGTCGTCGAGGGCATGACGATCGCCGGCTACGCGACCGGCTGCGAGCGCGGCTACCTCTACCTGCGCGGCGAGTACCCGCTGGCCGCCGAGCGGATGGCCGGCGCGATCGAGGCGGCGCGCGCGGCGGGGCTGCTGGGCGCCGACCGACTGGGCCGGGGGCTCGCGTTCGACATCGAGATCCGCCGCGGGGCCGGCGCCTACATCTGCGGCGAGGAGACCGCCCTCTTCAACTCCATCGAGGGCAAGCGCGGCGAGCCCCGCAACAAGCCGCCGTTCCCGGTTCAGGTCGGCCTCTTCGGACGGCCCACCGTGGTGAACAACGTGGAGACGCTCGTGAACGTGCCCGCCCTGCTCCGCGAGGGCGGCGCCGCCTACGGCGGCATCGGCACCAGCGGCTCGGCCGGCCCCAAGCTGTTCTGCGTCTCGGGCGCGGTCGCCCGCCCCGGCCTCTACGAGGCCCCGTTCGGCGTCACGCTGCGCGGTCTTCTGGAGCTGGCCGGCGCCGGGCCGGTGCGCGCGGTGCTCCTGGGCGGCGCGGCCGGCGTCTTCGTGGGACCGGACCAGATCGACGTCCCGCTGACCTTCGAGGGCACCCGCGCGATCGGCGCCACCCTCGGCTCGGGCGTCGTCATGGCCTTCGGCGAGGATGCCGACATGCTCGACGTCGTCCGGCGCGTCGCCGAGTTCTTCCGCGACGAGTCGTGTGGCCAGTGCGTGCCGTGCCGCGTGGGCACCGTCCGCCAGGAGGAGCTGCTGGCGCGGCTGCGCGCCGCGGGCGGGGCCGACGCCGCCGATCTGGCGCTGCTGCGCGATCTGGGCCAGGTCATGCGCGATGCCTCCATCTGCGGCCTCGGGCAGACCGCGTCCAGCGCCGTCGAGTCCGCGCTTGCCCGGCTCGCCCTCGTCGGGACTCGCCCGTGAGCTCGCCCCCGATCTGGTTCGAGAGCCCGCCGCCGCCACGTCGTCCCCCGGCCGCGCCCGAGCGGCGCGCGCCCGCCCCGGTCGACGTCGTCATCGACGGGACGCCGGCGAAGGTGGCGGCCGGCGCCACCATCCTGGAAGCCTGCCGCGCCCGTGGCATCGACGTCCCCACCCTGTGCTTCCTGGAGACCTTGACGCCGGTCAACGTCTGCCGGGTGTGCGTGGTCGAGGTGGCGGGCTCTCGCGTGCTCGTCCCCGCCTGCTCGCGGCCGGTGGAGCCGGGGATGACCATCCTCACCGACTCCGAGCGCGTGCGCCTCTCCCGCCGGATGGTCCTGGAGCTGCTCGCCTCCTCGGTGGACCTCTCGACCGCGCCCGGCGTGGATCGCATGATCGCGCAATACGGAGCGCGCCCCGAGCGCCACGGCCCGCCCGCGCACCCCGCCGCCCGCGGCGAGCGCGACGCCCGCGAGCCCGGCCACCACGAGGCGCCCGACGGCACCCGGGCCGAGACCGTCGCCCAGCCCGAGAAGGTCGACAACGACCTCTACATGCGCGACTACAGCAAGTGCATCCTCTGCTACAAGTGCGTGGAGGCCTGCGGCGTCGACGCGCAGAACACCTTCGCCATCGCGGTGGCCGGCCGCGGCTTCGACGCACGGATCTCCACCGAGGCCGACGTACCCCTGCCCGACTCCGCGTGCGTGTACTGCGGCAACTGCATCGGGGTGTGCCCCACCGGCGCCCTGATGTTCAAGCGCGAGCACGACATGCGCGCGGTCGGCCAGTGGGACGAGGCGCGCCAGCGCACCACCGACACCGTCTGCGCCTACTGCGGCGTCGGCTGCACGCTGACCCTCCACGTGCAGGACAACCGCATCGTGAAGGTGACCTCACCCGCCGACAGCTCGGTGACCCGCGGGCACCTCTGCATCAAGGGACGCTTCGGGTTCGTGTTCGTGGAGGGACCGGGGAGCGGCTAGCCGAGGGCGCTCCACCAGAGCGCGCGGCGCGCGTGGTGCCGGTTGGTCAACCATGCGGGGCATCCTCGGCGGCCGGGTCGAGATCACTTCGGTGGGTGACCGCCGAAATCAGCTTCCACGCTGGGGAACGCCCTGGGTGTCCGCCTGACCCGCCCGGGTCAACCGCCACGCCAACCATCCACGCTCCAGGGTCCGGCCCCGAGGACCACCAGCGTGAACGCCCCGGCGGCCGCGGAGAAGACCGAATAGTTCAGGGCTGATTTGATTCCGGTCCCGATGCTCATGCCGCCCGCGAACATCAGCAGGAGCATTCCGCTCAACAGCGCCGCCCAAGGGGTGAACAGCCCCAGGATGAGGAGCACTCCGAGGACCAGCTCGGCCCCTGTAGAGACCCAGGCCAGCATTGGGATCAGCGCGGCCGGTGCCCATGGATTGAGCTGCGCCGTGTACTCCACGAAGTGAGCGAAGTCGCCCCAGGACGCGTTCCTCGTGCCCGCGGGCCCCCACAGGCCGAACCGGTCGGCGACCGCCGATAGAAATGCTCCGCCGAGTACGAGGCGCAAGAAGACCGGCGTAATCCGCCGCAGGGCCTCGATGAGCCGGCTCTCGATCGACACGTTCCCTCCTCCGCACGAAGTCCGTGGCCGGCAGACGAGGCTCTGCGCGCTCACCGCAGCTCCCCGGAGCGTTTCGATGCGGGCGCGCCCGTGCTCGAGGTCGGACATCAGCCCCGGTTCCCGTGGCTTCCAGCCCAGCAGTGTACGCGTTCGCTCACTCGATGTGGGATTGTCGAGAGCCGCGAAAGGCGCGAACCAACCAAAGTGGTTGCCCGGGTCCTCACGGATGAACGCGGATGATCGTCTTTCCCTTGACTCGCTCGGGCGGGTTGAAGGCGGCAACCGCATCGTCGAGGGCAGCCACGTTGCCGATGTTTGTCCGCAGTCGTCCGTCCCGCACCCGCTGGACGATCTCACTCAGCTGGGCACGCTCGGACTCGACAACGAAGTCGACCGCCAGGCCGTCGGCGGGCCGCGCCTCGGCCGGGCCGACGATGGACACCAGTGTTCCTCCGGCTCGAATCAGGCCTGCGGACCGCTTCCCGATGTCGCCGCCGATGACATCCAACACCAGATCGATCTCGCCGACGTCTTCCAGCGCGTCGCTGTCGAGGTCGAGGAACTCCTGCGCGCCGAAGTCGAGGGCTGCCTGACGGTCGGCGGCGCGGCCGGTGCCGATGACGTAGGCGCCAGCCTCTCGTGCGAGCTGCGTCACCATCGACCCGACTGCGCCCGCCGCGCCGTGCGCGAGGACGCTCTGCCCCGCCTGAAGGCGGCCGTGCTCGAACAGTCCCTGCCACGCCGTCAGGCCCGAGATCGGCAGGCTCGCGCCCACCGCGAAGTCGACGTCGCCCGGCAGCGGCGCGAGGTTCCGTGCCTCGATGGCTACATACTCCGCCAAGGCGCCGTCGCGATACCAGTCGGCGAGGCCGAACACCCGCTGTCCTACCGACAGTCCCGTCGTGCCGTAGCCGAGAGCGGTGACCACTCCGGCCAGCTCGTGCCCCGGGATCGACGGTGTTCGGTCACGGTCGAGGCGGTCGGTCCAGGTCGAGGGCCACGTCAGCTCGGTCCCGACGAATCCCGACGCATGAACCTGAACGACGACGTCGTTTATCGCCGCCCGCGGCTCGGGCCGCTCCACCAGCGTCATCCCGGCGGTGCCCGCAGCTCGGTCCGTCACGACGATCGCCTTCATGACAATTTCCTTCTCGGTCATTTGTGCTCCTCCTCTGCTGACTGCAGTCTACGGGTTCCCGTTCCTGTGGATTGAGAGGGTCTGCGAACCGCTCTCGGCCCAGCGGAACGGTTGTTTTCGCAAGAATCGAGAAAGTCCGGGCGGATTTCGACGTGGCTTGTCGTCTGCGGCACCGGAACCACCGGGGCCGAACGCAACACCGAGCAGGCCGCGGCCCGCGCCCGGCGGATGATGACGTGCTGGGGATGAGCGAGGGCGCCCGCGGACCATACCGCCCTCATCGACACTGCATGCCGGTTGCGCCGGGCGGATCACATCACCTGACTGGTCCTTTTGCAGAGGCCGAACCTCTGCGTCGGGGATGAGCCCGAGGGCGTGCAGGTTGCCCCCAGCGATGACCGGGCAGGTCCAGGGAAAGTTGAAGGGGGCGACAGGACGCCGCCCCCTTCTAACCTCATGATCGATTGGCGGCTCGACGGGACTTGAACCCGCGACCTCTGGATTGACAGCCTGACCCGGGCCGCATGCTCTGCCTGATCGCTCGCTTGCGGGCTGCCCGCCTCGAAGGCTAAGATGCGTCCACCCCAACCCTACGGAGGCGCACGCGATGGACCATCCCACCTCGCAAAACGGCAGCAGCGCGCCGATCGGTCGCCGGCGCTTTCTCAAGACGGGGGGCGCCGCGCTCACCGTCGCGGCGGCCCGACTGCCCGGGCGCGTCGGCGCGCAGGTGAAGTCGGGCGGCACGCTCATCTTCGCGAGCACCGCGCTGCCCCCCAGCATCGAGCCGCACATGCAGGGGCTCGACATCTGGCAGCGGCGCAAGCCGCTCCTCTACGAGAACCTGGTCTGGATCGACTACGCGCTGGAGGCCAAGCCGGAGCTGGCCGAGCGGTGGGAGCAGAAGTCTCCGACCGAGTACGTGTTCCACCTGCGCCGCGGGGTGCAGTTTCACAACGGCAAGGAGATGGACTCGGAGGACGTCAAGTACAGCTACGAGCGCATCCGCGATCCCAAGGTGAGCCCGGGCGCCAACGACCTCGCCTTCGTGAGCCGGATCGACGCGGTCGACAAGTACACGATGCGCTTCACGCTCAGCGCGCCCGCGGCCACCTTCCTGGTCAACCTCGCCGGCAAGTACAACGGCGTGATCCCCAAGGACTCGGGCGGCGACGGCAAAGCCCTGCTCACCACCGCCATCGGCACTGGCCCCTTCGCACTCGACAGCTTCGACCCGAGCCGGCGGCTGGCGCTCAAGCGCAACAGCCAATACTGGGGCGCCCAGAAACCGCTGCTCGAGAGCATCGTCTTCCAGGCGATTCCCGACGAATCCTCGATCGTGGCCGCGTTACGCACGGGGCAAATAACGCTGGCCGAGTTCTCCTCGGCGCTCTCGTTCCAGGTGGCCAGGTCCGTGCCGACGCTCGAGGCGATCCAGGCGCCGTCCACGCGTTGGGTGGTCCTCGATCTAGCGGGTGATCAAGAGCCCACGAGCAAGCCGGAGGTCCGCCAGGCCATCGCGCTCGCCCTCGACCGTCAGGCCATCCTGCAGATCGCAGGCTCGGGGCTGGGCCAGCGTCTCGGCGTGCTGCCGCCCGGGCTGAAGGCCTGGGCGCTGCCGTGGCAGGAGCTGCCGAACCAGCAGCGCGATGTCGCAAAGGCCAAGCAGATCCTGCAGAGAGCCGGCTACACTGGCCGCGTGCCGATGAAGATTCGCAACATCGTCGGCTTCCCCGCCCTTGCCGCTGCGCTGCCCGTCATCGTGGACAACCTGAAGGAAGCGGGCATCGACGTGACGGTGGAGACGGTCGACGGCGGGGTGTGGATCAAGGACTGGATCGTGCCGCAGTCGCCGCCCACCATGAACGACTGGGGCGGCTTCGTGGACCCCGACCAGGCCTTCTACCGCCACTTCCACTCGGCGCCGGGCGGCAAGGACTTTCGTCGCTGGAAGAACAAGGCGGCCGACGAGTTGATGGACACGGGCCGGGTCACGCTCGATCGGGCCAAACGCAAGGCCCTCTACGACCAGCTCCAGCGCATGGTCGCTGAGGACGCGATCACGATCCCGCTCTACTCTCCCGACCTGCTCTACGTGCGTCAGAAGACCCTCAAGGGCTTCCAGCCGCACTCCACCGGCTTCTACTACGGACTGCGCTTCGCCTCGCTGGAGACCTAAGGACTCAGCCACTCCGGCGCGTGCGCGCCTACCTGCTGCAGCGACTCGCGGCCATGGTGCTCACCCTCCTCGGGGTGAGCCTGCTCGTTTTCGGGATGATGCGGCTCATCCCGGGCACGGTGGTGGAGCAGCTCCTGGGGCAGGCCGCCATGTCGTCCCCCGAGGTGGTAGCGAGCTTCCGTCGCTTCTTCGGCCTCGATCAGCCTCTGCACGTGCAGTACCTCGGCTGGCTCGGGGGCTTGCTCCACGGCGACCTGGGCGTCTCGTGGCTCTCTGGGCGGCCGGTGCTCGGGCTCTTTCTGGAACGGCTGCCCATCTCGGCCGAGCTGGCCGTGCTCGCGGTGGCCTGGTCCCTGCTACTCGGCATCCCGCTCGGCACCGCCTCCGCAATGTGGCGCGGCGGCCTTCGCGACTCGGCCATCCGCGTGGGCGCGACGCTCGGCCTCTCCCTGCCCGCCTTCTGGCAAGGCGCGGTCTTGATCCTCCTCTTCTCGCTCTACCTCGGCTGGATGCCGTCGCTCCAGTGGGTGCCGTTGTCGCAGAGCCTCGCCGGCAATCTCGCCATCATGGCGCTGCCCGCGCTGACGCTTGGTACCGCCACCGCCGCGATGATCACGCGGATGTCGCGCTCTTCCATGCTTGACGTGCTTGGCTGCGAGTATGTGCGCACGGCGCGGGCAAAGGGAGTGCCCGAGCGCCGCGTGACCTTCCACCACGCCCTGCGCAACGCGCTGATCCCGGTCGTCACGGTGGCCGGCGTACAGCTCGGCTACATCGTGGGCGGCATCGTCGTCGTGGAGGATGTCTTCACGCTGCCCGGCGTGGGCCGCCTGCTCCTGGACGCGATCTTCCAGCGCGACTACCCGGTGGTCCAGGGCGTGATCCTGATCCTGGCCGCCGCCTTCATGACGCTGAACCTGGCGGTGGACCTGCTGTACGCTCTGATCGATCCGAGGCTACGTCGTGGCTGACGGGCGGTCGATCCGATGGGCCCTCCGGCGCCCGCTCGTGACCGCGGCCGGGGTCACGCTGGCGGGGCTCGTGGTGGTGGGCGCGCTGGCCCACGTGGTCGCGCCGTACTCGCCCACCGCGGTGGACTCGAGCCACGTGTTCAGCCGACCGGGCGACGGTCACCTCTTCGGCACCGATCGATTCGGCCGCGACCTGCTCTCGCGCGTGCTCTTCGGCATCCGCGTCTCGCTGGGCATCGCCGGCGCGGCCATCGCCGCCGCGCTGCTGACCGGGGGCACGCTCGGCATGCTGGCTGGGCTCGGCCGCGTGGCCGATCAGGCCCTGGGCCGCGTGATGGACGTCTTCTTCGCGTTTCCGCCCATCCTGCTGGCCATCGGGATCGCGGCGGTACTGGGCGCGGGACCGGGCACCGCGGTGGTGGCGATCGCGGTGGTGTATGCGCCGCTCTTCTTTCGAGTCGTCCGCGGCAGCGTGCTGGCGGAGTCGGCCCAGACCTATGTGGAGGCCGCGGAGGCCCTCGGGCTCGGCCGCCTCGGCATCCTTTCCCGCCACATCCTGCCCAACGTGATCTCGCCGATCGTGATCCAGACCGCGGTATGCCTCTCCTACGGGATCCTGATCGAGTCGGCGCTCTCGTACCTGGGCGTAGGGGTGCAGCCGCCGACGCCGTCCTGGGGCACGATCCTGAATGAGGGCAAGGAGTTCCTGACGCTGGCCCCGTGGGTCTCGCTGTTCCCCGGGGCGTTCATCATGCTGGCGGTGCTGGCGCTCAACGTGCTGGGCGACGGACTACGCGACGCCCTCGATCCTCGATCCGAGATGAGGTGACCATGACCTACGAGCAGAATGACAAGATCGGAGCCCTGACCGAAGACATGGGGCGTCGTGTATATGCACAAGGTAAACAGAGGTTCTGAACTAGACCTGCCCGGAGTGCCAGGAGAAGCTCGCCGCCCTGATGCCACGATGAGGCTGCCGCTCCCGGTGAGTAGCTGCGATACACAGGAAGGCTACAGCCGGGATCAACCCGCGCGAGCAGTTCCAGACGATGCTCTCGGGTGCGTTCTGAATCCGCTTCCGGTGGCGCACTCGATATTCCGACGCGGACATGCCAGCGTACCACGGAGTCACGTCGCGATCGTGACGCGCTAACGCTTGGGTTTCTTCGTCATGCTCCCCCGCCCCGCGATGGTTGCCCTTCCGAGTTGGATCCTGTCAGAGTCTAGTTCTCGAATGCCGGCAGCGCCGACTTGAGCAAGTCCTCGTCCGCATCGTCGAGCGTCACCCACCGTTTGAACTCAGCGCCGCAGCCACACACGACCATTGCGCTCGATCATAGGGCGCTGCACCAGCCACCATGAAGACTTCGACCGTACGTCGCGGAAAAGCACTTAAGAAAGCGTCGCGGGTCCCGGCTCCATGCGGCCACCTTCTCCTCGGTTACTATCCGTCCCCTTACGAACTACCCCTACATGTGTATCCGGCACCGGTCGTCGTCGAGCCTGGGCCGCCGGTGGCGCAGGAGCCGATCCAGCGGGAGGTGGTCTATCCGACGGGGAAGTACGTGCTCCACGGCGACTGGATCACCAGTCCGTGGCAGTGGGTGTGGATTCCCGCCACGTCGACGTCGCACAGGTCGTGGTGGAACGCGGCCACTGCCGCTGCCTAGCGACCTGGGCCCAAGCGAAGGAGGCGACCTTGATGGGGGGGCATCCGCTAAGGCGGATACCCCCCGGACGTTGCGTTGTCGACGTCGATCAGCGGCAGACGAGGACGGGAATCTTGCTGTGGATCAGGACCTTGTGGGTTTCGCTGCCCAGCACGAGGCCCGCAACACCCTTGCGTCCGTGAGAGGCCATGAGGATCAAGTCGCACCCCTTGAGGGTCGCGGTGTCGATGATGCCCTCGTAGGGGTGATCGGCGGTGACGTGCGTAACCTCGCACTGGACGCTCGCCGCCTTTGCCGCAACCGTGATCGCGTCGAGGAACTTCTCAGCGCGGTCCTCACAGTCCTGCTTGTACTGCTCCGCCGTGTCGCTGACCATCAAGGGATCGAGAGCGAAAACATGGAACGGGATTGAGACGGTCATCCCCGTTACCTTCGCCCCAAGGAATTTGGCGAGCCCGATCGCCTGCTCGATCGCCCTGGCGGAAAGCGCAGACCCGTCGGTCGGAACCAAGATGTGTTTGTACATAGCTCCCTCCTTTGCGAGGTGACCGGAACCCCGTCGCGGGTGGTGTCGCGAGGTCGGATGCTCTCGGCCCCGCGCTGCCTCCGGTCCGGTGGTCTGCGGGCGCGCCGACACCCACGGCCACTACTCGGCTTTGATCGGGATGGTCGTCCCCTTCGAGGTCGGGGTCTTGGGCAGGGTAATGGTCAGCAGGCCGTTCTTGAAGCTGGCCACCACCTTGCTGCCGTCCACGGTCACCGGCAGCCGCACGCTCCGAGCGAACATCCCATAGGTGCGTTCGACCCGGTGATAGTGCTCCTCCTTCTCCTCCTGTTCCTGCCGCTTCTCGCCCTTGATCGTCAGCAGGTTCTCCTGTAGGGAGATCTGGATGTCCTTGGGGTCCATCGCGGGCACCTCGAGTTTCGCGATCAGACTGTCCTTGGTCTCCGAGACGTCCATGCTGGGCGCCCAGTCGACCCCCGCGGCGGACTGCTCCTCGAGCTTGCCCTCCAGAAAGCGATTCAGCACGCGCTCCATCTCCGTCCCGGTCATCCTCGTCCACGGCATCAACGTACGCATACGCAGGTCTCCTTTTCTCTTGGTCTCTGGATGCTTTCTCGGAGGTGCAACCGAGGTGCCATCCGTGACCCCCATGGATTCAGTGAGTTGGCATCGACCACGGCGCGGGCGAGCGGGGCGTCATCGTCGCAGTGGGGTCCACGCGCCTCAGCTTGACTGCTAGAGGGCGCCTGCTGTGTCCCCATAGCCGCGCACGAATGGCTCGCGCCCCCGGGTCCACGCGCCGACCGAGCGGGCCGCGCCGGTTGGCGCGCAGACTCACGCGCGGCAGGCGAGATGCCGTTCGACCAGTTCGACCGTGTCGGTCAACAGCGCGTCTTCCTGCTCGTAGACGCGGGACTCGTGCAAGGTCGGGTCGATGAACCGGGTGCGCAGCTCCTCCCGATGCTAAACGTCGGCGATTACTCGCACTTCGAGCGCTTCCGGATGGAGATCCCCGAGTATATGAAGCCGCATATCCCGCCTAACCCGCGGCGACGCGGCAGTAACGAGACCAACGACCTTCGCAAGATAATCACTGAGAGTTTCCGATTCTCAAGCAACCCGGAGCCCGGGCTAGAAATGGCTGACATCGCGGTAAACGCCACGCGGCGCGCGTTGACGGGGAACCTGGGCATCGCGGGCTGGCGGGACATCCGCCGCCTTATGATCCACCGGCCCGAGCACTACATCCGCGTCATCGCTCTGAGGGGGGCGCGGCACCGGCACGAGGGCGCGCCGAATATGCCGGCCCTGAGACACTTCACAGAGGGCGGGAAGGACATGCTTGCCCCACGGTATTCGCGCTGGGGGCGCGGCGCCGTCGAACACGGTTCGTACACAGACGTGCGCAAGGGGCTGGCGCGCACTGCCGCCAACCCCTTGCTTTCGTTCGACTAGATTGGCGGGCTCGACGGGACTTGAACCCGCGACCTCTGGATTGACAGTCCAGTGTGCTAACCAGGCTGCACCACGAGCCCGTAACGAGAACGCATCTTTATACCATGGGGCTCGGGCCCTGTCCACGCGGGCTCCCACCCGCGCGGCCGCTCCCCGGGGCTACCCGCCCCCCGCGGACTGACGCGGGGCGCACTCGAGGCCGGAGGTCCACGTGAGCTGGCCCGGATAGCGCGCCAGCAGGTCGGCGATCTCCTCGCAGGGCGGCCGGTGGCCCAGCAGGTCCTCGCCCGGGGAGCGCTGCAGCCGGCGGTGGACGTTGAGCAGGTAGCTGTAGGCCATGCGGAGGGCCTGGTCCTCCGGCACCCCGCGCACCCGGCGCAGGATCTCCACCGACGTGGCGTTGGCGTCGAGCTCGCGCTGCTCACGCTCGCGCAGGCGCGCCTCGGGCGTGGGGCCGGCCAGGGGCGCATCGTGGCCCAGGACGTAGTGGGCCAGCTCGTGGGCCACGATCGCGTCCCGGAACTCCGAGCGCAGCACCAGCTCGTTGACCGCGAAGAAGCCACGGCGGTACGTGCCCACCGGGCTCTCCGGATTGTGGCTCACCAGCACGTGGATCGGATGCAGCCCGTAGACCCGCGCCGCGTCGTCCGCGAAGACGCGCACCTCGTCGAGGCTCCGGTTCTGGGCCGGGGTCAGCGTGTTGCAGCCCGCCGCGAGCGCGGCGACGATCACGAACGCCCAGCCCCTCATGGCGAGAGTCTACAAGCGCGGGCGGGGAGGCGCGATCCCTCGCCCGACGGTCGATCCGAACCCGCGGCTGGCCGTGGTCGCGCAAACAGGGCAGAATGTGGGCGCCATGACCACTCCACGCGCCGCCACGCCCCCGCTCCGCAGCCGCAACTGGTTCGCTCCGAAGAACCTCGACGGGTTCATGCACCGCGCTTACCTCAAGGCCGAGGGCTTCAGCGACGCGATGTTCGACGGCCGCCCGGTCATCGGCATCTGCAACTCGTGGTCCGAGCTCAACAACTGTAACGCGCACCTGCGGCAGGTGGCGGAGGCGGTGAAGCGCGGGGTGTGGAGCGCGGGCGGGTTCCCGCTCGAGTTCCCGGTGATCTCGCTGGGCGAGATCCTGATGAAGCCCACCACCATGCTCTTCCGCAACCTGATGGCGATGGACGTGGAGGAGTGCATCAGAGCCTACCCGCTCGACTCGGTGGTGCTGCTCGCCGCGTGCGACAAGACCACGCCGGCGATGCTGATGGGCGCGACCTCCGCCGACGTGCCCGCCATCATGGTGACCGGGGGCCCGATGCTGAAGGGCGTGTGGTGCAATCAGGAGCTGGGCTCGGGCACCGACGCGCGCAAGATCTGGGCCCAGAGACGGGCCGGCCAGATCACAGACGACACGTGGGCAGAAATCGAGGGCTGCCTCTCCCGCTCCACCGGCCACTGCATGGTGATGGGCACCGCGTCCACGATGGCCGCGATGGCGGAGGTCCTGGGCCTGGCGCTCCCCGGCAACGCGGCGATCCCCGCTCCCGACTCGCGCCGGCTGGCGCTGGCCGAGATGTCGGGCCGGCGCGCGGTGGAGATGGCTCTGCAGCGGGGGCCGAAGCCCTCCGAGGTCCTCACCGCGGCCGCGTTCGACAACGCCATCCGGGCGGACATGGCCCTCGGCGGCTCCACCAATGCCATCGTGCACCTCGTCGCGATCGCGGGCCGCGCGGGCGTGCCGCTGCCGCTCAAGCGCTTCGACGAGCTCTCGCGCACCACGCCCCTGCTGGCCAACGTGCGGCCCTCCGGCAAGCACCTGATGGAGGACTTCTACTACGCGGGCGGCGTGCCCGCGGTGCTGCGCGAGCTGCTGCCGATGCTGCACGGGGACAGCCCCAGCGTCACCGGCCGGACTCTTCGGGAGAACGTGGCCGACGCGCCCTGCCACGACACCGATGTGATCCGCCCGCTCTCGCTGCCGCTCCAGCCGGAGGGCGGCACCGTGATCCTCACCGGCAACCTCTGCCCGGGCGGCGCGGTGCTCAAGCAGTCGGCGGCCTCGCCGCATCTCATGACCCACCGAGGACGCGCGGTGGTCTTCGAGGATCATCGCGATCTGGAGCGGCGCATCGACGATCCCTCGCTGCCCATCGACGAGACCTCGGTGCTGGTACTGAAGCAGGCCGGGCCCAAGGGCGGCCCCGGCATGCCGGAGTGGGGCGCGGCGCCGGTGCCGGCGCGCCTGCTGCGCGCGGGCGTGAAGGACATGGTGCGTATCTCCGACGCGCGCATGAGCGGCACCTCCTACGGCACGGTGGTGCTGCACGTCACCCCCGAGTCCGCGGTGGGCGGGCCGCTGGCCCTGGTGCAGAACGGCGACGAGATCGAGCTCGACGTGCCCGAGCGGCGCCTGACCCTGCGGGTGCCGGACGAGGAGATCGCGCGGCGCAAGGCCGCGTGGCGACCGCGGCCCGACGGGGTCACCGGCGGCTACCTCCGCATGTTCCTCGACCACGTCCTGCAGGCGGACGAGGGCGTGGACTTCGACTTCCTGCGCGGCCGGCGCCCGGTCACCGACGAAGAGACCGCGCACGGCTCGAGGCTCGCCTGACATGGCTCCCGCGACTCCCGGCACGTCCCCGAATTCGGCCGGCTCGCCCGGCACCCAGGCCGTCGACGTGGTGGTCATCGGCTCCGGCGCCTTCGGCTCCAGCACCGCGTATCACCTGACCCGCCGCGGTCTCGAGGTCGCGTTGGTCGATCAGCACGCCCTCGGCTCGCAGACCTCGCCGCGCGCGGCCGGCCTCACCAGCAAGGCCGACACCATGCCCACCATGGCGCGGCTGCGCGACGAGGCCTGCGAGGCGCTCGAGCGCTTCGAGACCGAGATGGGGCGTGGCGTGGACTTTCACCGCTCGGGCAGCCTGCGCGCCGCCTATACCGACGCCGGCGTGGAGCGCGTCCGCATCGCGCAGGAGACCGCGCAGAGCCTGGGCATCGAGGCGCGCCTGATCGATGCCGCGGAGGCCGAGCGCCTCGCGCCTCACTTCAAGCCGGGCGCGGCGCGCCGCATCCTGCACGTGCCGAGCGACGGCTGGGTGGACCCCGCGCGGGTCGCGATCGGCTTTGCCACCCGCGCGGGTGAGCTGGGCGCGCAGCTGCTCCCCTTCACCGCGGTGCAGGGACTGCTCCAGCACGATGGGCGCGCAACGGGCGTCACCACCACCCGGGGCCCGATCCACGCGCCGGTGGTGGTCGACGCCGCGGGCGGCTGGGCCGCGCGCGTGGCTGCGGCCGCCGGCATCACGCTGCCCCTGGTGCCGGTGCGCCATCAGCTCTTCGTGACCGAGCCCATCGCCGGCGTGCAGCCGCTCCAGCCCATCGTGCGGCTGGTCGAGGCCAGCGTGTACGTGCGCTACGACCAGGGCGGCCTCATGTTCGGCGGCTACGAGGACGCGCCGCGCGTGCTCGGCCGCGAGGGCCTGCCCGCGGGCTTCCAGATCGCGTCCCTCGAGCTGGACCTGGGCGTGCTGCGCGGGCTGGTGGCCGAGGTGGCGGCGCACTTCCCCGCCCTGCGTGACGCGAAGATCGCGATCCACCGGGGCGGCGCGCCGACGATGACGCCCGACGGCCGGCCCATCCTGGGGCGCGTGCCCGGCCTCGACGGCCTCTACGTGGCCTCGGGCTGCTGCGTGGGCGGCTTGAGCCTCTCGCCCGCGGCGGGCCGCGCGCTCGCCGATCTGATCGTGGACGGCAAGAGCGATCCCGACCTCGCGCCGCTCTCGGTCGAGCGCCTCGCGGCTGCTTCCCGCGACGGCGCCGCGCTCGAGGCCGCGTGCGTGGCCCAGTACGCGCGCCGCTACACGCACTAGGGGTCGTGAGCCGCGCGGACACGCTGCCCGTCCTGGTCGTCGCCGGGGTATCGAGCGGCGTCGGCAAGACCACCGTCACCCTCGGGCTGCTCGAGGCGCTGCGGGCGCGGGGCCTCGTGGTCCAGGCCTTCAAGGTCGGGCCCGACTTCATCGACCCCGCCTTCCACTCGATCGCGACCGGGCGGCCCTCGTACAACCTCGACGGCTGGATGTGCGGCCGCGAGCGCGTCCTGGCCACCGTGCGAGAGCGCACCGCGGACGCCGACGTCGCGGTGGTCGAGGGCGTCATGGGCTGCTTCGACGGACGCGACGGGCGCAGCGAGGATGGCTCGACCGCGCAGATCGCCAAATGGCTCGGCGCGCCGGTCGTCCTGGTGGTGGACGCGAGCGCGGTCGCGCGGAGCGCGGCGGCCATCGTGCTCGGGTTCGAGCGCTTCGACCCCGCGCTGACAGTCGCCGGCGTCATCTTCAACCGCGCGGGCGGCGCCACGCACCGCCGGTGGCTCGGTGAGGCCCTGGCCTCGTCAGGTGCCACCGCCCGCGGCCTGGGCGCGCTGCCGTTCGACGGGCAGGTGGCCCTGCCCGAGCGGCATCTCGGGCTCGTGACCGCGGCGGAGGGCGGCTACTCACCCGCTCTCCGGCGGCGCCTGGTGGAGCTGATCGAGGAGCACCTCGACCTCGACGCGCTGATCGCCATGGGCCGGAGCCAGATCGAGCGCGACGGCGCGCCGCCGGTGACCGGCGCGGGCCGCGTCCCCGGGGCCCGCGCGACTCGTGGCGAGCCGGCGACCATCGCGGTCGCGCGCGACCGGGCCTTCCAGTTCTACTACCCCGACAACCTGGAGGCCCTCGAGCGGGCGGGCGCGCGCCTCGTCTTCTGGAGTCCGATCGCGGACCGAGCCCTGCCGGAGGCCGACGGCCTCTATCTCGGCGGCGGGTACCCCGAGCTTCACGGCCAGGAGCTGGCCGAGAACAAGCCCATGCGCGAGGCGGTGCACGCGTTCGCGGCCTCGGGCCGTCCGGTGCTCGCGGAGTGCGGCGGGCTCATGTACCTCGCCGAGTCGCTCACGGACCTGGACGGCCGACGCTGGCCCATGGCGGGCGTGCTGCCGGCGGACGTGGTCATGGAGCGCGGCCGGCTCGTGCTGGGTTATCGCGAGGTGACGCTCGGCGCGGCCGGGCCGCTGGGCCCCGCGGGCACTCGCGCCCGCGGCCACGAGTTCCACTGCTCGCGGCTCGGCGAGGTGCCCGCGTCGCTCCCGCGCCTCTTCGCGGCCACCGATGGATCGGGTGGCGCCCCGCGCCCCGAGGGCTTCGTGATCGGCGGGGCGTCCATGAGCTACGTCCACCTGCACTTCGGCTCGAACCCCGCCCTGGCGGACAACCTGGTCGCGGCCTGCCGCCGCTGATGGCCGACACGCCCTTCGGCATCGTCATCGGGCAGCTCGCGCAGGCCGCGCCGGCCGCGCCGGCCCTGACCTGCGGCGAGGTGACCGTCACGCGGGCCGAGCTCGAGGCGCGCACCAACCGCCTGGCCCGCGCCTACCAGCGCCTCGGCGTCACGCCGGACTCGCTCGTGACGATCGGCCTGCCCAACGGGATCGGCTTCGTCGAGGCGGCGATCGCGGCATGGAAGCTGGGCGCGACGCCGCAGCCCATCTCCTCGCGCCTGCCGGCGGCGGAGCGGCGGGCCATCGTCGAGCTCGCCGCCCCCTCGCTGGTCGTGGGCGTGGACCCGGCCGAGGCTGCCGGCCGGGCGACGGTCCCGGCGGGATTCGAGCCGGATCCCTCGCTCTCCGCCGGGCCGCTGCCGCCGGCGGTCGCGACGGCCTTCAAGGCGCCGACGTCGGGCGGGAGCACGGGCCGTCCCAAGCTCATCGTCGCGACGGAGGCCTCGGTGTGGGGGGCGCTGGCCGACTACGCGACGATGCTGCGGATGCCGGCGAACGGCGTCCACCTGGTGACCGGCCCCCTCTACCACAACGGGCCGTTCAGCAGCGCCACCCTCGCCCTGCTCAAGGGCAATCACCTGGTCGTCATGGAGCGCTTCGACGCGGTCCGCGCGCTCGGCCTGATCGAGCGCCATCGGGTGGACTGGATGTACGCGGTGCCGACGATGATGCACCGGATCTGGCGCCTCCCCGAGGCCGAGCGCACCCGGTTCGACGTCTCGAGCCTGCGCGTGGTGTTCCACATGGCCGCGCCGTGCCCGCCCTGGCTCAAGGAGGCCTGGATCGGCTGGCTGGGGGGCGAGCGCATCCTGGAGCTCTACGGCGGGACCGAGGCCCAGGCCATCACGTTCATCACCGGCACCGAGTGGCTCGAGCACCGCGGGTCGGTCGGACGCGTCCTCATCGGCGAGATGCGGGTGCTCGACCCGGACGGCCACGAGCTTCCGCCCGGCCAGGTCGGCGAGATCTGGATGCGCCGCGGGCCCGACGCGCCTCCCACCTACCGCTACGTCGGCGCCAATCCCAAGACCCGGCCCGGGCACTGGGAATCGCTCGGCGACATGGGCTGGAAGGACGAGCAGGGCTATCTCTACCTGAGCGACCGCGAGACCGACATGATCCTGGTCGGCGGAAGCAACGTGTACCCCGCCGAGGTCGAGGCCGCGCTCGAGGAGCATCCCGCGGTGGCGTCCTCCTGCGTGATCGGGCTGCCCGACGAGGAGTACGGCAACCTGGTGCACGCCATCGTGCACGCGGTCACCCCGCTCACCGCCGAGGAGCTCGGCGCGTTCCTCGGCGGCCGGGTGGCGAAGTACAAGCGGCCGCGCACCTTCGAGTTCGTGACCACGCCGCTGCGGGGCGACGACGGCAAGGTGCGCCGCTCCGCCCTGCGCGCCGAGCGCCTCACGTCCCACCCACCACCTGCACGCTAGCCACGGAGAACGCCATGGCCAAAGTCGACTGGAGCTACCACCGCAACGGCTGAATGACCTGCGCCAAGACGCAAGGGTTCCTTGCGAAGCACAAGGTGAGCGTGACCGAGCAGGCGGACGCGAAGAAGGCCACCATCAAGGGCGCGGCGGCGCTCGGCGTGCTCGACGGCGTCGACGAGCTCTACGTGGCCAAGGGCAAGAAGGTCGAGCACGTCGACCTGAAGAAGGCCAAGCCCGACCGGGCCACGCTGCTGGGCCTGCTGCTGGGGCCGACGGGCAACCTCCGGGCCCCGACGCTACGGAAGGGCAAGACGCTGATCGTCGGGTTCGAGGAGGAGACCTACAAGAAGCTTCTCAGCTAGGGGTCAGGTCTTACATTCATACATTCCGGGCGGAGAAATGTCGGAATGTAAGACCTGACCCCGGACTACCCTTTCACGCTGCCGGCGGTGAGGCCTTCGACCATGTACTTCTGGAGGTAGATGTAGGCGGCGATGACGGGGAGCGTGGTGAGGACCGCGCCGGCCATCAGGTAGCCCCAGCCGTAGACGTCGCCGGTGATGAAGGTGGAGAGGCCGACCGGCAGCGTGCGCAGCCGCACGTTGGTGATGAAGACCAGGGCGTAGAGGAACTCGTTCCAGGCCTGGGTGAAGGCGTAGAGCGCGCTCGCGAGCAGGCCCGGGGCGGCCAAGGGCAGGATCACGCGGCGGAAGGCGCCGAAGCGGGTGGCGCCGTCGATCATGGCGGACTCCTCCAGCTCCACCGGGATCGACTCGAAGTACCCCATCAGGAGCCACGTCACGAACGGCACCGTGAAGGACGGGTACGCCGCGATCAGGCCGGTGAGGCTGTCCGCCATCCCGAGATTGCGGATCTGGGCGTAGAGCGGGATGAACAGGATCGACGGCGGGACCAGGTAGGTGATCAGGACGGTGCTGGCCATGAACGCGCGGCCGAGGAACTTGAGCCGGGCCAGCGCGTAGGCTCCGAGGGTCCCGACCGCGGTGGCCAGGAACGTGCTCGACACCGACACGATCACGCTGTTCTTGAACCAGGAGACGAACTCGGTCTTGTTGAGCAGGTGCTCGTAGTTCTCGGCCACGAACGGGCTCGGCCAGAACATCGAGACCACGGAGCGCATCTGGGTCTCGCCCTTGAACGACGTGACGATCATCCAGTAGAACGGGAAGACCACGAACAGGAGGAACGTGATCAGGATCGCGTAGGAGAGCGCGGACTGCGTCCGCTCGATCTGGACCGTGGAGCGGCCCTTGCGGACGATCACCGCGTGCGGCCCTTTCTCATGTAATTGGACAGCACGATGATCACGAAGGCGAGCGCGGGCAGCATGTAGAGCGCGACCGCGATGGCCTCGCCCAGCCGCTGGGCCCCGAAGGCGATCTCGTAGGTCAGCACCGGCAGCACCATGGTGGCGCCGCCCGGCCCCCCCTTGGTCAGGATGTAGATGATCGCGAAGTCGTTGAAGGTCCAGATCGTCGAGAGCAGCAGCACGATCATCACGATGTTGCGGATGCCGGGCAGCGTGACGTAGCGGAAACGCTGCAGCACGGTGGCCCCGTCGACCGCGGCCGCCTCGTAGAGCTCGCCCGGTATCGCCTTCATGCCGGCCAGGAAGCTGATGCCGAAGAACGGGAAGCCGCGCCACACGTTCACCCCGATGACCGAGGCCATCGCGGTGCCGGGCTCGCTGAGCCAGCCCACCCCGTGCGAGAGGACGCCGAACACGTGGACCAGCAGGTAGTTCAGCACCCCGAGGCTGTAGTCGTAGATCCACAGGAAGTTGAGCGCGGATACCACGGTGGGAGCGACCCACGGGATCAGCAGCACCCCGGTCCAGAAGGACCGGAAGCGGATCTTGGACGTGAGCACCAGCGCCATGCCCATGCCGAGCACGGTCTTGATCGCGACGGAGGCGAAGGTGAACGTGAAGCTGTTGACCACCGCGCGCTGGAAGAAGCCGTCGTAGGTGAGGCGGATGTAGTTCTCGAGCCCGACCCACACCGGCGGCATGCCCACGTACTTGCGGGTCATGCTGAGGTACACCGCGTAGCAGAACGGGTACGCCACCAGCGCCAGCACCAGCACCACGATGGGCGCCACGAACAGGAAGCCCAGGCGGTAGTCGGGCCCGAGCAGCCGGCGCAGCAGGGGCTCGAGGCCGGCGCGCGGCCGCGGCTTGATGTCGGGGTGGTAGGCGCCCCTCACCCCGACCCTCTCCCCGGAGGGGAGAGGGGGGGAAGAGGGCTGGACGGAGGCCATGCGAATGCCGCGCTAGGCCTTGCCGCGGATCTTGTAGATCTCCTCCACCCGCGCGTGCGCCTCCTTCAGCGCCGCCTCGGGGGTGAGACCGCCCACCACCACGCGACCGGCCATGTCGGTGAGGATCTTCTGCCCCTGCACCTCGGCGGCGGCCGGCGTCATGGGCCCGGGGTAGCCGATGTTCACGCTGCGCAGGATATTCTGCACCATCGCGTCGAAGTTCGGGTCCGACTTCCAGTACGGGTTGTCCACCCGGCCCTTGTAGACCGGGCCCGCCTGCCCGACCGAGACCTGCGTGTACTCCGCGAAGCGCTTCTCGTCCTCCAGGTAGCGGATGAGGTCCTCGCAGAGCTCCGCGTTCTTGGTCTTCTGGAAGACCGCCCAGTTGTAGCAGGACGAGCCCACGAAGCTGCCCGCGGGGCCGCCCGGCGTCAGGGCGCAGAGGGTCTTCGGCGCCAGCTCGTGCTTCTTGGACACCATCGCGTAGTAGAGGCTGGCCCCGTTGTTGGTGGTGACCAGCTTGCCGGCCATGTACGCCTCGTTGTTCGACACGTCGGTCCAGCCCATGACGCCGGGAGGCTGGATGCCGTGCTTCTTGATCGTGTCCACCGCGAACTGCAGCGCGGCGGTGTTCTGCTTGAGGAACCCCGAGCCCAGCGCGGGCTTGCCGTCCTTGTCCCACACGCCCCCGCCGTAGTCCCAGAGGATGTTGGACATGAACCCGTCGCCGTCGTCGGAGCGGTTCAGGGTCTGGCCGAAGCCCCAGAGGTCCTTGGAGGAGTCCTGGGCCTTCTTGGCGAACTCCACCACGTCCGGGTCGTAGAGCTTCGGGACCTTGAGCCCCTTGGCCTCCATCACGTCCTTGCGGATGAAGAAGACGGTGGTCATCGAGTAGCGCGCCACCCCGAGGAACTTGCCGTCGAGCTTCATGGCCCGCTCCGCGAACGGGAGCAGGCCGCCCTTGCCGCCCGCGATGTCGCTCGCGACCTTGGTGACGTCACGCAGCGCGGCCTTGTATCGCATGGGGCCGTAGATGTTCATCTCCGCCATGTCGGGCGGGTTGCCGGCCTCGATGGCGGCCACGAACTTCTGCTCACGGTCGCCGAAGGTCGCCCAGTCCATCTCGACCTCGACGTTCTTGTCCTTGGCCCACGCCTCGATCTGCCTGGACACCACGTCGTTACCCGCGGTGACGAAGCTCTTGAACAGCCAGACGCGGAGCTTGGTCTTGGCCTGGGCCGGCGCCATGCCGCGGAGCGCGTGCAGGCCCGCCGCGGTGCCGCCGGTGATGACGGCGGCCTTCTTCAGGAACTCGCGGCGCGCGATGAGGCCGGCGTCGAGCTGGTCGGCCAGGTTTTTGAGACGGCTGTCCATGGAGGCTCCTCCTTTGGAGCGCGAAGGCGCGCCGGAGCGCGGCTGGGATGTCCGGATGCTACCCCAGGGCGGGGCCGCGGGCAAGCAGACGGTTGGCCGCCCGCGCGATGGCCGCCGCGTCGATGCCGTAGTGGCGATAGAGGTCGCCGCGGGCTCCCGACTGGCCGAAGTGGTCCACCCCGAGCGCCAGCTGCGGCACCCCGAGGGCGCCGCCCAGGAAGCCCAGCGCGTGCGAGTGGCCGTCGAGCACCGACACCACCGGGACGCCCTCCTCCTCCGCGGTCACCAGGTCGAGTACGTAGGGACGCGTGGTCCGCAGGCCCCGGTAGAGCAGGTCGGGGCTGGTCACCGCGAACACGCTGGCGCACACGCCCTCGGCGGCCAGGGCGCGGCTGGCCGCCACCGCCTCCGGCACCATGACGCCGGCCGCGAAGATGTGCACCGCGCTCGCCTCCGGGTCGTAGCCGGGCTGCGTCCGCGCATCGATCAGGCGGTACCCGCCGCGGAGGACCGCCTGCCGATACGCGGCCGACGGCGCGGGGGCGAGCGCCTGCTCGATCGGCTTCGTGGACAGGCGCAGGTAGCAGCTCTCCGCGTCGGGGCCGCGCTCGAGCAGGCCGCGGAGGGCGGCGAGGAGGATCCACTCCACCTCGAGGGCGAAGGTGGGCTCCCAGTACGCGATGGCGGGCAGGGCGACGCCGATGCCCGGCGTGATCACCGACTGGTGCGCGCCGCCCTCCGGCGAGAGGCTGATGCCCGACGGGGTCGCGGCCACGATGAAGCGCCCGCCCGCGTAGAGCGCGTGGTACAGCGCGTCGAGCCCGCGGCTGACGAAGGGATCGTAGAGCGTCCCGATCGGCAGGAGGGTCCGGCCCGAGAGCTCGTGGGTGAGCCCGAGGGCGCCCAGCGCGAGGAAGAGGTTGTGCTCGGCGATGCCCAGCTCGAGATGCTGACCGGCGGGCGACTCCTTCCACTGCACCATCGCCGGGCCCTCGGCGGCGAAGCCCGGCTTGGCCCGCGGGAAGTAGACGCCCTTGCGGCTGATCCAGCCCGCGAGGTGCGTGGTCACCGACACGTCGGCCGAGCAGGTCACCACCCGGTCGCCGATCGGCAGCCGGCCCAGGAGCCCGAGCACGCGGCCGAGCGCCTCCTGGGTCGAGCTCTGCGCGGGGTACGTCTCGTCCAGCGACTCCGGCACCTCCGGCGCGGGCTCGACGGCGGGCGGCGCGTAGGGGGCGGGCATCCCGCGGACCACCGCGGCCTCGACGCTGCCCTCCGGGAACGTCGCCCACTCCTCCCCCGCCGCGACCCCCATCGCCTCCCGCATCTCGTCGAGCTGCTTCTGCGTGAGGAGCGCGCCGTGGTTCAGCTGATCGGCCGCGAACGGATAGCCCCAGCCCTTGATGGTGTCGGCCAGGATCACGCACGGGCCGCGGCGCGGCTGCGCCGCCTCCTCGTAGGCGGCGAGGATCGCGGCCAGGTCGTGGCCGCCGACGTCGGCCAGCAGCGCGCCCAGCGTCTCGTCGGGCACGTCGGCCAGCAGGCGGTCGACCGCCGGGTCCGTGCCGCCGTCCGCCGTCGCCACCAGGGCCTTGCGGGCGGCGCCCGCCGGCAGCCGGAGCAGCGATTGGTACTCGGCGGCACCCATGCTCTCGAGCCGCGCGCGCAGGCGCTCGCCGCCGGGCCGCGCGAAGCGCGCGCGCAGGCGCCCGCCCCAGCGTAGCTCGATGACGTGCCAGCCCGCGCCGCGAAACCAGTCGCGCAGCTGCGCGCGCCGCGCGTCCGGCACCACGCGGTCCAGGCTCTGGCGGTTGACGTCGACGATCCACAGCAGGTTGTCGAGCTCGCGCACCGCCTCCTCGAGGAGGCCCTCCCAGACATTCCCCTCGTCCAGCTCTGCATCCCCCACCATCGCGATATAGCGCGCCGGCATCGCGGAGCCGCCGTGCTGGCTCACGTAGCGCGCGGCCAGCGCCCCGAAGGCCGCGCTCACCGCGCCGAGGCCCATGGAGCCGGTCGAGAGATCGACGATCTCGGGGTTCTTGCGCCGGCTCGGGTAGGCCTGGAGCGCGCCCAGGCTCCGCAGCCCGCGCAGCTGCTCCGCGGTGAGCCGTCCGCGCAGGTACTCGATGGCGTAGAGCACCGGCGAGGCGTGGGCCTTGGTGGCCACGATGTCGCCCGGGCGCAAGGCGTGGAAGTAGAGCGCCGTCATCAGCCCCACCACCGAGGACGAGGAGGCCTGGTGGCCGCCGACCTTGGTCCCGTCCGGGTTCGGCCGCACGCTGTTGGCGTGGTGGACCATGAGCGCGGAGAGCCACAGGACGCGCTTCTGGATGGACTCGAGAGTGGCGAGGGGCGCGTCGGCCATGTCGTCGTACCTTACCGCACCGGGCCGGGACGGGCCAGGGGCCGCCCCGGACCTCAAACGCCCGGGCTCAGCGCGCGGGCGTCCGCGGCAGCGACTGCGGCTCGCTCACCACGCGGAAGCCGTAGGTCCCGCTCAGGATCAGCGACGGCTGCGGCAGCTGCGGAGGCATGGGCGGCAACGGCTGCGCCAGGCGCACCGCGGTCATCATGTAGCGGTCGAGGATCTCGGAGCCGGACGAGCGGCGCAGCGCCGCGCACTCGAGCCGGCCATTCCGCGCCACCTGCAGCTCGATCTGCAGCTCCCCGCCCTGCCGCCGATCGAGGGCCAGGCGCGGATAGGCCCGGTGGGACCGGATCCGGTCGCGGATCCGCGTCACGTACTCGCGCACGTCGGGCGGCGGGCGGTCCAGGTCGATGGCGGAACCCGTCGCGCCGGCGCACGGCGCGGGCAGCGGCGGCACGCTCGGCACCTTCTCGGCCAGGCGCTGCCAGAGATCGGCGGGCACGTCCTCGCCCAGGTCGTGCGCGCGCGCCGCCGCCGGCCACGCCTCCGCGGGCTGGCCGACCGCGTCGAGCGCGCCCGCCAGCTCCAGGTGCGCCGGCCCGTAGCCCGGGTCCGCCGAGAGCGCGCCGCGGAAGGCGGTGATCGCCTCGGCCATGCGCCGCCGGCGGGCCAGGATCATCCCGACGCCGACGTAGGGCCGCGACGCGCGCCGGTCCACGCGCAGCACGTCGCGCAGCTCGGTCAGCGCCTCCTCCTCGCGGCCCAGCTTGAGCAGCACGAAGCCGAGCTCGGTGCGCGCCTCGGTCTCGCGGAAGCTCAGGCTCCTGGCCGCCTCCAGCTCCTTGGCGGCCTCGGGCAGACGACCCTGCCCGCTCAGGAGGAGGCCCAGCATCGTGCGCACCCGGGCCGCGCGAGGATCGATGGCGGCCGCCTCGCGCAGCATCGCCTCCCCGTCCGACTCCTTGCCCTGGGCGGCGAGCGTCATCCCCGCGTTGGCGACCGCCCCCGCGAGCGGGTTCGGCTCGTCGCTGGCGTGGCCCTCGGCATAGATCGCGCTCCACGCCTGCCGGGCGGCCGCGTCCACGCCCTGCACCCCGGTCGTGAAGTCGCGGGTACGCGTCAGGCGGATCACGCGCAGGTTCTGCCCGTCGAAGCGATCGGCGGGGCCGTAGCGCATGACGGTGCCGGCGCCGGCGGGGCCGGGATGGAACGCGCCGAAGAGATGCGCGAGCTCGTGGGAGAGCACCACGTCCGCGCTGGTGTGGGACAGCACCGCGGTGTCGAGACACGCGGTCTGGACCATCGCCACGCGCCCGAAGAGCTGCGCCACGCCGTAGTAGAGGCCCTCGCACCGCTCGGCCGCGAAGCCGACCAGGACGTCGGCGGCGCCGATCGGGACCTCCTGACGGAGGCGCCGCTTCATGGTGTCGAGGGGAACCGCGGGTCCCACCGTCCACGGCACCACGTCCAGGATCTGGAAGCGGATCTGGAACGTCCGCTCGTAGATGTCGGAGACCGTCTTCACGGTCCGCCGCAGCTCGGCCTCCCAGCCGGGCTGCGCGCGGTACTTCTCCTCCGCGACGGCGCGCAGCGTGACGACCCGGACGACATCGACGGGCCGGGCGGGCTGGGCGTGAACGAGGCGACCCGCGAGGGCCGCGAGCAGCGCGACCAGCGCGGCGGCGAGCCCGAGACGGCGGGCCCGCGGGAAGGGGCTCAGGCGAAGGGATCGTCCGCGGGATCCTCGTGCCACACGTACTCCATGAACCGGGCCGCCTGTCGGGCCATGTCGACGCCGTGCAGCCGCGCGATCACCGAGAGGGCCATGTCCACGCCCGCCGAGACGCCGGAGGACGTGACGAGGTTCCCGTCGTCCACCCAGCGGGCCTGCCGCTGCCATTTCACCCGCGGCCCCTGCTGCACCACCCAGTCCCACGCCACCTTGTTGGAGGTCGCGGGGCGGCCGTCCATCAGCCCGGTGCGCGCCAGGAGGGCGGAGCCGGTGCAGACCGTGGTCGTGATGGCCGCCTTGCGGCTGGCCGCGGTGAGGGCCAGCAGGAGGGGCGCGTTGTTGATCGCCTGGCGGGTGCCGAAGCCCCCCGGGACCAGCAAGATGTCGTAAGCCGGCGCGTCGGAGAACGCATAGTCTGCGTGGGTGGTAGGCCCCTCGCCGGCCTTGACCGGCCCCGCCTTCTCGGCGACGGTCACGATCTCGAAGTGCCGGTGCCACGAGCCGTCCGGGCGCGCGGTCCGGGCGCTCGCGAACGCCTGGACCGGCCCGTAGACGTCGAGCACGGTGAACCCCTCGAAGAGCACGACCGCCACGCGCCGGACCGGGGAATCTGTCATGGGGACCCGGGGGGACTATGGCCGCCGCCTCCCGCAGTGTCAAGGCGCACACGGCGGGGCCGCGGGCCCACCGCATGAGCCCGCGCCCGGCCCAGATTCATCGCATCCCCGGCCCGCTTTGCGTATTATTGGGGCCCCGCATGTGGATCGTCAGGCTCGCCCTCCGCCGCCCCTACACGTTCGTGGTGGTGGCCCTCCTCATCGTGGTGCTGGGCATGGTCTCGATGTGGCGCATGCCGACCGACATCTTCCCCGACGTCGACATCCCGGTGGCCAGCGTGGTGTGGTCCTTCACCGGCATCTCGCCGGAGGACATGGAGCGGCGGGTGCTGCTGGTGAGCGAGCGCGCCTTCACCGGCAGCGTGAACGACATCGAGCGCATCGAGTCGCAGGCCATGGTCGGCGTGGGGCTCACCCGCATCTACTTCCAGCCCGGGGCCAAGATCGAGGCCGCGATCGCCCAGCTCGGCTCCACCTCGCAGTCGATCCTGCGCGCGCTGCCCCCCGGCATGTCCGCGCCGCTCATCATCCGCTACAGCGCCTCCACCGTGCCGATCCTGCAGCTGTCGGTGGCGAGCGAGACCCTGCCCGAGGCGGTGCTCTTCGACTACGCGCAGAACTTCGTGCGGACGCAGCTCGCCACCGTGCGGGGCGCCTCGGTCAGCCTGCCCTACGGGGGCAAGCCGCGGCAGATCATGGTCGACCTCGACCCCCGCGCGCTCAAGGCCACCGGGCTCGCGCCGAGCGACGTGGTCAACGCGATCAGCGCCCAGAACCTGATCCTGCCCACCGGCACCGCCAAGATCGGCGCGCGCGAGTACAGCGTGCGGGTGAACAGCAGCCCCGACAGCGTCGAGGGCCTGAACAACCTGCCGATCAAGCAGATCAACGGGGCCGTCGTCTACATCAGAGACGTCGCCCAGGTGCGCGACGGCTACTCGGTGCAGACCAACATCGTGAGCCAGGGCGGGCGCCGGGCCAGCCTGGTCACGATCTTCAAGAGCGGGGGCGCCTCCACGCTGGACGTGGTGCAGCGGATCAAGGACATGGTGCCGAAGGTGCAGGCCACCCTGCCCCCCGAGCTCGACCTCAAGCTGATGTTCGACCAGTCGATCTTCGTGCGGGCCGCCGTCGACGGGGTCGTGCGCGAGGCGGTCATCGCGGCGGGCCTGACCGCGCTGATGATCCTGATCTTCCTCGGGAGCTGGCGCAGCACCCTGATCGTGACCGTCTCCATCCCGCTGTCTATCCTCTCCTCGGTCATCGTGCTGGGCTTCCTCGGCCACACCATCAACATCATGACCCTGGGCGGCCTCGCCCTCGCGGTGGGCATCCTGGTCGACGACGCCACGGTGGAGATCGAGAACATCCACCGCAACCTCGCCATGGGCAAGCCCATCATCCGGGCGATCCTGGACGGCGCGCAGCAGATCGCGGTGCCCGCCTTCGTCTCGACTCTCTGCATCTGCATCGTGTTCGTGCCGGTGGTGTTCCTGGAGGGCGCGGTGCGCTTCCTCTTCACCCCGCTCGCCCTCGCGGTGGCCCTGGCCATGATGGCCTCCTACTTCCTCTCCCGCACGCTGGTGCCGACGATGGTCCACTTCCTCCTCGCGAGCGAGGTGGACCGCTACCGGGACGGCGAGCACGGCACCGGCCCCGGCCTCTTCTGGGCCATCCACGGCGCGTTCAACCGCCGCTTCGAGCGCCTGCGGGAGTGGTATCGGCACGCGCTCGCGTGGGCGCTGGGCCACCGCGCCACGGTGCTGGTGACCTTCGCGCTCTTCTTCGTGCTCTCGCTGGGCCTGGCCTTCTTCACCGGCGAGGACTTCTTCCCGGTGGTGGACGCCGGCCAGCTCCGCCTGCACGTGCGCGCCCCCGCCGGCACCCGCATCGAGGAGACCGACCGCCTCGTCGGCCAGGTGGCGGAGGCCATCCGCCGGGTGATCCCGGAGCACGAGATCTCGCGCATCGTGCACAACCTGGGCATCCCCATCGGGAGCAGCAACCTCGCCTACACCGAGGGCGCGACGATCGGGCCCGCCGACGGCGAGATGCTGATCTCGCTGACTCCCGAGCACCACGGCTCCACCTTCGACTACATGAAGGCGATCCGGAAGGAGGTCTACCCGCAGTTCCCGGAGATGACCTTCTTCTTCCAGTCCGCCGACATCGTGAGCCAGACCCTCAACTTCGGCCTGCAGTCCCCGATCGACCTGCAGGTGGTCGGCAACAACCGGGCGGCCAACTTCGAGATCGCGCGCCGGCTGGTCGACCGCCTCCGGGCGGTGCCGGGCCTGGTCGACGTGCGGCTGCACCAGGTGGTGGCGGCCCCGCAGCTGCGGGTGGAGGTGGACCGCACGCGGGCCGCCCAGCTCGGCATGACCCAGCGCGACGTGGCCAACAACCTCCTGGTCTCGCTCGCCTCCAGCAGCGACGCGGCGCCCAACTTCTGGCTCAATCCGCAGAACGGAGTGAGCTACCGGGTCTCGGTGCAGACCCCGCAGTACCGCATCGACAGCCTCGACGCGCTCTCCAGCGAGCCCATGGTGGCCTCCGGGGTGCCGGTGCCGGAGCTCCTCACGAGCCTGGCCCAGGTCGAGCGCGGCACCACCCTGTCGGTGGCGAACCACTACAACATCCAGAACGTCTTCGACGTCTACGCCAGCGTGCAGGACCGCGACCTCGGCGGGGCCGCGCGCGACGTCCGCCGGATCATGGCGAGCGTGGAGAAGGAGCTGCCGCGCGGCACCACTCTGGCCCTGCGCGGCCAGGTGCAGAACATGGACTCCGCCTTCCGGGGACTGGCCAGCGGCCTCGTCTTCGCGGTCATCCTGGTCTACTGCTTGATGGTGGTGAACTTCCAGTCGTGGCTCGACCCCTTCATCATCATCACCGCCCTGCCCGGCGCGCTCTCCGGCATCCTGCTCGCCCTGTTCGTGACCCAGACCACCATCAACGTGCCCTCCCTGATGGGCGCCATCATGTCCATCGGCGTCGCCACCGCGAACAGCATCCTGCTCGTGACGTTTGCCAACGATCAAAGGAAAGACCACGGCCTCGACGCCACCGCGGCCGCGCTCTCCGCCGGCCACATCCGCCTGCGGCCGGTGCTGATGACCGCGCTGGCCATGATCATCGGCATGCTGCCGATGGCCCTGGGCCTGGGCGAGGGCGCGGAGCAGAACGCCCCCCTCGGCCGCGCGGTGATCGGCGGCCTCGCGGTGGCCACCGTGGCCACTCTCTTCGTGGTCCCGGTGATCTACAGCCTGCTGCGGCGCCGGCCCCCGTTCTCGGCCGGCGAGCTGCATCCCGAGCTGGCCGAGCCGGGCGCGGCTCCCCGGGAGGCCCATTAGATGACGGAGACCACGCCCCCGTCGCCGCGGCCGCGCGGCCGCGCGCTGCGCCTGGGCCTCCTCGCCCTGCTCGTGCTGGCGGTGCTGCTCGCGGTCGGCATCGTCCCGCGCATCCAGCGGCGCTCCGAGCTGGCGGAGGCGGTGAAGGCGGCCCGCACCAACGCCCTGGTGGTGACGGTGGTGAAGCCGACGCTCGCGCCCAGGGTCGCGGACCTCATGCTGCCCGGCAGCATCCAGGCCATCCAGGAGGCGCCGATCTACTCCCGGGTCGACGGCTACCTCAAGCGGCGGCTGGTGGACATCGGCGACCGGGTGCAGGCGGGCCAGGTGCTGGCCGAGATCGACACCCCGGACCTCGACCAGCAGCTCGCGCAGGGCCGCGCCACCGCCGCGGCCTCGGAGGCGAGCCTGGCCCAGAGCCGATCCGCGCTGCAGCAGGCGCGGGCCACGCTCCAGCACAACCGGGCCACCTCGGACTACGCGCGCACCAACCTGAGCCGCTGGCGGGCCCTGCGCGATCGGAACCTGGTCGCGCAGCAGGACGTGGACGACCGCCAGATCGCCTTCGACTCGAGCCAGGCCGACGTGGACGCGGCCCAGGCCAACGTGGAGTCGCTGCAGTCGAGCGTGATCGCGGCCCAGGCCAACGTGGACGCGAGCCGGGCCAACGTGCAGCGCCTGGTCGAGCTCCAGGCCTTCCAGCGGGTGCGGGCCCCCTTCGCGGGCGTCATCACGGTGCGCTTCGTGGACGCGGGCGCGCTGATCGGGGCGGGGAGCAGCACCACCACCACCCCGATGTTCCGCCTGGCCCAGACCGACGACCTGCGCGTCTTCGTCAACGTGCCGCAGACCTTCATGACCTCGATCACGCCGGGTATGCGGGTGCAGATCCTGGTCCGCGAGTTCCCCAAGAAGCCCTTCGACGGCGCGGTGGCCAACGCCTCCGGTGCGCTCGACTCGGCCTCCCGCACGCTGCTCACCGAGGTGCGCATGCGCAACGCGGAGGGCACCCTGCGCCCCGGCATGTACGCCGACGTCAAGCTCCACCTCGAGCGTGACCACCCGCCGCTGGTCATCCCCACCAGCGCGCTGATCATCCAGGCCAGCGGCCCGCGGGTGGCGGTGCTGGGCCCGGACCAGAAGGTCCGCTTCCAGTCGGTGGAGCTCGGGCGCGACTACGGGGCCACGGTGGAGATCGCGCGGGGCATCGAGCCCGGCGACCAGGTGATCACCGCGCCGCCGGACGGGCTCCACGAGCAGAGCGTGGTCCGCGTGGCCCCGGCCCCCGCCGCCCCCGCCGGGAAGAAGTCCTAAGCCGGCCGATCCGGCCCCACGCGCACGCCATCCGGAGGGATGTCGTCCGTTGACAAGTTACGGCGGCCCGGGTACACCTTGGACCGGCATGCGCGTCATCGACCTGAGCTTCCCGATCGACCCGCACTTCCGCTGGACCGTCTCCAGCGAGCGCCGCTCGACGCACGAGGCGGGGCAGAACTTCCAGTCCACCGTGCTCACCGTGAGCTGCCACGCCTACACCCACGTGGACGCGCCGGTGCACTTCCTCCCCGGCGACCGTGACATCGCCTCGATGCCGGTCGACCAGTGGATGGGCGAGGCCGCGGTGGTCGACCTCACCCACCTGGGCGAGAACGCGGAGGTGACCGCGGCCGATCTCGACCGGCGCGCGGGCCACGTGCGCGCGGGCGACATCGTGCTGCTGCGCACCGACTGGCCGGCGCGCACCCCGGTAGCGAGCGAGCGCTTCTGGAAGGACGCTCCCTACACCGGGCGCGACGCGTGCGAGTGGCTGGTGGCGCGGGGGGCCAAGGTGGTGGGCTACGACTACCCGCCCGACCACTGCATCCGCACCTCGATCTTCTCGCCCGGCACGCCGATCGCCCGCGAGGAGTGCACCACCCATCACGTGTTCTTCCCCAAGGGGATCACGGTGGTGGAGTACCTGACCAACCTGGACCGGATCGGCGTCCCGCGCTGCCGCTTCCTCGCCCTCCCGCTCCGGGTGACGGGCGCGGACGGCTCCCCGGTGCGCGCGGTCGCCCTCGTGGACTGACCCCCCTTCAGCCGACGAAAGGCCCGCCATGGATTTCCGGAAAGCCGTCCTCAAGCGCGTCGCGGTGTGGACCGTGCTCGGCCTCGTGGGGGGCGGCTTCGCGGCCGACCTGCTCTGGCGGCAGAAGAGCGCCCAGGAGCAGACCACCCTCAAGAGCCAGCAGGCCGAGGAGCTGCAGCGGCTGGAGGCGCAGGTCAAGTCCCTCACCGACCAGCTCGCGGCGGAGCGGCTCCGGCGCGAGGCGCTCGAGCGCGCCCTGAGCGAAGGCCGGAAGTAGTGGCGTGGGCGATCCCGCTCGTCGCGCTGGCCCTGCTCGCGCTCGGCGCCCCGCGGTCGTGGGCCCAGGAGTCGCCGGCGCGTGGCCGGAGCCTGCCCGGGGCGGTGGTGAAGGTGGTGAGCGGTGACACCGTCCACTGCTTCGTCAACGGCGAGGTCGAGCGGGTGCGCTACATCGGGGTGCTGTCGCCCGAGCCGGGCGCGGGCGACCAGTCGGGCGAGCCACAGGGCAACGAGGCCCTCCGCTTCAACCGCGGCCTGGTGAGCGCCAAGAACGTGCGCCTGGAGCTGGACGTGCAGGACCGCGATCCGGAGGGCCGCCTGCTGGCCTACGTCTGGGTGGGCGACGTGCTCGCCAACGCGGAGGTGGTGGGCCGCGGCTACGGCCAGGTCGTCACCGGGGGCCCCAACGTGCGCTACCAGGAGTTGCTGCTGCGCCGCCAGCAGGAGGCGCGCGCGGGTCACCTCGGCATCTGGAAGACGGCAGGCCCCGCGCCGCCCCCGCCGCGGAGCGGGACGGACGCGCCGACCCCGGGCCCCGCGCAGGCGCGACCCGGCATCGCGCCCCGGAACACGTGGACGTGCCCGCTCACCCACCCCGTCAAGGGCGACTTCCGCACCTACTCGAGCGAGCGCTGCATCTATTACCCGCCCGGCACGTCGAGCTACCCGGAGAGCCGCGCCGACCGATGCTACGCGAGCGAGGACGAGGCCCGCCAGGACGGCTGTCGTCGGTCGCGCCGCTGATGCCGGGCCGCCTCGTCCTGGTGCTGGACCCGGATCCCGCGATCCGGCAGAGCCTGATCGACGTGCTGAGCCTCGAGGGCCACGAGGTGGACGGCGCGGACGACGCGGACTCCGCGCTGCTCCTCCTCGACCAGCGCCGCTACGACCTGGTCGTCGCCGACCTGCGGCTGCCGGACCTCGAAGGGCCGCGGCTGCTCGCCGCGCTCGGCGAGCGGTTCGGCGAGGACCTGCCGTCGCTGATCTTCGTCACCAGCGCCACCTTCGACCCGCACTACGGCGGCTTCCTCGCCGACCTGCGCGCGCCGGTGATGGTGAAGCCGCTCAAGCCGGGCCGCGTGCTCGACCTGGTGGGCAAGGTGCTCGGACCATGACCCGTCCGCGGACCATCCTGGTGGTGGAGGACGAGAGCAGCCTGCGCGAGCTGATCGCCCACATCCTGCTGCTGGACGATCACGAGGTGGACACCGCGCGCGACGGGGTCGAGGCCCTCTACCGCATCGAGCAGCGCGAGTACGACCTGATCATCAGCGACCTGCAGATGCCGAACCTCGACGGGCCCGGGCTCCACCAGGCCCTGCGCGAGCGCTACGGCCAGGCCCTGCCCCGGGTCATCTTCGTCACCGGCCACGCGGAGGCCGACACCTTCGTGCCGTTCCTGGCCCAGACCGGGGACCCGGTGCTCACCAAGCCGTTCACGGTGGAAGATCTCCGCACCCTCGTGCAGTGGGTGCTCGAGACCTGAGCCGGCCCTAGAGCTCGATCGGGCCGGCCTCGCCGGCCGCGCGCTCCACCCACAGCGTCATCCGCATCGCCTGGAAGGCGTCCCGCGCCTCCGCGAGGTGCTTCGCCGCCGTGGCCGCGTCGCCCTCCCGCCCGGCCACGCGGCCCAGCGCCAGGTGGCACCGGGCCGCGAGCGGGCGCATCGCGAGCTCGCCGGCCAGCGCGAGCGCGCGCCCGAGATGGGCGCGCGCCTTCGCCGGGTCCGGCGCGGGCCCCGCGGCCGCGATCACCCCGAGCAGGCGCTCGGCGTACACCGTGTTGCCGCGCTCGCCGTGGGTGTGGGCCAGCTCGAGGGCGAGCCGCCCCGCTTCCGCCGCGCCCGCCGCGTCCCCCGCCATCAGGCGCGCCTCCCCGAGGTGGGTGGTGATCAGCGAGAGGCGCCCCAGCCGCAGCATGCTGCGGGCCTGGCGCACCCCGCGCTCGGCCAGCTCCACCGCCTCCGCGGTCCGGCCGGCCACCGCGTGGATCAGGGCGAGATCGCCCGCGAAGGGCGGGTAGAAGGCGGGCATGTCGCCGCACTGCCCGATCCCGCGCTCCAGCAGGGGCTTGGCTTCCCGGAGATGGCCCCGCCGCACCAGCGTGCCGCCCACCCCGAGCAGCGCGTAGGTGATGCTGTAGCTGTCGCGCTGCGACTCGGCCAGGCGGAGGCCCTCCGCGGCGGTCTCCAGGGCCTCGTCGAACTGACCCAGCTCCGCCAGCGTCCACGCCAGCTGGGCGCGGGTCAGCACCCCCGCGACCCCGGGCAGGCCGAAGCGGGCGCCGCTCTCGTCCGGCGGCAGCACCGCGAGGGTGCGGCGCAGGACCGCGAGCGCCTGGCGGTAGTCGCCCTGGGCCCGGCGCCCCGCGCCCACGTTGTAGTGCCCCACCACCTGGAGGCCCATGTCGTGGCTCGCCTCCGCGATGGCGAGCGACTCCTCGCCGACCCGCGCCGCCTCCTCGGAGTGACCCATGTCCCAGTGCACGCTGCTCTCGAGCGACAGCGCGCGGGCGAGGCGCGGCTGGTCGCCCAGGCTGCCGGCCAGCGCGGCCGCCTCGCGCAGCACCGCCACGCTGCGGGCGTGCTGGCCGAGCGGCACCAGCGCGGTGTTGAGGTCGAAGCGCAGGTCGACGCCCAGCGCGGCGTCGGCGGGCCGGTGGCCGAGGGCGGCGAGGGCACGCTCGAAGAACGAGACGCTTTCCCAGCTCGCCATGCGGGCGAGGGTGCGAACGCCCGCCTCCCGGCAGTAGCCCACCGCGCGGTCCCACACCTCGCCCAGGAACGCGTGGTGGGCGAGGCGCTCGGTCTGCTCGGCGAGACGGCCGGCGTAGAAGTGCTCGATCGCCTCCAGGATGCGGGCGTGGAGCGACCGCCGGCGGTCGTGCAGCAGGCTGTCGTAGGTTACGTCGTGCACCAGGGCGTGGCGGAAGCCGTACACCAGATCGGGAAAGAGCGCGCGCCGGTCGAGCAGCCCGCCCGCCTCCAGCTGCTCGACTCCCCGCCGCACCTCCTCGGCCGGCACGTCGGCCACCGCCTCCAGCAGGCGCATCGGCACCTCGTCGCCGATCACCGAGGCGGCCTGCAGCAACCGCTTGTCCTCGTAGCGCAGCCGGTCGATGCGAGAGGCGATGGTGGCGCGTACGGTCGGCGGGACCTCGAGCGCGAGGGTCGAGCGCGTGAAGCGGTAGGCCCCCGGCTCGCCCTCGAGGGCCCCGGTCTCGGCCAGGGTCTGCACGCACTCCTCGAGGAACAGCGGATTGCCGTTGGCGCGGTCGGCCACCAGCCGCTTGAGCGGGGCCAGCGCGGGGTCGGTGCCGACGAGCGCGTCGAGCACCCGCCCGGTGGCGTGCGCGTCGAGGGCCTCGAGGCGAACCTGGGTGAAGCCGGGGCGCGTGCTCCAGCGGTCGGTGTACTCGGGCCGGTAGGTGCAGGCCACCAGGAGACCGGGCGGCAGGGCCTCGACCAGGTTGTCCATCGCGGCGTGGGTCTCGGAGTCGACCCACTGCATGTCCTCCATGATCATCACGAGGGGCTGGCGCTGCCCCTGCCGCGCCACCAGGCGCTGGACGACGCGCATCACGTATCGCCGGCGGACGCCGGGCTCCATCGCCGCGAGCGGCCCGCCGTCCTGGGTCACGCCCAGCACCCACAGGATGGCGGGCACCCCCTCCTCCAGCTCGGGGTCGAGGTCGCGCAGGCGGGCCGCGACCTTCTCCCGCACCACCGCCGCGTCGTCGCCGCTCTCCACCTGGAAGTAGCGGCGATGCAGCTCGACGCCGGGGCGGTAGCCCGCCGCGCGCCCGTAGGAGACCGCGGGGGCCTCGATCACGAGGCAGCCGCGCTCGCGGCAGCGCCGCGCGAGCTCGAGGCAGAGCCGGGACTTGCCGACTCCCGCCTCGCCCACCATCGACACCACCTGCCCGCGGCCCCGGAGCGTGGCGTCGATCGCGGCGTCGAGCCGGGCCAGCTCCGCCTCCCGGCCCCAGAGCGGCGAGCGCGGCCGGGACGCCGCCGCGTCCAGGCGCGAGCGGATCGGCACCGCGCCGGTGATCTCGTGCACCTCCACCGGGATCTGGAGCCCACGCACCGGCACCGGCCCCAGCGGCTTCGCGGTCACCCGGCCGCGCACGAGGGCCAGGGTCTGGTCGGTGGCGAGGATGGTGGCGGGCTTGGCCATCTGCTCCATGCGCGCGGCCAGGTGCACGGTCTGCCCCACCGCGGTGTAGGTGAAGGAGAGGTCGTGGCCGATCGAGCGCGCCACCACCTCGCCCGAGTTCAGGCCGACCCGGATCAGGAGCGGCAGGCCGAGCGAGCGCTGCACCTCGTCGCCGTACGCGCTCACCTGCGCCTGCATCCGCAGCGCGGCGTAGCAGGCGCGCACCGCGTGGTCCTCGTGGGCGAGCGGCGCGCCGAAGAGGGCCATGATGCCGTCGCCCACCACCTGGTTCACGGTGCCCTCGTAGCGGTGCACCGCCTCCATCATCAGCTCGCGCACCCGATCGACGATCGGCCCGACCTCCTCGGGATCGCGGTCGCCCATCACGTCGACGAGCCCGTGGATGTCGGCGAAGAGCACCGTGACCTGCTTGCGCTCGCCCTCCACCGCCGCGCGCGCGTCGAGGATGCGGCGGGCCAGGTGCGGCGGGGTGTAGGCGCCCGGGGAGGCGAAGCGGCCGCCTTCCGCGGCGGCGAGCCGGCTGCCGCACGCGGGGCAGAAGCGCGCGCCCTCGGGGGCGGGGCGCTCGCAGCGGGGACAGACGCTCATGCGACCTCCCGGGTCTGCACGTGCTCGGGCCGGACGCCGACGCCGACCAGCCGTGCGGGCAGGCCGGTCAGGAGACCGCGGCGGGCCAGCACGGTCAGCAGCCGCGGCGGGGTGAGGCGGCCGTCGCGCCGGCCGAGGGTGGCCCCGATGACCCGCCGCTGCACGATCACCTGCAGCCACTGGGTCACGCGCGTCGGCCACTCGCGGCGGCGCTGCACCAGTCGCAGGTGCTCGGTGATGAGCCGGCGCTCCCGGAGCGGAGAGGCGAGCCGGTTGGCCGCGGCCACCGCATCCTGGATCGCCAGGTTGATGCCGACGCCGCCGACCGGCGACATGGCGTGGGCCGCGTCGCCGATGCAGAGGAGCCCGGGCCGGTACCAGCGGCGCAGCCGGTCGACTTTCACCGTCAGCAATTTCACGTCGTCCCAGGAGCGGATCTCGGCCACGCGGCCGGCCGCGAACGGCACCAGGGCCGTCACGCCGGCGCGAAAGGCCTCCAGGCCGCGCCGACGCACCTCCTCCGCCGAGCCCTTGGGGATCACGTAGCCGCACTGCCAGTGGTCGCCGCGATTGATCAGCACGAAGATTCTTCCCACGTCGAAGCGACCCATCGTGTCGGTCGAGTCCCCCGGCGCGCGCGAGAGCCGGAACCAGAGCACATCCATGGGGGCGCCCAGGTCCTCCACCTCGAGGCCGGCGCGGTCGCGCAGCACCGAGCCGCGCCCGTCCGCGGCCACCACCAGATCCGCGCGCACCTCGAAGGGCCCGCGGCTCGCCTCCCCGCGCACGCCGGTGACCCGCCCCCCTTCCTCGATGAGCCCGGTCGCCTCGGCCCGCATCTCGAGCTGGAAGCCCGCGTAGCGGGCGGCGCGCCGCGCCAGGAAATCGAGGAAGTCCCACTGCGGCATGATGGCGATGAATTTGCATCGGGTCGGCACGCGCGAGAAATCCGCGATGGGCAGCGCGACGTCGCCCACCCGGGCCACCAGCCGCGACAGCTCCTGGTGGGGCAGCCGCAGCAGCTCCTCGAGGAGGCCCAGCTCGTGCATGAGCTCGAGCGTCGAGGGATGAATGGTGTCGCCCCGGAAATCACGAAGGAAGTCCGCGTGCTTCTCCAGCACCTGCACGCGCACGCCGGCGCGGGCGAGCAGCAGCCCCAGCATCATCCCGGCCGGGCCGCCGCCCGCCACGCAGCACGAGACCTGCGAGGTGCGGACGCTCATGGCTCCCAATCTACAATGCCCGCTCGCGGCGCGCCCGAACTCGCAGCAAAGGCTTGCGAGATGGGTTAGTATCACGCAATGACCAATCCGGTGCGAGTGTATCGCGCGATGGATGCGCCCGAGGAAGGGCTCGCGGGCGAGGCGGTGGCGGTGCTCGGTTACGGTCATCTCGGTCGTACCGCCGCGCTCAACCTGCGCGACTCCGGCGCGAAGGTGCGCATCGGCAATCGCGAGGACGCGTACGCGGAGCAGGCGCGGAGCGAGGGCTTCGAGGTGGTGCCGATTCCCACCGCCGCCGCCGACGACGTGGTGTACGTGCTGCTGCCGGACGAGGTCATCCCCGACGTGTTCGGCCGCGACGTCGCCCCCGCCCTGCGGCCGGGCAGCGCCATCGCGTTCGGATCCGGCTACAGCCTGGCCTTCGACCTGATCCGGCCGCCCGCCGGCATCGACGTGCTGCTGGTGGCCCCGCGCATGGCGGGCAACTCCGCGCGCTCGCGCTATCTCGAGGGCCAGGGGTTCTGGGCCTGCCTCGGGGTCGAGGCCGACGCGAGCGGGCGCGCGCAGCAGCGCATGCTCGGGCTGGCCGACGGGCTCGGGGTGCTTCGCGCGGGCGGCGTGCAGATGTCGGCCAAGGTCGAGGCCACGCTCGACCTCTTCATCGAGCAGTCGGTGGGCGCGGTGCTCGGCATGGCGATCATGATGGCCTTCGAGGTCGCCCGCGAGGCCAACATCCCGGCGGAGGCGCTCGTGCTCGAGATGTACATGTCGGGCGAGATGGAAGCGGTCTTCCAGGCCTTCCGCGAGACCGGCTTCTTCCGCGCCTCCGAGGACCACGGCCCCACCGCGGTCTTCGGCGGCATCACGCGCTCGCTCGAGATGGATCGCGAGGCGATGGCGGAGCGCTTCCGCCACGTCCTCGAGGACATCAAGAGCGGCGGCTTCGCCCAGCGGTTCCAGGACGAGGCGCGGAACGGGTATCCCATGCTCGAGTTCGCCCGGGCGATGATGCACGGCGGCTCGCCGATGGCCGAAGCGGAAGAGCGCATCCGCCATCTCGCCGGGCCCGACCGCGCCGCGCCGGGCGCCGGAGGTCCGGCATGAGCTTCGTCCTGCGCATCCTCGCGGTGGTCGTCTTCGTGGTGGCGGTGGCGGGTGTGGCGCCGGTGCCCATGACCCCGCTCGGGCTCGCCCTCTGGTGCGCCTCGACGCTGGTCCCCCGCGCCTCGGCCCTGGGCTAGACCGCTCCCCTCACGGCATGAGGCGGCTGCCCCGCCAGGGGCCGCCGCGGAACCCCTCCCCGTCCGGCGTCAGCGTCCGGGTCCACGCGGCGCGGTCGTGCGCGCGGGCCGGCTGGCCCGCCCACAGCTCCACCCGCTCGGCCCAGATCCGGTAGCCGCCCCAGCGCGCCGGCCGCGGCACCTGCCGCGGGTGCGCCCGCCGCGCCGCCTCGATGCGCTCGAGGAACGCGTCGCGCGAGGCGATGGGCCGGCTCTGCTCGCTGGCCACCGCGGCCAGCCGCGCGTCGAGCGGGCGGGTCTCCCAGTAGCGATCGGAGTCGGCCTCGCTCACGTGGGTGACCGGCCCCTCCACCCGGACCTGCCGCTCGAAGCGCTCCCAGTGGAAGAGCGCGGCCGCGCGGCCCGTGCGCTCGAGGTCTCGGCCCTTGGGGCTATCGCGATCGGTGTAGAAGACCAGCCCACCCGCCACCGCGTCGAAGCCGCGGCAGATGACCATCCTGACCGCGGCTCGCCCTTCCTCGTCGACGGTGGCCAGCGCCATGGCGGTGGCGGTCCGCACCGGCGCGGTGGCCTCCTCGATCCAGCGCGCGGCGAGCGGCAGCGGGTCGGCGGGCAGCCGCGACGGGAGCGGCTCGCTCACTGATCGATCGGGCCCTGGTAGTGGCTCCAGGCGATGCCCTTGATCCGGTGGCGCAGGTGCTGGAGGGTGCCGCGCTCCGCGGAGGTCAGGTCCATCGCCCCCAGTGCGAGGTGCTGCTGCTCCAGACGCGAGGGGCCGCCCGGCCGCTGCTGGACGTAGGTCAGCCACGCGAGCGGCAGGGCCTCGGGGCGCTCGTGGTCCTGGATGAGGATCGTGGCCAGGGCCGGCTGGACGACCCAGTCCCCGGGCCCGGCGGCGGGCGCCGGCGGGGGGATCTTGCGGCTGAAGGCCCCGTAGAGCTCGTCCAGGGCGTGCTGGACATCGCGGGGGATGCGAGCCGACAACAGCCGGATGACCTGCTCCGGCAGAACGTCGGGTTCGCTGATCGGCCCGCGATACCGGACCACGACCCCGCCGAACGGGAGCCCGTAGTCCACGTGGATCAACAGCTCCTGCTTCAGCAGCCGCGCGGTGACGCCCATCGACCTTGGGCGTATTGTTCCGCAGGGCTCCGCCAGGAGCCGTATGAAATCGGCGGGCGGCCTACCCGCCGCCCAGGCGGTCGGCCACCCGGCGGGCCCACGCCATCGGCTCGTCGGTCATCACGAGCTTCTGGGCGGAGCCCTCGCCGAAGCGGCGGGTGGCGTCGATGCCGAGCTTGGCGGTGAGCCCGTCCGGGCTCGCGGAGGGATCGAGGATGGCGCCCAGGCTCCCCTCGATCACCACCAGGTCGCGGTCGGCCTGCATCCGCGTCGCGATCGCCCACAGCACGTCGGACTCGTCGAAGACGTCGATGTCGTCGTCGACCACCACCACCAGCTTGAGGTAGTGGTCCACTCCCAGCACCACCGGGATCGCGTGCTTGGCCTCACCGGGCCGCGTCTGCTTGATCGAGACGTAGGCGGTGAACGAGGCCCCGCCCGAGGTGGGCACGTGCACTGCGGTCACGCCGGGAATCACGCGCCGGAGCGCGTTGCGGATCTCGGCCTCGCGCAGCACGCCGAGCGGCAGGATGTGGTCCGGGGCCCGGCCGGAGGCGATGGAGTGGAACCACGCGCCCTCCCGCACCACCAGGGCCCGGGCCACGAAGACGTTGTCGGTGCTCCGCCGCGAGAAGTAGCCGGTGAACTCGCCGAACGGCCCCTCCGGGTCCCGCTCGCCGGAGAGGATCTCGCCCTCGATGACGACCTCGGCCCACGCCGGGACGTCGAGGTCCACCGTCTCCGCCCGCCGGAGCTGCATGGGCTCGCCGAAGAGCCCGCCCACCACGTCGAACTTCGACACCTCCGGAGGCGGGTAGGACAGCGAGCCCATGCCCACCGCGGGGTGCAGGCCGATCGCGATCGCGCACGGCAATCCGCGCCCCGCCTTCTCCTCGCGCTGCTGGAAGTCGTACATCCGCCGCCGCGAGTGGAGGCTCACCCCGAGGCGGTCGCGGCCCTTGACCTGGAAGCGGTGGAAGCCGGCGGTGGCGACTCCGGTGGCGGGATCGCGCGCGATCAGGAGCCCCGCGGTGAGGTAGGCGCCGCCGTCGCCCGGGAAGTAGGTCGGGATCGGCAGGGCGCCCAGGTCCACCTCGTCGCCGCGGCGCACGCGCACCGGGAACGGCGGCCGATCCAGCACCACCGGCTTCACCGGCTCCTTGAGCCGGGCCGCGTAGGTCTCGGGCAGCGCGCTCTCGTCCACCCCGAGCGCGGTGGCGAGGCCGCGCCGGCTCGCCATCACGTTGGAGACGACCGGCATCGAGTGCCCGCGCACCTGCTCGAAGAACAGCACCGGGAAGCGCCGCCGACGCTCCAGCTCCAGCGCGAGGGCCTGCATCTGGAACTGCTGCTCCACCGGCTCGGTCACCCGCAGCACCAGCTCGGGGTGCGCCCGCTCGACGGCCGAGACGAAGTCGCGAAGGCTCTGCTGAGAACGTACGGTCATGGGATCGCCCCTCCAGGCTTGCTCCAGATCAGATCACGGATCCGCCCGACGTGCTCGATGAAGCGGGGATGCTCCCGCACGTGCAGGGTGCGCGGGCGGGGCAGCTCCACGTCGATGATCGCGCGCACCCCGCCCGGGCGCGGGGTCATCACCACCACCCGGTCGGAGAGGAACACCGCCTCGTCGATGGAGTGGGTGATGAAGAGCACGGTCTTGGGCTGCTCGTTCCAGATCCGCTGCAGCTCGAGGTTCATCTCCTCGCGGGTCATCGCGTCCAGCGCGCCGAACGGCTCGTCCATCAGCAGCAGCCGCGGCTCCAGCAGGAGCGCGCGGCTGATCGCGACCCGCTGCTGCATGCCCCCCGACAGCTCGCGCGGATAGTGGTTGGCGAAGCCCTCCAGGCCCACCAGCCGGATGAGGTCGCGGGCCGCCGCCTCGTAGCGGGCCCGCGGGCGCCGCTGCGCGTCGGCGGGGAGCAGCACGTTGTCGAGCACGGTGCGCCAGCGCAGCAGGGTGGGCGCCTGGAACACCATGCCCACCCCGTCGGGCGGCTCCTGCACCGGCACCCCGTCGATGCGCACCTCCCCGCGGGTGCACGGCAGGAGGCCGGCCACGATCTTCATGAGGGTGGTCTTGCCGCAGCCGCTCGGCCCCACGATCGACACGAACTCCTCCGCCGCGATCTCCAGCGAGGTCGGGCGCAGCGCCACCTGGGAGCCCGCGCGGGTGGTGTAGCGCTTCTCCACGTCGCGGATCTCGATGAGGGCGGCCATCAGAGCGAGGGCTCGAGCCCCCCCGTCCCGCCCGCCCACGGCATGCAGAGACGCTCCAGCAGCACCACCGCCCCGTAGAGGAGCAGGCCGATCAGCGAGATCAGGAAGATCGCGGCGAGGCCGAGCGCGGTGTCGATCTGGTTGTTGGCGATCACGATGAGGTAGCCCAGGCCGACGTCGGAGCCCACGAACTCACCGATGACCGCCCCGATCACCGCCAGGGTCGAGGCCACGCGCAGGCCCGCGAAGAAGTAGGGCAGCGAGCTGGGGAAGCGGATGCGGAAGAAGACCCACGCCCGCGGGGCTCGGATGGAGCGAGCCAGGTCGAGCAGGTCGGGCTCCACCTGAACCAGCCCCACCGCGGTGTTGACCAGCACCGGGAAGAACGCGATGAGGAAGGCGATGGTGGCGCGTGAGGTGAGCCCGATGCCGAACCACACCAGGATCAGGGGCGCGAAGGCGATCTTGGGCACGATCTGGATCGTGACCAGCAGCGGGGTGATCGCGCGCCGGATGGTGTCCGAGGCCACGATCAGCACCGCGCCCAGCGAGCCCAGGACCACCGCGGCCACGAAGCCCAGCACGATGCCCTCGATGGTGGCCACGATGTGGGTCACCCAGCCGGGGCCGAACGCGATCAGCCGCGCGATGACGCGGTCGACGCCGGGCAGGATGAACGGGGGCGGGCGGAGGATCCACACCGAGGCCTGCCACAGCGCGAGCACCGCCGCGAAGGCGATGGTTGGCGCCAGCGCGCCCCGCAGCCGCTCGCGCATCTACTTGACGGCCCGGAGCGCGGCCTCCACGAAGCGGTTGGTGTAGAGCTGGTCCAGCGGGGGCTCGCTCTTGAGCTTCCAGTACTTCACCACCGTGTCGCGGGTGGCCTGCATCTTGGCCGGATCCAGGATGCCGATGCCCTTGGCCTTCGAGGTCTCGTCCCACATGCCCTCGAGGAGCGTGTCCACCGAGGCCTTCACGTAGTCGGCGTCGAGCTCCGGGTGGAGCTTGCTGGTGATCTTCACCGCCTCCGCCGGATTGGCCACCGTGTACTTGAAGCCACGGAGCAGCGCGGTCACCATCTTCTGCACCATCTCGGGGCGCTTGTCGATGGTGGCCTGGGTCGCGGTGACCCCGATCGAGTACATCGAGATGTACTTGGAGTAGTGGAAGCTCACCATCGTCTTGCCCGCCTGGTCCATCCCCTTCTTGATGAGGATGTCCTTGTCGAAGAAGGTGCCGAGCACCGAGATGCGCCCCGCGGTGAGCATGGCGAGGCGCTGCGGGCCGTCCATCTGCTGCACCTTGATCTTGGCGTAGTCGACGCCGGTCTTCTCGGCCAGGGCCGGCAGCATCATGGTGCAGATGTCGCCCGGCGGCCCGCCGAAGGTCTGGCCCTCGAGGTCCTTGGGCACGCGGACGTTGCCCGCCTCGGCGGCCGAGTACATCGCGCACATCTCCTGGTTGAGATAGCCCATCACGGTGCGGAGGTTGCCCCCCTCCGAGTTGGCGATGATCAGAGGCGCCGGATGATTGAGCCCGATGTCGATGGCGCCGGTGGCGAGCTTTTTCACGGTGTCCCCCGAGCCGTAGCCGCGGCCCAGGGTCACGTCGAGCCCCTCCTCGGTGAAGTAGCCCTTGTCCTGGGCCACGAACCACGGGGCGTGGTAGCCGCTCAGGGTGAAGTCCAGGGCGACCGTGACCTTCTCGGCCGCGCCCGCGTCGATGGGAGCGATGAGCACCGCGAGGATCGTGACGACGAGGGCGAATCTGGCCGGCATGCGTGGTCTCCTGCGCTCGGGGGATCGGGGTGTCGTGCCCGGAGCGTAGCCGACCCGTGGAGGGCGGGTCAAGCCGCC